>Ga0182024_10024617_pt1 | contig 10686 bp, 11 predicted proteins | sample P32metaG_FD_120480 | JGI IMG/M metagenome (GOLD analysis project Ga0182024, IMG submission 120480) | Permafrost microbial communities from Stordalen Mire, Sweden - P3-2 metaG (Illumina Assembly) | ecosystem: Environmental > Terrestrial > Soil > Wetlands > Permafrost | place: Sweden: Stordalen...
CTCCGACGGCATGGTCGTGCTCGATGCGGTCCATCAAATCCAGGCCACTCAGGCCAACGACCTTGCCTGCCGATGGAATTGCAAAGCCGGCAAGTGCGGTTCATGCTCGGCCGAGATCAACGGCAAGCCGCGGCTGATGTGCATGACGCGGCTGAACGACCTTGATCTCAGCAAGCCGGTCAGCATCGAGCCGATGCGGGCGTTTCCGCCGATCCGCGACCTGGTGACGGACGTGTCGTGGAACTTTCGCGTCAAGAAACAGATCAAGCCGTTCAAGCCGCGAAAGCCGGATCATCCCGACGGAACCTGGCGCATGCACCAGAAGGACATCGACCGGGTGCAGGAGTTCCGCAAGTGCATCGAATGCTTTCTTTGCCAGGACGTCTGCCACGTTCTGCGCGACCATCAGATGCACGAGGAATTCATCGGGCCGAGATATTTTGTTTACACAGCCGCGCTGGAGATGCACCCGCTGGACACGGAGGACCGCGTGCCGGAACTGAAACAGGCGGAGGGCATTGGGCTGTGCAACATCACCAAGTGCTGCACGAAGGTCTGTCCGGAGCACATCCACATCACCGACAACGCGATCATTCCGCTCAAGGAGCGCGTGGCTGATCGGTTTTACGATCCGGTCAAAAAGCTCTTTCGCATTTTCGGGGCTAAGTAGCAGACAGGATTTGAGCTGGCTGCGACACCCCGGATTGCCCTGATTTCACAACGGCGGCGGCTTCGGCCTTCCTGCCGTAGTTGCGCGGCCGCGGGGCGATCAGGCTTGTATCCACAGGCTCGTAGCGAATCATCGGGCTGTCAGTAAGCTGGTACACCGCGATCGTCGCCTTGAGGAAATTAGTGTCGTCGCGGTCGGGATAGGCCGGTTTGAAGTGCGCGCCGCGCGATTCGTTGCGCAGCAGAGCGCCTTTCACAATCGCCTCCGCCATCGCGATCATGTCGCGCAGGGAGCGGGCGAAGACGAGATTTTGATTCATCCAGGCGCCCGTGTCCGACAACTTCACGCGGCGATACCGCTCCTTCCATTCCTGGCAGCGGGCCAGCGTCTGTTCCAGCTTGTCGTTGTGGCGGATCACCGTGCAATGCTCGGTCATCGCTTCGCCCATCTCGTGCCAGAGATCGTAGGGGTTTTCCGTTCCGTCATTGGCGAGAAGCCCCGCGGCGCGATCGGTCTCCTGTCGGACGGCCGCGTCGTAGGCGGACTGCGGCGCATCGGACGACGCGAGCGGAGCGGCGTCGGAGCAGTAGTTTTTCACGCATCCGCCACCGAAGATGCCGTCGAAGATGCAGGCCAGCGTGCTGTTGCCGCCGAGGCTGTTGGCTCCGTGATAGGCGAAATTCGCTTCTCCAATCGCATAAAGCCCAGCGATGTTGGTCGAGAGATTGGCCGGATCGCCCTGCCGTAGTCCGCCGGTTTTTTCGTCTTTTTTGAAGCCGACCCACAGGCCGCCCATGCTGCAATGGACGGCGGGGAAAACTTTCATCGGCTCCTCCAGCGGATCGGTTCCGGCGAATCGCGTGCAGATTTCGGGGATGCCGGCGAGTCGGGCTGAGACATCGGTGCGGCCGCTCGCGACGACGGCGTCGCGCAAGTCCAGGTAGACGAGGTTGCCGCCGCCGATGCCGAAGCCTTCGACGCAAATCTGAAAGATTTCGCGCGCGGCGATATCGCGCGGGACGAGGTTGCCGAATTTGGGATAGCGCTCTTCCAGAAGATAATATCGCTCATTTTCCGGGATCGCGCCGGGGCCGCGCGCGGAGTTGGGATGCGGCTTCCAATGTCCATTTTCGCTGACGGCCGGAACCCAGACGCGGCCCCCTTCGCCGCGAACGGCTTCGGAGATCAGGCGGCACTTGTCGTCGCCGGGAATCGCGGTCGGATGAATCTGAATGAATTCGGGATTTCCATATTTCGCCCCCGCCTGATAGCAGCGCGACGCGGCGGTTCCGGTGCAGATCGTGGACATGGTGCTTTTGCCGAAGACCAGCCCATTTCCGCCGGTGGCCATCACGACGGCGTCGCCGCGAAAGGCGCGAATCTGCATCGAGCGCATATCCTGAGCGACGATCCCCACGCACACCGCGGAACCGGACACATCATGAATGACCGGCCACAGAAACTCCCAGTGCTCGTATTTCTGAACCAGCCCATCGGCTTCGTGGCGGCGAACCTGTTCGTCCAGCGCATACAGCATATGTCGGCCGGTGCTCGCGCCGGCGAAGAAGGTGCGCTTCACCAGGCTGCCGCCCATCAGTCGCAGCGCCCGCTGGCCTTCGGCGGTACGATGGAAGCCGACGCCCATGCGATCCAGCAGATCGACAATGCGCGGCGCCCAGTTGCACATCTCGTGCACCGGCGGCTGGTCGGCGAGAAAATCGCCGCCGAGGATTGTCTCATCGAAGTGGACCCATTCGCTGTACCCCTGCTGCCGCGCGATGCCGTTGCAGGCGTTGATGCCGCCCTGAGCGCAGACGCTGTGGCTGCGCGTCACGGAAGTGAGCGAAAAGAGATCGACGCCAACGCGCTCTTCGGCCAGCTTCATCGCGCAAGCCAGCCCGGCCAGACCGCCGCCGACGACAATGACGCGATGCTTGGTGGGCGTCATCCTTTCCCCTGCTTGAGCAATTCGCGCTTCTGGTGGATGAATTTCAAATGATGCTCCACGTGCCGCACAATGCGCGGCAGCATGTCGGCCAGGCGCATCTCGCCGGCTTCGTTGTGCGTTCCCTTGCGCTGCAGAGCCGAATCGGGCAGCGCCTTCAAAACCCTGGCGAAGTTTTTGCGGTTCAACTCAAAGATGGTCAGCACGTCGCCGATCGGCCACAGCTCGTAATGCAGGTTCTCGGCGAATTTGCTCTCGTTGTATCCGATGATCGTGGGATTCTCCTCAGCGATCACGCGCTTGGCGCGATCGGTCCAGATCAGGTCGGCTTCCATGATGTGCACGACAATCTGCTGAATGGACCACGTTCCCGGAACCGGCGTCGCGTTCAGTTCGGCCGGCGTCAACCCGGCGACGGCGTCACGCAGTTTCTGTCCGGCGGAGAGATAATCCTCGATCAGTTTCGCGTCCATAGTGTTTTATCCATGCCTCGCCATCGCGGCCGGCGTGATGGCGGCGAGCAGGGCCAACATGCCGCAGACGAATGAGAAGACAAAAAGGCCCATGCAGACCCAGCCCCAGCGGCGCTGGGCGCCCGCGCTGACGGTCAGGCCCCAGGTGATGGCCGCCGTCCAGAACCCATAGGCCAGATGATAACACGCCGCCGTGATCCCCAGCGGATAGACGAACCACGCGATCAGCCAGTTGGCCGACAGGTGGGCCACGGCTGTTTCGCTCGCTCGCCACGGATCGAATTTCAGGTTTGCCGCCCACCAGCCTCGCATCGCCGTGACGTGAAAGAAGATAAACCCCACCAGCAGCAGCCCGCTGACCCTTTGGACCACATAAAAGACGTTCCTGCCGTAGGGGTATTGGTTGAGGTTCGGCTTGCCCGCGTAGGTCAGCCACAGCCCGTAGATGGTGTGATAGAGAATCGGCAGATAGATGAATACGCACACGAAGACGGACAAAAACGGCAGCGAGTGAATGCTGCTGACCTGCTTCTGATAAACCGTGAGCAGCGCCCCTTCGCGGAACCCTTCGATGAGCGTGGCGTTGACCAGTAGATGGATGATGACGTACGTGCCGAAGAGAATGCCGGTCAGCGAATGCAGCCGATGCAGCAAAAACGGCCGCCGGCCGGCCATGATTCGGCTGCGAAGAGTGGGAGCGGTGGCCGTGGGGGTGGTCATGGGTGATTGGGCGGGATTATAGGTTTTCGGGCAGGGGCGTGCAAAATCGCGGGATTCTTCACAGATGGCGGCTGTCCGCGCCCGGCGGATTGTGCTAAACATCCGTCATGTCGCCGCCGCAATCCGCCCTTGTTGTGGCCCCGGTTCGTTCAGACGCCGACGTACAGTGCGCCTGCGACATCATGGTTGAAGCTGCCGATTGGCTTGTCGCCCTCGGCCAACCACTGTGGAGCCGCAAATCCCTCACCCTCGAATTCATCCGCCCATTGCCCGCCAAGGGAACCCTCTTTCTCGCGCATCTCGACTGCGCCCTGCGACCCAAGTTGTTCGCGTTGTACGAGTCAGCTGGATTCCGCCGTCATTCCGAATGGACGATCAATGGGTTCACGGTTCGGCGGTACCAAAGATCGACCGGGCAAGTGTCGTGACACCGTACTAATTCCTTCACCGTCGCGGCCGTGGGGATTCATTGCGTTATTAAGGACCGACAAGCCTGTTTTCCAGTTCGCGCAGCGAATCCGCCTCCAGGCCGGCGGCCGTTCCCTCGGCGATCAGTTGGCTGACCTTGTTGTAAAACGCCGTCTGGTCGCTGGCGATGGCCAGCAGCTTGTCCTTCTTGCCGGCGTCGATAAGTTGGACGCCGAACTGGTTCACATACTGCTGCTCGTATTCGGCGTCGATTAACGCGATCTCCTTGTCGAATTCGCCGCGGAGATAACAAACGGCCGCAGCGTCGGCGTTCTGTGTCGCCCGCAATTTGGCGATGCGCTGATCCAGGTCGACGATTTGCGTCCCGTACTTCTGCCAGGCGGCCTTTCTCGTCGACTCGACCTGCCGCTCGTTGGCGGCCGCCGCGGCGGCGGTCTGCTTGCGGTGCGCCTGAGCCGCTCCAAGCTCATCGGCCGCTCGGGAATCGGTGACAATCTGCGACTTGGTCAATGTTTGGGTGATCGTCGCGATCGGAGTTGAAGTCTGCACGGTGACGGTCTGTGCGTCTTCGGCGATGACATCTCCGTCCACGACCGCCCCGCTTTGCAGGACAAAGTGCCCGGCATAAACCCGCGACGAGAGGGCGGCAAGCGACACCCAGGCGATCGCCGCCGCAATCAAAGTCAATGTGCGCATTTTCCAATTCCTCCGCGACCCGTGGCCGCAACGTGTTATGGGACTGAACAATGCCATTGTACCTGACCCTTAATCGCCAATAATTTAATTGTCCGCGCGGAACGAATTCAGCGGCATTTCCAGACCGTCATAATCCGCATGGCTGTCACAGACCGTCGATCGCGTTGGGCTCCGGGAAGCCGACCTGAAGCGCCAAGCCCGCCGGAGCGCTCGGCGCAAGCCCAATCGCCTTGGCGAAGAGCGCGGGCCGCTCAATGGTTCACGGCCTTGCGGGCGGCGCCGCGGGCGCGTCCGGCAGCAATTCGGCGTGGAAGGTGAACTCCGTCCCGCCGGTCACCTGCGTCGGCTCCCTGATCGGCGTCGTGTATTTGCTTGATCCAGTCTCGTCGACTTTCACGATCACGCCGGAGGCGATGTCAACCAGTTGTGTCGCCGTCATCGTCTGGAGTTCCACGACGTTGCCGTCCTCGTGATAGATGGTGGTCATGACCGTGGTGATCTGCGCCGTCGGTCTGCCGTCGACCATCCTGACCCAATCCAGCCGGCCCTGGGACGTCAGCCGATCCGTCGGGCCAAGCGATGCGTATTTCGCGGTTTTGCCGCTGTCGTCCCAGGTATCCCCGATGGCGACCGGATTGTCGGGATACCACTCCTCGTCCGGGGTGACGAAGGCGTTGAGCAGGCCGTTGTCATCGTCGCCGGCGTTGCCCTGAAAATCATTGGTCAGCGATCCATCAACATGCCGCGTCAGGACGATTGATTTGCCCGCAAACGGACACGGCGTTTTGGGGTTGCGCGAATTATCCTCAATGCCGGGAGATTGTGGCTGCGAATAAATGAAGGCGGCGGTTCCGCGGAGTTATTGCCTACGCCGCCTCGACGCTCACCTTGAGCTTAAGCCCGCTGGCGCGGACGGCGTCCTGGAGGGCGAGGCGCACCAGCACGTTGGGCGGATGGCCGAACGCTCTGGCGAAACGCGCGGCCTGCTCGACGCTCACGGGGCGGCGGCCTTTTTCCACATCGCATAGGTATTGCCGCGATACGCCGAGTTTTCCGGCAAATTCAACCTGCGATAGCCCTTCGCCGACGCGCAAGCCCTCGACGGCCGCGCCGAAAGTGAGCGGGCCTCCCAAGATTCGCTCTTCCAGATCAGAGTCCGAAGAGCCTTTCGATTTTTTTGTAATCATGACGATTGATTTCCTCAACAGATACACACTTCACTTCAGAGCCGAGCACGCGGTAGTAGGCACGGTATCCCAAAGCCATTCGCACTGACCGGGCATAGCCTTTCAGCTTTCCCTGCAGCGGCTCGTCGTGGTAGCCGGGAATCTCCATCACGACATCCAGCCCGTGCTCCTCTATTTGTCGCTTCCAATAGAAGAATTTGGCGGCCACCTGTCTCGGGGCTTTGGCCAAACTTCGCTCGGCACGCTTGGCGACTGCAACACGGTTAATCACGCTGGCTTCCAGTGTACGTCATTTAAGTGTACCAATCAAGAGCCGCTTCGACAAGCGGCCGGAATCTCAACCCGGCACCAAAGCGGCGGCGATATTGGAGGCCGAAAGGTTGGCCATCGAAACCGCATTCTCCGTCGTGTACGGCCCGACGCGCAGGCGGCGGAGTTCGGTCAGGTGGCCGCCGACGGACAAATCCGCGCCGAGGTCGCGTGCGATGGCGCGAATGTAGGTGCCGCGACCGCAGTCGATCACAAGCTGCAGATAGGGCCATTCGTAGCTGACCATTTGGATGGCGTCGATATGCACGGGTCGGGCGGCAAGCTGCGGCGGTTTGCCGCGGCGGGCCAGCGCGTAGGCGCGGCGGCCGCCCACCTTCATGGCGCTGTAGACCGGGGGAACCTGCTGGACCGTTCCAATGAGTTTGCCGACGGCGGTGGCGATCGCTTCGGCAGTCGGGGGCGTCGCGCCGGGCGTGACCGTTTCGGGAGATTCGGGGTCGTCGGTTGGGGTCGTCGCGCCCAGTTTGATCGTCGCCCCATACCGCTTGGGCAGGTTCATCAGCGATTCGGAAAGCCGCGTCGCTTTGCCGACCAGAATCAGCAGCACGCCCGTGGCGAACGGGTCGAGGGTGCCGGCGTGGCCGACTTTCAGGCCGCGCGGCAGAAGACGCTTGATCTGGTTCACCATCGCCGCCGAGGATGGGCCGGCGGGTTTATCCAGATTAACGACGCCTTGAAGTTGAGCCGGGTCACTGTTGTTCATCTGTGTGCAATTCACCTTTGCGCTTGCCATTTTCGCCGCGACGGTCTAATGTACGAGCGTCGACCTGATAGGCAAGAATACCGACTCGGTCGGGTTCGTGTCCTTGCGTTGGGCCGGCGACAACCGAATACCGCGATGGCGGAGGAGAACCCCCTCCGCTTACAAGCGGACAATGGCATCAACGGACCTTCGCGGTCGCTTTCATCCATTATTCATCACCGCGATAAAGTCTTTGCGGCAGCGATTTTGTAACAATCGCCGTCTGATGTGGTTGTCCGAGGTGTGCGCTGTTTTCATGCCCCAAAAGCTGCTCAGCTATGAGGTCTTGGAGCGTCTGGGGGAAGGTGCGCGAAGCGTTATCTACGCTGTCAGCGACCCCAACACCAAGCAGGTCTATGCCCTCAAGCATGTCCTGCGCTCCGAACCAAAAGACATGCGCTTCATCGAACAGATGATGGCTGAGTACGAAGTCAGCAAACAGTTCACCCATCCTAATCTTCGCCGAACTTACGAACTGAAGATCAACAAGACGCTCCTGCTCAAGGTGACGGAGGCGTTTCTGGTGATGGAGCTTGTGGACGGCCACCCGCTGGAGGAGCGGCCGCTCACCAACTTCCCCGACATCCTCGACACGTTCATCCAAGCCGCACAGGGCCTGAAGGCAATGCACCAGATGGGGTACGTTCACTGCGACATCAAGCCCAACAACATCCTTCGCAGCGACCACGGCGAGGTGAAGGTGATCGACTTCGGGCAGAGCTGCAAGATCGGCACGGTCAAGGAGCGCATTCAGGGGACGCCCGACTACATCGCCCCGGAGCAGGTGGACCGCAAGCCGGTTTCCGTGCGGACCGACATTTTCAACCTGGGCGCCACGCTCTACTGGGCGCTGACGGGCAAGAACATTCCGACGCGATATACCGTCAACCGCAAGGGGGAAAACAGTTTTCTGCTCGACGAGCGGATTCCGTCGCCGCAGGATCTGAACGAGAAGGTTCCGACGCCCCTGTCCAACTTGGTGATGGACATGACCGCCAGCCGGGAGGCCAAGCGGCCGGCGGACATGGACGCGGTGATCAAGCGGCTGGAAATCATTCAGCACGTGCTGCAGAAGCAGTCGCAGCCCGCCGCGCCGCCCACGAATGGCCAGGCCGCCGCGATGCTCGACCCGGACGATTCGGGCCACCCAATCCCCTCCGCCGAACCTGCGACGCCGCGCGGACCCTCGCAGTGAACCGAATTCATAAGATGCAAATCAAATGCTTTAACCACAGAGGACACAGAGGGCACAGAGAAAGAAAATGATTCAAATCTTCATTCTTGATTGATTCCTCTCTGTGCTCTCTGTGTCCTCTGTGGTTAAATGTCTTTTGTTTTCCCGACATCAATCACGGAGCGAGCATGACAGTCACGGCACCGAAAAAAATCGTTCTCGCCTACAGCGGCGGGCTGGACACAAGCGTCATTCTGCCGTGGCTCAAGGACCGCTACCCCGGCGTCAAGCTCGTCGCCTTCGCCGCCGAGCTTGGCCAGGGCGATGAACTTTCCGGCATTGAGGCCAAGGCCCGCAAGAGCGGAGCGGATGAAGTCGTCGTCAAAGACCTTCGCCAGGAATTCATCGAGAAATTCTGCTTCCCCATGCTGCGGGCGCAGGCGATCTATGAAGCCGACTACCTCCTGGGCACGAGCATCGCGCGGCCGATCATCGCGCAGCATCAGGTGGCAGTGGCCCAGGCCACCGGAGCGGACGCCGTCGGGCACGGCGCGACCGGCAAGGGAAACGATCAGGTGCGGTTTGAACTGACGTACATGTCGCTGGATCCCTCGCTCAAGATCATCGCGCCGTGGAAGGATCCGTCGTTCGAGCTGCGCGACCGCGAGAGTGCCATCGACTATGCCGTGAAAAAGGGCGTGCCCGTCGATCAGAGCAAGACGAAGATTTACAGCCGCGACCGCAATCTGTGGCACATCAGCCACGAGGGCGCCGATTTGGAATCGCCGGCCAACGAAGTGCGCGACGATCTGTGGATGATATCCGTGCCGGTCTCCAAGGCGCCCAATACACCGGAGTATGTGACCATCGATTTCGATCACGGAAACCCGATTGCAATTGACGGCAAAAAACTCCCCGGCCACGAACTGGTGGCGAAGCTGAACGAAATCGGCGGCCGCCACGCCGTCGGGCAGACGCAGCTTGCGGAAAACCGCCTGGTCGGCATGAAATCCCGCGGCGCCTATGAAACGCCCGGCGGAACGATTCTGTACGAGGCGCACAAATCGCTGGAGCAGATCTGCATCGAGCGCGACACCTATCACTTCAAGCAGTATGTAGCTTTGCGATACGCCGAATTGGTCTACAACGGCCAGTGGTTCCATCCGTTGCGCGAGGCTTTGCAGGCATTCATCGACCACACGCAGGCTTCGGTGACGGGGCAGGTGAAAGTGAAACTGTTCAAAGGCCGCGCGACGGCGGCGGGCGTGACCAGTCCGTACAGTTTGTATGATCCCAAGCTGGCGAGCTTCAGCATGGAAGGGTACGACGTCACGGCCGCGCGGGGGTTCATTGATCTGTTCGGCCTGCCCATGAAGGTGGCCAGTCAGGTGAAGAAGTGGTAGCGGCGGCGCGGGCGGGTTTAGATCAACGCCGCGTGAATCTTTCGCTCTGCTTGCGCCGCTGTTGCCGCCCGATGCTCAAACATGTCGCAAAGCAAAGCCCAATCGCTTCGAGCGATCTCGACACATTGCGCCCTTCATGCGCGGCGCTCTCCTGCTGATCCGGCGACGGATGGTTGATCGCCGCGGCCGCAGCGATCGCTTCGACCGTCGGCTCCTGTCGGCCGTTGTGCGACACAAGCACTCGCAGCATGGGGTTGGCCACGATGGACGTGACGATATCCGTCGTCTTCGGATCGAACTTCAGCGATGACGGGCTTTTGCCCGGCGCAGGCAGCGAGAATTTGTGGACGCTCGACCAGGAGCTGCGCTCGTCGGGGCTTTGGCCGATCACTTCCCAGTAATAGACCTGATCGCCCTTGAGCGGAATCGCCGGCGCGACGCTGGTGCTGCTGGTCGTCGTATCAATGATGACGCTGGAGCCGCCGCCTGCGGACGTGGCGGTCGGAAGGTCGGACGGATTGGTGGCCACGACCAGGCGATATTTCCTGGCTCCATCGACCGGCGACCAGGTGAACGTCGGACCTGGGCCGGCGCCGAAGTTCGGCGCATCGCCGGCAACCGGCGCGGCGAGCGGAGCGGGGGCGAGAATCGCGAAATCCGTGGGAACCAGATTCTCCGGCGGCGTTTGCAGCAGGCTGTTGCCGGACGCCTCGCCAAAAGCCGAACTGAACGGCGTGAGCAGCGAAGACAGATTTTCGCCGCCATCGAGCAGAACCTGTAATTCCTGCGAAGTTTCAGAATGGAGTGGCGGCGGCGGTTCGGCGGGGTTTCCATATTCAGTAACGAAGCTCACCACGATTGAACTCGGAAATGGCGATTGTCCAGTGCCGCCACCCGTACCTGATCCGCCGTTTTCA
>Ga0182024_10024618_pt1 | contig 10686 bp, 7 predicted proteins | sample P32metaG_FD_120480 | JGI IMG/M metagenome (GOLD analysis project Ga0182024, IMG submission 120480) | Permafrost microbial communities from Stordalen Mire, Sweden - P3-2 metaG (Illumina Assembly) | ecosystem: Environmental > Terrestrial > Soil > Wetlands > Permafrost | place: Sweden: Stordalen...
CGCCTGGCGATGGAAGTGGTGGACGATGTGAAAGTGGGGAAACTGGTGAAGGAAGCGGGCCTACGCTCGGGCGTCGCAAGAGCCGGCCGCGCGGTGACCGTGCACTGGCATACGGGCTTGGGGAATATTATCCGCGGCACAACGAAAAATTTCTATGCGACGACGGGTTTTCGGCTGTGGGTCGCTGTCGGACAGGTCGCTGGCAATTTGCTGATGTTCGTGCTGCCGTGGGTGGCTTTGCCGTTGGTGCACGGATGGGCGCGGATATTTGCGGTGATGGCGATTGTGCTGCCGGTGACGGCGCAGGCAGGCGCCGCACGGGAATTTGACGAGTCGCCGTTCTACGCGGTGACGCAACCGCTGGGGGCTTTAATTGTTTGTTGGATGATCGTACGGTCCACGTTTGTGACTTTGCGGCAAGGCGGGATCCGGTGGCGAGGAACGTTTTATGCGATTGAGGAGCTGAAGCGCGGCGTGGTGTGAGAGAGACAAAAGATTTAACGCAGAAGAACTGCATCGTGGGCACAGAGACAGACGATTTTCATTTGAAGAACGAGTAGCTTAAGAAGATGAAGTGGAAATCCACGCCGGGATTAAAGTCGTGCCGATAGGCGTTGGAGATGTGCTGATATTTGTAGCCGAATCGCCAAGCGCGGTTGCGCGATGAATTGAACAGATCCACTCCCGTTTGAAAATCAAACGTAAAATTAAATTGCGTGCCGCCGGGGATATCCACGGGCACCGGCCTCAGCGACGCGACGAATCCCGCCGTAGACGCAATGAACGGCTGCAAACGATGCTCGCGGCGAAAGTTCAGCTTCAGCCCAATCGGATTCACACCGCCGCCGTACACCGTCTCGCGCCCGTTCTGGCAGAAAGCGGTTGTGGTCGGCGTGGGCATGCACACCGCGAAGGTGTACTGCCGCACGGTTTCCACTGGTATGACGTCGAGCGTGTATTGCAGCGAAGTGAACGGCTTGTCGTAGAGGGTTCGCGCGTAACGCAACGCAAATTCCCCGAGTTGGCGGTTGGTCTCGACTCCAAACACCTGCGAATTGCCGAGCGAGTAGCCGGCCCACACGGCGAATTCATTGCCGGGAGGATATAACGGCGGCGGCGGTGGCGGCGTCTGTGCGCACGCGACGATTGGCACGGCAAGAATCGCAAGCAACGCGAGCAGATACGGGAGCGGGCGGCTGCAAGCTATGGATGACATGGATGTGCGCACTGGTCTTTTTCCTATTCGGCAATATGAACATGAAGATATTAGACGATATCGTGAAACTTTTCAGCGCGAGGCACGGGCTGGTGCCGGACCCAGCAATGTTGGGAAGGTTTGTATCGCAGCGACGCCCCGACTGAGCCGGGGTAGACGCCGGACGCCGGGAAACCACGGGATACGTTGGCTCCGGGATTGGCAGCGCTGCAGCGCGCACGGCATGCCCCGCACCTACGATTTGCCGGAGCGTTTGCGAGCCTTGGCGGATGTCTTTGGCTTAGAAGACGACGGCGGCTCGGCGATCGCAACATCCACGCCGGCATTCTCGCCGGTGACATTTTCACCAGCGGCAGTCGCAGTCGGCGCATCAATCGCAACCGGAGAAAATATGGCACCAAAGTCACGTTGCTTCAGAGCGCGAACGCGATCGCGGATGCTCGCAGCGCGCTCGAACTCGAAATTCTTCGCCGCGTCGCGCATTTGGGTTTCCAGCTGCGCAATAGCCTGCACCATTTGCGCTTCACTGGTGATTTCGCCGATCACCGGCTCATCGGCCGGCACCGTCAGGTAATCGGCTTCAATGATGCGCGCCAGCTGCATATCCACGGACTTGATGATGGATTGCGGCGTGATGTTGTGGTCGCGATTGTACGTTTCCTGAATGGCGCGGCGGCGGCTGGTTTCGCCGATGGCCTGCCGCATCGAATCCGTCATGCGATCCGCGTACAAAATCGCGCGCCCTTCCACGTGCCGCGCGCAACGGCCCATCGTCTGAATTAATGACGTAGCGCTGCGCAAATATCCTTCCTTATCCGCGTCCAGAATCGCGACCAGCGAAACTTCCGGCAGGTCGAGACCTTCGCGCAGCAGATTGATGCCGATCAGCACATCGAATTCGCCGCGGCGCAGATCGCGCAGGATGCGCACGCGCTCCAGCGTGTCAATTTCAGAATGCAGATAGCGCACGCGTATGCCGACTTCCGCGAAATATTCGGCCAGGTCTTCAGCCATGCGCTTGGTGAGCGTCGTGACCAGAATGCGTTCGTTGCGCGCCGTGCGTTGGCGGATTTGCTCGAGCAGATCGTCCACCTGGCCCTTCACCGGGCGAACTTCCACTTCAGGATCCACCAGGCCCGTCGGACGAATCACCTGCTCGACCACCACGCCGCCGGTTTTCGTCAGCTCGTAGGGGCCGGGCGTGGCGGAAACGTACACGACTTGATTGGTGCGATGCTCGAATTCCTCAAAAGTCAGCGGACGGTTATCGAGAGCCGAAGGCATGCGAAAACCGTAATTCACCAAAGTTTGCTTGCGCGAGCGGTCGCCGTGATACATCGCGTGCAGTTGCGGCACGGTCTGGTGCGATTCGTCCACCACGAGCAAATAATCGGACGGAACGTAATCCAGCAGCGTCGGTGGCGCTTCTCCCGGCAGGCGCCCGGAAAGATGGCGCGAATAATTTTCGATGCCGTGGCAATAGCCAATCGTGCGCATCATTTCGATATCGAAATTAGTTCGCTGCACGATACGCTGCGATTCCACGATTTTTCCCTGCCGGCTCAGTTCCCCCTTCCACCACTCCATTTCTTCGTAGATGCTCTGAATAGCGCGCTCGCGCTGCTCGGCTGGCAGCACGTAGTGCGTTTTCGGATAGATGGGCTGGCGCGTGATATCGCCTTCGCGCGTCAGGCGAATTTCGCCGGTGAGCGGGTCAATCTTGCGGATGGCCTCGATCTGCGTGCCCCACAATTCGATGCGGACGGCGAGATCGTCGTAGGGCGGATAAATTTCGATGATGTCGCCACGCACGCGGAAAGTGCCGCGCCGCAAATCTTCGCTGCGCTCGTACTGAATTTCCACTAGCTTGCGCAGAATGGTCTCGCGGTTGATGGACATGCCCTTTTCGAGCAGCAGCATCATGCCGTAATACGCTTCCGGCGAGCCGAGGCCGTAGATGCAAGAGACCGAAGCGACGATGATCACGTCGCGGCGCTCAAAGAGCGAGCGCGTGGCGCTCATGCGCAGCTTGTCCAATTCATCATTAATCGTGGATTCTTTTTCGATGTAGGTGTCGCTGGCCGGCACGTACGCTTCCGGCTGGTAATAATCGTAATAGCTCACGAAATATTCGACGGCGTTGTCAGGGAAGAATGACTTGAACTCATGAAACAGTTGCGCGGCCAGGGTTTTGTTGTGCGCCAGGACGATCGTCGGGCGATTGATTTCCTCGATGACCTTGGCCATCGTGAATGTCTTGCCCGAGCCGGTGACGCCGAGCAGCACCTGGTGGCGGTCTCCCGCAGAGAGCCCGGAAAGGAGCTGGGAGATGGCTTGCGGCTGGTCGCCGCGCGGTTCGTAGTCGCTGGCTAGCTTGAAATTCATGCAGAAGTCCTCGGCCCGCAAAACGCGCTACGCGGAAAACTGTGATTATAACTCATTTCAGCGCGGCGTGCCGAGGGGGACTCGCGGTTTGCAAATGGCGCCGACGGGCCGGTCGCGAGGTTCGCATCTTGGCAAGCTGGGGCGCAGCAAACAACGCCCCTACCCTTCAACATCTGTCGTGGGTAGCGCGGTCAGCGGCGCGCCGTCTTGTAACTGAAGAGTTTCTGGCATTCCTTGCGCAGAAAGCCGCCCGTCACAGGAATGCGGTGATGCCCCTTGCGAAAAACGAACTCGCACGAGATAAGGCACGCTCGCCACTTGTAATCTTCCGTGCCGCATTTGCGCCCGTATGCAGCGATATCTTCCTGCGAAACACCGTAAACCACCGCGCCAATCCTGGACCACACGCAGGCGCCGGCGCACATTGCGCAGGGTTCGTGCGTTGAGTAGAGCACGAAGTCGGGCAGATAGCGTCCATATCCGCTGCACACGTACTTGAGCGTTTCAAGCTCCACGTGTTTGATACTGGAGCCGGAAGTTTTCACGCGGTTGCCGGCGCTACTGATGACCACTTCGCGCTTGCCCACCAAGCGGGTGATGACCGCGCCAATGGGATAGTCGCCGCGGTCGCCCGCAAGTTTGGCCTCCGAAACAGCCAGCTCCATGAACTTCTTTTTCGGTTTGTAGGAAGCGGGGATCATATGAATTGATTATATCCGTTTGTCGCGAGAGTTTGTCGGGAGGCGGCGCATTCCGAGTTGGCGCGCGGAAGAGAGATCCTTCGCTGCGCTCAGGATGACGAATTAGAGAAAGAATGCGACCAAGACTGGTCGTGCCACGAAACTCGCAGGCGCGTCTTGCGCTGAGCGTCAAGGAGCGACGGATGCGTTCGGGATCAGCGTGATTTCAGATTGCGTTTCCACTCGGCCGGCGTAGTGCATCTTCGAGCCGGAAAGCGCGCTGACGATTTCGAAGTCCATTTTTTGCGTGCTGGATTGTGTGGAGCGCAGCAGCATGCCGGTCTGCAGCGAAATGGTGTCGAGGCTTTGGCCCTTGCCGGTCCATGTGCCGGAGGTGCGCAGGCCATTGTGGCGATAATCTTCCGGCGTGGCGTCAGCATTCGCGGAGCCGTGGCGCAGGATGTCGAAGCTGGTAAGGATTACGGCGCAGCGCGGCTCAGGCGAATTCGCGCGCTCGGCGGAACTGGCGGCGGTGGAGTTCGCGGCGCTGACGGGAGTCGAGCCAGACGCAGCCGCGTTCTGCACCGACGCTATCGCGGGGGCCGGCAGCTGGCAAGCCTCATCGCGCAGATAACTGGACGAAGTGCGCCACAGCAAATTCGCAAGCGGCGTATTTTCCAGCGGACGCTCGGCTGACCACTTCTGGCCGATGGCGATTCCTTCCGGCGGCAAATTCGCGCTGGGAGAAAATCCGTTGATCCAGGCGCGCACTGCGGCGGCCGCGGCAGGATTGGAGACGGCCTCGTCAATTCCAGTGATGTGCGATATTTTTCCGTCAGCTTCGATCGTGAATTCCACTGAGCGGCCTTGCAGATTTTTGTATTGCGTGTCGAGAGCAGCAGCGGCGGGATCGTAGGCGTCGGTTTCCGTCGCGGCGTTGGCTTTATCGTAGGTGGCGCGCAGGCGTGCGGCGCCAGGAGTACCGTTCGCCGCAGGTTGCACGCCGACGACATCGAGACGAACTTCGAGGTCGGCGGTCTGTTTCAGTTGCGAGACCGCTTCGGGATTCGCGATTGGCGTGGTCGTGGTTCCAGTGGTAATCGTTCGCGATTCGATGTGATAGCGAAACGATTCGCCCATCGTGAAATTTGGAGTCAAGTGGATGCGCTGCGAGCCTGCGTCTCCGAACACCGGCAGAAGCAGCATCAGAGTTGCGATGCATGCGACAAAATACGCACGCGTGGTAAGACGGCGGCCGATCAATTCCGCTGCTCCGTTGTTTCTTGCTCGCCGGCACTGGGAGCGGATGGATTAAGTGCGTGAATATCCGGCGAGCGAATCGGACCGGTGAGGTTGAAAAGCTGCGTCGCATTGGAGGCGGGGCGCGGCGCGCCGATCGCACCGGCGGAAGGAAGTGCGCGCAGCTGCAGACTAACGTTGCGCGAGAAATCCACGGAGCCGCTCGCGGCCACATCCTGCGCCGCACCAGTGAAACGCAATCGTTGCACGACGATTTTTCCATCGCCGCAGGAAAACTCGGCAGAAGCCGATGGGAAGGAACTCACGCCCGGGCGCCGCTCCGCTTCGCGCATGGATTCCAGCAGGCCGATATTTTGCAGTCTGGCATCGGTGATGCGCGCAGTGCCCCGGCATTCCAGCGTACTCATGAGATCAGCGCGCGTGGCACCGCTGGAATCGAGTGCGAATTCCCCCGACGCCGAGCCGGCAAACAGATCGGCCAGCGTGGGAAAAGCCGCGGTAAGCGCGGCGAGATCCACGCGCGAATAATCGAGATTGAGGCGGTAGGCGGGCGTCGCGGTAAGTTGCGCATCGAGCGAGCCGGCCAGCGCGCCGCCAAAGAACTGCGCCGTGGCGCGCGACACTTCGATGTGACGCCCGCCGATCCTTACGTCGCTCTCCAAACGATGCAGAGCCAAAGGCGCAAGCGCGAGATCTTCCACATTGATGCGGCCTTCGGCGCGCAGATTTTCCGGCACGGCATTCGTGGGCGAACTGGAATTCAGGAACGGCAACATGCGGTCCAGAAAACTTTGCCTCCAACGTGGATTCAGCCAGCGGTCCAGGTCCGCCAGAGAAAGCACGTCTGTGGATAGCGCGAACTGCCATTCCGCGGCCTGCGCATCAGCGTGTCGATCGTCATAGCGGTCGAATGTGCCGGTCCACCGCGCGCCGAAAGCATCGGCGGAAGAAAGCGCGATGTGGCGCACGCCGGGCGTCAATTCCGCGCGCGCTCTGATCTGCTTCACTGGCTGATTCAAGAATGGCGTGAGCAGCGACGCGCCGCCCGCTTCCCCTCCCCACTCAATGGTGCCGATGGGCTGCGTCTGCCAGGGAAAGCGCGCGCCCTGCCAATGCAAATCGCACCGCACGGCGCCGGCAAGATCCCAGCCGCGCGAAATATTCCATCCGAGCGCGCCGGCCGTGGCCACCAGATCGCGCACTTGCGCCAGATTGCCGGACAACCGATAGACGGGAAATTCGCGCTGGCCCGCGGCAGCGACAGCCTCGACGTGAAATGAGCCATCCGTAGCGCCGTACGAAACCGTTGCGGGTAGCAGCGAAAACATTTCGCGCTCATAACGAAATTGCGCCTGACTAACGCGCGCGGGCACGCGCAAAGCAGAAGCTGAGAGATTTGCGTTTGCGATTGCGCCGGCTGCGGACGTCAAATGCAGCGGCCACGCCGAAAATCCCGCATGCACGCTGGCCGAGCCGCTCAGCGAGACGTCGGCGGCGACATTGGAGTGAAAAGCACGGATCCACGCGAGCACGTCGCTCAAATCCAGCCGCGATTGCGTGATTTCGAATTGCGCAGGCGTCGGGAGCAAGTTCCTTGGCACAAACGCTGTTTCCGCCGCCGACGGCCACACGAAGTGCGCATCCGCGCGCGCCCAGGAATGCGGCGCCTCGATCGTGGCCTCCGTGATATCGAGCCCGGAAGCGAGCGGATACAGAATCATTTTCGCGTTGATGTTGACCGCGGGATTGTCCGGGCGAGCGGCGAAATCCCAGCGATGCAGGCGGCGCAGTTCGGCGCGGCTTTGCAGCACCCAATTATCGCCTTCCGTTTCCGCGTGAACGACGAGGCCCAAATCGCCGCGAACGCCAAAATCATAACCGTGCGCGAGATGCAGCAAGTCGGAAAGCGAGGCGTCATCCCATGCCAGATCAAGGACAGCCGGACGCAGCCGCGATGAAGTCCCTCCCACGTGGCCGGAAACGCGAATTGTGCCGGCCTGCTGCAGCAGCACGGCAGCGCGCGTCGGAACAGCTTCCAGGTTCAGCGTCCAGCGGCCGGAACGGTCCGGTTCGATGTATCCATTTACATCGGTAAGCGCGAAAGGAAGTTTTTCGTCGCCGCGTTTGAAATTGATGCGCCCGGAAGTCACGTCAATGCGGCCGAAGCGCACCGAGGGAGCTGGGAATGACGATGACGACGGAGTAGCGGCTGTGGCGGACTTGGGCAGCCATTCGGCGACGTTCCAATCGCCATCACCATTGCGTACCAGATTCAAGCTGGGATGCTGCAGCGCGATCGCGCCCAGTTCCATGTGGCCGCGGAAAAAACTTCGCCAGCGCAGACGCACCGTGAGCGAATCGGCGCGCAGAAAATATTCGTGGCCGAAACGCGGGTCCTCGCCGAACGTGACGGATTGCGCTTCGAGAGTAGGGCCGCCCCACAACGAAAAATCGTAGCGGCCAACTTCGACGCTGCGCCCGAAAACAGACTCCAGCCGGGCGGTCAGTCTTCGTTGCAGGCGAGTGTGGCGGATCAGCAGCGAGACGCCTAAATCCGCAAGCCACAAAAAAACTAAAACGAAAACGATCCAGCGCGGCCAACGGGTCCAGGAACGACGCCGCGGCCTTTCCACATTCAGCGGCGGCGTGTGCAGAACGGGTTCTGAAAGTGTTTGCGACATGACTAACGTCGGCGCGCGGTCATTGTGTTAATGAACCTCGCGCAGCATGCGATTCCAGCGCGTGCGGGCGCGCAGGTGGAGCATCGTCTGGCCGATCCCGCTGAGAGCGCTGGGAACGCCGCGGTCGCGGTAATCCGCAGATGTGGCGCGCACCGACCAATAGATCAGCATCGGTTTGCCCATGATGGAATCACGATCCACGAATCCCCAGTAGCGGCTGTCCGCGCTGTGGTCGCGATTATCTCCCATCGCGAAATAGCGATTCGGAGGAACGACCAGCTCGCCATTGTGCACATAATCGAATAGCTGATCGCCCCATTCGTGGCGCGCGATGTATTGGACAACTCGTCGATCGGTGGGCGGAAAATTGTCACCGTAAGGATCTTCGGCGATCGGGTCGCGCACCACGTACGGTTCCTGCAGCAATTCCCCATTCACATAAACGCCGCCGTTCACGATGCGCAGCCGATCGCCCGGCAGCCCGATCACGCGCTTCACGTAGTGGGGATGATCATCGAAGGGAAATTTGAACACAATGATGTCGCCGCGGCGGATATCGCGATACGGCAGAAATTTCTCGTACCACGCGCCCGTGCCTTCGAAGATGAATTTGTTCACGAAGACGTGGTCGCCGATCAGTAGTGTCGGTTCCATCGAGCCTGAAGGAATTTTGAAGGCTTGTACGATGAACGTGGTGCCGAAGAGCGCGAGCAGCATCGTCACCAGCAGCATTTCCAGAAATTCGGCCAGGCCACTGCGCCGCCGCGCGATCCTCTGCGGCGTGGCGGGCGGGCCCGACTCGGCTACCGACGACACTTCGGACGTCGGCAGCGCGGTGGTTTCAGATGCCATGCGTTCACTTTAGCAGCTTGGGGAAAAAATCAGCAAGGGTGGATCGGGGGCGGCGGTGGTGCCGAGAAATCGAGGACAGATCCTTCGCTTCGCTCAGAGGCTGTGACTAAATTGGCCCCGCGAGGCCTGCGCGAGCGCTGAACGGGTTTTCTAACCGCGACGGGTTGGTTGTGCCTGTTGCTCGGCCGGCCAACGCTCCGTTAGGATTCTTTCTCCTCTTTCATTGCAGCAAAGCCGTGCCGAAGTGCATCAGGTTGTAGGCCAGCGCGCACCACAACGCCACGCAGCGCGCTTTGTGCAGCCCGCGTACCGTAAACTGCGTCAGCCCGCGGTAACTGCGCAGGTCCGCATTGACTGTTTCGCTGGTGGCCGCTCGCTGCTTGTAAATCTCCTTCCCTTCGTCACTGCCCATGCGTTGTTTCCAAGCTCGCACCGCGGCAGTGTCGCGCAATTTCGGCTGCAGTTCCCGTCCGCGGTTTTCCGGCTTGCGCGCTCCCTTCGGCGGCACGAACAACTCAACGTTTTGTTCGTGCGCCCGCGCAATGTCGTCGTTGCGCAAGTAAGCGCCGTCCAGCAAATGCTGCTGGACCTTGCACCCACTGCGCCGCTCGACCTGCTCGCGCAGCGCTTCGCTCAACCCTGCCGAATCGCTGCCTTCGTTCGTCACCTCCACTCCCACGATCGCGCGGCTCCTGGTATCGCTCGCCAGCTGCACGTTGAAGGCGGGGTTGTATCCGCCGTTCGGCATTTTCATCACCCGCGCTTCCGGATCGCTCGTGCTCACACGCAACTCTCTGTCCCGAATCTTCTGTCCGTATTTTCCTGGCCCCGCCCGCTGGACCCTTTCCTGCTGCCGCTGTTTCAGCTCCGGCAATTGCGCCAACGCTTGTTCCAAACGCTTCTGCCTTTCCTGCGCCACGCGCCGCTGCACCGCCTTCTTCCTCCCTGCTGCGACCGACAATTTCTCCGGCTCCTCCACTTGCTGCCGCAATTCCTGCACGTGTTTTTCACTCTCCGCCAGCAACTTCCGCAGCCGCTCTTCCCGCCGGAAACTCCCCGCTCCCGCGCTCACCCGCACGCGCACCCCGTCTTGACTCACCCGGCTCACCGACACCAGTTCTTGATCCACCAGCCAGGCGATCACCTGCGTGAACAACTGGTCCAGCGCTGCGCCGTGATCGGTCCGAAAATCCGACAGCATGCGGTGGTTCACTCCTACCCCGCCACACAACCAGCGAAAGGCCGTGCTCTCCTCACAGCGCCGCGCCAGTTCCCGTGCCGACCCGATGCCGCGGATGCAGGCATACAGCCATAACGACACCAGCAACTCGGGATCGGTCGCGTCCCGGCCCGCCACTCCTTCGCGCGCTTTAATCGGCTCACGGAACGCCGCCAGATCCAGTTGGGCCACCGCCGCCGCCACCGTGCGCACTCCATGCGCCGGCCCTACCAAATCATCGGTGCACTGCGCCACCAACTCCATCTGCCGCCGCTCTGGCTTCCGCAATCGCACTTCTCCTGCTTCTTGTAGGTTCATCCATTCCTTATATCTGCAAACAAACTCGCTCGCATCAATATGCGATTAAAAAAGTCACAGCCTCTCAGGATGACG
>Ga0182024_10024619_pt1 | contig 10686 bp, 8 predicted proteins | sample P32metaG_FD_120480 | JGI IMG/M metagenome (GOLD analysis project Ga0182024, IMG submission 120480) | Permafrost microbial communities from Stordalen Mire, Sweden - P3-2 metaG (Illumina Assembly) | ecosystem: Environmental > Terrestrial > Soil > Wetlands > Permafrost | place: Sweden: Stordalen...
GCGCTGCTGACGCGATTTTTCTTTCCTGCGATTTCGCATCTGGCTGCCGGTGGAAGCTGGACTGCGCTGGCGGGCGTCGATTGGCCGCAACTGCTGCTGTTCGTTTGTATCATCACGATGACGCTCGGCAACCTTGCGGCGCTGCAGCAGACCAACATGAAGCGGCTGCTGGCGTACTCGAGTATCGCGCAGGCGGGATACGCGCTGATGGGATTCGTCGTGCTGTCGAACGACGGGATTCGCGCGATGCTGTTCTACCTGTTCGCCTACTATGTAATGGATGCGGGCGCGTTCCTGGTTGTGATGATCGTGGCGAACTCGACCGGGCGCGAGGACGTGGAGGCATACCGCGGGCTGGCGTGGCGCGGCGGAATCGTTCCAGCGCTGGCACTGACTATCTTCCTATTCTCATTGACCGGGATTCCGTTGACGGTTGGATTCATCGGAAAGTTCTATTTATTTGCGGCAGTGATTAAAGGTCAGTTCTACATACTGGCTATTGTTGGAATACTCAATTCCGTAGTGTCTTTGTATTACTACTTGAAGCCGATTCGGATCATGTTTTTTGAGCAGCCGCGGGGCGACGAGGGCACGGTACGCTTCGAGGCCTGGAATTACGGGCTGATGGGAGTGCTGGCCTGCGCGACGATCGTGTTCGGATTGTACTGGTCGCCGATCATATCGTTTGCGAATCGGTCGTTAAGTTTTTTTACTGGGCCGACCTGATCCAGCAACCTAACCCCTAACCCCTTCCCGAGCGGGAAGGGGAACCGGAATGTGCGCGCGCGCCCTCACCCGCGCCCTGGGCGCGACCTCTCCCGAAGGGAGAGGGTTACTACCTACTCGAAGACTATTGTGCGGTTGTGATGGAGTAGCACCTGTTTTTTCAGGTGGGCTCTGACGGCTTTTGCCAGGACCATTACTTCCAGATCCTTGCCTTTGCGCGCGAGGTCGGCGACGGTATCGCGATGGGTCATCGGCGCCGTGGCCTGCGCGATTATCGGGCCAGCGTCGAGTTCTTCAGTCACATAGTGGGCGGTGGCGCCGATTAGTTTGACGCCGCGGTCGTGAGCTTGCTTGTGCGGACGCTGGCCGGCGAAGGCGGGCAGGAAGCTGTGGTGAATGTTGACGATCGGCTTGCTCCATGCACGAAGAAATTCGCCGGACAGCACCTGCATGTAGCGCGCGAGGACGACGGTGTCCGCGCGCAACTCGGCCAGATACTTCAGGAGTGCGGCTTCGGACTCCGCCTTGCGATCCTTGGGGACCGGAATCACGTTGAATGGAACTTCAAACGGGCGCACCAGCGATTCGAGGTCGGGATGATTGCTGACGACACCGACTACGTCGCCGTCGAGCTCGCCGACGTGATGGCGGCTCAGCAGATCCATCATGCAGTGCGGCAGGCGCGAGACCATGATTACGATGCGATCGCGTTTCGCGGCGTCGAAGAGCGCCCACTTGAGGCGGTCCCACGGCAGCAGCGACGTCATCGAGGCGTCGAGCTCATTCGACAGCTCGCCTACCGGCAGTCGGATGCTTTCGAAGTGGATGCGCCAGAAGAAGTGGCCGTCCTCGTCGTCGGAGTACTGGTCGGAGGTGATAATATTGCAGCCGAGAGTGAACAGGTGGCCGGCGACGCGGGCTATGATGCCGGGGCGGTCGATACATGAGATGAGTAGGGTAGCTTTGCCTGCGGCCACGCTGATTACTCCCAAGGCGAATAGTAACTTAGGATTGTAGTGTCCACTCGTGCAAACAAACAGACCGATGGCGTCGGAATTTTGTATGTAGTCGCGACGCCGATCGGAAATCCCGACGACATTTCGGCGCGCGCTATTCGGACGCTCGCCGAGGTCAACCTGATTGCGTGCGAGGACACGCGGCGTACCGGGCAGATGCTCGCGCGTCATCAGATTGGTACGCCGACAGTCAGCCATTACGAGCATAACGAGGAGCGGCGCGTGCCGGAGCTGGTCACGAGGCTGAAGGCGGGCGAGAAAATCGCGCTGGTCACCGATGCGGGCACCCCTGCGATTTCGGATCCGGGGTTTCGGCTGGTGCGTGCGGCGTTGGAGGCGAACGTACGTGTGATTGCGGTGCCGGGAGCGTCGGCGGCGATCGCGGCGCTGTCGATTGCGGGAATCCCGACCGACAAGTTCATCTTCGAGGGATTTGTGCCGTCGCGCGACGCGGCGCGGGGTAAAGCGCTGGATGAACTCCGGCGCGAGCCGCGCACCATCGTCTTCTATGAGGCGGCGCGCCGGCTGACGGATACGCTGGCCGCGATGGCGACCGCATTTGGTGAATCGCGTGACGCGGCAGTCGTCTGTGAAATCACCAAGACCTACGAAAGGACAATCCGCGGGACGCTCGGCGAGCTGGAACGGGCTTTTCGCGCGACGCCGGCGCTCGGCGAGATCGTGATCGTCGTCTCGGGCGCATCGCAGCAGACGGACGCGGGAGACGCCGCAATCGATGTGCATGAGGCGCTCGAAGTTCTGCGCGAGGCGGGACTCGGATTCAAGCAAGCGAGCGCGGTGGTCGCGCGGCTGACCGGCAAAGGGCGTCGCGAAGTCTATCAGGATGCGCTCAAGTCGCGCGATAATGACTCCAGTGATGACTGAGCGGTGGATACGTTTTGATGCCTACACTTGCAGTCGCATTAAGGGTGCGGTTCAATGAAAAGTGGGAGTGGTGCGGGATGGCGACGAGGATAACTGCTCGGCAAAAGGCTGGCGAAGCCGCATTGGGTGGCTCGGGCGGATCGATAGCCGTGCTGGTGATTCATGGACCCAACCTTAATCTGCTGGGCGAACGCGAACCTGAAGTCTATGGCAGGACCCGGCTTGCCGATATCGACAATGAACTCAAGCGGCTGGGACGCGAACTTGAAATGAAGGTCGAGACCTTTCAGTCGAACAGCGAAGGTGGGATCGTCGATCGGATTCAGAAGGCGCGCGGCAAGTGCGACGTACTGTTGATCAATCCCGGCGCGTACACGCATACGAGCGTTGCGATTCGCGATGCGATCGTGGCCGTGAGTATTCCGGTGATCGAGGTGCATCTGTCCAATGTGTATCGGCGCGAGCCGTTTCGGCATCATTCGACGATCGCGGACATCGCGCATGGCCGAATCATGGGATTTGGCGCTGAGAGCTACAGCCTGGCTCTCAGAGCGGCGCGCACTATAGCCGAGGAGTCGCGCCGACGGAGCGGTTAACGCCATGGCGGGCAACCAACCAGAGCGGCGGCGAGCCGCGATTGCGGCACGACACGGAGACGGGATGGAAGTACGCGAACTAAAGACCTTGCTGGTCCTGATGCGCGACTACGGGCTGGTCGAACTCGAAATCGAGGACAAGAAGGGCAAGGTGCGGCTGGTGCGCGGCGGCGGTCGCGCGTCGGTGGATCAGACCGAGTCCGGCTCGGATGCGCATGTCGCGGCGCGCGCGGCCTCTCCCATCAAGATGGCGACGCGGCACGTCGAGGCGACGGCGGAAGAAGGCTCGCGAGCCGCGGGAAAAATCGACCTTGCGCCGAATCAGAAGTTGATCGAAAGCCCGATGGTGGGCACGTTTTACCGCGCCGCCTCACCCGACGCGACGCCGTTCGTCGAAGAAGGATCGTCGGTGCGCAAGGGCCAGCCGCTGTGCATCATCGAGGCGATGAAGATGATGAACGAGATCGAATCGCCGGCCGCGGGGCGCGTGATAAGGATCCTCGCGGAGAACGGAAATCCTATAGAATACGGTCAACCCTTGATGATCATCGAAGTGATTTGAAAGGGCGGAGCGTTCGCCGATGTTCAAAAAACTGCTGGTAGCAAATCGCGGGACAATCGCGATCCGGATAATTCGCGCATGCCGCGAGCTGGGAATTTCAACCGTCGCGGTTTACTCGACAGCCGACAAGAACGCGCTGCACGTGCGGATGGCCGACGAGTCGGTCTGTATCGGGCCGCCGGCGGCTGAAGACAGCTACCTCAACATCCCGGCGATTCTCAGCGCCGCGACGACCTTCGGCGCCGATGCGGTGCATCCGGGGTACGGCTTTCTTTCCGAGAACGGGGACTTCGCGGAAGCATGCCAGCGCTCTGGACTGAATTTCGTCGGTCCTCGCGCGCGTCATATCAGACTGATGGGCGACAAGCCGCGCGCACGGCGAATCATGAAACGCGCCGGCGTTCCCTGCCTGCCGGGCAGTGAGGGTACCGGCGTCACCGAGTTGCGCGAGGCGCAAGCGGACGCGAAACGACTCGGCTATCCGGTGCTGATCAAGGCGGCTGCGGGCGGCGGCGGCAAGGGGATGCGAGTTGCTCGCGATCTTACCGAGCTGACGCGGCTGTTCCCGCTGGCGCAGGGCGAATCCGAGGCGTCGTTCAGCTCGAAGAAAATGTACCTGGAGAAATATCTCGAGCGCGCGCGGCACGTCGAGTTTCAGATTCTCGCCGACTTACAGCGCAACGCGATTCATCTTGGCGAGCGCGACTGCTCGATTCAGCGCCGTCATCAGAAGGTGATCGAGGAATCGCCGTGTCCGATTCTTACTTCGCGGATGCGCGAGAAGATGGGCAAGGCGGCGGTGCGCGCGGCCGAAGTCGTCGGCTATTCGAACGTCGGCACCGTGGAATTTCTGCTCGCGGGCGGCGGCGAGTTTTATTTTATCGAGATGAACACCCGCATCCAGGTCGAGCACGGCGTCACCGAGATGGTCACGGGCGTTGACCTGGTGAAAGAAAGTATCAAGATGGCGATGGGCGAGAAGCTCGCGCTGAAGCAGCGGCAGGTGACCTTCGAGGGCGCCTCGATGGAGTTTCGCATCTACGCCGAAGATCCCGAGCGGGGTATTCCGTCGCCGGGCGTCGTGACCAATCATCATACTCCCGGCGGATTGGGTGTGCGGGTCGAGACGGCGCTGTACGACGGCTATCGCGTGCCGGTGCAATACGATCCGCTCATCGCGAAGTTGATAGTGCATGCCGAGACGCGGGTCGAAGTGATCGCGCGCGCCAAGGCGGCGCTGCGCGAGTACGTAGTCGACGGCATCAAGACCAACATTCCGTTGCATCTGAAGATTCTGCACGATCCGGATTTCAACCGCGGCGAATTTTCGACTGATTTTCTAACCCGCTACGAACCGGCTCATCGCGAAGCCGCGCCGCAGGTAAGCAAGGCCTCTTGACCGCAACGTTCCGCGCCATGCTTGATAGGGTGGCGGTTCGAGGCGCGAAAGCCTCGTCTGCGAATCACTATGACTAACTTGAGAACAATGAAACGAGCACTTCTAGCACTGATGATTGGTTTGATCGCGAGCGGGCCGGCGTTCGCGCAGGACAGCAGCATGAATCCGCTGATTCCCGGCGGCAACAGCGCGCCTCCCGGCCATGCGCCCAAGGCAGTGTCTTCCGATGCGCTCTACGATTTCGGCAGCGCGCTCGAAGGCACGATGGTCAACCATACGTTTGCGATCAAGAACACCGGCCAGGGCTACCTTGATATTCAAGGCGTAAAGACTTCATGCGGATGCACGACCGGAAACCCCTCGAAAATGCACGTGGCGCCCGGCGATACGAGCGATATCGCGGTCGCCTTCGATACGCATTTCCAGAAGGGGCACCAGGTCCGCACGATCACGGTGTCCACCAACGATCCCGACAATCCGCAGTTAGCGCTGACCGTGCAGGGGATCGTCAAAAAGCAGGTCGAGGCGGTGCCGGGCGAAATCGCGTTCGGCGAAGTGAAGCGCGGAACCGAAGGCACCAAAGAGCTGTTGGTCAACGATCTGAATCCCGGGCGTGGGACGTTCTCGGTCGGCCCGCTTAGCAACTCGAACTCGTCAATCAAGGTGGATCAGGAAAAGCGTCCTGACGGCAAGCCCGGCGCGCTGCTGAAAGTCTCGCTGCTCAAGACGATGCCAGTGGGGCCGTTCGACGATACGATTAAGATCACGACCAATCGCGTGCCGCTGCAGGTTGACGTGTTCGGAACCGTGACGGGCGATTTGAATATCGATCCGGCGCAGGTCTCGTTCGGGATCGTGCCGCGCGGCCAGGACATCGTGAGATTTTTCAAGCTGAGCAACCAAGGATCGCATCCGATAAAGGTACTCGACGTTGCGAGCAGTAGCCCCGCCGTCGCCGCTACTGCTGAGCCGGTCACGCCAGGCAAGGAATACAAGGTGACCGTCACGCTGCGGCATGGCACTCCGGACGGGCAACTGCGCGGGAATCTGACGATAAAGACCGACGACCCTGATCAGGCGACGCTGAACGTCCCGTTTTACGCAATCGTAGGCCAGTTCAAAACCTGATCTTGTTATCCGGTCCCGCTTTTCGCCTGTTATCCGTTCCCCTTTCCGCTCGGGAAGGGGTTAGGGGTTAGTTTCCTCGCGCCGCGGCGGTATGTTGTTTCGCCCCGTCCGCCATTCCTATATTCATTCAGAGCATGGTTCGCGGCTTCCAAGAATCGCGAATTTTGCGAGGCTGAAATGGCTCGGCGCGAAAAATCGGGGATCATTTCCTGGTTGCTGGATCGGATGAGCGATTGGGCCGTCGGTCTGCTCACCAAACCAATAAAGAGTTACGCGCTTCACATCCCGAACGACATTGCCGCGCTCAAGCGTCATATTCGCAAAGGCGACGTGATTTTGGTCGAGGGAAACGAACGCATCAGCGAATGCATCAAATATCTGACGCAAAGCTCATGGTCGCATTCGGCGCTGTACGTCGGTGACGAGCCGATTCGGCGCAATCCTGAAATGAAGGCGCCGCTGGTCGCGCAATTCGGCGAGGAGGCGAACTTCCTGGTGGTCGAGGCGATCGTCGAAGCGGGCGTGGTGCTCTCGCCGCTCAGCAAATATCGCGATTTCAACATCCGCGTATGCCGCCCGTTCAACCTGTCGTCGGCGGATCTGGCCGACGTGATGGACGAGGCGCTTCGCAGTGTGGGCAATACCTACGACCTGCGCAACGTGATCGATCTCGCGCGCTACTTTCTGCCGGTGAGCCTGGTGCCCGCGCGCTTTCGCCGCCAGGCACTGCAGTTCGGCAGCGGTGAGCCGACGCGCGTCATCTGTTCGAGCGTGATCGCGTCGTCGTTTCATCGCGTGAAGTTTCCGATCGTGCCGAACTACGAACACCTGCCCGCTCAGGCGACACCGCCGGTTCCGCCCAAGCGCAAGCTCTGGCCGATCGGCTCGAAGTCGACAACCGGAGCGCTGCAATACGGCGCGCTCAGGATGGTCTCGCCGACGCTGGTCACGCCGCGCGACTTCGACTTGTCGCCCTATTTCGAGATAATCAAATTCAATATCATCGAGAACATGCGTTTCGACTACCACAAGATTTTGTGGGCCGACGACGCACCGCCTGCGCCGGTGAAGAAGGGCGCTTGAGCGCGGGAACACCAGGACTATCGGGAGCAGGGGAGCATCCAGTGAACAACGAAAGCGAACAAGAGCACGCAGGCGGCCGGCGCGAACTACTCGAAAAGACGATCGCGAAAATTCTGCATCGCCATTGCAACTTCGGATGGGCGAACTATTACATCCCGAGCGAAAAGTTCCCGAGCCTGATCGAGGAGCTGGTCGAAGTGATGAGCCCCGGCGGCCAGGCCGGCCACGACGAACTGGTGCAGTTCTTCCTCGGCGTCCAGCGCCTTACGTCGATCCAGGAGCGAGTAACAAAACTCGAGCAGGAATTTTCGGTGTACAAGCGCGGCTGAGTCCGCGTCCGCCTATCGACAAGTTGATGCTGGGAACGGGAGCTGTGCGCAATAACGTCGGCCGCTAGAGTGCCCGTCGAGATTCTTCGCTACAGCAGCTTTCGCTCAGAATGACACGAGTGCTGGCCGCTAACTTTTTTTGTGTCATCCTGAGCGGAGCGAAGGATCTCGCGCGTAGCGCGTCAGGCTCAGCACGAACCTAGTACGCGTAGCAATCAGTGCAGCTCGGCCTTAAGCGCTGTTAGTTGTGCGGCATCTGCGGCCGCCTCTTCAACCAGATTGCCCGGGAAGCGATTGTGCAGCGGGCTCAGGCTCGAACCGATCTGCACGACGCGATGCGCCATCCGCGCGACTGCGCCGAATGGCGCCGGCACCAGCTCGGCCGCGTCGCGGAACTCGGCCAGGCTCGCGTCGTCCCATCCGAGCAGGCCGCTCAGGAACATGTAGATAGGCAACGATCCGATCAGGCTGAAGAGTACGACAATCCATCCGCTGCCGGCGTGGCCGGGTCCTTGCCAAACCGCGAGCGCGAACCCGCGCAGGATCAAATAGTTGCCGACCGCCGCGAGCGCGGGGTTGACCAGCGTCTGCCAGATGCTGAGCGATGGCCATGCGACGAGCATACCCATCAGCGGCCATGCTACGATCGATCGCAGAATCGACGAAATTAGAAACGCGTAGAAGACGCCCTCGAAGCCGTACCATTGCAGCATGTACCAGGTCAGCACGACACGGCTCACGTGCTCGAGCAGCGAGGTCCAAGTGAAGGTTCCCGTGCGGCCGACTCCTTGAAATACCTGGTCGGGCAGGCGCGTGCTGAAGTCGGCGAGCCGCCATAGATGCATCAGCCACATGACGGTCGCCGCGCGCACGAACTGCGGCGGCAGCAGGCCCTTGATGAAAACGTCGGAGAACGCGATGAACGTCCCGCCCAGCATCGATGACACCATGATTCCCCAGCGCAGGCCCTGGTCCAGGTAGCGCCGCGTCAACGCCATTTTGGCTTGCGAGTAGCTCTCGGATATCGACGGCATCAGCGTCGTAAAGATGTAGGCGCCGGTTTCGAGATAGCCGAACGAGAAGGCGAAGGTGAGCAGGAAAATTTCGTTGAGCTCGAGAAAGTCGGGCAGCAGGATCGCCATCATCACCGGCACCAAGCCCCAACTGATCGCAACCGCAGCCTGTCCGCCCGTGAGCTTCGCGCCGTAAACGAGCGACTTCTTGATCGTCGCGCGATCGAAATGCGCGAGGAAAATCGTCACCAGGTTGAAGCCCATCTTTTCGTAGAAGATCGAACAGAACAGGCCCATCAGCAGGTTGGCGATCACCCCGCCGATCGCGAATCCGAAAACCACGCCCATCCCTTCGCCGAACACCGGATGCATCAGACCCCAGTGGCGCATGTACACGCCGCAGATCATCTGCACGACGGGATTCAGCACGTAGGTCAGGACGATCAGCAGTTGCGCGTAGTCGAAACGCTGCAACGCGCGGAATAGCGAGAAGAAAATCGAGATGAAGCCGGGGAACTGGATCAGCGTGTGCAACACGACGAACCACGCCAGGTATGCGACCGGCGTGTGCGGCAGCCACGCGGCTGCGACCAGTCCCAGCGCGGCGATTTGGAACATCCCGGCGATCGCATGGAACCAGATGAAGAACTGCGCGAAGGTGATCGCACGGGCGGGGTCGGTCAGGCGATACTCGGCGAAATATTTCACCATCGCCTGGCTCGTGCCGAGGTCGAGCAGCGTGAAAAAAATCAGCATGAACTGCGTGACCGCCGCCCAAGCCCCGCGCGCCTCGAGAAACGGATTGACGAAGTTGCGCTCGATGTAAAACGTGACGGCGAAGTTGAACGGGATCATGATCATCAGCGAGAGCAGGTAGTTGTAGAAGAAGCCGCTGAGCGGACGATGGAATCCGACTATTTCCCATCGCGGATCGCCGCGCGCAGTGTCACTTCTGCTCGCTGTCGGCGCCGCTGGAGCAGCGGCTGCGGCGCCGAGCGATGCAGGCTGCGGCTTTGCGGACGGCGTCGATCTGTAAAAGTGCTCGAGCAACTCAGGATGGCGCAGGCTGTAGCGGCGCACGATTATGTACGCGATGACGAACATCGCGAACATCGCAAAGACGAGTGCTGCGAGGATCCTGACTTGCGGGCGATCCGGCACGGGCGACGCGATCCAGTCGCCGTACCCGACGGCCGGCGCGCCCACCGCCGTGCGCGACATCGCGTACAGCAGCCAGTTGAAGTACGGCCACCGCTGGAAGTCGTAATTCTCCGCGCCCTCGATTCCGCCGAGCATCGTCAGCATGCTCGCGATTCGCGCGCGCTGGTCACCATTGCGCAGCCATTCGTTGAGCACATAGATGGTGCCCTTGCCGGAGTGCATGCGGATCAGGATCGGTGTCGCAGGTGCGACCGGGTCGCGCGGATTGGTCCTGACCAGAATCTCGGCGCCGTTCACCTCGAGGAGCGACCGCTCATGCACCCGCACCGCCGACAACCAACTGATGTTGCGCGCGAGCGGGTCAGCTTTCGGGCCAACCCAGTTGACGACCGCGGCGAGGCGCTCGAGCTCGCGGTCGTGAGTCGCACCGTGCGCAACGTCTACGATGCCAGTTTGCTTGATTGCGTCGTTGGTGAACGACGCGAGCGCGGCCGGATCGGTATGCCGCCCGAGAATCAGCACGACGCCCATTCCGGAGGCGACACGCGCCTTGAGCGCTTCTAGCTCGGGCCCGGTTGCAGGTAGATTGTCCTGGTAAACGGCGGTCGCAGCGTCGTCGAGATTTGCGACGCGATGCGTGCTCGGGTCGAGCATCAGGCGCGTGAGGACGAGATCCTCACTGCCCGAATAATAGATGTTGAATTGCGACGGGGCCGCGTGCGCGAGAGCGGGAATAAGAAGTGCGATCAAAAGCGCGGAAATGGTCCGCGCGAGACTCTTAACGGATA
>Ga0182024_10024620_pt1 | contig 10685 bp, 12 predicted proteins | sample P32metaG_FD_120480 | JGI IMG/M metagenome (GOLD analysis project Ga0182024, IMG submission 120480) | Permafrost microbial communities from Stordalen Mire, Sweden - P3-2 metaG (Illumina Assembly) | ecosystem: Environmental > Terrestrial > Soil > Wetlands > Permafrost | place: Sweden: Stordalen...
GCCGCGGCCGCCGAGATTCCCACCAGCAGCCCCTCGTCGCGCGCCAGTTTTTTGGCCATCGCGTATGCCGCTTCGGTCTCCACCTCAAGCTGACGGTCGGCCAGGAGCGGGTCGTAGATGGCGGGTACGATGGATGTTCCCATGTATTTCAAGCCTTCAATGCCGTGAAAGGGCGAATCGGGCTGGAAGCTGATGGCCTGGATGGCTGGATTCCACTCCTTGAGCCTGCGCGCAACGCCCATGAAGGTGCCGGTGGTGCCCAGGCCGGCCACAAAGTGCGTCACCTTGCCGGCGGTCTGTAGCCAGATCTCGGGGCCCGTGGTGCGGTGGTGCGCCTTCCAGTTGGCATCGTTCGAATACTGGTCGACGTAGCAGAAGCGGTCCGGGTCGTTGAGGGCCATTTCGCGGGCGCGCCGGATTGCTCCATCGGAGCCCTCGGCCGGGTCGGTCCACTCCACCTGCGCGCCAAAGGCTGCCAGGATGCGCTTGCGCTCCTGGGAAACGTTGGACGGCATGGCCAGCTGGACGGGAAACCGCTGAGCAGCGCCGAGCATGGCCAGCGCGATGCCGGTGTTGCCGCTGGTGGCGTCAAGCAGCGTCTTGCGGGGCCACAGCAAGCCCTGTTTGCGCGCATCGTCCACCATGGCGGCAACGGCGCGGTCCTTCACGCTGCCCCCGGGATTGGCCCACTCCGCCTTGCCCAGCAGCTTGACGCCCGCTAGCCCGCACGTGCCAATGCGGATCAGCGGCGTGTCGCCGATGCGGTCGGTAATTGCACTGCCCAATTCGGTCTGTCGCTTTTCGGTTCCCATGGGAAATTGCTGTCGGCGCTCCGGTTATGCGAAAGTTGGAGTTGCGGGGCGATTGTGCCGATACTTCTATCAACATCCTCGCAGACTGGACAGCGGCCATGGCACGAAAATCCCGCAATCCGAACTTCGACCAGACGATTGAGCTGCTGTGCGCCAATTCCTTCGATGCCGCACCCTATGGCGCGGTCGCAGGCGGCGTGCTGGTAAGCAAATATGGCGCGGCGGCAGTGCTGGCGCCGGCCAAAGGAGTCCCTGCGGCCATCGCGGAACCCCCGGGAGCCCTGATCAGGGGCGAGGTGGCGCGCCTGCTCGATCGCGGCCACCAGAAATTTTTCAAGACATCGCAATTTGAGCTGCCGGCGACGGCTGTCCAGTTGCAGGCGATTCACGCGTTCAGCGAGGAACTGAAGCGATTGACCGGCGCAATAAGCCTCTATAATGAGTCGCTTGGCACCACCAGCGACGTGTACCAGTATGACCGGCTAAAGGGCCGCGAGGTGGAGCAGCCGGCGCTGGCTCAGCCGTGGGATTCGGCGGACGAGCATTGATTCCGCAGGCAGGGCAGGCAGAGGGGGCAATGGATCCAGTCGACACAGTGGCGGCTGCCGCCGAGCGGCCGGAGCGCCGCAAGCACCCCCGGCATGGGGCGGACGATGAGGTCTCGCTGCTGCTGGTGAAGCAGGGCGTGCATGTCTCCGGCCACCTGGTGGATATGAGCCTGAAAGGCTGCCGGATGCGCTTCCCGCAGAAATTCACGGCCGCCATCCAGGTTCGAGTCGAGCTCGCTTTCAAAGTGCATGGGATTGCTTTCCGTTTCTGCGGCGTGATCGAGTGGGCGGGCGGCAATATGATCGGGATCCGCTTTGTCGACATGACCTCACGGCGCGAGGAGGAGCTGGTCGAGGTGCTGGCCGAGCTGGCCGAAGACGCCGCGGCCGCTGCTCAAAAGCTGGCTGCTGAAATGGCGGCGCCCGCGGCGGAATCTGCAAAGCAGGGCGCGGCAAAGCAGCCGGTGGAAGCAGCCAGCCAAAAGCAGCCCGGGAGTGGGACGGGCGCGCAGCAGGCACCTCTGCCGCCGCCCGCTCCGGCAAGGGGCGCGGCCGGGCCCATCGAACAGAAGCCGGCTGGGGCGCCGCACGCGGCCAAACCGACCGGCCGCGACCGGCGCACTCAGGGCCGGCACGATGTCGACACCTCGGCTGCGATTCTTCTCGTCAACGTTGCGTCCAGGCTCCACGGGCGCATTCTCAACCTGAGCGCGGGCGGCTGCCGCATCCGCACCGACGAGCGCTTTCCGGTGGGCATCTACACGCGCGTCGAGACCGAGTTTAACCTTGAAGGAATGCCCTTCCGGCTGGGAGGCGTGGTCCAGGCCATTCAGGACCGGCATCACGTGGGCATCCGGTTTCTCGACATGAGCGATCGCAGGCGGCAACAGATTGAGCAGTTAATCGATGAGCTTGAGGAACTGCGCGAGCGGGAGAAAACTCAAGAGGGCCAGACACCCGGACAACACCCGCCTGCGGTGTAGCCCGGCCGTCTGGCCCTCGGTGCCTAAAAGCCGGTGGCGATGGCCGCCAGCCTCTACAACCTGCTTCGTCTTCCTGCGATGAGGTTGAAGATTAGAACGATCACTGCGATCACCAGCAGCAGGTGAATCAGGCTTCCGGCGATATGGAAGCTGAAGCCCAGCAGCCAGAGAACCAGCAGGATGACGAAAATCGTCCAAAGCATAGCTTGCGCCTCTCTTCCAGCCTGCCTGCGCCCGATAAACCTCATCGGGCCGCAAGGCGGACGCTGGGTCTTGCCGGTTGCGGCCGGTTCCCATTGACCGGCCGATAAATATTTGCATTGGGTGCCCCATCCTTGCGCCATTTTCCTGGCGTAAGGGTGGGAGACCTCAGCACGATTGAAAGGCCGGATCAATCGTTGTTAGTTGCTCGCGATTGCCTGGCTCTTCGCTTCCCGCACGGCGTCGAGGAATGCGTGCGCCACGTCTGGCACTGGCACCCGGCCCGAAAGCACAGCTCGCGACGACACATTAGGACCGTAGATCGCTTCCATGGAGTCGTCATCGCGCCGGATGGATGCGCCGGTCAGTGTGAGTCCCGCGAATGCGCCCCTGGCGCGCGAGTAGGTGAGAATCTCGGCGTTCATCTTCCAATCGGTGTCGGCAGAGGCGTGGCGGCCTACCGGTCCGGCGGCTGCGGATGCGTCCGCGCCCAGCTCAAACTTGCTGTGCAGCAGTTGCTCCATGCCCTTGTCGCTCTGAACGATCATGACCAGATCGACGCCTTCCAGGCCGATCTGCAATCCCCAGTTGCCGCCGGTGATCGAGAAGAACGACGGCGCGCTCCAGCCCGATGCGGTGCGGCAGGTTGCCACGCCGCGGCCGTTTTCTCCGCCGAAGACAAAGCCGCCCTTGAGAAGGTGGGGAACCACCGCGATGCACTTCGCGTGCTCCAGCACCTCTTCCGGAATGCCGCTGTCCGGAGCCGCCATGATTTCATGCAAAACCCGTCCGGCGTGATCCAGCCGGTCTGCCGTTGCTTCGCGGCTGCCTGCCGCCCATAACATGCCGGTCATCCCGCATATCGCCGTCAATAGCATTGCTTTCTTCATCAGATTCATAAGCTTCACCTTTTCTCTACTCGTTTTCAACCGCTTGCACGTTGGATGCGCGTGCTGTGCACGAGGTAGTTTTGACATTAGTGCCGCTGGCGGCCGCTGTCTGATCAATTAAGCTCTGGTTACTAAAGTCCAGTAAGCTCTGGCAACTAAAGTCCAACTTCATGTCAGCCATGTTAAAAAATCCAGATAACCGCATGATAGCCGCTCGCGCGGTCCACTCATGCCGATCCCGGCCGCTTGCTTCGCTCCGCATGGTTGACTCTGCGCTGCCATGCTATTGCTTCAAGAAAATTGCGCCTATGAAAAGCGTTCGCCTGCGGCGAAGTTCCTCTTGCACGGGATTTAAGATGCGAAGACGGGGACAGCAGACTCCCCGGGAATTGAATTAATTCCTGCATGGCTTGAAAACATTTCCGGAAAAGAGCAGAATTGACCAGACGATCCGGGCAGAACTTGTCATCCTAGTGAAGCGGATGTTTGCAGGCGCTCTTTCTCCCGTTTCGGAGCACGCGCGTTGCCGTGCGATTCCGGGGTCTCATTTTAGCCGGACGAGTTTTTGCCGGGCACGGCGGAGACTAGTTTCGTTCCGGTAACTATTTGCGGTAGTCCGCGCACCGTGGGCTGGAGCGCAGCGGCAATCGCGTCACCTGACGGAGACCGCCATTTTGGTTGAGCTTGAAAAACCCGCATTCGACGTTGCAGCCTTCCTGGCGACCGCCGGGCTTGGGCGGCGCATTGTCCAGGTCAGGCCAAAGAGCCAGTTCTTTTCGCAGGGCGATCCCGCGGACTCGGTCTTCTATCTCCAAAAGGGCCGGGCCAGCGTGACCGTGCTTTCAAAAGCGGGCAAGGAAGCCACTATCACGCTGCTTGCCGCGGGCGATTTTATCGGCGAAGAAGCGCTCACCGTCGTCTCCGGGCTGCGCATGGCGACGGCCACCGCGATCACCTCATGCACCGCGCTCAAGATCGGACGCCATGAGATGGTTCGCGTCATGCATGAAGAGCATGACTTCTCCGACCTGTTCCTGAAATTTCTGCTGCTGCGCACCATGCGCATCCAGGCCGATCTGGTCGATCAGCTCTTCAACTCCAGCGAGAAGCGGTTGGCTAGGATCCTGCTGCTGATGGCGGAGTTTGGCAAGCCGGGCGAGCCGGAGCCGTTCATTCCCAAGATCACGCAGGAGACGCTGGCGGACATGATCGGCACCACCCGCTCGCGGGTCAGCTTCTTCATGAACCGATTTCGCAAGCTCGGCTTCATTGAGTACAACGGCCGCATCCGCGTGCACAAGTCGCTGCTGAATGTGGTGCTGCTCGACTAACGTCAACCGCGATCTGCGTGACACGCGCCACTGCTACCGCGACCTCGCGGCGATGGAATGGCTGAAAGGGTAGCATCTCCTGACCGGCTGTCGTGCGGGCGTCCCTGCCCGCACTTGTCTCAGCCGCCAGTACCGGCTCATGCGGTCATCGCACTCGAGCCCGCCCGATCGCCACCCTACAGCTCTCCCGAGTCAATCTCAAATCGCTCATGCCATTGCCGCGTCCCGGGCTCCCCTTCACTATTTTTCCTTTCCGGTCCTAATTGAACAGCGCGGCACTTCGCGCAATGGGATACTCGCTGAAATTGCACCAGCAGTCTGAACGGGCAAGGAGGGGGAGATGCCTCAGCCAAAAGCGAAGATTCTTGTTGTCGACGATGAGCACCCAATCCGCTCGACGCTGTCGATGATATTGACTCAGTCCGGCTACCAGGTGCGATGCGCAGCCGACGGTTTCTCCGCATTGCATGAACTGAGGGGCGAAGTTCCCGACCTGATCGTATCGGACCTCAACATGCCGGGCATGTCGGGCATTGAATTGCTGACGGTGGTGCGGCACAGGTTCCCCGCCGTCGGCGTCATCGCCATGAGCGGCGCGTATTTGGGCGAAGGGGTGCCGTCCGGTGTGGCGGCCGACGCATTCTATCAAAAGGGAAACGGCGTTGTTGCGCTGCTGGGGCTGATCGAAACCCTGCCCTGGCCGGAGCGCATGGCTTCGCGCCGTCCCCTCGCGCCGGCGCCGGTGCGGGCACTGGCAACCGGGCCTGACGCTGCCGGAACAGGGTTGCAGACGGTGCGCTGTCCGGAGTGCCTGCGCACCTTTGCCCGGCCTCTCGATGAAGACGCCGGCGAACTCATCGAGTCGAGCTGTACATTTTGCCGTAACACGATTCATCTTGCGGCCACCAGACCGGCCGAAACCGCGGCGCTGTTGCCGTTTCGGCGCGGCCAGACATTCGAGGAGCCTTCGCTTCGCCGAATGGAAGAGCTTATCCAGTAAGGAAAGAAGGGGACAACTTCCATGCACAACATCGCCGAACTTACCGTGCTTCTGCGCACCAAGGTTGAATTTCCCTCCGGCTTCAAACTGGCCAGAGACGACTTTCACGAAGGCTGGGATTTTGTCCGGTCGGGAAATGCGCGCCGCCTGGAAAGAAAAGTTCAAAAGCTGGGGTGGCAATTCATCAAGTTTGAGGGTTCGTCAGTGCGGAGCGGCGTAGGCAACTCAGAGCAGTCGGCTCTGGCCAGCGCCGTCAAGCTTGCGCTGCGCCGCGTGAGCGTCTTCTTCAATGCCGTCGAGATTCAGCACGTCCAGATCACGACCTATCCGTGGTTCGTTCTGGCCAGGATCGTCGTCAATCCCTACCGGATTCAGCAGGAGGCGGTGGTGCCGGCGCCGGATCTGTTCATGGCGGCCAAGATTCATTCCCGGCAGCGAAAGTGGCCGGATTTTGCGGGCGATCTCTACCCGCAATTCGATCCGCAATTCGGATGCGCGGTGCCGTTGCTCAGGGAGTTGCTGACTGCGCCTCGAAGTCAGGGGGTCGGCATTCAATGAGGATAGACTTCATGGCGTTGGCTCTCTACCTACTCTTTGACTTCATGCGAATTCATCGGGCGCCGCTGTTGCGCCGCGCGCGCTCCCGCTGCAGTTCGCGATAGAGCTCGCTCTTCGACTGGCCAAGTTGACGCGCCAGCCGCTTCAGCGCTTCCTTTTCGTCCACGCCGCTGTCGGTCTGGATGCGTGCTACCCGGTCGGAGATCTTTGCGCTGGCGACTGGGTCGGCAGATGCGGCAAGCGGGCGCGCCTCAATGAGCAGCGTGATCTCGCCGCGAACGCGATCGCGGCTGGTCAGTTCGCGCCGCACCTCGGCTACCGTGCCGCGCAGAAACTCTTCGTGGATCTTGGTCACCTCGCGGGCAACCACGACGCGCAGTTCCGAGCCCCACACCGCCTCAAGATCGGCAAGCGCCTCGAGGATGCGGTGCGGCGCCTCATAAAAAACCAGCGTGCGGGCTGCGTCTTTATTCGGCGACTCGGCGCGTGTGGCCTCGGCCAGCAGCGCTTCGAGCCGTGTGCGCCGCGCGCCAGCTTTCTCCGGCAGGAAGCCGATGAAATGGAATTCACCCATGGGCAGGCCTGAAGCCACCAGCGCGCTGAGCGCCGCGTTCGCGCCGGGGATCGGAATGACAGGCACGCCGGCGGCGATGGCTTCAGCAGCAAGCCAGTTGCCGGGGTCGCTGATGCCGGGCATGCCGGCGTCAGAGACCAGCGCGATGCGTCCGCTGCTCTTGAGCGCCGTCACCAACTCGGCCGCGCGCTCGTGCTCGTTGTGTTGATGACAGCTCACCGTGGGCGTGCGAATGCCGTAGTGGTTGAGCAGCTTCTGCGTCTGGCGGGTATCTTCGCAGGCGATCCGGTCGACGCGCCTGAGCACGTCGAGCGCGCGCAGCGTGATGTCGCCCAGGTTGCCGATCGGAGTTGCGACGATGTAGAGACCGGGCGCGAGCGGCGCGATTTCTTCGCCGGGTTGGTGTGCGTCCGCGGTCATGCGCGCCGTCAGTCCGCGGCGTCCAGGCGCTCGATGCGGCGCTGCTCGGCCAGCAGCGACATGGAGCTCATCAGGTTTTGCACGCTCACAATGCCCACCACGCGGCCGCTGTCGGTGACCGGAATCAGCGAAAGGCCGCGGCCCGCGGTGATGCGGCGGATCATGGAGCCGAGCGTGTCCTCGGGCCCAGCCACCTGGAAGGCGCGCGACATCACCGACTGCACGTACCCGTTGCCGTCGCTGCGCAGAGCGTCCACAATGCGCTGGCGCGAAACGATGCCGACCAACTGCGGGCCTCGCACAACTGGAAAATCCTCCTGCAGCGAATGAACGCAGCGCACCAGCGCATCGGCCAGCGTGTCGGAGGGCGACAACGTGGCAAAGTCGGTAAGCATCACCTCGCGCATGTGTACCGTGTCCACCACCGACTGGAAAAACACGCCCTGATCCTCAACCTGCGCGCCAATCATGATGAAGAAGCCGGCGATCACCATCCAGGGGCTGTGCAGCAGCCATCCGGCCACCATGGCCGCCAGCGCCAGCACCTGGCCAATGCCGGTGGCCGCACGGCCGGCGGGAGCCAGCCCATGCTTGCGAGCGAAGCTGCCCCGGAGCAGCCGTCCGCCGTCGAGCGGATAGGCCGGCAGCAGATGCAACAGGCCGAGGCAGGCCTGCATCCACACCGCGCTGCGCAACAGATAGGCGGGAGAAATCCACGGCTGATTCAGGATCTGCAAATTTCCGGCCGCGCCGGTAAACAGGCCGGCAAGCAGCAGCGCCGTGGCGCCATTGGCCAGCGGTCCGGCCAGCGCCATGGCAAATTGCCCGCCGCCGCGATTGGCGTTCTCCTGGCTCTCGGGGTTGGCGTAGGCAAACAGCCCGCCGATGGGCAGCACCAGGATGGCGCGCAGCTTGAGTCCGAGCCAGGCGGCAACCATCAGGCGCGCTGTCTCGCGCACAATCACCGCGGCCGTGAGCGCGACAAAGAGGCCGAGGCCGCGGCCCGCGCCGTCAGTGGGGCTGAGCAACAGGCACACCAGCGCCAGCAGCGGGAAGAAGGCGTGGATGCGCAATTCGACGCCCATCCAGCGGCCCAGCGGGATTGACCAGCCTCGCATATCACGATTGTAGAGGGTCGGGCCTCCATGCGCTCAACGGCCGCGCTGCACGGATGCGCTTCGAGTATGCTGATCAGCGTGCGCATCATTGCCGGCTCGCTCCGTTCCCGCACGCTGCAGGCGCCGCGTGGCCTGGCCACGCGGCCCACCAGCGACCGGCTGCGCGAGACGCTGTTCAACGTGCTGGCGCCGCGCACCGAGGGCACGCGTTTTCTCGATTTGTATGCCGGATCGGGCGCGGTGGGCATTGAAGCGCTCAGCCGCGGCGCGGCGCATGTGGTGTTTGTCGAGCGAGCTCCAGCGGCGCTGGCCGTGCTGCGCGGCAACCTTACGAAGCTCGGTGTTCGAGAGGGGTTCCGGATTCAATCGAGCGGCGTGGGCGCATGGTTGCGGCGGCCGCAGGCCGACCGGACCCAGGCGGATCAAGCGCAGATTTTCGACCTGGTGTTTCTCGATCCGCCCTGGGATGCGGCCGAGGAGTATGCGGCAACGCTCGGGCTTCTGGGCGGAGCCGCGGCCGGGTTGCTTGCGCCGGGAGCACTGGTGATTGCAGAGCACCGCCGCAAGCAGAAGCTCGCGGAAAGCTACGGCAGTCTTGAGCGCACGCGCCTGCTCGAACAGGCCGATGCGGCGCTGAGTTTTTTTGCGGCCGCGAGCGCCGCGTCGAATCTCCTCCCAACCTGAGATTGAGTTTCCGTTCTATACTCGTTCCTATGCAGGTCACGGTCGACATTCCCAACGAGATTGCCGCACAGGTCCAGGCACGGGGACTTGCTCTTGAAACATATCTGCAGGCCCTGGTGGCGTCCGACGCGGCATCCCCGAAGCTCGGACTCACTCGTCTCGGGCCTGGCCCCTATACGCCGGAAGAAGCAGGGCAGAACATCCGTGAACTGCGCAAGGGCATCTTGCTGAATGGCATCAGGATTAAAGACCTGATTGAAGAAGGCCGCAAAATCTGATGGCTGTCTTTGTACCTGACGCCTCGGTCAGCCTGGTATGGTGCTTTGCCGACGAGGCGACTCCATACACTGAGGCCCTGTTAGACCGTCTGATCGGTGGCGAAGAGGGGGCGGTTCCTCCGCATTGGCCCTTGGAGATTCTGAATGGCCTTATTCAGGCCAAGCGAAGGGGCCGAGTCGCCGATCCGATTGTCAGGAAGTTCGTTTCAAGGCTCATATCTTTTAGAATTGTTGTCGATTCGGACAGCGGACTCTCGCATCTCAATGCGATCCAGGAGCTTGCCGAGCGGCATCGCCTCACTTCATACGACGCCGCATACCTTGAATTGGCGATCCGATTGCGTTTACCGCTGGCTACCTTCGATGGCGCTCTAAGGCAGGCTGCACTGGCGGAGAATGTTCCTCTGTTGTGAAGTCTTCAACTGGAGCGGAGTAGTCGTGCTCAACCCCGGTCACGGGGTCAACTCGGCTTCGCCGGCTCTTTGGCCGGCGGCGGAGCAGGCCGCTTTGGCTTGACGGCCGGCGCCTGCGCGGTCTCCTCGTTTTGCGGCGCGAAGAAGCGCACGCCTTCGAGGTTGCGCTCGTCCATCACGTGCAGCCGCAAAAAATTCGTCGAGCCGGACTTGGTGCGCGTGCCGGCCACAATCGCGATCACATCGCGCGGGCGCACGTAGCCATTCTGCTCGAGCAGGCTCTCGGCGCACTCGACCAGCGCCTCGGTCGTATTGACCTTGGGGCAGCGAATCGGCGTGGTGCCCCACAGCAGGTTGATGCGGTTGACGGTGACCTCGATGGGGCTGAGCGCGAAGATGGGCACCGAAGGATGATACTTCGAGAGCAGGCGCGCGGTCGCTCCCGACTCGGTGAAGAGCGCGATGCCGCGCAGGTCGAGGTCGTCGGCCGCATGCGCGGCGGCGTCGCAGATGGTTTCGGTGATCGAGAGGCGGGTCGCCCGGTGGCGCGGCTCGCTCGAGTTCTGCTCCTCGATGTGGCGCTCAGCCTCAATCACGATGCGGCCCATCATGGCCACCGTCTCCACCGGATACTTGCCCACCGCCGACTCGCCCGACAGCATCACGGCGTCGGTGCCGTCATACACCGCGTTGGCCACATCGGAGACCTCGGCGCGCGTGGGCCGCGGGTTCTCAATCATCGACTCCAGCATCTGCGTGGCTGTGATCACCGGCTTGCGAAATTCCGCGGCCCGGCGGATGATGTGCTTCTGGATCGCGGGCACCTGCTCGGGCGGCATCTCCACGCCCAGATCTCCGCGCGCCACCATCACGCC
>Ga0182024_10024621_pt1 | contig 10685 bp, 11 predicted proteins | sample P32metaG_FD_120480 | JGI IMG/M metagenome (GOLD analysis project Ga0182024, IMG submission 120480) | Permafrost microbial communities from Stordalen Mire, Sweden - P3-2 metaG (Illumina Assembly) | ecosystem: Environmental > Terrestrial > Soil > Wetlands > Permafrost | place: Sweden: Stordalen...
ATCAAAGTGAGCTTCCTGCCGCAGTTGTACTGGAACTACATGCTCAAGGGACACGTCTTGTTCCCCAAGCACAATACCGCCTTCAAGGAAGATGCGGCCTGAGCGGCAGCCGATGAATCCGGCCTTACGTGTATCGTTGATTTAGTAATGGCGTAAAACCTTTGGTCGGACTAAACTGCCTCCATGGAAACCCCTACTACAAGGATGGCTCTCGACCTTTCTTCGGAGGATACACGGGCCATCGCAAACTTTACGCTGTTGTGGAGCTTATATGAGGGCACCATTCTCAATACTGAAGGTAACGCCAATAAAATAATTCGAGTAGTCCGATCACTCAGTGCGCACGGCAATTTAATATTAAAGCCCTTCCGAGACGACATAGCCTATTTTTCCAATCGATATTACGACGGAACTGATTTCACCCCGGAATTTCATAGGCTTAATTTTAGAAGCGGTGATCACAGATCACTCATCGAGAAAGTCGTTCTACGTCAGACGACCGATGAAGCCGAAATTTTGTCGGCGATACTCATTATCATTCTCCGACTTAGGAACAATTTGTTTCACGGAACGAAGTGGAGCTACGAAATGAAAGGGCAACTAGAAAGCTTTAGGCACGCCAATTCTGTGTTGATGGCTGTCATTGACCTACATAGGGTTTCCAGGGCTTTGCCGAGCCGTCCTAATACCGTGACACTTGCGGGAACCGCAGCGGCAGATGAAGACCGGTTATAGGGGCGTCGACGCATAGCCATTGATGCCGATGCCAGTCGCCGCAAGCGTGCCGTCTGCAGAGCAGTTGGCCGACCCGTCATCGCCGGCGGAGACATAGATCGACGTGCCCGCGGCGACGGCCGTTTGGTACGTCGAGTAGAGCGAGGCGCCGGCGAGCGCTTCGCACGTGTTATAGCTCATGCTGATGATGGCGGGCGGGTCTGCCCCGTTGACCAGATTCTCGAGCGCGATAATTTCGCCGCGCGCGGCAGCGGACGCGCAGGTGGCCAGTACGATCGCGGCACTAGGTGCCGCGGCACTGGCATATTCGGCCTCAACCCTTTTTCGTGGAGTAGCACTATGCACAACCTCGAATATCTACTGCTTGTCCTGTCGCAGCGAATTCGGAGCGAAACTGGCAATGACGATCTTGCCGATGCGGCGGTACAATTTGCAAGCGCGTCACACGATTACATCCCGTCGCGCGAGCCAGAACCGTTGGCAGAGATGCATAAGGATTGGCAACGCCGTTTCGATAAACTGATGCACCGGTGACGAGATTGCGACGCAATCGGCGTCCGGGGTCTGATGCTCAAGCGCCAGGGCATCAAGCTGAGCGCCAAGAAGCTTTATCGGCTCTACAAGGAGGAGCGTCTGACCGTGCGCAAGCGTTGCGGCCGCAAGCGAGCCCTGGGCACACGGGCGCCGATGGCGATCCCAAGGCGGTGGGAACGGCGCCGCGTCACGCCGGCATGCACTGACCGCGCTCCAGGAACATGACGAGGCGCAGCGCCACCGCGACCTGCGCCGGATCGCCGTCATCCAGAGCCGCGGCCTCGAGCTCGCGGCGACCTGACGCCAAGTGTCGAGTGTGCGGCGCTCCTTGGGGACGTGGCGCAGCAGCTCGCGCACGTCGGCGAGCGTCGCGAGGGTCATCACGTCGGGAATGAGCAGCGGGCGCGGCAACGGGCGCGACCAATCGGGGCGGGGCACGACACGCTCTCAGCTTTTGGATTTCGGGTGATCGGTGCGAATGTCGCGGAACTCACGCGGCCCTTTGATGAGGCGGCGCTTTCGGCTGGCGCGCTCTTCGCCGGTTGCAGCTTGATCGCCAAGCCGGTCGATTGCCTCACCCGCAAGGTCGGCCGCCTTGCGCTTGGCTCGCGTGCTGTGCTGTCGCTTAGCGGGAGCGCTGGCGATGGCCTTTTCCAAGAGCCGGCGGGTCGCCTCGGAAAGCGATGGACGGTCATCCTGCCGGGCCGCCCACGCCTTGACCTTTGATTTGAGCGCCGGCGGCAACCGGATCGCCATTACCGGGTCCTGGCCAGTGGCCGGACGGCCGCGCTTTTTCCGTAATACGTGAATTGACTTTGCCATATATTTCGTACTGCGCAAATAGCGGACCGATGGCAAGCACCAGCTCCGCCATCGGCCCTAACCCTAGCCAGAAGGTGCGATCCATATGGCTCAGGCTGACTGCGACGATACCACGTCGCGCCTCATACCGCTTTCGCAACTGCTCTCCAAAGCTCCCGCACGTCGGCAAGCGCCACTGTGATTTGTAACACTTCGACCGTGTGGAAAGGTCGCGCAAAATTGCGCAATGGCCGACCCTTTCCTCATTGGCATGCTGGTATTCGGGGCGCTCCTTCTCTGTGTGCTGGCGTGGCTGTGGTGGGATCTCTAGTGTTTCCGCAGGAGCGCAACCAAGGAATTTACATAGCCCATCGACGCCTACTTCGACGACTACGGCAGCCTCAACATGATTGAAGTCGAGCTTCACGGGGGTGCCGCTTATGCACCCACCCTCGAAGAACTCATAGAGGCGTGTGGGGGAAACTTCGGCGGCCTTGAGCTACGCAATAACGACCTCATCCTCCGCGATTACGGCCACCTCAAATACAAGCGCATCGACGACCCGCGGCCGGAACCCACGCTGGAGAGCGACGAGGACTGGCAGGATGAACTGCGTGCTGGACAACAGAGTGCGCATCCTGTCGCGCTCCCGCGGGCAGAAAATCCGCGGCGTCAAGCATCGGCAATACCGACCCTCCCTCATCATTGCCGACGACGTTGAAGACCTCGACTGGGTTAGGACGCAGGAAAACCGCGACAAAAGCGACCGCTGGTATCACGGCAACGTGCTGCCGTCTTTGGAAGAACACGGCCGCGCAGTTGGCCGCAGGTGTCGGTGAGGAGGATGATGAAGGGATATCTGTCGGGATACTCAAGCGTGGCCCACAATGGCAATGCGAGCGACGCCATCGATTTCGCCGAACCGCGGAAGCCGATGATTTCGAGGCGCTTGATGTCGTAGTTTTCAAGCGTACCGGCCATCTCGTCGAGGAAGTCGGATAGGTCGGCTGGGAAATGATGCGGCAAGTAGGTAAGGCAAAAGCCTTTGAGGGTCTTGGCCGCCGCACGGCGGATTTCGGGGTCGTCTACGAGACGCTCACGCTGAAGTAGCTCCGATTGCATGTAAGGCGAGCCATAGGCGTGCTACGGCTGCGTCGGGAGTTGCAGCATGTAAGTCGATTGTTTCCCACCCCTCCGTTTCGGAAGTAGCCGGCGTGCTTTGCCTTGCTTTCCATCCACCCTTCTGAAAATTAGTCAGGCTGTGGAACATGGGTCCACACGGTATTATGGCGCAAACGCCGGAAGCCCTGTAAAACGGGTGTATGCGGCGTTTTTTGCAACTTTTCTGGGCGGCCCTCGCTGCCATTATCTTCGTACCTATCCTTGGCGGCTTTGTCTCCGAATGGGCCAAGGAACAGGGCTGGTACGAGCATCCTACAGCGCGTGTTGATGCAGTCATGACTTGGCTGGTCAATATAGCGTTTCACCCCGCCTATCTTTTTATAGCAGGACTTGTGCTAGGGCTGGCCATCGGCATGTGGTTGGACCTTCTTTTGCGACGCCGCGTGTTTACATTTCGTCGGCCAAGAAATCTGAATGTCGCTACGGCTTCTGTCGCAGCCACGCTTCCCCCACCGCAAAAAAAGATCTTTGTGGATGTTAGCCCGTCGTATTTGATAGATTTATATAAAGACAAGACGACAGTGCAAGGTGATGCGGCATCTGCCCCGTATATCGGCAAATGGATAAAAGCTACCCTTAAGGTATACGATATTAGCGACACCGTCAGCTACATCTTAATGCAAAGCGTTATCAGCTCTGAAATCCCTAACCAAAAGTATTTGGTTGCTCAATTTCCCAAAGAATCTTCTGAACATGTTTCTCTGATTGCGAAAGACACAATTATTACAATTCGTGGACAAATACGCTCAGTCGATCTTTTGCGCGTGACGCTACAGAACTGTGAATTAGTCGAAACAAGTTCAAGCTAAATCTCATTGAGATTGACGGCCTCCCGTCCTATTGCAACTAGAGAGGCGAGGAAGAAGTGGGGCGACATCGTGGCCCTGCTGAGCTTGCTGTCCCGCGATCTTGGCCTCTCCTACAAAACGGCTTTCGTGTTGCCGGTCTGGCGATGCAGAACAAGCCTAGCGTCGATTTCACCGGCTATTGGCAACGGCATGTTCAGGCGGAAAGCGGGGACCGGGAATGACGCCCGATCCCCGCGTCGCTATCCTAGAAGCTGCCAAGCCAACTAGGAGCGAACGTCAAATGGCCGATGCTGACACCACGCCCCATGCGGACGGTCTCAAGATCGTCCCATCACAGAATGGCAAATGGATAGTTTTCGACTTTACTGTTGGGGACAAGCACGCCCTTGTATCAATGGATACGGTGGCTTTACCCGCTGCATTTCAAGCATTGCTTGGCGGCCTCAATATTCCAGCACTAGCTGACATTAAGGGACCTGATTTGCCTTCCCATGGCTATTTTGAGGCGGTGGCCGTAAGGCCAATCCAATTCGGGTCCAGCATAACGCCGTTAGGCGACAACGTCGTATTAGCCTTTGAATTGCCGGGAGCGGTGCAGCTTCGGTTGGTTTTCCGCTTAGACGATGCGAAGCAACTGCGATCAACTCTAGATGAGGCAATTTTGAAGTGCGAAACGCAGCTAACAAAGCAGTGATCTCATCGGACGTCGGTACACTATCCACGATGACAAGCGCCTCCGTTGCGCGTATAAGGGTTACGCGCGTGAAGGCGCTTTCGATTCTCTAGTCGCCTAGGATGGCAGTCCTGGGCGATTCGATTTTAGCGACCTGCCTAATCTTCTTCAAGATCGTAGCTCGATACCGGAATCTTTTGCGCATCCAATAATTTCGCCAGCATGTAGCGAATTTCAAGAAGCCCCTCGAACAGCACGCCAGCCGCAACAGCGACATAGGCCGCCGCCAAGTTTTCGGCATGCACCGCATATATCACCGCACAGAACAAAATAAAGTTTATGACGGTTCGGGGACGCCGAAGCTTCTTAAACATTGTCGAGTGCTTTCGTATTGTGAAGGCCGTATCGCAAGACTAATCCAAATTAGCGGACGATAGTCCACCGCTTCGGCACGGCTTCGCCGACCCGCTGGACGGTCTTCCCGGTGTTGGTTTCGAGGCAGGATCGCAACGCGGCTTCAATGGCCTTCCGCTGCCTCACCGTTGCCTCCGTAATCCGGCGCGCCGCCATGACCGCATCCGTCAGCTCGCGCACTGTGAGCGGCTTGGGTGCCGTCCGTAAGGCGTCCAAGGCATACCGGAACATCGTCCCCCGCTTGAACCAAGGGTTGCCTGTGACGCGGCGGCGGATTGAAATGCTGCGGACGCTGTAATCGGGATCGTAAAGCTTAATGACCGCCTCGACGTGCTTCATGGCTTGGCCCCTAGCGCGTGGCCGGCTTGAAACCGGTTCGACATTAAGTCCGCAGACTGTTCGACGTCATTCGAGTTCTTTCCCCGATGCTGCTTTTCCCATCGAGCTCGGCAACGCGCTGCTAGATCGGTCTGGCCGTGTCGCGGTATGCCGCGGCAGCTTATTCGCGTAGCCGGGGCGTATCCCGAAGGTGCGAATTTATATTGCGCCGACCGGCGCGCGACGGCGACTTTCAGGCCCTGGCCTATGTCTATTTCGAGGAGGAGCCCGGCCGGCGGCAAAGGGCACTCGGATGGCAAACATTAAAATCCGCGACAACGTCGACGCCCAAACCACTGTCGATGCCTATCGGAAGCCCTGGGTGCGCTAACGATGGTGCCAGAAGCTTAGCAAAAATTGCTGCACTAAGGTGGAGTGGTTCCTGGATCAACGACGGATGCCTCCTCTGAAACAACCTGCGACTTTGATCGCTTGGCGACGATTTTGGAGAGACGCTCTCGAAGGTCATGACTGAGGCCGCGTCTCGCGGCAGCCTCCGTAGCCAACACCATATTGGCCATACGTTGCATGGCCGTTTCACCTTTTCGGATGGCCGACAGAATGATGGGTCCGTTTGTAGCGGGACTGCGCATCGAGAATGCTCGGTCACGCAAGATTTCCGGCCAAACTCGTTCGTAGAAGGCCATCAGCGCTTCGGCAGCAGGCCGGGCAATGGCGCTGTCCTCCAGAAATTGGAATGCGTAGATCGCAGACAAGAAAACGTCGTCGGTGTTAAAGACCTCACCGTGCAATAGGCGACCTGCGATACTGGGAATGATGACGTAAACGTCCTGCTCGTTATCCGACGGCTCATCTATTACACTGAAAAGATTTTCAACCTCCTTGGCCAAAGCTGGAACGAGCGTCACTTTATTGCGTAAATTCGCGACGATGTCGGCGTGGCCAGCGGCAGCGCATACCAGAACGAACGACAAAATTGCATTCTTCGTAGTTTGAGCGATCCTGGGATTGCTCCATTCGCCATCGCCGATTGGTGTTAAATTGCCGACTGGCATGTTGAAGGGATCGCCGCCGCTCCAAGCTCTCATGTTACTAATGCTCTCGACGATTGCCCTCGGGTACGTCTTCAGCGCCTCTAAAAAGCGTTGGATGTCCAGGTTCCGAATAGCTGCCTCGGCGAGACGCGGCACCAACATACTTTCCAATGGTAGGAGACCGCCGGTCGCCGCTGTCCGTCTGCGAAGCTCCATCAGAACAGCTTGGCTTTGCGAGATTTCGGATTCCAATTCGGCGAGCTGGTACCAGACAAAAGCGGGTTGGGCCTGCGGCTGATTCCGAAACCATTCCTGAGGTTCCGGCTCACTGCACATGCCGTAAACCCTAGCCCGCCGTGCGGCTGGAAAATCCGGCGCCCCGCTCCGCATATACAGAACCGCAGCGATGTGGACGCGCTTAACGAAAGCCTGTTTGAGGCCCGCACGCGGATCGAGATCGTCTGCCTCGATCAGGGCTCGGCGCATAAGGCTAAGCGCATTTTCGTGCTTGCCGGCGTCAAAGTCCAAGATGGCGCAATCGGCCGAAAGACCTGCGGTCATGGGCTTCATGCCAGCTCCGCAGACCCGCGCTGACTCCCATGCTTGCTCAAAAAACATCCGAGCCTTTTCAAGCTCACCGATCTCCGCCGCGCTACGCCCGGCCTCCCGCATGGCAAAAGCCCGATCAACCGCGGGCTCTTTCGGCAACCGATCCTGAAATTTTTCAAATTCTGCCAAGGCCTCGGCGTACTCACGGTGGCGGTAGAATACTTTCTGGCGTTGCCGATTAAGGCGATACTTGTTCGGGTAAGCCTCTTGCGCGACGTCCAGTACTTCCAACGCGCCGTCTTCGTCATCACCGTATTCGTCGAGCATGATCGCTTCGGCGCAAAGAAGCTCAACGGCCAAGGCCGGGTTATCTGTGGCTGACCTCGTCTGACTCAGCTTGTGATACATCGCAGCGGCCGCCTTCGCATCAAAGCCGGACCGTTTCGCCTCTGTCAGCCAAGACGCTGCCACTATGAGATCCAGGCCCGGATTTGTCCGAGCGGCCGCGCCCAGATAGCGGTCCCGCACTGACTGCGGCTGCTGCTCCAGTGCGTCGAACAGCTCGGCGAGTTCCTCGATCGACTTCAGAGCAGCCGCGCGAGCGACGAACATCATCTCATCATGCCTCGCAGTCGGCGGCAGGCCGCTCAATGGACTTGCGGCAGGAATCGTCTGCGTCCGCGTAAATACCGACCGGAATGCCGGCGTTGCAACGAGGTCTAGAAGCATCGGCAGCCATCGTCTCGGCCCGATCGGGATACGCGGCTCCGACATCACTGTTGCGAAAACCATCGCATCGCGTAATTGGCGCCGCTCGGAATCGGCATAGTTGTTTTCGGCCAGGGCCCGATCCACAAGCCTCGCTGCCTGCTTCATATCGTCGGTCGCCACAGCGACCCGCAACTGTGCAAATCGCAACAGCGTGGACAGCGGAATGTCGTCGGGTATGAGCGGCTTGTCGTCGCCACGATCAACGATGGCGAATACCGACACTTCCTCTGCCAGCCGCTTAAACTGCGACCTCGCCGGGTTGGCTGAAGCGCTAAGAATAGCGTGGCCAAACCAAGTGAGACCTGCCCGGTCATCCTGCTGGAACGCAATGAGGAAGACCTGAAGCAACTGGTCAGCCGGAAACGGCCGCTGCTGGATCAAATAATTCATCACATTGGTTTTGATCGAACGCTGTAAGGGCGGCGTGATGCCGGCCGCTCCGCTATCCTTCAGCAGCGGCGACAGTCGGTAACGTTCCGGTCCAAGCTGCTCGATCCACGGGCCCACAAGGAAATCGAAGACTAGGCCTGCCTGTGGAACCGCGGTCGGGGTGCTGGCGGTTACCAGGGCCATCGGCCGATCGAAAGTGCCTTGGAGCAACGATACGCGGAGCAACAGTTCGATTGCGTTCGGCTGCAGTTCGCCAAGCAATCGACTCCGGACCGCTTTGCGCTCCTCCTCCATGTCATTGGGAGTGCCAGTTAAGGGGACGAAATCGGCTAGAAGCTCCTTCTCGTCCCAGCCACGCTGCGCAAGTCCTGCTACACGAGCGTCCACAAGCTGCGGATGGCCGCCGCCCGCGAAGGCATAGATTGTGCCGGCCCATTTCTGAGGATCACCGCCGGCGCCCCTGACCATGTTGGCCACATCCTCTAGCGCGAGATATGGGACGCGGACGATAGCGTCGTCGTTGAGACCGAGGCGACTGCTGAGTGTCGGATGCGGCGGCTTCGTACACGTGATGACTAGCAGCCCATCTGCGTCGGCGACCGCGCGCGCGACTTGACCCGTTGCCGAGACGAGTGCGTTGTCGGCGTCGGCGGGAAAATCATCCAGAACCAAGCCGCCTGCACCGGTTTGCCGAAATGTGTTGGCAATCCCAACGAGGATGGAGTGAATCGCTGACGCTGAAAGGTCCCGCAAATCGGCAACACGCCACTCGACACTTTGGGAACGGGCCAAAAGCACCGCCAAAATACTTTTGCCCAGGCCGCTGCTGCCGTGAAACCAAAGCACACCACTCGACACCAAATGGGTTTGGAGGCGCGCGACCTCCTTCGTGCGTAAAGCGGCGCGCTTGGGCAAGGGAACACGGGCAACATCCCGCGCAATCGCTTCGACTGGCGTGAGTGGCGCGCCGAGCGCCCCAAGCGGCAAACCCTCCAGCATATTTGGCGGCAGGGTGATAAATGTTTTCTTCTGGAATATCTCCAAAAGCTTTGCCTTCGTGACGTATCGTTGTTCAGCCGGCTTTGCGACCGACTCCAGGAGTGCACCGACGAGGAAATTCCGGGCATCCCTCGAAGCTGCGGCCGGCACACCCATACGGCTGCCCAAGAGCACAAGTTGTTCCTCTATCTCTTGACGCAGCTCGTCTTGACCTGCGCTCTTTGGAAGCCAATGGATCGGCCGGATGATGCGTTTGCGCAGCTCGTCCGCCGTTGCGGACCTGATGAAAGCTTTCAGGTAGCTGGGCAGATCCAGGCTCAAGAGAGCGGTACGGATTGGATCCACGTCAGCGCCAGGGCGTGCGGCCGTTCGCCAATAGACCAACCCCGGCAATTTGCCTGGAAAGGACGTTTGCCTTTCCCTTCCAATGCTGCTCGTGGTCAATAAAGCTCCAGATACCTTCCGATCCGAATTCGCTTTCTGGAATTCCCAGACCGACGTTATGAGCTTGGCGACGCCGTCGGATCGCAATGTGATGTTCGCGGCAACTTTTTTAATCTGCGCCAGATCGAGCTTTCCGTCACTCGACTTCGCAATATCTTCCGCAAACTCAATATGCAGCGCCTCGTCGTCACCAAGCGTCAGCCATGTCATCACGGTGTGGTCGAGCTGATAGACATAGCCTCCGAGCGCGTCTGTCGCCTGCCGGGCGATCTCGCTCTTGGGCACCTTCACGGGCTTGGACATCTATCCGCCATTTAATCGCTGGGTCCGGTGTGCCTTGGGGCATTTCGTCCCGGAGAAAATCTTTAGCTATTATACGGCATTGATGCGATGCTTACGATGTTTGCCCCTTCCTGCGACCGAAAACGAGGGTCGTCGTTCAGCCACCTGTTACGTTTCGGCAGGAAAAATGAGACGTTAGGATCATGAGGGGAAGCGCATTCGGTTTCAATGATCGAAGTGTGGGCGGGAATGTTTAAACTCGTCTGACCTCCGTTTGGCGGACAGTGGAGCGGTGCGGTAAATCGACGGGGCGAGAACTTGATAACTGTCCGTATAGTGTTCACTTTACAGACAGTGAACATCAAGCCGAGGTTGATTCACATGGCAAAATCGCCCCGCAAGCCGACCCCCTCATCCATCGTGAACCGGACAGTTCCCCGCAGGGCCCCCAATTCAGAGCTTCGGCCCCGGGAATATCTCACCGAAAGGGAAATCGAGCGGCTCCAGGAGGCTGCTCGTAGGCGGTCTCGTTACGGGCACCGCGACGCCACCATGATCCTGGTGGCTTACCGGCATGGACTTCGCGCCTCGGAATTGTGCGGTTTGCGGTGGGACCAGATTGATCTCAACAGCGGCCGGCTGCATGTCCGTCGAGCCAAGGGCGGGATCGACAACGTTCATCCGCTGAGCGGCAAGGAAATCCGGGCGCTGCGTCAGTTACGCCGCGAG
>Ga0182024_10024622_pt1 | contig 10685 bp, 8 predicted proteins | sample P32metaG_FD_120480 | JGI IMG/M metagenome (GOLD analysis project Ga0182024, IMG submission 120480) | Permafrost microbial communities from Stordalen Mire, Sweden - P3-2 metaG (Illumina Assembly) | ecosystem: Environmental > Terrestrial > Soil > Wetlands > Permafrost | place: Sweden: Stordalen...
ATAAAAACCTCGCCGCTCAGTCCCAATAATCTCATCGCCAATTTCCAGATCGCCAAGCCGCTTTGTATGCCCAGTGGCCATCAAAATATTGGTGTCGCCAAGCAGGCAGTAAACACACGCATGGCCGCATCCGCGATACGGATTGATTGACTGTTCGAAGGGAATGTCCGGTGAATTGTTGCGCGAGATGATCGATTTCGCGTGTTCAGCTGAAATGGTGGTCGCAAGCGGCGGCGGCTCCTGATCGCTGTCAATCAGCCAGCCGTCATCAATGGGCTCGACGCGGCGTGATTCAAAGCGTCCCTCCGGATTGGAAATGGCGCCGTGGCCCTTGCGGGATTTTGCTCGAATCGTCATAGACTGATGAATATAAGGGGTATCCACTTAGCTCCACGTGGGCCAAGTGAGCTGGTATTATATACAGGCCATGACCGATGGGGATCAAGCGCAGTTCTCTTTCCTAAGAAAGCCGCTGCAATCAATGACCTGGGAACCTGTCGATCGTGCGCAAGGCTGGAAACCAACGCATCCAAAGCCCCGCGACCAGGAGCGTCGCAAGACCGCCAATCACAACCGCCGGCACCAGTCCAAACCAAGCGGCGGTGAGACCGGATTCGAACTCGCCGAGCTCGTTCGATGCGCCGATGAAAACCCCGTTCACGGCACTGACACGGCCGCGGATCGCGTCCGGCGTGTCCAACTGCACCAGCATGTGGCGGATGTAGACGCTTGCCATGTCGCCGATGCCAAGGAGAAGCAGAGCCGACAAGGACACAATAAAGACGTGTGAGAGGCCAAATACCACCGTCGCGACACCGAACAAGGCAACCCCCGCAAACATCCAGCGCCCGACGTGGCGCGCGATCGGCGTAAAGGCGAGCACTATCGCCGCGAGCGCAGCACCCACACCTGGCGCCGTGCGCAGCAAGCCAAGGCCCGTAGGCCCGACGTGCAACACGTCGCGTGCGTACGCGGGCAGAAGTGCCGTTGCGCCGCCCAACAGAACCGCGAATAAATCGAGCGAGATCGCTCCCAGCACGACCGGACGCGAACGCACGAACCGCAGGCCCTCAAGCACGGCATGCCAGGAAATTGCGGCGGCTGCCTTTGGCTGCTCGCTTGCCGGTTGCGAAGCAGCAGCGACGTTGACCCGCCGCACTTTCGCAAGACTCATGAGAACGCAGGCAATGGCAAGCAGCGTCGCGACGACGCCATACACGGTCTCGGGTCCGGCGAGATAGAGAAGGCCGCCCAATGTTGGACCCGCGATAGTCGCGACCTGAAAGCTCGAGGAGCTCAAGGCGACCGCATTGCCAAAGCTTTCGATCGGCACGAGAGTCGGAACAATCGCCTGCGACGCGGGCATGCTGAACGCGCGTGCGATGCCGAATAAACCCATAACGGCAAATACCGGCCAGACCACATGCAGCCCGGAAAGAGTAAATGCGAGCAGCAAGAGCGCGCACAGCACCTGCGTTGCATAGCAGAACGCGAGGATCCTGCGGCGATTGAAGCGATCGGCGGCGTGCCCGGCAACGAGACCCAAGGGTATGAACGGCAGAAACTGCGACAGGCCGACGAGCCCGAGATCGAGCGGGTCGTGCCTGAGCGCGTACACCTGCCAGCCGACGGCCACGGTTTGCATCTGGACCGCGAAAGTTGCAAGAAATCTGGCGGCGAGAAAACCAGCAAATCCCGGATGACGCAGGGCGGCGAGCCGCCGCTTGGAATGTGACGGGGCAGTGGATAGTGTCACGTGAGCGTCAAAGCTTAGCTGATTGACGATTGGGGCGCGTTGCGAGCATGATTCGTTTGGATGGTTCCCGCATCGGGATTAAATGGGAACGCGGTAGGATTCATTCTGATCCGCGGCTGTCCCCGCAACTGTAAGCGATGAGCCGAGCGACACCGAACGCCACTGGAGAACCGGGAAGGCGACGCAAGGCACTGACTCGCGAGCCAGGAGACCTGCCATCGACCGTGGTCACGCACGAACACATTGGGCGGGGTGCCCCGATGGCGAACGGAATCTAAGGTCATCAACTGACCTGGAGCCTCCGCGCTTTGGTTCGTAGTGACGTGTCGTTACTACGAGGCCAGTCATGTTCCGCGATCTGCGTTCTACGGCGCGCCGCCACGCGCTCTTCGCCGTATTCGTTTCGAGTTCATTTGCCCTGCACTCCCGCGCCACATTCGCCCAGGATGACATTTCCCCGGCAGACGAGTTGTTGCCGCGCGTTATTGTGAGCGCCACACGAGTGCCGACTCCGGAGGATGAGGTCGCGAGCAGTGTGACGCTCATTACAGCATCCGATATCGCTGCCCAGCAGGCGCGCACCTTGCCCGATATCCTTGAGAGCGTACCGGGCCTGAACGTCGTTCAGAGCGGCGGCCCGGGCGGCGCGACCTCGGTCTTCATGCGCGGCACGAACTCGAATCACGTGAAGATTCTGGTCGACGGCATCGACGTGACTGACCCCAGCACCCCCACAGGCACGTTTGATCTGCAGCATTTGCTGCTCGCCGATATCGATCGCATCGAAGTGTTGCGCGGACCGCAAAGCGGCCTCTACGGATCCGACGCGATTGGCGGTGCGATCTATATCGTGACCAAGACCGGCAGCGGTCCGCTGAGCGCAATTGCCAGCCTCGAGGGTGGATCCTTCGGCACCTTCAATGAGACAGGATCCGTCAGTGGCTCATCGGGCGGCAGCAATTATGCTTTCAATGTCGACCACTTCCGTTCCACCGATACACCGGTCACTCCGCTTGATCTCTTGCCGCCCGGCGAGCAGAGACACAACGACTCCTACGACAACAAGTCGTTCTCGACCAAACTCGGGTCGAAGCTCAACGAAGACCTGGATGTCTCGCTGGTTGCACGCTATGTCGATTCGACGCTTCTGTTTACCGGCGACAATTTCGATGTCTTTCCGAGCATCCCGGACGCAACGCGCAGCGAGGAGGACGTACAGCAACTCTTCACGCGGGCGAGCGCGCACCTTGTGCTCTTTCAGGGCCTCTTCGAGCAAACGCTCGGCGTCGGCTACAGCCATGACCACACCAGCGACTACGGGCCCGAGGTCACACCGAGTTATAACCGCGGCGATCGTCTCAAGGTCGATTGGCAGGGCAACATCGCGCTTGCGACCGACGAGCTCCTCGTTCTCGGAGCCGAGCACCAGCGCGACGCAATCGAGCAGAGTCCGATCTCTGCAGAGATGACGACGAACGCGGGTTTTGCGCAGCTGCAGTCGAGCTTCGGTAAGCGCTTCTTCGACACTGTGAGCGTGCGCTACGACGACAACGATCGCTTTGGCAGCAAGACGACTTATCGGATCGCCCCTGAATTCGTCATCACCGAGACCGGTACGACCCTGAAGGGCAGCGTCGGCAGCGGCTTCAAAGCGCCGACGCTCAATCAGCTGTTCGTGAGCTTTCCGGACTTCAATTTCTACGCCAATCCCAATCTCAAACCCGAATCAAGCGTCGGCTACGATCTGGGAATCGAGCAGGCACTGCTCGAAAAAAATCTGCGCATCGGCATCACCTATTTCCATAATCACATCCGCGATCTGATCAACGAAAACAGCACGTTCACCACTGAGATAAACATCGACCGTGCGACGACCTATGGCTTCGAGAACTTCATCGCCTATACGCCGTTCGCGCGACTTCTGCTGCGCGCCGACTATACGTACACGCTCGCAACGGACGACAGCTCGCATGCGGAATTGCTGCGCCGTCCCAAGGTGAAATCGAGTTTCGCGAGCACCTGGCAGGCGAGCGACGCGCTGTCGTTCACCGCGACCCTGGTCTACGTCGGGCCGTGGATGGACAACAACCGCGCCTTCACGAATCTCGAGCCTCTCACGGCCGGTGGTTGCGCGACGACTAACCTCGCCGCAAGCTACGTGCTGTCGCGGCATCTAACCCTCTTCGGGCGCATCAATAATCTCTTCGATCGCCGCTATGAGGACCCGCTTGGTTTCGATCGTCCCGGCTTCGGCGTGTTCGCCGGGGTCAAAGCTACGCTCTAGGAAGCGCGGCGGCAGGTGAAAGTTGCATGTCCTCGGGTCATCGGCATAATTGGCCGCGCGCGTTGTCATGCGCCCGCGGAGGCCGCCATGTACATTGCCGAACCCGTTACCGAGCCGACTGGCCTGCCTACGCAGGACGAGCGCACTTGGGGCATGGTCGCGCACCTTGCGGCGCTCGCTTTCTTTATCCTGCCCTTCGGCAACATCCTGGGGCCACTCGTGGTGTGGCTCGCCAAGCGCGATCACTCGGCGTTTGTCGCCCTGCACGCCAAAGAAGCGCTGAATTTCAATATCACCTTTCTGATCGGCGCGCTCGTCTGCGGCGTGTTACTGGTGTTTTCGATCGGGATACTTTTCGGGGCGGTGCTGTTTGTGTTCTGGCTGGTCATGACCATCATCGCCGCGCTTAAAGCCAACGAGGGCGTGGCCTATCGGTACCCGTTTACCGTTCGATTCGTGAAGTAGCGCGCGGCGCTTACGCGCCTAGGAACATTCGATACGCGGCGTTTTGGGTTTCCTCCACATACGCGTAATGCAACTCATGCAGGTGGTCCACGAACTGCGCGCGCTCGCCCGGCGCAACCTGGATTCCCGCGAGTACGCGCCCGTAATCCGAGCCGTGGTTGCGGTAGTGAAATAGGCTGATGTTCCAGCGCGTGCCGATGGCCTGCAGAAACTTCACGAGCGCACCGGGGCGCTCGGGAAACTCGAAACGGTACAGGAGCTCGTGTTCGATGGCGCGCGCGTGTCCGCCGACCATGTAACGCACGTGCAATTTGGCCATCTCGTTATCGGTCATGTCGGTGATGGCGTAGCCCGCGTCGCGCAGAGCTTGGATGACCGACTGGCGCTCGCTGCGGCCTTGCGACAGGGCGAAGCCCACAAAAATCTGCGCCGGCCGCCCATTTTCGTAGCGGTAATTGAACTCGGTGACGCTGTGCTGACCGAGCGTTTCGCAAAAGCGCAGGAAGCTGCCGGGCTCCTCCGGAATCTCGGCCGCGAGTAATGCCTCGCGCGCAGCTCCGAGGTCGGCGCGCTCGGCCACGTGCCGCAGCCGGTCGAAGTTCATGTTTGCGCCACTGTTGATCGCCACCAGCCGCTGGTCGCTCGTGCCTGCGCGCGCTGCGTATTTTTTGATACCCGCCACGGCGAGAGCACCGGCCGGCTCGACGATCGAGCGCGTGTCCTCAAAAACATCCTGAATAGCCGCACAGATCTCATCCGTGCCGACGAGGACGATCTCATCCACATGCTCGCGGGCGAGCGCGAAGCATTCCTCGCCAACGCGCTTCACCGCAACGCCGTCGGCAAACATACCGACGCGCTCGAGCGTCACGCGCCGCCCCACGCGCAATGATTCGTACATCGCTGCCGCGTCTTCGGGTTCGACACCGACGATCTTGACCTGGGGGTACAGATACTTCACGTACACGGCGATGCCGCCGATGAGACCTCCGCCGCCGACCGGCACAAAGATCGCATCTATCGCACCGCCGCTCTGGCGCAGGATTTCAACGCCAACAGTGCCCTGGCCCGCGATCACGTCGGGATCATCGAACGGATGCACGAACACCAGATGGCGCTCGCGCGCGAGCGCGAGCGCCCGCTCGGCCGCCGCGTCGTAATCGTCGCCGTGCAGAATGACTTCCGCGCCCAGGTCGAGCACCGCCTGGACCTTGATGTGCGGCGTGGTCTGCGGCATGACGACCGCGGCTGGAATCGAGCGGTGATGTGCCGCAAGCGCTACGCCCTGCGCGTGATTACCGGCGGAGGCGCAGATGACGCCGCGCTGCGCGATGGCCGGGGAGAGTTGCGCAATCTTGTTGTAAGCGCCACGCAGCTTGAAGGAGAAAATCGGCTGTAGATCTTCGCGCTTGAGCAAGACGCGCGCGCCGATGCGACGTGACAGGCGCGCCGCCTCCTCGAGCGGCGTCTCTACCGCGACGTCATAGACGCGTGCTCTAAGAATCCGCTCGATGTAGGGGCTCGCCACGCCGGCAAGCTTAGCCGGTTGCAGAAGACTTGCGAACTAGCGCCGCGACACAGATCGGCGCGCCAGGCGGAAGGATCGGTCAGCGCCGCTCCGTCATCGGGCGCACGGCGAAGCGGAAGGGCGCCTTGCCGACGAGCACAGTGTCGCCGTCCTTGAGCGTTTGGCGCAGCACGCGGCGCCCGTTCACGATCACGCCGTTCGTGCTGTTCAGGTCCTCGATAATCGTGTGCGTGGGGCCCGCAAGAATCACCGCGTGATGACGACTGATGTATTTGGCGTCGATCTGCACATCGTTGTCGGGTGTGCGCCCAATCGTCGTCTTGCGACCGAGCATATGCACGACCTCCGATTCACCCGTGCGGATGAAGAGCCGCGCAGCGCCCTCCGGGGCGACTTCGTGCGAGCCGCTTGCGCCTGGATCGAGCCGTTTCATACTTTGCTGAATATTGCCGAGCAGCGCTTGACTGTTGGCCGCTTCGGTCTCAAGCCGATTGATGAGGCGCTCGCGTTCGGCGAGCGTGCGCCGCGCCTGCTCGACGGTCCCGCGCGAGTCGTCCTGGGTCTTGGCAAGCTCTTCGAGCCGTGCGGTCTTTACGCGCAGATCCGCTTCGAGCCGATGGATGGAGTCTTCGGCCGCATTCAGATCGCCCTCCAGATCGCGCGCGCGCTCGAGGCTCACGCGCAGCTCCTCGCGCAGCGTGGTGATGGATTGGGCCTGATCGGCCGCGTCGGCTTCAAGCACCTGCACGCGAGCACTCGCTGCAGAAAGACGCACGGCCTGGTCATCGTGCTCCGCTTGCAGAGCGGCTGCCGCAACGGCGCTTTCATCACGGTCGCGAACAACGGCTGCCAGTTCAACTTCGAGCCGCGCGACGCGTTGGCGTTGCTCTGAGATGGCGGTTTCCATCGAATTTCGCAATTCGCGCGCCGCGAGAGCTGCGGCCTCCTCCTCGGCGAGGCGCGCGTTGACGGCGGCGAGCGCCGCATCCAGCGTGCTTAAATTCTTGCGCTGAACGTCCGCCTCTGCGGTCGCGCGCGCGAGGTCGAGTTGCCGCGCGGCCAGGGTTTCACCCTGCGCCAGCTGCGCAGCCTTTAGGGCCGCAATGCTCGCGTCGCGCTCGGCAACGTTGGCGGTCAACGCGACAATAGTGTCATTGAGGAAAGCGGCGTCACTCTTTACCTCGCCGATTTGTTCGTTGCGCCGTGCAAGTGCTCCGCCCAAGTCGCTGACTTCTTTGTCGAGAGCCACTATGCGCGTGTTGCGCGCGCGCAGCTGCGCCTGCAGATCGGCAACTTCTTGAGTTCGGGTGCCGAGTTCGCCCTGCAGATGCCGCAGGCGGGACTCGCGGTCCCCGAGCGAATGATCAAGGCCCGAGAGGAGTGCGTCAAAGATTGTGCGCCGCCCCTCGAGCGAGCGCAGCGTCTCCAAATATCCCGAGCTGCGCGTCTGCACCTCACGCACTTCCAGCTGCGCGGCTTCGACGGCTCGCTCGCGCGCGGCAAGCTTGGCGTCGAGCGCACCTTCGCGCGCATGTAGAGCGCGCGCCGCCGCGTCACGTTCTTCAACCGCGAGACGTCGCTCCTCGCTGCGTGACTCGGCTTGCGCCAGAGCCGCCCGCACCTCAGCGACTTCTTTCATGAGTGCGCTGGCGCGCTCTTCGGTCGCGATCCGCGCGCTGCGTGTCGAAGCAAGCTCGTGCTCGAGTTCAGTGAGCCGCTCGCCTTTGCGCGTGAGGCGCTCCTCGACGTCCTTCAAAGACGTCGACAGCGCCCGAAGATTGATCTCGAGTTGAGTGCTGCGCTCGTCGACTAAGGGTTCAGACGGCGCCGCGGCAAGAGTGGCAAGACCTGTCGGGACAATCCAGGTGTCGGTGCTGCTGACGTGCTCGGCGGCAACATCGGCAACGTCGAGCACGGGCAGCTCGGCCGTGGACTCCAGGTCCACTTCGCTCGGCGGAACCGATTGGCGCTGTACGCTCATCTCTAGCGCGTCCCCTTCACCCGTAAAATTAGCGCCTAAAGTGTAACGCGGCGCGCGCGGCGACGTGCAGATCCGCCCGTCAAAATGTGAGCAAGGTCGCGGAACATTACATAACTGCCTCGCAGCGGCTTAGCGCAGGAATGCGGCCACCGCGTCCGCCACAGCTTCAGGTGCCGTTTCACACAATCCCGCGCCATGCTCCGAAAAATCCAAGATACGCGCCTTCGGCAAAAGTTCTCGCACGCGCAGCGTCGGCTCCCAGTAATTGTCTGCGGAGCGCACGAGCAACGTGGGTTGAGTCACGAGTCCCAGCCGCTCCTCGGGATACCGCACGGCGGCCTGCATGCCCCATGACCCATGTGCACCGTTGTAAATCGTTGCGGCGGCGCGGCGCGCCGCAATTTCGGCGGGCAACGGATGCTTCGCAGAAGCGGTGGCGCGCTGCCAGTCCCTTTCAAGGTGGGTGCCGTCTTCGCGCGTCGGGCCGGGCCAGGGCAAGCGCAGAAACTCTGCGCGCTCAGCTTCGTTGAGCGCCGGGACCGCCACCAACACGACGCGCCGAACCTGCGCCGGCCGTGTGATGGCCAGCTCCGCCGCGATCACAGCGCCCGTTTGGCATCCCATGACATCGATCTGGCGCAGCCTCATGGTGTCGAGGAAGTCGCCCATGGCAGCTGCATAGTCCGCAATCGTGGGCTGCGCGGCGGGGCCATCTGATTCCCCAAACCCTGGCAGATCAGGCGCATACACCGAACGATCGCGCCCGAGGATCCTTTGCACGCCGTCGAACGTCCGCCCGGTCAGCGGGGTCTCGTGCAAACACAGCAGCGTCGTTGCCTCCTCGAATCCTCCACCGCGAGCCATGGCGTTGTGTACATGCAGCTGGCCGTAGCGGCACTCGAAATAGCCACGCCGCACGGGCGGCTGTGTACCGGTGTCACGGTTCGCGCGCGATCGAAGTGCCATAGTGTGCTCCCGGCGCGGGTACGGATCGGTTACGCGCCTGCCCGGTGAACTATAGGGAATCTGAAAGGAGTGATGTCATGATCCGCTTAGCAGCCTTCACTTTGCTGGTGGCGTCGATCGCCGGCTGCGGACTCACAGAAACCGTCGGCTCCGCCGCGGCCGACGCAACTTCCAAGGCGCAGGAAATCAAACAGGGCAAGGCCACTGAGGCGCGTGCTCAGAGTGAGCTTGACGCAGCAGCGCGCGCCTCCGCGGAGCAGCGGCAAGCCGCCGAAAAGGACTCGCAGTAGCGCGGCCGTCCGCACGACCCGCGGTCAGGGTGGATCGGACGTGCCTTGTGATCCAAGGCGCGTCCGATCCGCCTGCCCCCTAACGGTGCTTCTTGCCGCGCAGCCGCTTGAGAATTGAGTCGGCCTGCTTCACGGCGAAGCGCTTCGCCACCGCAAACCCTCCCGCACTCGAGCGACGTCGGCTCGTCTTCTTGGCGCGCTTCTTCGCTGTCTTGCGCTTGGTGGAAGACCTGCGTGTGGCTTTCTTGGCGGCCGACTTTGCCTTTCGCTGCGGCCGTTTCTTTGCGGCAGCCTTCTTCTTGCCGGCTTTTTTGGCGAGAGCCTTCTTCTTAGGCGCTTTCTTGGCCGCTTTCGCCGGTGCTTTCTTGGCCGCCGGCTTTGTGGCTGGTGGCGCCTTGGCCGCGCTCGGCGCGGACACCGTCGGCGCTGCGCTCACACTTGGAGCCGGCTTCGGCTTGGCAGGCGTCGCGCTTGCGCTTGCAGTCGGTGCGCTCGGAGCATTCACGGTTGGCGGAGAGGGTTTTGCTGCCGGCGGTGCGGCGGGGCTCTTGGGGGCTGTCGCCTTCGCGGGTTGAGCGGCAGGAGCTGCGGCGCTTACGCGCTTATCGGCATGTACGGCGAACACTGCGCCCTGCGGATCAATGAGGTGTGCGATCCACGTGCCACCCGGAACCTCCATGGGGCCATGCACGAGTTTGCCGCCCGCGGCCTTCGCGGCGTTGGCTGATTTATCAACATCCGTGACATGCGCATAGCTCATCCACTGAGTCGGCATGGGTTTGTCCGGAGTGCTTTTGAACATGCCGATGGACTGCACGCCCTGAATCCCAACCAAGTGATAGACACCCATGGGTCCCATGTCGTGCTTGCCAACTTCTGTCCAGCCGAAGAGCTCACCGTAGAAGCGCAGCGCCGCCTCGGCATCGGTGGTCGTCAACTCGTGCCAGGAAAAGTCCGGGGATCCGGATGAGCTGCCGCTGCCAGCCTGTGAGCCCGGGGGCGCGCCGTAGAGCGCAAATGCTGCGCCCTGGGGATCGGCAAGAACGGCCATCCGGCCGGTGTCGGGAATATCGGTCGCGCCCATCGTCACGCGTCCCCCTAATCGCTGCGCGGCTTGCACGGTCGCATCCACATCCGGAGTGCCGATGTACGGAAGCCACTGCGAACCTGCGGCGCGCGCAGCGTCCGGCAGCGCCCGAATGCCTCCGAATGGACCTTTTGCCCCCACCCACAGCGTGTACGACGGATCCTTATCCCATGCTTGAGTTCTCCACGCGGTTACTTTGGGATAAAAGGCGCCCGCGGCCTTGGTATCCGTCGTCATCAACTCGTGCCAGACGAATCGGCCCCGAATGTCAGCGTTGCTCATATGGTTTTTCCTTTTAGTTAAGCGCCTACCACTCACCGGTATTAGG
>Ga0182024_10024623_pt1 | contig 10684 bp, 9 predicted proteins | sample P32metaG_FD_120480 | JGI IMG/M metagenome (GOLD analysis project Ga0182024, IMG submission 120480) | Permafrost microbial communities from Stordalen Mire, Sweden - P3-2 metaG (Illumina Assembly) | ecosystem: Environmental > Terrestrial > Soil > Wetlands > Permafrost | place: Sweden: Stordalen...
CACTTGAATGAAGCAGAACTCATCGAGCACTACTACGACGAGTCCGCCAGTCCGGCCGATTGCGAGCGCCACCTGAAAGCGTGCTCAGCTTGCGCCAAACACTTTGCGGATTTGCGGAGAGACCTCGACGGGGTGAAACCGCTCGTCCCCCCGGCGCGCGGCGAGGATTACGGGGAACAAGTCTGGCAATCGATTCGCGGCTCGTTGCCGGTATACGAGAAACCGGACCGGAGCTGGATCCGGCTTTGGCGTCCGCTTGGCTGGGCAGCCGCATGCGCTCTCCTGATTGCCGTGGCCTTTGTTGCCGGACGCCAGTGGGAGCGGAAGCAGACGCCGTCGGTTGCCGTGGCCGCCGACCCTCAGGCGCGGCAGCGAGTGGTGGTTGTCGTTCTAGGAGACCACCTCGACCGCTCCGAGCGTTTGCTGGTCGAGCTGAATCATGCCGGCAGCAATGATATGTCGGCTATACCGCTGCGGGGCGAAGCGAGAGAACTGCTGGCCAACAACCGCCTGGTAAGACAAAGCGCCATACGGGCCGGAGACCTTAATGTCGAAGCCTCACTCGACCGTCTGGAGCGGCTGCTGGTCGAGCTGGCGAACCAGCCTGATGAGCCCAATGAGCGAGACCTCAAACGGCTCAGGCAGGAAATGAATACCGACGGACTTCTGTTTGACATTCGCATCCTGCGCTCCCGGGTGGGCTCGAGAGCCCTGGAACCGCAAGACGCTGCTAAATCAACGAAAGGGGTTTCCCTCTAAATGAATACGAAATCACTGCTGTTCGCAACGCTTCTTGTTGCCTTGTCTTCCGGGCGACCGGCCTTTTGCGCGGAGTCTCCCCTGGCCGCCTTCAATGACAACGGCGCCGGCAACGCGAAGGAAGATGCCCTGTACTCCGACGGCACGCGAGCCATTAACGATGCCCGCTGGGCGCAAGCGGAGTCGATCTTCACCAATATCGCGCAGCAGCATGGAGCGCGTGCGGAAGCGGCGCTCTATTGGAAGGCGTATGCGGAAAACAAGCAAGGTAATCCGACCCGCGCGCTCGAAACCTGCAGCCAATTAAGGCAAGCTTACCCGCACGGCAACTGGATCAACGAGTGCGGCGCCCTGGAGATCGAGATCCGCGGAAAGAGCAACGATCCTCTGCCGCCCCAGGCCGAACAAGACGAAGACCTGAAGCTGCTTGCCTTGAATTCGCTCATGCAACAGGATGAGTCGCGGGCGCTGCCGGTCATTCAGCAGATCCTTAACGGTGACAAATCCGAGAAGCTGAAGGATCGCGCATTGTTTGTTCTGGCGCAGGATCAATCTCCGCAAGCCCAAGCGCTGCTCGGCCAGGTAGCGCGCGGCGAACGGAACCCCGCGTTGCAGCGGAAGGCGATCGAGATGCTGGCGATTGGCCGCGGCAAACAGTCCGCCGACACGCTTGCCGCAATCTATCGCGAGAGCACCAACGACGAGGTTAAGAAGTCCATTCTCCACACCTATCTCATCATTGGCACCCCCGACCCGCTGGTGGAAGCGGCGCGTCATGAAACGAACCCGGAACTTGTCCGCACAGCCGTGCACACCCTGGGGGCCATGGGCGCGACGACGCAGTTGCTAGCTCTCTATCACGACAGCAACAGCTCCGAGATCAAGGCTGAAGTTATTAATGGTCTGATCTCCGCCGGCCAAAAGGGCGCCGACGCACTGGGTTCCATTGCTTCCTCAGAACAGGATCCCGAATTGCGGCGGAAAGCGATCCGCAACCTCGGCATCGCCGGCGGCATGTCGGCGGCGCCCTCGCTGGTCGCGACCTACAAGAAGAACGCCGATCCGGAGACCAGGAAGGCGGTCGCCCAGGCGCTCTTCCTGGCGGGAGATAGCCACGACCTGGTCGAACTTGCCCGGGCGGAAAAAGATCCTGGGGTCAAACAGTCGATTGTGCAGCAGCTCAGCCTCATGCATAGCAAAGAGGCCACTGACTACATGCTCGAGATTCTTAACAAGTAACCGGAAGGAGATTCGCTCCAATGAAGACGAACGCGCTACTGGCTTTAGCCCTCGCCGCCTCCGCGCTGCTGACCTGCGCTCAGGAGCCTCGCGTCACACACACTCAGTATCACTCCGGACCGATGAGCCTGGGACTGTCCGCGACGGTGGACCGATTTCGCCACTCCAATGAGCCACTTTGGCTGGGATATGCGGTGCAGGCTCTTCCGCGAACACATGTATCTGCATGTTCGTCTTGGACAGGATCATCAGAAGTGGACGCTGGATGCTGCAATGAACTTCGGCTGGAGGACACACCAGACAATCTGAATACTTCAGAGAGTGCCGGTGCGCCTGCTCCTATGGTTTATGTGCTTCTGCGGCTTGATCACGGTGAGATCACGCGGGCACGCACGGCGCGGGTGGGTTGTACCCTCGATGCCGGCGGGGTGGCTTTTGAGTTTCTGACGGATGTGCAGGCGGAAGACAGCGCTGCGTTTCTCGGGAAGCTTGCCGCAAGTGCCGCTGCTCTTCACGACACTGGCGATCATCGCGGCCGTGTGGCTGAGGAGAGCCTGGCTGTGTTGAGCCTGCACGCCACGCCTAAGGAGACCGATGTGCTTGCGTCGCTGGCTGCTCCGGGGAACAGCAATTACCTGCGGGAAAAGGCGGCGTTCTGGCTGGGCGCGCAGAGAGGGCATGAAGGGTTGGTGGCGTTGCGCCAGATCTTGCACAGTGAACAAGACAGCAAGCTCCGCCAGAAGCTGGTCTTTGATCTGTCTATCAATTCAGACCCCGCCGCAACCGACGATCTGATCCAGCTGGCGAAGTCAGACGCGGACAGTGGTGTTCGCGGACAGGCTCTTTTCTGGTTGGCACAGAAGGCGGGTAAGAAGGCTGTCGGTGCGTTGAATGCTTCAATCGAGAATGATCCTAATTTTGAAGTGAAGAAGAAGGCGGTGTTCGCCCTTAGCCAGTTGCCGAAGGAAGAGAGTGTGCCGCAATTGGTTCACGTCGCGGATACTAATGCTAATTTTGCCATTCGTAAGGAGGCGATTTTCTGGTTGGGACAGACCAACGATCCTCGCGCGATTGCCTATATCGAGCAGGTGTTGAAGCGGTGAGGACTCGACAGACTGACGCCGGGCCGCTGGACTTCTGCGCGGTTTCCTGGGCACTTGAACGGCTCTCGTGGCGGGGAAAGGGAAACTGCAGATCCCTCGGCTGCGCTCCTAATGAACAAGAAATAAAGCCAACAGAATCAATATCGATTTCCAGCGTTCATTTCACTCTTAACTTGCCGCAGGCAAGTCGGCTCCTCGGGATGACAAAGGAAAGGGCGACGGCTCCATAGAAATTGCGTTTCCTGGGTAAACCTTCTTCACAGCCCAACTAGCCTGCTAAATCCCGGTCGCGCACGCCAACCAGGTACAGCAGGCTGTCCAGTCCGAGAAACGAGACGGCGTGACTGGCGGTTTGCCGCACCAACGGCTTGGCTCGGAATGCGATGCCCATGCCGGCGATGCCCAGCATAGGCAGATCGTTGGCGCCATCGCCTACGGCAACCACCTGGTCAAGCGAGATATTTTCCAGGCGCGCAATCTCCCGCAGCAACTCGGCCTTGCGTGCGCCATCGACAATCGGTGTCCGCACCTCTCCGCTCACCACCCCATCGACGATGTCGAGATCATTGGCAAAGACATAGTCGATGCCTAAACGCCTCTGCAGATGCTGGGCAAAGAAGTTGAACCCTCCCGAGAGGATGGCCGTTTTGTAGCCGAGCATCTTGAGCGTTCCGATCAACTGCTCCGCTCCTTCCACCAGAGGAATGGTGTCCAGCAGCTCCCGCACCCTGGTTTCCTTCAGCCCGTGTAGCAACGCCACCCGGCGGCGGAAGCTTTCCTGGAATTCAATTTCTCCCCGCATCGCGGCTTCGGTCACCTTAATCACCTCGTCACCGACGCCAGCCAACTTTGCCAACTCATCAATGACCTCGCCTTCAATCAATGTGGAATCCATGTCGAAGGCAAAAAGCCGCCGGTTGCGACGAAAGATGCTCTCGCGCTGGAAGGCAATGTCGATTTTCAAATCATGCGCCGTGGCAAGAAAGGCCGCGCGCATGGACTGTTCTGAGGAGGAGTCTCCACTCAGCGTCAATTCAACGCAGGCATTCGCATCCGGCGAGTGCACCGCCAATGACAACCGCCCGGAGAGCCGCTCAATCCGGTCCACATTCAAACCGTGTTGCGCAACAATGGAGCTCACCCGGGCGATGTGGTTCGCAGAAATAGCCCGGCCAAGGATGGTGACGATAAATTGGTCCTTGCCCTGCGAAGAGATCCATTCATCCAGGTCCGCCTTCGCGACCAGGGTGAAATTTACCTGCAATCCCAGTTCTCGCGACCTTGCTGCGAGCGCATTTTGAACGCCGCGAAAGCTCTCCCCTCGCGGAATCTCCACCAGCAAACCAAGAGACAGCGTTTCATGCACAACCGCCTGTCCGATATCCAGAACGCAGGTGTCATAACTGGCGAGAATGGAAGTCAAATCTGCAGTAAGCCCTGGGCGGTCCCGCCCAGAAAAGTGGATCAGGATGGTCTCGGTCATTGATAAGAAAATTCCCCCTCCTAGCCTAACAGGGGGGGATTTCTAACAATCTATCGCCAGTGGGCCAGTAAGCCCCCAATCACCAGCAAACCTATGAGCCAATAACCCGCATTGATGAGGAAGAGTCTGAAGGGACGGCCCTCGTAGATTCCTTGCGGGAACTGTGTCGCGGCGAAGAATCCAAGCCAGCTTAGAAAGCCGACGAAGGCGCCTTCCCCGTAGCTGGCGGCTCCCGACCAGAGAACGAAATGGAGTAGTGCCAACGCGACCAGCAAGTCTCCAATGAAAGAGGAGACCATGCCGAGGGCAAGACCCTTCTTCGGACCACTGGGCACGATGCCGAGGGCCGCCATCCAGGGCTTGGCGAAGAGGGCGGGAGAGTACCACGCAGCACCGAGGAACCACAGGATCAACGCGGATACAAGCACGGCCCAGTGGTTGATTTGGTGGTGCAAGTGGTGGATGGACAGGTCCATAGGAGTCTCCAGCGGGAAGTTTGGGTATGCGGGGCTGCGAATGACTCTGCAGCAAACGTGAACCGGCTGTCAAACCTTTCCGAATCGGTTACGTCAAGCACGTTATTCGCACAGGACTGGCCTGATGCGCGGGCGCAGCCGTGTCGAGCACCTGGAGCCATGTGCGGATGTCGTTGCAGAGCAAGTCCACTGAGATACCTCCGAAACACGCAGGGTAACGCTCCAGCCGCCCGAGCGCGGCACGCAATAAGCGCGCAGTTCCCAGCCGATTGTCACGTTGTAGATGATGAAACGCCGCGGTCACCTGAATTAATCCTTGCAGGAACGTCTTCTCCGGCTCCTGCGCCGGCAACCATACACTTTCCCATGCCTCATGCGCCGCAAAGAATTCTCCTGCGTCATAGAGCCGCAGGCCTTCAGCCAGGGCGCCCTGAGTCCAATCGAATTTCATCCGCTGCGCCCCCTGCCACACGCTAACATCGTATCGGCAGATTGTTGCCGGTGGCCGCCATGAATCTACTTCCCTATCGCACGCTGAGCGTTGAGCCGAAACAGATCCAGGTTGCCGCTGGCTGGTTCTTTATGGGGTCTGACAGCAGTCAGGACGTGGAAAGACCTGTGCATCGCATCTGGGTCGATCCCTTTGCCATGGCGGCGACCCAAGTCACGGTTGAGGAATACGCGCGGTTTCTTGAAGCCACCGGGCGCACGCCACCACCCTATTGGGGCGCGCCTGATTTCCGTGATCGTCAGCAACCTGTGGTGGCCGTTTCGTGGTTCGATTCCGTTGCCTATTGCGACTGGCTTTCCACCGTGACCGGCTCGCACTATCGGCTACCTACTGAAGCCGAATGGGAACGGGCTGCGCGAGGCGGCGCCGAGGGAATGGACTTCCCCTGGGGCAACGAACCGCCGATGGATCGTCCTGGCTACCATGCTCGTTGGCAAACCGGACCTGAACCGGTCGCACAATCGCAACCGAATACTTACGGCCTATTTGAGATGTGCGAAAACGTACATGAGTGGTGTAGTGATTGGTTCGCGGCCGACTACTACTCGATGTCACCTGATCGCAATCCTCACGGTCCTGAAGTGGGCAACCGAAAGGCATCGCGCGGAGGCTCCTGGCGGCACCACATAAAGATCTCGCGTTGCTCCGCGCGTTCCAGCATTCCGCCGGAATTTAAATACGCTGATTATGGCTTTCGAGTCGTTCGTGATATGGACCGTCTGCCCGGGTAGCTAAACCGCTGCCGATGTGAAACCCTAGTGTCGGAAAATAGACCGATAAGATGGGAACGTCCTACTGGTATCGGCGAGTCTTCGTTCTCGCCCTCCCACTGATTTTTTCGAACCTCACCCAGCCGCTGCTCTCCACGGTGGACACGGTGCTCTCCGGCCATCTGCCCGGCCCTGCAGCACTGGGGGGCGTTGCCGTGGGAGGCATCTTTTTCAATTCTGTCTTCTGGACCTTCGGCTTCCTGCGCATGGCGACCACCGGCCTGGTCGCGCAATCGCTGGGAGCAGGAGACGAAGATCAGCTCATGCACCACTTTGCTCGTGCGTTGCTCATCGCACTGCTTATCGGGGCCTTGATCCTCGCCGTGCAGAAGCCGCTCATTTCCGCAGCACTCGCGCTCTTGGGCGCAAGGTCCGAAGTGTATCGGAACGCGATGGTCTATTGCAGTATTCGCATCTGGTCCGCGCCGGCAGCGTTAGCCAACTACACCATCCTCGGTTACCTTTTGGGTCGGCAGCACGCCCGAACCGCCCTGCTGCTGCAAGCCGCAATCAACGTCGCCAACGTGGCCGTGGCTCTGACGCTGGTCTTACGGTGGCACTGGGGCGTCGCCGGCATTGCTACTGCGACCATGGCCGCCGAGTGGACCGGATGCATTGTCGGCCTCGCCATCATGCTCGCCGGCGGTGCGCGGCCCCGGCGCGTGCGCTGGAGCGAACTGGTCGACGGCGAGAGCCTGCGCCGTCTCTTTGCTCTTAACCGCGACATTCTCCTACGCACCCTGAGTCTCGTGGCGGCTTACGCCTGGTTCACCCGTACCGGCGCTCGCTCAGGCAATGCCATCCTGGCTGCGAACGCAGTGCTCATCAACTTTCTCTGGATCGCCGGCTACGGGCTCGACGGGTTTGCCAACGCCACGGAAGCGTTGGTCGGCGAGGCAATCGGCGCCCGCCGCGTGGCAGACTTCCGGGCTGTGCTCAAGGCCAGCTCTGTTTCGGCGTTCGCCGTCGCTGCTGCGCTCTCGCTCGTCTATCTCATCTTCGGCCGCAACATCATCGCCCTGTTCACCAATCAGGAAGAAATCCGCTCCCTCGCCGCGCAATTCCTCCCCTGGCTGGTTGTCTTACCCCTGGTAGCCGTGTGGAGCTTCATGCTCGATGGCGTCTTCATCGGCGCAACCCGCGCCCAGGAACTGCGCGACAGCATGCTGATCTCACTTGCCGGATACCTCGGCCTTGCTGTCTTGCTCACTGCTCACTTCGGCAATCACGGCTTGTGGTGCGCCATGCTGGCCTTCATGGCTTTGCGGGCGGCGACACTGGCCCTCCGTTTGCCGGCAATCGAACGAAAGTCTTTTTCAGTTGTTGAAAACCCGGTCGAGGCATAGTTCTTTGTTCGCATATCGAATATGGATTTCTTTCAAAAGCTGGCCCCTGGTTTTCTCGACGGTAAGATAATGAGGCAGGTCCAAATCGCGGGTCGCAATCGCAACCTGGAGGTCATTTTTGCATCGGGTGAAACTCGTCCTTTTTACGTTATTGGGGCTGGGCGCGGCTGCCTTGGTGGCAGAGCAGTCATCGGTTCCCGCTCCGGCCCAGGAACCCGCTGCCAACCAAGCAACGCCGCAGGCCCCGGCGCACCCTCCGGCCTCCCCGCCCATTCGCGTGGCGCGGCCGGCCGCCTATCCGGTGAGGCCGCCGGCCGACCCCGCGGTGGTTGCGCGCGGCCGCCAGATTTTTAGCGCGAATTGCAGTTTCTGCCACGGATCCGATGCCCGCGGCGGCGAAGGCGGCCCCAATTTGATCCGTAGTGAACTTGTCCTGGACGATAACAATGGCGAACTGATCGCGACCGTTGTTCAGAACGGACGCCCGGATAAGGGCATGCCGAAATTTGACCTCTCGAAAGAAGACATCGCGACCATCGCGACCTTTATCCACAGCATGCCTGTCGGTGGCCGCGCCGCCACAACCGGCACGGTTGATCCGTTGGTGGGCGATGCAAAGGCCGGCGAAGCTTACTTTAACGGCCCGGGAAAATGCAGCACCTGTCACTCTGTAACGGGAGACCTGGCCGGCATCGGCGCAAGATACACCGACGTGAGGGCCCTGCAAGGCGCCATGCTGTCCGGGGAACCCAGAGGAGAGTCATCGGAGTCTCCGCACAAAACGGTGACCGTTACCCTCCGCAACGGAAATACAGTAGAGGGGACGCTGTATCAGATCGACGACTTTATCGTTTCGCTGGTTGATGCCGACGGCAATTATCACAGTTACGCTCGCCAGGGTGATTCTCCGAAGATCGTGATCAAAGATCCATTGCAGCCGCACCTGGATATGCTCCGGACGCTCAAGGACGACGATATCCATAATCTGACTGCGTACCTGGTGACGCTGAAATGAAAAAGACAAGAGCTTTCTTTTTTGTGACTTTGATAGTTTCCATGGCTGGTATCGCATCGGCACAGGGGCTTGATCCGGTTTTGCTGACCAAACCAGCGACGGATACCTGGCCGACTTACTCCGGCGACTATTCGGGTCAGCGTTTTAGTTCACTCACCCAGATTAACCAGACGAATATAAAAAACCTCGGGCTTGCCTGGGTGAACCATTTGGCTCCTGGACCAGGCAACGCTGGTCCGTTTTTCAGGCCCGGTCCGGGAAACCCACCGACGATCGTCGGCGGAGAGATTGATGAGCCGGTGCCGGTACGCGGCGCCGGACGCATTTCAGGCGGGGTCCTGCAGGTGAACGGGATCCTATATGTATCTGTGCCTGACAATGCTTGGGCAGTCGACGCCCGCAATGGGATGGTGCTCTGGCACTATTTCTGGAAGACCAAAGGCGGTACCCACATCGGGAACCGCGGCATGGGGATGTACCACGATTGGCTCTATTTCGAGACCCCGGACGATTACCTGGTTTCGCTCGATGCCAAAACCGGCAAGGAGCGTTGGCACAAGGTCATCTCAGACTTCAGTGAGCAATACTTCTCCACCATTGCGCCGATTGTGATCGGTGATCATTTGCTTGTTGGCACCGCGGATGATTTAGACGCGCCGGGCTTTCTGCAGTCCTTTGATCCGGACACCGGCGATCTGCAATGGAAGTGGTACAGCGAACCCGAAAAGATGGGGGAACCCGGATCGGAGACTTGGCCGAACCTCGACGCCATGCGTCACGGTGGTGCGGGCACGTGGGTTCCAGGAAGTTATGACCCTAAACTGCATCTTTATTATTTTGGAACTGCCAACCCTACTCCGGCGTTTTCCGGTGCGACCCGAGAGGGCGACAACCTATATACCTCCTGCATTGTCGCTTTGAATGTGGATACGGGAAAGCTCGCGTGGTATTACCAGCCATCGCCGCATGATACGCACGATTGGGATGCGGCCCAGACTCCGATCATCGTCGATGGAGATTTCAAGGGCAAGCCGCGGAAGTTGTTGCTGGATGCCAGCCGCAATGGCTACTTCTTTGTCCTGGATCGTGTGACTGGTGAGCACCTGCTGACTGTGCCTTACGCGGACTCACTGAATTGGTCGAAAGGGATTGATAAGTTGGGGCGGCCTATTCGTGATCCGGAGAAGGACGCCTCGCCTGGTGGCGCCCTGGTATTGCCGGACAGTGATGGCATCGTGAATTGGCAGCCGCCTACCTATGATCCGCAGACCGGTCTCTTTTACGTGGCCACGGATGAGATTTATTCGGTTTACTACCGTACCGAACCGAACGTACGGGCGCTGCAGGGCCTGAATGGTATTCAAGAGCAGCGCGTGGGCACGAAGGGGAAATACATCACAGCGATTGACTACAAGACAGGCAAGATCGCGTGGCGGCATCTGCAGGTTTCTGCCGGAGAGGGCGAAGGTAACACCGGGTTGACCACGACCGCGGGGAAATTGCTGTTTGGTGGCGATGCCAATGGCAACCTGGTCGCTTACGATCCGGCGAGTGGAAAGCCGCTGTGGCATACCCACCTCGGCCAGGTATCGAATGCAGTAGAGACCTACATGCTTGACGGACGGCAGTATATTCTGGTGGCGTCTGGTGATTCGCTCTATGCGTTCGCTCTGAACTTCTGAGAAGTTGGATTTGCACACCGCCGGTAGGAACAACCCGCAGATCTTTCCGCTTCGCTCGGGATGACAAACAGGAGGGTGGGTGTTTCCAGTAGGAATTGGTTTGAGGGTGCCCCAGGTCTCAAAAGCGAGACCTGGGGCACCCTTCAGTTCTGACCGATGCAACGGTTGGCCCGAAAAAGAACTGCAGATCCCTCGGCTTCGCTCCTAATGAACAAAATGTGCTCGGAGATAGGAACAGGGGCTAAAGCCCATCGTTGAGGGCTGTGTGCGGCACGACTAAAGTCGTGCCCTGATACAAAG
>Ga0182024_10024624_pt1 | contig 10684 bp, 8 predicted proteins | sample P32metaG_FD_120480 | JGI IMG/M metagenome (GOLD analysis project Ga0182024, IMG submission 120480) | Permafrost microbial communities from Stordalen Mire, Sweden - P3-2 metaG (Illumina Assembly) | ecosystem: Environmental > Terrestrial > Soil > Wetlands > Permafrost | place: Sweden: Stordalen...
CACGTCGCTAAAGGGATCGCGAGTCCCGCAGGGACGGCAGAGGTGCGTGCCATGAATGCGCCTATACATCGATTTTACTCTGTAGATTCCTTAACTAAGCGCCATTACCCCGGCAGGGGCGCGGCAAATTGAGCCACTACCGCAGGGGCCACCGAGGCCTGGAGAGGCGTAGCGGGAGGGATATGAACCCACGCCGATTGCCCCCTGCGGGTCGGGGACCCGTGGTCGCAACACTGGCGCGCGCGGCTATAGTCGCTTCTTTAGTTTTTTAATTTCCCGATCGAGAGTCTGCCGGGCTTCCGTAAGCAAGGACGGCAGGTTTTCGGCGGAAATCCAGTTTGCGCCAAAGCTGTTTACGGTCATTTGCTCGAGATGGTCGCTGGTTACGACCGTGATGTCGTGTTTGTCGCCGTATTTGGCTACGAGGCGCTCTATGATGTCGTCGGCGGTCTGGTCCGCCCCGCTATAGAATATCTGGATGCCGCCGGGGGTTGTCTCTTCGTTTGCGCGGGCGCCTTTGCCATCGAAGACCGCTACCACATGGACCCCCGTGGCGTCCTGGTATTCGGTGAGCGCTTTGGTGAGGGCCTCGCGCGCCAGGGCGGCTCGGCGCGCGTGCATGGCGCGAATCTCCGGCCATGCGAAGATTACACTGTGGCCATCGACGATGAGGACTCGCATGGATGGGAGGGTAAATTCGAAATCAGAAATCAGAAATTCGAAAAATATGTGGTGCGCGGTGCGCCCGTCGAATGACGTGAAGGCTCCCACAACCACGCGCGCAGCGCCCAGCCCTTCGAATTTCTGATTTCGAATTTCGAATTTATCCCCGTTATCGTCGAACGGACGCCTTGATCCGCATCACGCCCGCTAAACGTCCAGGTTCCGGACGTTCAGCGCGTTGTCTTCTATGAATTGGCGGCGCGGCTCGACCACGTCGCCCATGAGGATGGTGAACATGCGGTCGGCTTCGACTACATTTTGCTCGTTGAGTTCCACCCTCAGGAATTTGCGGTGCTCCGGGTTCATGGTGGTCTCGAAGAGCTCCTTGGCGTTCATTTCCCCGAGGCCCTTGAAACGCTTGATCTGCACGCCGCGGCGGCCGATTTCCTTGATCATCTCGAGGATGCGGGGGATCGAGAAGAGCGGATGGACGCGGGCGTTGTCGCCTTCGCCTTCGATGAGCTCGAAGATCGGCTTGTCGCTATCTGAGTAGTGCTCGATCTTGAGGCCTTTGCGCGCCAGCTCGGAGATGACTTTCTGGATCGCGCCGTGCTCGTGGATTTCGACGAGCTTGCCGCGGCGCCGGGGGCCGTCCTTGCGGGATGCCGGCGCGGTGATCGCCGGGTCGGACTCGCTCTCGAAGAGGTTGAGGTCGGGATTATCCTGGCCGAATTCCCGCACTGCATCCTCCGCGGAGAAGTAATGGACAAACTCTTCATTGCCGTCCCGGACTTTGACCAAATAGGTGGGGAGGGCGCCGGCGGGGCTGCGATGGCTGAGGTATTGCTCGAAGTCGCCGCCGTGACGGCGGATGGAGTCGGAATATTTCGAGAGTTTCTCGAGCAGATCGAGGATGTCCTTGAGCTGGGCCGCGGTGAGTTCGCGGCCGTCGGCGAGGTTCTTCAGCCGCACTTCCTCCGCGCCCAGGCCGATGAGGATCCGGTTGAGGGCCAGGTCGTCATCGACGTATTCCTCGCGTTTCTTGCGCTTGATCTGGTAGAGGGGCGGCTGCGCGATGAGGATGCGGCCGGCGCGGACGAGCTCGGGCATCTGCCGATAGAAAAACGTAAGCAGCAGGGTGCGGATGTGCGAGCCGTCAACATCGGCGTCCGTCATGATGATGATCCGGCCGTAGCGGAGCCGGGTTATATCGAATGAGCCTTCCGCATCGCCATTTCCTATGCCCGTGCCGATGGCGGTGATCATCGTCTGGATTTCCGTGTTCTGGAGGACGCGGTCGAGCCGCGCTTTCTCGACGTTGATGAGCTTGCCGCGGATCGGGAGGATGGCCTGGAAACGCCGGTCCCGGCCCTGCTTGGCGGAGCCGCCTGCGGAATCGCCCTCGACGATGTATAGCTCGGTGAGCTCCGGGTCGCGCTCGGAACAATCGGCCAGCTTCCCCGGGAGGCCGCGGCCGCTCAGCCCGCTCTTGCGGACGGTCTCGCGGGCGATCCGGGCCGCCTCGCGGGCGCGCGCCGCGCCGAGGCCTTTCTCGACGACGCGCTTTGCAACGGGCGGGTTTTGATCAAAGTGATTCATCAACCCCTCGTAAACAATGGAGGAGACGATGCCCTCGACTTCGGGGGTGACGAGTTTGACCTTGGTCTGCGACTCGAAGCTCGGGTTGGGGTGCTTGACCGAGACAATCGCGATGAGGCCCTCGCGGACATCGTCGCCGCTGATCGACGGATCCTTTTCCTTAACGAGGTTGTTCTGCTTCGCGTACTGATTAATGGCGCGCGTAAGCGCCGTGCGGAAGCCGGTCGAGTGGGTGCCCCCATCGGGATTTGGGATGGCGTTTGTAAAGAAGAGGAGCTGGTCGTTGTAGCTGTCGTTATATTGCAGGACGCAATCGAGGATCATGTCGTCCTCTATTTCGACGCCGTCCTTGCTCTTGAAGCTGACCTTGCGGCGTCCGCCGAGAATGATCGCCTTCGGGTGGAGGAGTTGCTTGTTTTCGCCGAGCTGGCGCACAAATTCCTCGATGCCGAGCTTGTAGAGGTACGTCTCGCGCTTGACGGCATCGCCACGCTCATCGGTGAGCCGGATTTCGAGGCCGGGATTGAGGAAGGCCAGCTCGCGCAGGCGCGCGGCGAGCCGCGGGAACTGGAACTCCGTGGTGATGGTGAAGATGGTGGGGTCCGGCAGGAAAGTGATCAGGGTGCCGGTGTTTTTTTTGTTTTTCACCTCGGCCATTACCATGAGCGGCTGCGTGGTGACGCCCCGCTCGAATGCCATGTGGTAAACTTTCCCATCGCGCGTGACCTCGACTTTGAACCAGTCGGAGAGCGCGTTGACGCACTTGGCCCCGACCCCGTGCAGACCGCCGGAGTATTTGTAGGCTCCCTGGCCGAATTTCCCGCCCGCATGGAGATTGGTGAGGACCAGCTCGATTGCCGGGATTTTGAATTTCGGATGGATGTCGACGGGGATGCCGCGCCCATTGTCGCGGATGGAACATGAGCCATCGACGTGGATCGTAACGTCGATCCGGTCGCAGTAGCCCGCCAGGTGCTCGTCGATGGAATTGTCGAGAACCTCGAATACGCAATGGTGGAGGCCGCGCTCATCCGTCGGGCCGATGTACATGCCGGGCCGCTGGCGGACGCCGGCGAGCCCCTCGAGCTTGTCTATTTTCGAGGCGTCGTAGAGATCGAGAGGGTTCTCGGGGACGGGGGGGAGATGGTCTTCGCGGCGCTGTGCGTCTTCTTTTTTTAGGGAATCCGAGGCGGGTTTTTTGGGGTCTTTGGGCGTGACGGATTCGACGGGCTGATCGGGCATAGAAATAGGGTAAAAAGGGAAGCCAACAATCTACACCGGGGGAGATGGTGGAACAAGGTATAACGGAGGGAAAATACCGCTGCCGTACCACGGGCGGCGAAGGTCGCCGGGGCTAGAGCATCATCTATTTAATTTAACGCACCGATCTGCGCGCCAGCGCTGTAGCCACGGGCCGCTGGCCGAGGAGGCGGAAGGGCGTAACGGAGGTTGGTCGGTGGGCGAGTACGTGCGGAGGTGCGCTTCCAACGTCAGACCAACTAGTGTAGTGTCACGCAAGTTTCTTACATAAAGCGCTGCGCCTTTTGGCCCGGAGGGCCAGCCCGAGAGTAGCTCCGGGCGTAACCCCGGAGTTAGCCACAAAACGCCGCAAAGCCCCGGCAGGGGCGCCAGATTTCTTTAATGAACTTCGATGACACCACACTAGAAACCGCTCTAACCAGCTCCCTTTACTGCGCTGCCGCAGCAGCCGCGGCCAGTCCGTTCACAAACTTCTCGATATTCGTGTACCCGTCGTGCTCGTTGTCTGGGGCGCTGGCGGCGTTTGCGTCCGTGAGACTGATGCTATGGGCTTTTTTCCAGGCGTCGGGGATGGCGTCGCCTTCGGTTTTGATTTTTGCATCGCCGCCCTTGATCTGGCCGAACCCGCCCATCTCGGCGGGGTCTTCGATTGTCTTGCCAGCTTTGCCGAGGGAGTTGAGGTCGCTGACGAGGAGGGTATCGACGGAATCCCGCTCGAGGGAGCAGCCCGCGCCCGCGCCGACTTTCTTGAAGGCGTCCGCGGCCGAATCGACGGTGACAGGCACCTGGGGCTTCATTTGAGCGGCGGGCATGATGGTGGGGGCGCTGTCCCCTTTGCCGAAATCCGCGTCCACCACGAGACGGCCATTAAGTGCGCCGTCCAGGTTATCGTCGATGTAATTTCCCTGCTGGAAGATGTGGTCGGTGGCCTTGCACTCGCCGGCAAAGGAGTGTCCCGACGAGGGGCCTTTGATGAAGTAATTGTTGATGACATCGGCGCTGTGGTTCTCCCCGGAATGGCCGCCGACATACCCATCGACGCCGTAGTTATAGACGATGTTATTGACGTATTGGACGATCCCTTTGGACTTGGGATTGCGGCTCTGGTTGCTGATCCAGAGGTTGTGCGAAAAGGTCACGTTGTCGCTCTCGCACAGGCACCCGAAGCGCTGCGGCCCGATCCCGGGGCCGACGAGGCAATTCTGGACAGTGACGTTATTGGACCTGCTGAACCCGATGCAATCCCAGCGGCCCCACTCGATGGAGACGTGGTCGAGGATCATGTTGGTCACATCCTCGAGCGCGCAGGCGTATTTGTGATCCTGCTTGGGGGTCAGGCCCTGCCGAAACCGGATGTAGCGGACGATGTCATTGTGCGATTTGGCGAAGGAGACCTCGTAGTTCTTCGTCGATATGCCCTGGCCGGGGGCGGTCTGGCCGGCGATGGTGAGATCGCTTCCCACCTGGACCGCGCTCTGGAGCTCGATGTACCCGGAGACATCGAATACAACGATGCGCGGGCCCTTTGATACGGCATCCCTAAAGGAGCCGGCGCCCGCGTCGTTCAGGTTCGTCACGTGATAGATGGCGCCGCCACGCCCGCCGGTCGCGCTGGCGCCGAAGCCCTCCGCGCCGGGAAAAGCGACGGGGGGAGTTTGCGTAGGCGCGTCGAGCGCGAAGGCGGCGAGGCCGCAGAGGAAGCTGACGGCGAGGATGACGGGGAGGGGTTTCATAATGGCGGACCGGATATGACTGAAACTGCCGGGGGAAGGCTAAAGTTGCTCTCCCGCACCTCTTAAAAAGAGAAATCGTAGTGCGTTGAAGTGCAGAGACAAATACCCATGGTTTGCGGAAACATCCCAGTTTACGGGCCGGCAGCGCCGGCCTGGCCCTCGGTGATCACTTCCAAAGCCCGCCGCAATCTCTTTTCTTCCCCTTGAAGCTCTTCGATTTTCTCATTGCTCTCCAGGGTGCGCTTTTCGGCCTTCTTATTAATCTCAGCCACCATTTTTGCATACGCCACCTCCGCGCTGCCGATTATCGCCCGCTTTCGCTTCGCATTTTGGGACTCAGTCTCGGCGCATCGCATGGCGTGTCTTATTTTGCCCCAGCCGTCCTTTGCAAAACCGAAGCCAATACATACGGCTCCGAGGATCAGTCCCCCCGTGGCCAGTATGGGAACGGGCTGGCCGGAGAAGGCGCATAGCATCGCGACTACGAGTCCGATGCCAAACGGGATAAGCCCGAGGATAATTCCCATCGCGCCACCTTCGCTGGATGATGGCGCTGCCGGCGGCGACACCGTTTTCTCCGCGGCCTCTGCTTCTTTCTCCGATAATCTCTGCTTCGCCGCCCGCACCTTCCGGTTATCCGCTTCAATGGCGTCGTCGATATCCTTTCGCAGGCTTTCGATCTCGGCGGCGCAGCGCTTCAGCCCCGACGTGATGTCGGATTCGCACCGGGCCAGAAGCTCTTTCTTGAAGCGCGCGGTGTCGGAAATCATCTGGAAGACGCTCAGGTAATCGAGCGTATCGACTTCGCGCTCCGTCGAGAGGTAGGACTCCGCCTCGCTCCAGTCGATGGTGAACTCCATCAGCGACTCGTTCCGCATTTTTTTCAGAGAGCTTATCGTCTCGCCAATGGATTCAAACGCCTTGTGCGCCTTCGCGCGGACATCCGCCAGTTTCCTGCCTGCGAGCGCATCCAATGGCCCGGGGTTCATTACGAGAGGTCCTCCTCTCCGTACATTATCTCAACCGTCATCGGCACCATCTCGATGGACTCATTGAGCAGGGATTGCGCGTCGTCCTTCAATCCCATTTTCGTCGCATACCGCGCCGCATTGAATACGCTCAGGTATTCCCGGCTTACCGAGAGAGCTCTTTGGGCCGTCACATAGGCGTCGGAATACTTGCCTTGCAGGTATTGAACCTCGGCGAGATGCCGCAGGCTTTTGGTGTGCCACGGGTCAGGCGCCCCGGCGCTGAGGCGCTCGGCGGACGCCAGCGCCTCCTCGGCCTCTTTCAGGCTTTTGACATGGACCCAGCAAAGGTAACCGACGTTGAACCACGCAACGTAGTTCTTATCGCCGATTGAATTATCGACAATTCGCTCATAGGATCTGAACGCCTCCCTCAAATTGTCGCTGCGCTCATCTCCCTCGGTTCTGCGCCCCTGTCTCAGATGCTTCTCGCCCGTCCCCATAAGTTCCTGCGCCTCGATATAGGCGCCCTCGCCGAGCTTTTCAACGACTTGCTTTTCGGCTTCGAGCCGCTGGTTTGTCACGGCGACAAAGTTGCGAAGGACATCGAGAATCGAGTCAAACCGCCGGCGAAGCGTGCTGTCCAACATCTGAAAACCGGAAATCTGACTCTCATCCATCCCGTCAAGGTGAGAGCCCGCGCTTTCCATCTGGAATGCGAACGCGCCCATATGCGCCGTGAGTGTCTGCAAGTTGTGATCGTTTCGAAGCGCCTGCTTTTCCTCCGCCTGAAACTTGCGGAGTCTCGACGCCGCATTCGCAATCTGCGACTGGAATACGGCATACTGCCCCCGGGCGAGGTCTCCGCTGTTTTCCGCCGCCAATTCGTTGTGATATTCGTTATTTATACCACGCCACGCAGGCTGCTCGAGGAGCCGAAGAATGCGCGACAAAACCATTCCCTCAGTTCTATCAACTGCCGTTGGAATGCGTCACGGACATTCTCGACTCGCAGGGATCGACCAGTGCGTCTTGGATTAATCCGACGCAATCCGCAAGAATTGCGAAATGGGATCGCAAAGGGCGATCCCGCCCTTTGCTGGGGTTTCGGGGCAAAGCCCCGATCATCACCCACCTCTGGCAAGCCGGCCTTAAAAAACGAACTCATCCCGCCCCTCCCAAGCTTCGGCCCGCGCCCCCGCCGCCTATCAGCCGGCTTGCCCTGATCGAACGAGCCCCGCGATGTTCGATCACCATCTCCCCGCAAATTAAACCGAAACCGCTTTAGTGTCCCGAGTCACTGAATCCTCGAAGAATGAACCCGAAGGGTTCGAAGATCGGAAGCCGGGGGTCGAATGGAGCGAAGCGCAATGACACCCCCGGAAAGCTCAAAATTGCGGCACGACCCCGGCAAGGGGTCGCAGAACCGCTGCGTCAATACGACCGTATTATCACTCGGCTTCCTAAACAGCCGACCCACTACCCATTCTCTCTTTTCCTTGCCGTTCCCGCCGATGGGGCCATAGTACAGCCCCGCTCGATTTTCCTGGCGGACTATTTTCGGGGCGTAGCTTAGCTTGGTAGAGCGCTTGGTTTGGGACCAAGAGGTCGCAGGTTCAAATCCTGTCGCCCCGACCACTTAAAACAAAGGCTGGTACATTGTTTTATGAAAATAGGGGCTTTTGAAATTATTTGCTGGTAGCCCCGTTTGGTAGCCCCTATAATTGCCACCATGAAAACGAAGTCTGAAGGCAAGAGCCACGGAACCTTCGCGCTGCTCGAAAACGTGGCTCCCAACCTCTTTCGCCACAGTGAGAACCAATCCTACTGGGGCGTTAAGAAGATCAATGGGAAGCGCATCGTTCATGCGCTCAACACCGCAGATCGGAAGACCGCGGACGGCAAGCTCTCCGAGTGGCTGGCGGACTTGAAGAAGGTGGACCCGGCAAACCGGGACATGACGCTCGCGATGCTTCTGGATAAATACGAAGCGGCGCGCAATGGCCTTGCCCAATCGACCTTGACTGGCGAACAGGGGCGGATCACGAAATTCCGGGAGTCGTTTCCCTTGCCTATGGAGACCCCTGTGGCCCGCGTTCGCAACTCGGACATCGCAGCGTGGCTCGGCTTGGTTGGCGAGGGCAAGCGAGCCTCAACTCGCAATCAATATCGGGCGTTTGTGCGCGCTCTCTTCGATTTCGCGGTGTCGGACACGGTAATTGCGAAGAATCCATTCGATCCAAAGATTATTAAGACGGCAAAGCGCGAGCCGATCATCCGGCGTATTCCTACGGCGCAAGAGTTCGAGCAGATCATCGCGGAGATTCGCAAGCCCACTTGGAAGGCTGTTAAGGGCAAGCGTGGCGGGCAGCGCCCATTGTATCAACAAGACAGCGCGGACTTCGCCGAGTTTCTTGGCCGCGCCGGCGTTGGCCAAGCGGAGGCGGCGGGCCTGACTTGGTCTGACATTGATGAAGAGCGCGACCTTATTCACTACCGGCGCAAGAAAACGAAATTCTCGTTCAATACGCCGATTTACCCTTGGCTAAAACCGTTGCTCGCCAAGCTACGGAAAGATGCCGGATCGAATCCCCAAGGGCCGGTCTTTAAGATTAGGGATGTGAAGAAGGCTCTTCGCGGAGCCACCCAACGGCTTGGATTGCCCCCATTTACCCAGCGCAACTTGCGTGCGATGCGCATTAAACGCCTTTGGGAACAGGGCGTGGATGTGAAACTAATCGCACAGTGGCAGGGGCACCGCGACGGCGGAACCCTGATCATGAATACCTATACTGAGACCTTCGGCAGCAACGCGGCGATCTACGAGCGGGCGCAGCTCGAGAAAGCTGCGGCGGCGGAGGAAGCTGTCATCAGGATTGCGGCGCTCACGAAAGCCGCTTGACGGAGCGCCTAACTCGTCCTGGCAAGGAGGGTTTCCACATCCTCGCCAGGGATGAGGATTCTTTTTTGCGCCTTGCTTTTCCGCAGCAGCTTGCGCGCGATGAAATATCGAATCTGGCGCTCGCTGACTTTGAGATACACAGCAGCTTCCTTGGCCGTGTAAGTGCCCTGTAGTGGGATGAATCGTTCCGTCTTCATCTCGAATTAGCAATTTGACGGGGGTGACTTCTCGTTCTCCAGATGTGTGATCCGGATGTCTGAAACCATCCCGGACTCTCCGCCGATTGCGCTGCAATAACGCTCGGGCGCCGCTCTGACCCATTTTACCGCTAATTCCTCCAAGGTTAGCAGCAGCCCGCGCAAACCGTGACCATTAATCTCGACTTGGTAACCCGAAAAGGTAATGGAGAGCGTCTCAGGGGCATTCTTGCCGGGACGGAAAGAAGCGGCGAGAAAATGCGAGTAAGGCAGGACATACGTTTCGCCTGATGGTAACTCCAGGCGCAGGCAAGCGGGTTGGCTTTCGCGTTGCCAGCAATCCGGCAGGGTGCCTTCGGTTCGGTCATGGGTAGTTTGATCTTTACGTGTTATCATAAAAATAGAGGTTAAATTTTCATCCGAACCGAAGGTTGTTGCTTTGGTGCTTGCTGGTTCTGATGTTGCGTTTGTGTTTGGTTGGCCGCGATTTTCAATGCCAATCGCCTGCGTTCGGCGATGAAACGATGCCGCTGAACCAACTGGATCGTATTCATGATGCGCCGCCTGATTCGTTCGCTCCACCGGCGCTTCGGTTGTTCGGCGATTTGCTGAGCGGCGGTCCCAAGGTCCGCCGGCTGCTTGATGGACTCGGAGAGTGCGTCCAGGGCGGCCCGGCGGGTGCCTTCAGGCAAGTGCTCCAGCAGTCGTGATTTGTCGGGAGTATGGACGGTGCAGGAAAGTTCTCCGCGCGAACAGGCAACGTAAGCTGATTTGGCGTCCAGCCGCTCCGCGGCGACAATGACGTGCTTGTGAGTACGGCCTTGCGACTTATGCGAGGTTACGGCGTAACCGTGGGACCATTGACGAAAACCGGAGGGAATTCGCACGCCTTCACGGGTTGCAATCGAACCATCGGCCTCGACCTTGTCCACGGTGAGCACGTGGCCGTTGATTAAGCCGGATCGCTTCGCATTACCGCGCACAAGCAACTTGTCGCCCGTTGAAACTTCGACCGAACGGGTACGGCCCACATCGAAACAGTCCGCCGACTTGATTGGCAGTGGGGCTTCCACTTCCTGTTTGCCGATCATTACCCCACCTTGCTCCGTTACGCGGCGCACTTCGGTCGACTGGCCCGCCTTCCAATCCCCGAAAGGGCGGGTGAAGACGATGGATTGGCCGGGTTGATAATTGGCGGCCTTTCGTTTTTGCTGGGCCGTCCACTGGAGCGAGTCATGCACGCTGAATTCCACGCCGTTCGCGGCAAGCCGATTCTGAGCCTTGAGCCGGGAACGAATGGCATCAGTCAGCCGATGATTTTCGGCCCAGGTGGGTGAGATCACCAGCACGCTGTCCAGATCG
>Ga0182024_10024625_pt1 | contig 10684 bp, 12 predicted proteins | sample P32metaG_FD_120480 | JGI IMG/M metagenome (GOLD analysis project Ga0182024, IMG submission 120480) | Permafrost microbial communities from Stordalen Mire, Sweden - P3-2 metaG (Illumina Assembly) | ecosystem: Environmental > Terrestrial > Soil > Wetlands > Permafrost | place: Sweden: Stordalen...
CAGGGCTACGGACTTGCGTTTCAGTGTCACAGGCAATGACGATGCCAGTTCATCGCACGTCTTGAACCAGCTATACATCATGCCATTCCTCCAATGAGACAACGCTGCTAACGGTTCGAATGTTCGTGTCCGCAGCGGGTGGCCTACCTCGCTATTTCGATCATGAACGAAGCGCAGACAAAAGGCTGGTCAAAATCGCGCACTTTCCTGAACTATTTGGGAGTTTCACTCCGGTTTGCATCGTCCTGCAGCGTGGCTGGAAAAAACAGTATTCCTTGCAGCAAGGTTTTCCTATTCCCGAATCGGGAACCTTTATTACATACACTGAGCAGTTTTGAACAATTCCAAGATATCCCACGGCTGTAAGTTGATTCCAAAGAGTGCGATGTCAAAGGGAGCTCACGCGGCCCTCCGCCTGTTGCCCGCTCTTTTCCCCTGATGGCGCAGTTTAGGGAGATGCTGCGCCATCTCTTATTAGGAGAGCGCATGATAATCGAACTGCCACCTCACGGGTCTGATCAGCATCCTGACGATGAGCAGAGAAAATTAGCAGTCCTGTCTTACAAACCAAAAGCTACGTTCGACGGGCCCCCAGATTGTTTGGGGCCATTCTTGGATCACAGACCAAAAAAACGAGACGTAGCAAATAGTTTGGGAGAATAAAGCTATCAGTGCCTGCTCTAAGAAACACGAAACCGAACCAAACAACATTTTACGTTTGGACGGAGGTCAACGTCGGGCGATCGAGCTTACGCGTTCGTTTGTCCGTGATCTGGTAAACGGACTGGCTGTCATCGTAGGCCAATGCGATCTGCTGAGCGACGACCTGAAGCAAGGCTCGCAGTCCGCTAAGCGGGTAGTCGCGATCCAAGAGATAGGCCGAGGCATGGCCCAAGAATTAAACGAACACCAATACCGACTGTCGAAGTCCGTCCGAAGCGTGGGAAAGCAGAAACGTGATGTTGCGTAGTCCAAGTAGTCGCCTAATGCGGGCTAGCATCATTGGGATTCTAACCTTCCGGCGGCAAAGAAAAGGGGGATGAGGCAAGAAAATCCGTTCGACCATTAAAGCCAGCAGGAGGAAGAAATCATGACCAATCTCGATCAAGTTAAAGTCTCGCCTCGCGAACAACAAGTCTTGAACTCGCTCGTGCGTGCAGGGCTGCAGCAATAAAGAAATTGGAGGCCAGCTACATATCAGTCCGCGAACTGTAAAAGAGCACTTGCGCATGATATTTTTGCGCGCCGGAATCCGCGAGGGCGCGAAACGTGTGAAGCTGGCTCGCTATGCTCGCGAACGCGAAAATGCGGTCATGACACTTTGCGAGGGTCTCAGCCCACGGGAAATTCAAATATCGATTCTGATCTGGGACGGTCTGACCAATCGCGAAATTGGCAAGATCGTCGGCATCAGCGAACAGGGGGTCAAGACTCATTCGCGCAGCGCATTTGACAAACTGGGAGTGTGGACTCGGCTGGAGCTGGCGATGTACGTGGACGCCCATGGTGGAAAAGAGTGCTTACTCAGACCCGTGATTCCTCGGGCACTCTGGAACGATCCGCCCCAATCCCGGAGAAAGCCTTATCCAGTGAGACGCGACCTTGATTGCAGCCGCTTGATGTCGAACGGGAAGGAGGAATTGACAATGCTGAAGCATGTGAAGGCGTCGGTTCACAGAATGACGAGCCATTTGCAGCTTATAAGCGGCTACTTGGAAATGGAGGACTATACCAAGGCGCTGGGGAAGACGAGGGAAACCATAAAGGAAATGCACGCCCTGGCCACGAGTCTAACGGGGCTGACGAATGTGGGGATGACCGTGCCGCAGGATGGGGCGGTCGTCGTTCCACATGGCTCCACAGTGGTGAGCTATGAAGACGTGAACGTGGACGTTGACAAGGATGAAGTGCGGTCAGTTGACAAGACTGAAGTACGCGCCGGTTACGGGAACGAGAATCCGAAGACGAAGTGAAAGACCCGGAGACTCAAATATGAAGCTGAAATTAGAGATAGCACGCACTTCGCAACCAGAGCCGGGTAGTGTCTGAAATGTGCGTTGGTGGAAAATTCAGGCCGCTTGCCTATCCCCAAGCCCCATCGTATCGTTAGGGGCATGGCATCCAATCGCGCTGAACTCGCCGCCCTAAAAAACATGATCGCGGAAGCCGATCTGATTCTCGAAACCATCCCAGCTCTGCCCGAAAATCGCACTGCCCGATGCCGCGAACTCCTCAAGTCGGCACTCGCCCTGACTGATGATCTGATCAAGCAAGCCAAGATGCCAGCGGCCAAAGCCCTAGGGCGCAAGGGCGGCTCCGTCACTGCCCAGCGCGGCAGCGACTACTTCCGCAAGCTGGCCGCACGGCGCAAGACTCACGGCGGGGGCAGACCTCGCAAGGAATCCGAATAGCTTCCCTGTACAATTGATCCCTGAAAAACGAAAAGCCCGGCGCGATAGCCGGGGCGTTTCGATGAGACCTAGACACCCTCATCGTAGCCCTCATCGTGCGCTGGTGCAAGTGTGCGATGAGCCAAACCGACAGACCATCCCTCACGTTAGAAATCGAATGTCAAATCGAAGCTGCGCTAAATCAAATTCATACTCACTACTGGCCGCGCCTCGAACAGATGCAGGAGTTTACAGGTGAGGCCACAGATATTTACAGGCGCATCTCACCCGGTAAAATCCCCCAAGTTCCTATACCCAGAAGTCCCAACGCTCTAAAGCTGCTTTTGGGCCAATATGCCGCCGCATTGTTTGAGAGCGAGGCGACGTACTATCCAGACGACCCGGAATTGGCACACTGGCTAAAGAAATTGGGGGAGCGTGTCACTTCGATGGTGCTCGATAAGGTGGCCCAGGTCGAGCACGCGGGGAGTTTTCGCTACGTTTCACTGAGCTACCACAATGTTCGGCTCTCGGACATGCAAAAGGCGATAGGCGGTGCTCTGTCGCCGGAAGTAACTAAACGATTCGTAGCAGCCGTGAAAGAACGGGTCAACCAAAGCTTTGCACAAGCACGCCAGCGGGTGCTTGATGCGCCCCTCCAAACATTGCCAGAGCAAAAGCGGAGCACCACGGCGGATAGACGGAAAGCCTTTATCAGTCCACTCCTGCTGGAAAAAGGCTGGTCAATCTTGCAGTGGGCTACGGAAGCGGAAGTCGCTTACAACACTGTGGCGGACTATTTGAGCGGAAAGAAAAACCCCTATCCATCAACAAGGGTTAAACTGGCAAAGGCTTTGGGCATTTCCGCTAACCGCTTGCCGCAGTGAGAGTTACGACCAAGAATGAAAAACCATGAAAGACTCTGAAAAACCCTGCCGCAGGACGCAATTTCGCGCCGAAACCCTGAAAGAAATATTTCTTTAAGCTGCGCTGACTCTGCAAGCGCTATAGGGCTACAACTGTCTGTGGAAGGAAGGAAAAGCAGATGGTTAGCGCACGAGGACCACCAGGAGGCAGGAAAACAGATCAGGGAAGCGTGGGGCTTCCCTGATTCTATAACAAACCTTGGATTTTCCCCACTTTCCCCTTGACAAACAACGAGCGGTCGCTGTAATATTCAGCCATGACGAACGAGACAAAAGCCGCTAAAACAATGACTTGCGAGGCTTGCCACGTCGATTGTCAACGCTTCGGAAAACACCGCAATGGCCTTCGCCGTTTTCGCTGCCCGAACTGCAAAAAGACCTACACCGAAGCCCATGAGCGGACTCTGGGCAGCATGTACGTTCCCCAAGAGCAGGCCGAACTCGCCGTGCAACTGCTAGTGGAAGGAAACTCTCTGCGGTCCACGCAACGCATTACCAAGTTGGATGTGAACACGATCATGCGCGTGCTCGTTCTCGCCGGGGAGCGCTGCCAGTCCTTGATGGATTCCAAGATGCGAAACCTACGCCCCGCGCATTTGCAGCTTGACGAAATTTGGACGTACTGCGGAAAGAAACAGCGTCACATTCGCAAAGGCGATTCGCCCGAACTTGGCGACCAAGTGGGTGTACGTAGCAATCGACGCGGACACAAAGTTAGTTCCCGCGTTTCATGTCGGCAAGCGTCATCTTGCGGACACGCGAACTTTCCTCTGGGATTTGTATGGTCGCATCGAAGGCCGCACTCAGATCACTACTGACGGCCTGCATCACTACACCGCAAGCGTTCCTGACACGTTCGGCCTAGACGTTGACTTTGCTCAGCTTGTGAAATTGTTCGGGGATTACGGACAGCACGATAGCCCCGATGCGAGGTACTCCCCACCACGCATCATGGAGGTTATATCCAAGGTCCGAACTGGCGATCCTGATCCTGAGCATATCTCGACTAGCTTTGTGGAACGGCAGAACCTAACCATGCGAATGGCGATCCGCCGATTTACGCGCCTGACAAACGCTTTCAGCAAAAAACTGCTGAACCTGAAAGCCGCCGTCGCATTGCACTTTGCTTACTACAATTTCTGCCGCGTGCATTCCAGCCTTCGCGTAACTCCCGCGATGGAAGCGGGGCTTACGGATCACGTTTGGACAATTTCAGAACTGCTCACAGACTAGCAAAACGGCCTAGCGATTGTGGTTGAGGCAATCTATCCGTTGGTTAATCATATTCATCTGGAAATGGCCGCAATTTTCCGTTACCAATTCTTCGCCTAACTTATCCGTGTATTGCATCAGAATCATCAAATAAACCACCTCAGGCTTGCCGTCTTTCATGCCAATTCGCAATTCTTTAATCTGATCGTCTGTGAGTGGAATGTTGTCCTTCGTAGCGCATCCGAAATCTTGGTTATCCCCTTGAAGCACTTCGTTAAGGTTGGGTTGTTTAAGCCTAGCCTTCTGGTCTATTTCAAGTTGATCGAACAAACGATCTTCCGCAGAAGGATCAAGAATAGGACTGATCGTTAGCTCACATGCCACTCTGAAATGTTGTGCTGGCAACCCTCCCCTATTTGTCGATTTACCTACTCCTGCAAGAGGCTGACCAGCGACGGGTTGGCCGGTGATAAGAGATAGCGGGTTTGGCAGCGTACTGCGTATCAAGAACCCAAATTGGTCAACGTGCATCTTCGCGTGTATCTGACCTACGAGATTGGCACTCCTATGCGCCGCCGCTACTGCCGCAATAATTCCGCAAATAGTCGCAAATACGAAGATGCTTTCATAGATTTTTTTCTTCCGCGTTGCATGGGGTACGCCATGGACGGTCACGCGCCACCCCAATATTCCAGTAACCGCCTGTGCTGTCGCCGCGACCAATGCGATGAACACGTCCATGTTAAACCAATCAAAAGACATGACACACACCTCCACAGAGCCAAGAGTCTATTCTTGGACCCATGAAGGATAGTCTTTTCTGGGATCGGAGCCAATGAAACCGGATCACGTTTGGTCGATTGCGGAACTATTGGCATCTGCGTAGAATTGCCCGCTGGGGAAGCCACTCCCAACAGCTCAAACCAAGGGCTTTCTTTGAACTTAAGAAAAATTCTATGCTCGGAGAATCGTCTGATTTTTCCACCATCCTCGAATATGGCTGCCGAACAATCATCCGCCAAAAGGCGAATGCGAACCCGTTCTTTCTGCTGATTCTTCTCTTGGTTGTTGAGGTAAATGCAATCGCCCAATTCGAATCCGGAACGGTAGTCGTCATTGGCTATTCGCATAACAAGATCATTATTGCTGCCGACAGTCGTGATACTGAAGAAGACGGGACTCATCACGATGACAGCTGTAAAATTACGGCACTTAACGACAAGTTCTTCTTCGCTGCCTCTGGCCGAATTAGCGATATGACCCACGGAATCATCGGGTGGGACGCTGTTAATCAAGCGAAGGAAACTTTCTCTGCCGTTCCAAAGGAATTGCGCACTGCTAAATATATAGCCGATTACTGGGCGCAACTCATGGACAACAGAATCGATATACATATTCGGCCCGAAGAGAAGGCCACGCTGATCCCGCGCCATATTTTCTTGAGCGCTGTCTTCGCAGGTATCGGGCCAACGGGAAACACCGAAATCGCGACATCCAATGTCGAGCCAGCGATGAATGGAGGACGGATGCGTTTCGCCTATACGCTGCCCAACGACACCAACATGGGCGACGAGATGAATTACTTGGTCATAGGAGACGGGGCGGTCCTCTTCAATGAATTTTTCTATGCGACAAGCAAAAGGGCGAAAAGAGAGAAGGCTGTAACTCTCAAAGAATCCAAGAATTGGCCGTGGGATGAAACAGACACGCGAATGCTCATTAGGGTAATTCAGCTCGCCATCCACTACAGTGGTAACCAGGGACACCTGGGCGGGAAAATCGATGCCGCTCAGCTGTACAAGGGTGGAACCATACGCTGGATTCAGCGCAAGCCAAATTGCCCCGATAATTAGAACTAGTCGCGTCATACGTGCGTCAACGCACATTTCAGACACTACCCAGAGCCGGGACACAACGATTTTCACCCTATGCTTGTGTCAATCGATGGCGGACTCCCGAAAGCAAGCCAGTTAATTCCCAGCGATTTGAGTGGTTTGGCGACCGTGGGCTTTAATGAACCAAGTATAACTAGGGCTTACGAGGAACTCGTGAGGGTTGGAACCACAACTTTAGAGGGAAACCAAATCGACGAGCAGCAGGTTCGACGATTCTTTTTTGAGGCTGCCTGAAGTCCATCGGCATAAGTGAAGTCCGCAAGGGCTGAATTGTGGCAATGTTTTCTGGCTCAGAGGTGATCCCATGTTCTTTGTTCGGATAATTCTCTGGGCGGCGGCTCCCCATGAAAGCACTCGCTAACCCATGACCGCTTTCAGCGAATCGTGATCTATCCACGGAGGCTACGCGGAGGGTAGTGTCCTAACAATGTGTTGCTGGAATGCGGCACGTCTGTGCAACTGACTTTAGGGCGGCAGGGGTGCATTCGTGGGCACCAAAAGCAGCGACTAACTCCCATTCTGGGTTTTCAAAACCGGCCAGCGCGACAGCGGGGGCCGTGAATAGCTGTCCGCATCCGGTGCATTTTCCAGACGTGATATTTCCTTCGCTGTGTCTTGTCCGCATGTAATTCCAAACCGAACTTGGCCAGCCGTTCCCGAAACTCCCGCAGGAACCGCTCAGCCTCCGTGCGGTATTGAAACCCGAGCACAAGATCATCGGCGTAGCGAACGACAATCACGTCGCCCTTGGCCATTTTCTTGCGCCAGGCTTCGACCCATAGATCGAAAACGTGATGCAGGTACACGTTAGCGAGCAACGGCGAAACCACTGCTCCCTGCGGCGTTCCTAGCTTCGTCTCCGACCACTGACCGTCTTCCGATACTCCCGCCTTCAGCCATTTCTGGATCAGGCGGAGTATCCGGCGATCGGCCACACGATGCTTGATGAACTTCATGGTCCACTCGTGATTCATGTTGTCGAAGAAGCCACGAATCTAGAAATGGCGTTGAAAGTACAAAGCCACATTAACCAGCGCGACCATCACGGGCACTTCCACCAAGGGCCCTATGACAGCCGCGAATGCGGCTCCGGAGTTGATGCCAAATACCGACACCGCCACTGCAATCGCCAGTTCAAAATTATTGGAGGCGGCCGTAAATGCCAGCGTTGTGGTCTTGGAATAGTCCGCGCCCAACTTCTTGCCCATGTAAAAGGACACCAGAAACATCAACACGAAGTAGATCAAGAGCGGCACAGCGATGCGCAGGACGTCCAAGGGCAGATGAACGATGTAACCGCCTTTTAGGGAGAACATCACCACAATTGTGAATAACAGGGCAATCAGTGTCAGCGGGCTGACACGAGGAACGAAGTTACGGCTATACCAGTCCTGCCCTTTAGATCGAACCAATAGGGTACGAGTCAGAAATCCGGCGAGAAACGGGATTCCAAGATAAATAAAAACACTCTTTGCAATCTCTGCTATCGACACATTCACGATCGTGCTCCGAAGGCCGAGCTTGGCGGGAAGAACGGTAATAAAAACCCAAGCGTAGATTGAGTAGAAAAAGACCTGAAAAAGAGAATTGAAGGCCACCAGGCCGGCCGCATATTCCGTATCGCCTCGCGCCAGTTCGTTCCACACGATGACCATCGCGATGCAGCGTGCGAGACCAATCATGATGAGTCCAGCCATGTATTCCGGATATCCGCGCAGAAAGGCGATAGCCAGAACAAACATCAGAATCGGCCCTACAACCCAGTTCTGGATGAGCGAAAGACCGAGCACTTTCTTGTTTCGAAAGACCTCGTGCAGGTTCTCATATCGCACCTTCGTGAAAGGTGGATACATCATCAAAATCAATCCCGCTGCAATCGGGATAGAAGTCGTACCGATGTTGAAGCGATTCAGAAACGGTACGACTCCGGGCACGAGCCAACCCAGCACAACGCCGCAGAACATCGCGGCGAAGATCCACGCGGTCAGATAGCGGTCGAGAAAACTAAGACGATTCGTTGCCTTCATTTTGTGATCCTAGTAATGCGGCAAGCCACGAAGGGTGGCCTCGTTGTCGAAACCCATTGCTATTCGTGGGTGACGGGGGTCATCGTCTGGCCGATGTTGTCGAGTTCCCTCTTGAGTGCAAGGCTGTCCAGAGTCTTCAGGGGAAGACAGAGCAACAGGCTGATTCTGCGCTCCAAAATAAAAAATGTCTCGCGAAACGTTCGTTCCACTTCCGCTTCGGTTCCGTGAACCGCCGCTGGATCGGGAACGCCCCAATGCGCAGTCATCGGCTGTCCGGGCCAGATTGGGCAGACCTCTTTCGCGGCGTTATCGCACACGGTAAAAACGAAGTCGAGCCTTGGAGAACCAGGCAAAGCAAATTCATCCCATGCTTTACTGCGCAGACCATCGATTGGCAGGTGGGCCATTTCGAGCTGTCTCAGGGCTTCCGGACGAACCGTTCCGGAGGGATGACTTCCAGCGCTGTAAGCCCTGAAATTGGGTCGTCCTTTGTAGTTAAGAATGGCCTCGGCCATGATGGAGCGTGCAGAATTGCCCGTGCACAGGAATAAAGCGTTGTAATGTCCTTGCATACTCGTTCTCTCCTAGTTGCAGCAGGTCGGTCCGCAACACGCTTTCGACCCTGCGTTTGCGGGCTTGACGGCCCGAACGAAGGCGCTCAGGAATTTGCCATCTACCTCTGGTGCAATCGCGTCGACATCGACGCCAGCCGCCGAGAGAAATTCCCGCGCATCTTCTGCGCGATAAATGCGTGTCGGCTCGATGTCGATTTGCTCAAAACCCGCTGCGGAGAGTTTGCTGCGATATTCGTCATCTCCGAGTGCCCCTGCCACACACCCGACCCACAGGAGCACGCTTTGGCGGATTTCTGGCGCGATTGTGCCTCGCGTCACAACATCGGAAACCGCAAAGCGACCGCCCGGTTTCAGCACACGAAACGCTTCTCGCAATACACGGTCTTTATCCGCCGAAAGGTTGATGACACAATTCGAGATAATCACGTCGACCGAGTTGTCCGGCAGAGGGATATGCTCGATCTCGCCCTTCAGGAACTCGACATTCTCCGCGCCCGCTTTGCGCTTATTCTCATTGGCAAGCGCCAGCATCTCGTCCGTCATATCGAGACCGTATGCTTTGCCGGTGGGTCCAACACGCCTCGCCGAAAGCAGTACATCTACGCCGCCGCCCGAACCGAGATCGAGAACCACTTCCCCCGCATTCAAATTCGCTAATGCAGTCGGGTTCCCGCACCCAAGCGAGGCAAGCATGGCCTCCTCAGGAACTTGACCCGCCTGGGAGGGGTCGTACAGATTGGAGGTGATTGGGTCGCAACCCAGCCCGCTCGCTGCGGTGGCTCCACAGCAACTACTTCCGCCACTCTTCACGCGCAAGACTGCCTGGCCATACTTTTCTTTGACTACTTCCTTGATGTCGGTGGTGCTCATAATGCCTTCTCCTATTTACAAAGCTGGACGATGTCTTGGGGTTTGACTGCCTTATTTCGAGTGCAGCATTCGGCGTAAAGGAATTGCAGGAGTTCCTGGAGCGCTTCCGTGTTGGCCGTGTACCGTAAAAAGGTACTTTCGCGGCGCACGTTCACAAGACCTTCGTTCTTCAATTTCTCCAAGTGGTGCGAAAGCGTGGAATTCGGAACGTCGAGTTCTGACTGGATATCGCCTACAACCAAGCCGTCTGGATGCGCGGATAGCAGCAACTGCATGATTCGAAGGCGTGGTTCGGTGCCCATCGCGGAGAGCATGTCGGCATACTTTGCGACATGTTCTGTACTCTTTTTGCTGGTAGCTACTGGCATGTTTCGATAATTGCAGAAATATGGGCACACGTCAAGTCCAAGCCATGATTTACACCTGACCCCTTGTGACTACGTGCCTCCAGGCGCGACATTGCCGAGATTCAGTGACCGCTGGGGTGACGTGTGTTGTTAACCACGTGAAGGAGTTCACCGCCAACCGCTGTCCCAATTCTTAAAGCGGAACAGCTGATGACCCCTGACAAGCGGATTGTTCTTGTCACGGATTCATAGTGCCGGCGACGATCCGCAGAAATGGTCGAGGTTACGCCCATTGAGAATGTGTGGGTACCGTTTGCGGAACCGCGCGCCTTCGACTCCTGGCTGCGGGTATTGTTCCGTCACGACTGGGTCGTCTACTCCAAACGGCCTTTCGGCGGGCCAGAACATGTGTTGCGCTATCTCGGTGCTTATACTCATCGCG
>Ga0182024_10024626_pt1 | contig 10684 bp, 10 predicted proteins | sample P32metaG_FD_120480 | JGI IMG/M metagenome (GOLD analysis project Ga0182024, IMG submission 120480) | Permafrost microbial communities from Stordalen Mire, Sweden - P3-2 metaG (Illumina Assembly) | ecosystem: Environmental > Terrestrial > Soil > Wetlands > Permafrost | place: Sweden: Stordalen...
AGCAGTCGAACACGTCGGGTCCCGAACCGGCGTACACATACGGTTTGCCGAGCTGAGCCACCGCGGTGTTGACCGCAACTTGCGCTTCGGGGCCCGCCGCCGGCACGTCGGCTGACGGTCCGCTGTTCGACCCGCCGGCGGACGATTGATCCGAGGTTTGTGGCGTGTCCTGCGCTGCGAGCGCTTGTTGCTGGGCGATTCGGTCCATCGTGATGCGGGCTGCAGCTTCTTGGGCGGCTTGTTGATCGGCCTGGATCTGATCGACGAGCGTTTTGATGTTGCCCTTCACCTGACCGAGCAGATCCTGTTGTTGTGTCGTCGCGGCGATGATCTGCGTCCGTGCCGCGTCGAGCTCGTCGCGCTGTTTCACGGCGCTGGCGCGAGCCTGCTCGAGTGTCGCTCGCTGCAGCCCGAGTTGTTCGACGGCGACGGTCACTTCGTCGAGGAGCTGATGGTCCTGATCGGCTGCGGCAGCACCGTACTGGGAGCGCAACCCGAGCTCGTCGGCGTTGGACACGTCGAGCGCGGCGAGGGGAGCAGGATTGCCGGCACCCATGTACAGCTCGGCGCCGCGGGCCTCGAGCTGGGCACGCACCGACGCCGTTTCCGCCGCTTTTGTTTTCACGGCGGCTTCGTCGGCGGCGATCTGTGCGCTGGCGTGTTGGATCGCGAGTTGCACGTTCGTGTAGTCCTCGTCGAGGACCGAGACCCGATTTCCGTTCGCCTGGATCTCGTTCTCGAGTTCTGTGGCCCGCTGTTGTTGCGACGCGAGGTCCGACTGGGGCGACGCTTGGGCCAGGGTCGCGGTGGTCAGCGTCGCAGCGGTCACGAGCGCGAGCGTCGCCGCGACGGCGACTGCTGTGCGCGAACGGGCCGAACTGCTCATCCGCAACATCGACGAGCACACTAGACCCGAATCTGTTCGAGATCTGGTTCCGGTCCCGACGGTCGCCGAGCGTGGATCAGCTCGCGACCGGCCAGCCGGGGGTCGGAGCCGGATCCCCCCGCTTTGCCACTAAAGGTGCTGTCCAATGCTCTTTACGCGCGATTTCGTCGGCGGTGCGCTGCCACTCGGTCGGGCTCCAACCCTGAGCTGCGGTCACCAGCTGGGTGTCTTGACGCAACAGCAGAAACGCCGGGAGCCGCTCGAGGCCGAGGCTGGCGACGAGCGCCCGGTCGGGATCGCACCACGTGAGCCAGCGGTCGACGGCGTCGCCGAGGATGCGCTTGGTGATCGCTTTCGTCGATGGGATGCACACGACGGTGCGGACGTCGCTGTCACCGAACGTCTTGAAGATACGGTCGACGACCGGGACGAACCCGGACGCTTCCGGTCGATCGGGCAGCACGATCAGCGCGATGTTGAAGACCGTCGCCCAGTCGTCGAGGGTGCGGGTCACGCCCTTGTAGCTCGTGATCGGGAGGAGCGGATTGGGGTTCTGAGCCACGGGCGCGAACGCTAGCGCGAGGGTCCGCGGCCGGCGGGCCTCGAACGACGCCCTTCTTCTAGGCTTTCGTGCTATGGCCGGCCGACGCGATCAGATCCTGATGACCCCCGACGAAGTCGAAGCGTTCCTCGACGAACAGCGCACCTTGCAGGTCGCGTCGATCAACCGGGACGGCACGCCGCATCTCGTCGCGATGTGGTTCGCCCGCCACGGCGGCGACCTCGCGTTCTGGACCTATTCCAAGTCGCAGAAGGTCGTGAACGTGCGGCGTGATCCGCGCATCACCGTGATGGTCGAGAGCGGCGACAAGTACGAAGAGCTGAAGGGCGTCACGATCTACGGACGGGCGCGGGTGGTCGACGACCTCGACGAGGTGTTCGCGTTCGGTGACACCGTCTACGAGCGCTACTGGGGTCCGATCGACAACGATCTCGTCCGCGAGGGCGTGCGCACCATGGGAACCAAGCGGGTGCTCATCGTCGTCGAGCGCGAAAAGACCGTCTCGTGGGATCACTCCAAGCTCGGCGGCGCGTACTGAGGACGGCGCCTACTGCGTCGTGCCGTCGGCCTTCACGAGGGAATGGCCGGAGGCGTGCCAAGCCGAGATACCACCTTCGATCAGCGCGACATCGAAACCGTGTTCGTGCAGCGCCGCGGCCACTCCCGCTCCGGTGTCCGGGTTGCGCGACGCGACGATGACAGGCTTGTCCTTCGAGAGCTTCGCGAAGTCGAGGTCAGCATTCTCCGGCTCGACCAACAGTGCGTGCGGAAGATGGCCGGCGAACCAGTCCTTGGGCTCGCCGACGTCGACGAGCTGTGCGCCCTGTGCGGCCTCGTCGGCCGCCCGGTTGGCGTCGATCATCGTGACCGACTCATGACCCCAGAAACTCATACGTCTCCCTCATCTCGGTCGTGCGCCTCCACGGCGAACCGCGCCGGGCCCACCGTGGGCATCATTCGGCGTCGTGGGGCGAGATGCAAACCCGCGAGTTGGCGGAGCCGACGTGCGCCGAGCGAACTGAATCGTAGGCGAACGAGTCGTTGATCGCCGGGTCGGACTGCCGCTCCACCGGCTGCGCAACGGGCGGAATGGGTCTGCTGCCACGATCTGGTCGGCCGCGCTCGTCGTGCTGATGCGCACCTGTTCGGTCGGACCGAGCCGCTCTCCACGCGAACGCACGCCCACAGTGAGCTGGACCGCAGGACGGCATGGTGCTCGCGGCCTGGCGGTTCGAACAGTTCAAAAGCCCATGGCGCGCAGCATCGAGTTGGGCATCACGTCTTGGCCTTGCGCCAACAGCGCAGCGCGCTCGATATTGATCGCGTCGCGGGGATCGCGCTCGGGCCAGCCGTCCCACGGCCCCGGTGGGATGTCGGCCCGGTCGCCGCGTGCGACGGCGACACAGTGCCGTAGGTACTGCTGCAGCAGCCGGGTGTCGGTTTCGCCGCCCACCGGTCCGTGGCCGGGCACGATCGTGCCGGCGAGCTCGCCGACCACGTCGAGCACGTCGGCCCAGGTAGCCGGATTGCCTTGGAAGGCAAGCGGCGTCACACCGAAGAAGCACAGATCGCCGGCGAACAGCACGTCGACGTCGGCGACGAGCACCATCACATCTCCGTCGGTGTGACCGTTGGCCGGCAGCAGCTCGACCCGAGGCGTGAGCTGCGCGGCGTCGGTCACCAGATGCGTCACCGGCCGAGTCCCGATCTCGGCGAGCTCGTCGAACTCTTTGTCGAACGCCGGCATGAACGCTTTGTACGCGACGAGCGGCATCTCGCCGTCGAGGAGGTCGCTGGTCTGTTGCGAACCGAGCACCATCGCGTTCGCGAATGCGCGCGAGCCGCCGACGTGGTCGATGTGCGCGTGGGTGAGCACGAGCCGGCGGACCGGACGGCCGAGCTTGTCGACCGCGGCGGCGAACGGTTCCCACTGCGACCGCACCATGAGCGAGTCGACCACCGTGACGCCGTCGTCGTCGACGATCGCGCCGGCGTTGCTGACGCCCGACTCGCCGCCGGGCTGGATCCACACGAAGACGCCGTCGGCGAGTTCGTGCAGCGTGTCGGTTGGGACCGTCGGCACCGTTCCTCCACTCTTGGCGCGACCCGGCGGGCCGGGCGAGGCCACGCGCAGTCCCTCGGCCGGACGGATGTCCGCTTCGGGATGTTCGCCCAGGGTGACACTACGCTTTTGTCATGTCCGAACGTTCCCGCCACCTGCCCCGTCGCTCGTGCCTGTCGGTCCCCGGCTCCAGCGAGAAGATGTTGGCCAAAGCGCCCGGCCTCGGCGCCGACATGGTCTTCCTCGACCTGGAAGACGCGGTCGCGCCACTCGAGAAGGAAGGTGCACGCGCCAAGGTCGTCACCGCGATCAATACGCTCGACTTCGGCGAAAGTGTGTTGTGCGTGCGCGTGAACGCGTGGGACACCGAATGGACCTATCGCGACGTGATCGAGGTCGTCGAGGGCGCGTCAGAACGACTCGACGAGCTGATGCTCCCGAAGGTCGAGACGGCCGCCGACGTGCAGGCGCTTGACAAGCTCCTCACCCAGATCGAGAAGGTCACCGGCCGTCAAGGCCGGGTCGGGATCGAGGCCCAGATCGAGACGGCACGTGGGCTGATCAACGTCGAGGAGATCTGCGCGGCGAGCGACCGGCTCGAGACGATCGTGCTCGGCCCGGTCGACATGTCGGCCTCGATGGAGATGCCGTCCCTCGCCGGAGGGCTGAACATTCCCGAGTATCCCGGCGACTATTTCCACTACGCGTTCGTGAAGATCCTGATGGCTGGCCGCGCCAATGGGCTGCAGGTCATCGACGGCCCGTACGTCAAAGTGCGCGACCCCGAAGGGTTCCGTGAGTTCTGCAAACGCGCACAGATCCTCGGCTACGACGGCAAGTGGGCCCTGCATCCCGATCAGGTCACGATCCTGAACGAGATCTTCGGCACCAGCCAGGAACAATTCGACCGTGCGGTCGACATCCTCGACGCCTACGAGAAAGCCACCACCGAAGGTGACCGCAAGGGCGCGGTGATGTTCGGCGACGAGATGATCGACGAGGCCTCACGCAAGGTGGCGGTCAAAGTCGTCTCGCGCGGCGAACGCGCGGGAATGCGGCGCAGCGCCGTCTGACCGGCCGGTAGATTTGGCGTTGTGAAACACATCGCGTCCGCACGAATGATGGGCCCCTCCACGGGGTTCTGACGCGTACGCGCCGGGTCCCGCTGCACGCGGGATCCGCCGGCATCGGCCGTCCTCCGCAACGTGACGCGGGCAAGCGAGGAGGACGGATGTCTGACCATCTCTATCTCACGACCGCGATCCCGTTCGTCAACGGGTCGCCGCATCTGGGGCACGCGCTCGAGTATGTGCAGACCGACGTGCTCGCACGTCACGCACGCGCTCGCGGCCGCGCCGTGCGGTTCCTGACCGGTACCGACGAGCACGCGGCCAAGAACGTGCAGGCCGCCCGGGCCGCCGGCGAGGACGTGACCGGTTTCGTGGCCCGCCACGCAGCAGGCTTCCGTGCGCCCGCGGACATGCTCGACGTGTCGTACGACGACTTCCTCCGTACCAGCGCCGACCGGCGGCACCGACCCGCGGTCGAAGCGATCTGGCGCCAGTGCGCAACCGCAGGCGACCTGTACCGAAAGCGGTACGCCGGTTGGTACTGCGGCGGATGTGAGCAGTTCTACGACCCGGAAACGTTGCCCGCCGGACGCTGCACCGAACACGACGCGCCGCTCGATCGCGTCGAGGAAGCGAACTGGTTCTTCCGTCTCTCCCGATACCGGAACACGCTCGCGCAGGTCATCGGCGACGGTCGCTTGCGCATCGAGCCCGAGGCTCGCCGCAACGAGGTGCTCGGGTTCCTCGCCGGACCGGTACGCGACGTCAGCGTGTCGCGCCCGCGAACGCGTGTGCACGGATGGGGTGTTCCGGTGCCCGGAGATCCCGACCAGGTCGTTTACGTCTGGTTCGACGCGCTGACCAACTATGTGAGCGCGCTCGGGTACGGCGACGCGCAACGCCCGGACTACCGCCAGTGGTGGCTCGACTCGGACGACCGAACCCACGTGATCGGCAAGGGCATCGTGCGATTCCATGGGGTCATCTGGCCGGCAATGCTGTGCTCGGCCGCTCAGCCGCTGCCGACGGCGCTGTTCGTCCACGATTACGTCACCGTCGACGGTCGCAAGATCGGCAAGTCTCTCGCCAACGCGGTCGACCCGTCGGCGCTGTGTGACCGCTACGGCGTCGACGCGCTGCGCTGGTGGTTGTGCCGCGAGATCCCACGGGTCGGCGAGGCCGACTTCTGCGCCGAGCGTTTGGTCACGTCGTGCGACCGCGACCTGGCCAACGGCGTCGGCAACCTCGTACAGCGAACGGTGACGCTCGCGGCCCGGGTCTACGGCCGCGATGGCATCACGGCCGGTCCGACGTGCGAGCTCACCGCGACGGGCGACGCGACTCGAGCTCGGATCGGCGCCGCGCTCGCCGAGTTCGATCTTCGTGGCGCGTCGCAGGCGCTGGTGTCGTTGGTCGATGCCGCGAACCGTTCCCTCGACGCGACCCGGCCATGGGAGCTGTTGCGCGACGCCGGCCACCTGGACGGCGCCCGGGCGGCCCTCGCTGGCTTGGTCGGCGCGGTACGTGTGATCGGCGCCGAGCTGGAGCCGTTCGTGCCGGCGCTCGCGGCGCGAGTCCGTGCCCGGATCGGGGTCGCGGGCGCACCGGTCGTCCCGGACCTCCGGTCCAGCCTCGGCTCCAACCTTGACATGTGACTATTTAGTCACGTATCTTGTGGGTGTGGACGAGGTGTTCAGAGCCCTCGCGGATCCGACCCGACGGAGCCTGCTCGACGAGCTGTTCCGGCAGGACGGCCAAACCCTGCACGCGCTCGAGGAGCGCTTCTCGATGACGCGCTTCGGAGTGATGAAGCATCTCAAACAACTCGAAGATGCCGGTCTGGTCCTCACCAGACGCCGGGGCCGGGAGAAGTTGCACTTCTTGAATCCCGTCCCGATCCGTCTCGTCCACGACCGGTGGGTGAGCAAGTACGCCGAACCGTGGGCCGCCGGCCTGAGCGACCTCAAACACGAACTGGAGACACACATGGAGAAGGTGTTCGAGATCTACATCAAGACGACGCCCCAGCGGTTGTGGGACGCGATCGTCGACCCCGAAATCCGGGCCAAGTACAACTTCGGCGCCGGGATCACGTCCGACTGGACGCCCGGCGCGCACATGGAGATGGGTGCACCCAACGCCGGGTTCGTGCTCGGCGAGGGCGAAGTCCTCGAAGCCGACCCGCCGCGGCGGCTGGTCCACACCATGCTCGCGTACTTCAGCGAAGAGGCCAAAGCCGAGGGCTCCACGCGGATCACCTGGGAGATCGAGCCGGTCGGCGATTCGTGCCGGCTGACGCTCATCCATGACCAGATGCGCGACGGCGCGAACGCACAGATCTACGGCGGCTGGCCGATGATCCTGTCCGGCCTCAAGACGTGGCTCGAGACCGGCGAGCTGCTCACCACACCCGGATCCTTGATGTACGGATCTGTCTAGCCTCGACCCGGCCCAGAGCTCAACGCTTGTTCGGCGAGGCGACGCGCGATCACCCGCAGGCAAAGGGTTTCGTCGGCACCTTCGAAAATCGACAGGACCCGAGCGTCGACGAAGTACCGAGAGACCGGGAATTCTTCCGCGTAGCCCATACCGCCGTGGAGCTGCATCGCCTCGCGGGTCACCCACTCGGCCGCGCGACACACGTAGGCCTTCACCATCGACGCTTCGAGGGTTCCGTCACCGCGCGCCATTTTGGTGGCGACGTCGTACGAGAACTGGCGGCCCGCCTGGATCAGCGTCGCCATGCGTGCGAGCTTCACTTTGGAGAGCTGGTAGTCGAACACGGGCGCACCGAACACGTTGCGCTCCTGCGCATACCCGAGCGCGGCCTCGAACGCGGCCTGCATCAGACCGACGGCCCGGGCCGCGGTTTGGAGCCGACCGTTCTCGAATCCGGCCATCTGCAAGTAGAAGCCCCGTCCGAGCCCGGCCTCACCGCCGATGAGGTGCGTGTCGGGCACGAACCAGTTGTCGAACGCGACCTCGTAGGAGTGCATGCCGCGATATCCAATGGTGTCGATCGCTCGGCCTTCGATATGACCGCCCCGGCCGTCGTCGAACGCGAACGCGTGGCCGCCAGCACGGGGTTTTTCGACCATCAGGATCGACAACCCGCGATGTCCGGCCGATCGGTCGGGATCGGTGCGGGCCAGGAGCATGAGCACGTCCGCACGACCGGCGAACGTCGCCCACGTCTTGACCCCGTTCACCACCCAGCCGCCGTCGGCGGGCACCGCGACGACTTTCACGCCGGCAACATCGGAGCCGTAGTCGGGCTCGGTGACCATGATCCCGACCATCAGCTCACCGCTCGCGATGCGGGGAAGCCAGGTCTGCTTTTGGGCCTCGGTGCCGCCGGCGACCAACGCCCGGGTCAGGATCTCGGGCCGTGTGACGAGCGATCCACCGATGCCGAGCGATCCGCGCGACAGCTCCTCGGTCGCGACGACCATCCCCATGTAGTCGGACTCGCCGCCGGTCGCGAAGCCGCCGTAGGCCTCCGGCACCGACAGCCCGAACCCGCCGAGATCGGCAAGACCAGCGATGAGCTCTTCGGGGACATCCGCGTTGGCGCGGTGTACGTGCTCCGCCGCCGGGCGGATCTTGTCGTCGGCGAAGCGGCGAAAGGTTTCGGCCACGAGTTCGAAGTCGTCGGAAAGATGGGTGGGCCCCGTTCCGTGCTTGACGCATTGATCGGCCAGCCCGGCCAGGAACGCCGGCGCCCGGTGCTCGGCCACGAACGGCATCGCGTCGGCCAGCGCGTCCGGATCGACCTCCCACACCGCGCCACGGCCCATCATGCGGGCGCCGATGTCGGCGATCGCGTCGGCGACGTACGCGCGCGCGAGCATCGATTCCACCTCGCCGTGCTCGCCGTAGCGGCACATGACGCGCGATCCTTCGACCGCGGCCGCGGCATGCGCGAGGTCGTAGGCGACGACCTGGTGTTGATCGAGCAGCGCGACCGAAAGCCGGCCGTTTTCGCTCGAACGCCGCGCGAGCGCACGAACCGCGGTATCGACAACCGTTTGGGCGACGTCGACCGACGCGGACGCGGCACGCAACGATTCGGGCATCAGAGGAGGTTACGAGAGATCTTCCCGATCCGGTAGTGGGTCACGTCGAACGCTCATGCCGAGGTGGTCCGAGCTCAGTGGCGGGTGAGCTCCACAACGACCATGGCATAGACGCCGAGCACAATGACGACGGCAAGGACGAGGCGATACTCGAAACGAGCCCGGGTCGACAGCGGCGCGTCCTCGCCGCCATTGAGGATCTTCGGACGTGTACTGCGCCACCGGAGCCGAGACCGACCTCTCGCGCGCGCCTGGCGACGGGCAGACCATTCCATGTCGCGAATAGCGTACGCCCCACCGTCGAACCGCAACATGGTGGCTGCAGTCCGATCCGACCAAACGGACCTCAGGCCGTTGGTGTCTTGGGCGGAGGTCGCGGTGTGGTCCGCGGCGTCGTCACCGGCGGCGGTTTCGTCGGCGGCGTGGTCGTCAACGGCTTCGTCGATCGAGTGGTCGTCCTGGTCGACGACGCCGTCGTCGACGGTTCGTTCGCCCCGGTGGTGTCGGTCGCCGATGACGGGACGGTCGTACCCGACGACGTGTACGACACCGACGGTCGGTACTCACCGACGCCGGGCACGTAGTCGTTGCTGCCGGGAGCGATGGTGTACGCGATGGGTGTGGAGGGATGCGCTTGCGCGCTGATATCCCAGCGCTTGTCCAGCAGCTTCCAAACCGCGTTTGCGAGGTACTGCGCGCCGGCCACCGTGAAGTGGATACCGTCCGAGATGCGCATCTGTACGAGGTTGCCCTGCGCGTCGGGTAACGACTCCGAGTAGTTGCCTTCGGTGTCCGAGAACAGACGGTACGTATTGACATACTGGACGTCGGGTGCGAACTTCGCCGCCTCTTGGCGCATGATCGGACCGAGCTCGCTGGCACCCAGGTCGAGCGTGTCGTCGCCCAGGGTCGGAGGGCCGAGCCAGAACACCGTGCGATGCCGGGCGCCGCCAACGAACGTCTCCATCATGCGGTCGATCTTCTCGCGGTAGTCGACTTGCCAGGCCGGTTCACCGTCACTGGTGGAGCCTTGCGAGTCGATGATCGACGTGTCGTTCGTCCCGATGATGAACACGACCGCGTCGGGATCGTCGTTCGCCATCGCTTCTTGCGCGTGTTCGTACCAGTCGCGAACGCCGTTGTCGGCAAGGCCGCTCGAAACCTTGTAGTCGACGGTCGCGTCGACGACCCCGGTCGCGCCCGCGATTTGGCCGAGTGCCGGCCCGAAAGAACCGGCGAGCGAGTCGCCGCCGATCCACAGCCGTAGCGGGTCGCTATGGCTGATTCGTCGTGGCGGCGCCAGCACGTTCGACGTTCCGTCGGGTGGGGTCGTCGGGTCGACGGTGGTGCCCAGCGCGTGCTTGGAGGAAACGGGCGCCGGACCGTCACCGCTTCGCAATGCCGTCGCGGTACCGACCGCCGCGGCGACCACGACGATCAAGACGACGACGCCGACGACGCGCGAGCGCCGTCGGCGCGTCGCGAGCCGCGTGCGACGGGTTCGGGAGTCGGGAGATGGCTCGTCGGTCATCGCAGAATCGATCGATGCTAGCGGCGGTCGCGTCTCCGAGAAAGAAACGGACCGCCGCAGATCACGCAGACTCGCCGTCGTCCTGGGATGTGCGGCCGATCTGAGTGCGGTACAACTCCGAATACAACCCGCCACGAGCCAGCAACTCGGCGTGCGTTCCGGTATCGGCGATCCGACCTTCGTCGACAACCACGATGCGATCCGCACCGACGATGGTCGACAGTCGGTGTGCGATCACGATCGCCGTGCGATGAAGGAGGATCTCGTCGAGTGCCTCCTGAATCGCGAGTTCCGATTCGGAGTCGAGGCTCGAGGTCGCTTCGTCGAGGATGACGATCGCGGGATCTTTGAGCAACAACCGCGCGATCGCGAGGCGTTGTTTCTCGCCGCCCGACATGCGGTAGCCGCGCTCGCCGACGATGGTGTCGAGCCCGTCGGGAAGGGACGCGACGAGATCCCAGATGCGTGCTGCCCGCAGCGCCGCCTCAAGGTCGACG
>Ga0182024_10024627_pt1 | contig 10683 bp, 8 predicted proteins | sample P32metaG_FD_120480 | JGI IMG/M metagenome (GOLD analysis project Ga0182024, IMG submission 120480) | Permafrost microbial communities from Stordalen Mire, Sweden - P3-2 metaG (Illumina Assembly) | ecosystem: Environmental > Terrestrial > Soil > Wetlands > Permafrost | place: Sweden: Stordalen...
AGAGAATGTAGTTAGGGGAAGATCATGGAAACCACTGGCGCCAAGCAAGCCCGCGAAAAGTCCGTTAGCCCTGCCGTTGTGTCAACTTCCGAGCAACGCATGCCTCCTGCAGCGCCGGTGGCGCCGGTTGCGCCCGCGCGGGTCTCGGTGGCGGACAAGAAAATGGTGGGCTACGGACTGCCCTGCTCGCGCTGCCATGCGTATTACCCTTCTGACATGAGCGCCTGCCCCATCTGCAAGTCGCCGGATCGCGTGTCCCCGTCCGCTCCTGTGATGCACACCACGGCTCCGGTACGAGTTGCGGCGCAGCAAGCGACTCCGGCACAGGATGACGAGCGTGAGCGTTTTCTTAAAGAACTCAAGTCCCAAGCCTTCGCTTCCCATACCCAGATCAATCCCGAAGCGACCTTCCGCTGCGTTCTCGACCATCAGCACAGTGGAGCCACCGAACCAGCCGCCGTTTGCCACAGCTGTTATAGCGATGTGCGGCAACAGGCCGACCGCATGGAAGCTGCCCTGCACATGGACAGTAAAGAGGCCGCGAAGATCGTGTACGAAGCGGTTTGGGCCGACACCTCCGACAGCAATAAAACGTATCTGAACGCTGCCATGGCCCTGCTCGCGGAATTGCGCAGACGCGGTGGAATCGGCCTGCTGCTGGGCGGCAACCAACCGCTAGCGCACTAGCCCCAGACAAATATTTCAGCCTCTACCGCTCCGCTGCAGATGCTCCGTTGCTGAGGCTCCGTTGCTGAACGACGCCGCTTGCAACTTTCGCCTTAGTTCTTCATCTTATTGACTGGGAATATCTGGAGAAAAAGATGACGGACAAGACCACCGACAAGATCGCTGGCAAGATCAGCAAAACCGATGCCGAGTGGCGGCAACAGCTCACACCCGAGCAGTATCAAGTCGCTCGCGGCAGCGGCACTGAGCGCGCTTTTACCGGACAATACTGGAACAAGCACGACGACGGAACTTACCATTGCGTCTGTTGCGGCGCGCTTTTATTTGGATCGGATACGAAGTTTGATTCGGGAACTGGATGGCCAAGTTTCTATGCCGCCGCCGATCGCCAGAACATTGCGGAGCACACCGACTCCACTTACGGCATGAGCCGCACCGAGGCGCGTTGCGCGCGTTGCGATGCGCATTTAGGCCACGTGTTTCCGGATGGCCCGGGACCAACTGGGCTGCGTTACTGTATGAACTCGGCTTCGCTCGACTTCAAACCCAAAAAATAAAAGACCTAAAAAAAGAAACGATGGAGTGCCGGGCGTCCTCGCCCGGCTGGATGGACCATGAGTCCATCCCTCCATCGGTTATAACGTCTTCAATCGAAGTTCAGATCAGGTTCGGATCCGAAGCCAGCGAAATTACGCGTTGCCCGCAACCGCAGCCGCCGCTTTTGGAGCTTCCTGCTTGTTCTGATTCTGCGCCTGCGATTTTTGATTTTGCTTCTCGGGATTTCGCACTTCGACCCCGCCCTTGATCATTGCGCCTTCTTCGACGCTGATGCGATGCGTGACCACATCGCCGGTGAGTACACCTTCGCCACGAATGTCCAGGCGGTCGGCGCATTCGACGTTGCCCTGCACCTTGCCCATGATCACAACTTCAGTGGCGGTGATATTTGCCGCAACAATTCCATTGCGCCCGACGGTGACGCGATTGCCGGGAAAATTGATGGAGCCCTCGACGCGCCCGTCGATGAAGAGCGCTTCTGAACCTGAAATTTCGCCCTTGATGACGAGAGAGCGTCCGATCGTCGCCTGATCCATGGATGCAGTGGCCGGCTTAACCGGAATGTAACTGTTGGTTGGAGGTACTGCGTTTGAGGAGAACTTCGGATCCGGAGACTGCAACATGAATGAACCTCACTTGAGTTCCGCACCACAGTGGGAGTTTGCCCCGAGGTTGCGGCGATAGGTTGAGCTACAAGAAGAGAATCGCACGAAAGTACGTGTTACGACAGGTTACACAAGGCTGTGTACGTTCGCGCAGCCGTCATTGCCGCGACTTATCCTCGTATTGCAGGAACTTAGGAGGGAATCTCCCAGCCCTCGTCCTTCATCTTCCGACTCGTCCAGTGCTGCAAGTGAGCAAACAATGCTGGCTCGATGACCACAAATCTGAAACCGGCCCTGCCGCCCGCGTCAGCCCATACCAGGCGGCCCTTTGCAAGCATTATAGTTTCGCTGTCCGGCAACACAAAGCTGGCATCCACTAACCCGCCAAAACCTGTTGGATCGCTCACAGCGTCAAGCCCCAAACCTCCGGTGCTCAGGTTGACGGCCTGCACCAGTAACTCCTTGCCATGGGCATTTTTTAGAGTTACCGACAAATTGACCTTGGCACGAAAGAATTTCTGTTGATCTTCACTGATAGTGCCTAACCTGGTCGAGCCTTCTCCAGAAGGAATATCGATCTCGTACTCCCGCAACTTGCGACTGAGTGTGCGGCGGGAAATTCCTAACTGTTCTGCTGCCTGCGCGCGATGACCACCGGTCTGCTCGAGAGCGCGAATGATCATCTGCTCTTCCATGTTTTCGAGGTTGCCGAGCGGGACTGCTCCGCTGGCGCGGATTGAACCGGCAGCCTCGCCATTTAGCGCAATCGTAACCTCGGCAGCCGTGATCTGTTTCTCTTCCGTAGCCATCGCGAGTTTGGCGACCAGGTTCCGGAGTTCGCGGATATTTCCCAGCCAGGCGTGGGCCTGCAATACTGTCAGCGCGTCGCGAGCAAAAACTTTGGTCGGCGCTTTGAGCGAAAGAAAATGACGCGCGAGCGCCGCAATATCCTCGGGACGCTCGCGCAACGGCGGCACGCGCAACTGGAACTGACTGAGGCGATGAAAAAGATCGGCGCGAAACCGGCCTTCCTTCACGGCTAAATCGAGGTCCTGATTGGTGGCCGCAACGACGCGCACGTCGACCGTAATTTTTCGATGCCCGCCAAGCCTGTAATAGGGCGCTCCATCAAGCACGCGAAGCAATTTGACCTGGACTTGCGGCTGCAACTCTCCGATTTCATCGAGGAACAGCGTGCTCTTATCAGCCAACTCAAACAAACCAGGCTTGGAGGAATCGGCGCCGCTAAAGGCTCCCTTCTCGTATCCGAACAACTCACTTTCCACCAGGTGTTCCGGCAGCGCGGCGCAGTTAATATCGACCAACGCATTCTTGTGCCGGTAAGACGAGCGGTGAATCGTGCGGGCCACCAACTCCTTGCCAGTACCGGTTTCGCCGGTCACGAGAACGGTCTCGGTATGTCCGGCTACGCGATCGACCATGCCCATAAACTTGTGCATGATGGGGCTGGCTATGACAAATTGCGTGCCGTCAATATCACGCCGTGCCAACTGAACCGGGACCGCTCCTACCGCCGCCTGATTTGACAGTCCACTTTCGCTAAGCTCAATCGAAAAACCGAGGATGCCGGCAGCCGACATAGTCGAATCGCGGAGTAATGACAAACACAAATGTACTGTGGCGTCCTCGCCGGCTTTGGTGTGGCAACTGAACTCACCGACGAACCGTCCTTTGTCGAGCACGAGGGCTATAGCCCGACCGACCGAATCCGCTTGCTGCGGGGCCATATAGAAGTTTGCGATGTTCTGCCCGACGACAAAGCCGTAACGTTGGCAGCCTTGATTGATGCTGGTAATTACTCCGCTGAGATCAGTCGTAAACACGGCATCTTGCGCTTGATCCAGAACGCCGGGCTGAAGAAGAAATTCACCTGTGCCGGCCTGAGACTGGCGAACGCCGCTATCGAGTGCGGTGCTCTGCGCCTTCTGGGTTAACGCGGTCTTCGGTGAAGTTCCCATTTAAATCGCCGATCGAAAAGTAAAACTGTTCTATAGTCCCAGCCGCGGTTCTACGCGTGAGAGGTCACTTAGGCCACTGCGTTCTTCCCTGATGCTGCCACAACTCCGCAGCATTGGTTGGATGGTCGACCGCCAGCTCTACACCGAGGTAATCATTTCATCAACTGTTTGAGATATGCGAATTGCTTCCTTAGTTCACCATTACTTAGGTAAGTATCTGGCCTCCGATTCGTGGATTACTCTCCCGTATAACGGGAAGTCCAGATTTCAAAGAGTAGGGTGAAAAGGCGCTCTTGATCTGGACAAAAAATGGCGCATGGGGGACTAAGTACGGCTATTGACAGCAGTCTGTGTCTGTTCACGAGTGACCGAGGGGCATTACGTGCTACCTAACTAACATGGATTCAACGTGGTCACTTGAGTAATACACTCGTCGCCGCGGATGCATGGTTGCACGTTGTGTATGTGGATTAGTTTCGGGTAGAGCTATGTCGAGTCGGGCAAGGCTATTTATCGGAGTAACAGCAGCGCTCGGATCCTGGGCGCTGGTCCATGCCTTGTGGCATTGGCAAAGCGCCGACTTGACCCGTTTTACGTGTTATCTGCTGGTCGCCGTTCTGGCCTCCAGACTTAAAATTCAATTGCCCGGCATTGACGGAACCATGTCGGTCAACTTTCTTTTTATCCTGCTGAGTATCCTCGAACTTAGTCTTTCCGAAACATTAGTTATCGGCTGCACTGCGACCATGGCGCAGTGCCTGTTCGGTACGCATCAGAAGCGCGTTCCCATCAAGATCGTTTTCAACGTGCTCAGTATGATGGCGAATGCAATCGCGGTCTCTTACTACGCCTATCAGGCTCTGCAAAAAGTAGCCAGCGCGGGGACATTGCTTTTATTGGTGATCACTGCCCTCATATTTTTCGTGTCGAACACAGTTCCGGTTGCGATTGTAATTTCACTGACCGAAGGTAAGCCTGCGCACAAGGTTTGGGCGGAATGCCATTTCTGGTCGTTCCCCTTCTACATGGTAGGTGCGGCGGTAGTGTTTGCCGTAGGCTTGATGAGCAAAAGAGTGGGATGGCAAACTTCGCTTCTCATTTTGCCGCTGATCTACTGGGTCTATCGCTCCTATCATCTGTACCTCGCGAAACTGGCGGAAGAGAAGAAGCAAGTCGAAATTGAAAAGGGCAACGCCGAAGAGGTTGCTTCATTGCATTTGCGCACCATCGAGTCGCTCGCTTTGGCGATCGAAGCCAAGGACCAAACGTCGCACAAGCATCTGCAGCGCGTACGAGTTTTTGCGGTGGGACTCGCCAAAGAGTTGGGCTTCTCCGAAGATGAAATTGAGGCGCTCCGAGCGGCCGCTCTATTGCATGACATTGGCAAGCTGGCAATCCCCGAACACATTATTAATAAACCCGGCAAGCTCACTCCGGAAGAATTCGAAAAAATGAAGATCCACCCGTTGGTGGGTTCTGAAATTTTACAGCGCGTCGCATTTCCCTACCCCGTCGCGCCCATCGTCCGCTCCCACCACGAGCGCTGGGACGGTACGGGTTATCCAGACGGATTGAAAGGGGAACAGATTCCGAGAGGCGCGCGGGTGCTGGCCGCTGTCGACTGTTTGGATGCGCTCGCATCCCACCGTCAATATCGAAATGCTATCTCGCTTGACGCCGCCATGGAAAAGGTAAGTTCCATGTCTGGCTCGGCCTTCGATCCAAAGGTCGTTGACGCACTGAAACTGCATTACCGGAAGTTAGAAATTTTAGCTGGCACGGATTTGATCGGCGAAGATGAAGCGACGCCATCAGCGGACGTTGTTGCAGAAGGTACTTTGGACGTAGTCGATGGCTTCGAACAATCGCCTCAGCCCTTGGTTGCGACAAACGAGGCCGATTTCCTGTCCTCTATCGCCTCCGCGAGGCAGGAGGCGCAGACCATGTTTGAACTCAGCCAGGATCTCGGAAATTCTCTGAGTCTCGGCGAAACCCTGTCTGTCCTCTCCGTGCGGCTGCGAAAAATGATTCCCTACGATTCGATGGCTGTCTTTCTTTTGAAGGATGGCAAACTTATCCCGGAACTCGTGAGCGGCGACAATTTCCGCTTGCTATCGGCGCTGAATGTCGGCCTCGGTGAAGGACTGTGCGGGTGGGTCGCCGAAAGGCGCAAGCCAATCGTGAACGGCAATCCCGAGCTCGAAGCCGGATACATAATCGATCCGACAAAGTTCACCACGCTGCGCTCGGCCCTGATCGTTCCTCTGGAAGGCCTGAATGGCGTGGTTGGCGTGTTGGCAATGTATCGTGCCGATCGCGATGCTTTCTCCGCCGACCATTTGCGCATCTTGCTGGCTGTGAGTTCTAAGATTGCGCTATCGGTGGAAAATGCTCTCAAGTACCAGCAAGCGGAAGATTCCGCGACCACCGACTACTTGACCGGCTTGCCGAACGCGCGATCGTTGTTCCTCCACTTGTCGCGGGAACTATCGCGCTGCCGCCGAACCTCCACGTCGCTGGCAGTGATGGTTTGCGATCTCGACAACTTCAAGCAGATTAACGATCTCTACGGCCACCTTGAGGGCGACAATCTGCTGAAAGATTTTGCCGGCCATCTCAAAGAAAGTTGCCGCGGCTACGATTATGTAGCGCGCATGGGTGGAGATGAATTTGTGATCGTCGCCCCCGGAATGAATGCGGAGGCCGCCAACGAAAAGGCGAGCCGCCTGAACCAGTTAGCCATTGAAGCTGGACGTAAAATCGCCGGCCGCGATCTCGTCGCATTGAGCGTGGGTACGGCGTTTTGCCCGGAAGATAGCTTCGATGTGGAGCGCCTGCTTGAAGAGGCTGATCGCCGCATGTATTCGATGAAGAAGATTCATCATTCCGAGCCATCAGCCAATCGCGATGTCAACGCTCCTGGCCGCGCGCGCGGTGCCACAGTGAATTAGGACGCATCATGTTGCCGGAAACGTCTCATAAAACCTCGAGGTTAAAAACGCTTCTGTGGAAGATTACGAGGCATCTCGGCTCGATAGCCGCGCTCGTACTTCTCGGAGGATTGCTTTCGGCCACGCTGGTTCGGCTCGCCCCCGGCGCCGATTCCGACGACCGTGAATTAGATCCCAGCCTAAGCGCCGAAAGTGTACGCGCCTTGCGACAATCCCGCGCCGGTGAAAAAAATATTCTCCGCTTTTATGTCAACTACCTGCGTGGGGCGATCCACGGCGATCTCGGTACTTCGCATGCTCTCGGACAACCGGTGCAAAGTTTGCTGCGCGAACGCTGGCCCGTCACGGTGCGTGTGGCTGGCATCGGGCTTCTGCTGGCATGGCTCGTGGGAGCAACTCTTGCTTTCACTGCTTGCCCTTGGCATCGCCCGCTGTTTGAAATATTTGGTCTCACGATCAGCGGCGCATTTCTCTGCATTCCAGCTGCGGTGCTGGCGTTGCTTTCTGTAATTGTCAATGCTCCGGGATACCTTGCCATCGCGCTGATTGTCTTCCCAAAAATTTACCGGTATTCGCGAAACCTGCTGGCGAAGGCCTACGCTCTGCCGCACATCACCGCGGCGCGCGCCCGCGGGATCGGCGAACTGCGCATTCTCGCGTGCCATGCGCTCCCGGTTGCCGGCCCTCAGATGATTGCGTTGGCCGGAATCACCATCAGCATCGCTCTGGGCGCGAGCATTCCTATCGAATCGTTATGTGGGCTGCCCGGCATCGGCCAACTGGCGTGGCAAGCGGCCCTTTCGCGAGACCTTCCTCTGCTCGTGAACCTTACCGTGCTGGTTACACTGGTAACCTTGCTGGCGAACTCGGGGGCCGATGTAATGATCTACATGCTGACGCCCCAAGATGCGTAAGCATGCGTTCTGGACATCGGCCCTCTGAACACGGGCGCATGAACACGGTATGACTTTCGCTCGCAAGCTCGCCTGCATCATTGTGCTCGCGGTGTGCGCAACATCGCTCGCCGCGAACTGGCTCGCGCCTGCGGGATATGCCAAACAATTTCGTGAGGCTCCGAGTGCGCCGCCGTCGCGCCAGCATCTACTTGGCACAGATGAAATTGGACGCGACCGTTTTGCGCGTGTTCTCTACGGGACGCGAATCTCGCTTTTGCTGGCTCCGGCCGCGGCTTTGGTGTCGACTGCGCTAGCCGCTGTTGTGGGCGGGCTCGCTGGATATTTGGGTGGAATCTGGCTGCGTATGGCGCGAGGGTTCACGGATTTATTTCTATCTCTGCCCTGGCTTTTTCTTTTGATCACCGTTCGCGCGCTCATGCCACTGAATGTTGCGCCCGTGGTCTCGGTTCTAATTACGTTTTTTATTCTTGGACTGCTGGGCTGGGCCGCCTCGGCGCGCGTGCTTTCGACCAGCGCCGATGCTTTGCGCAACTCTGATTTTGTCTTGCAGGCGCGAGCTTCGGGATTGCACGGCGCCCGTCTTTTTGTGGTTCACGTTCTCCCGAATTTGAAACCCGTTTTGTACGCACAATTCTGGATTTCGATTCCGGTCTTCATCTTGAGCGAAGCGAATCTCGGGATTCTCGGACTGGGCGTTGCCGAGCCGCTGCCTTCATGGGGAAGCCTTCTGCGAGAACTCGAAGGTTTAATTTCGTTTCGTGAAGAGCCGTGGCGGCTCGCGCCGCTGGTATTGCTGATCGTGGTCATGACGTCATTCCAAATGTTGCTTTCGAACGAAGAGGTGCCCGCATGATTGGCCGCCGCTCATTCCTTTTGCTGCTACGCTGTTTCACGCTTCTCTGTGTCGCTCTGACAGCGCTTGCGGCCCTGGCGCAGAACGGTGGCGAACTGCGCTTCTGCCTGCGTTCCGAGCCGAAGACTTTTGACCCGCTTCTCGTCGACGACGATTCATCCCTCTCCATCCGCTATCTGACTGGTGGAGTTCTGGTGCGCGTGAATCGGCACACGCAGGAACTCGAACCTGGACTCGCGGAATCATGGAAAGTCTCGAACGACGGCACGGTCATCACTTTTAAACTGCGCCGCGGCATCTCGTTTTCGGACGGCAGCCCGTTTTCCCCGGAGGACGTTGCCTTCACAATGCATCGGCTCATGGATCCTGCGCTGCACTCTTCCACCGGAGATGCCTTCCGTTCTGGAAGCGGAGCCTTGACCACAAAGATCACTGCGCCGGACCAGATCTCGATAATCTTTCCAGCTCCTATAGCCGGGATGGAGCGGCTATTCGATCAAGTTGCGATCATGTCCGCGCATTCTCCGAAGAAGGAAGCGGCGGTGCTCGGCCCATTTATGGTTGCGGAATATAAAGCGGGATCCAGCGTACTGCTGCGTCGAAATCCGAATTACTGGAAAAAAGATTCGCAAGGACGCCGCTTGCCTTATCTCGATTCCATTCGCCTCGACATTCAATCGAATCGCGACGTTGAGATGCTGCGCTTCAAGCGCGGTGAACTGGATCTGATCAACGTGATTGACAGTGATTATTTCGACCGCCTGGCCGCTGGATCGCCAAGACTGGCGCACGATGCTGGGCCTTCGCTTGACTCCGATTTTATGTGGTTTAATGAGGTTACGAACGCTCCGATTCCCGAATACAAACGCGCCTGGTTTCGGTCTACAAATTTCCGGCGCGCGATCTCTCAAGCCATTAACCGCGACGATTTAAGCCGCGTTGTCTTTGGCGGTCACGCTCAGCCCGCCGTTGGTCCCGTTTCCGCTGCCAATAAATTTTGGTTTAACAGTCAGCTGAAGGCTGAGCCGTATCGCCCTGATGCCGCGATGCAGCGCTTGAAGGCAGATGGGTTTCATTTGCAAAGCGGAGCGCTCTTCGACAAGGGCGGCAATCCGGTTGAGTTTTCCATTGTCACGAATGCCGGCAGTAAGCCAAGAGAACGCATGGCCGTGATGATTCAGGAAGATCTCGGAAAGCTCGGGATAAAAGTTAACGTGGTCACGCTTGACTTCCCTTCTCTCATCGAACGCATTTCGCAAAACTTTAATTATGAGGCAGCGGTGCTCGGCTTCCGCAACGACGATCTAGATCCTAATGGGCAAATGAACATTTGGCTGAGCTCGGCGGAAAATCATGCTTGGAATCCACTGCAGAAGTCTCCAGAAACCGCGTGGGAGGCGGAAATCGATCGGCTCATGCGAATGCAGGCGTCGGCGGCTGATCTGAAGAAACGCAAAGAGAGTTTTGATCGAGTGCAGGAAATTGTCGCGGAACAGGCGCCTTTTATTTACCTGGTGAATCCCAACGCGCTGTCCGCGGTTTCGAACGCCGTCGAGGGCGCGAACCCGGGCATTCTTTCGCCACAAACTTTCTGGAACGCTGAGCGGCTTACGCTGAATCCCGCGACTCGCGCGAGCCGCTAAGCACAGTGAACACATAAGTGAGCATATAAACGAGGAGGATTATGACAATATCGTCGTCCGGGTCCTCGTCAATGCTGCTCTCCGCGCAGTTAACCGTCCGCTATCCCGGCAAAGGCCCCGTGTTGCGGGACGTCAACCTCGAAATCGCGCGCGGCGAAATCGTCGGGTTGGTCGGCCAGAGCGGCTCCGGCAAAAGCACGCTCGCGATGGCAATTATCGGTTTACTAGGCCGCCAACGCGCCGCTGTCGAAGGCAGCATTTTCTTTCAGGGCGCGGACCTGCTTGCCATGTCTGAACGTCAAATGCGCGGCCTTCGCGGACGCGCGCTTAGCCTGGTGCTTCAAAGTCCGCTTGCATCGCTCAATCCCGCGCTTAGACTTCGCACGCAACTTCGGGAAGCATGGCACGCACATAGCAACAGCGCAGCCGCCGGCACAAATAAAAATGAAGATTGCGACGGCGCCATCCATTCTGCATTAAAGAGCGTGAG
>Ga0182024_10024628_pt1 | contig 10682 bp, 8 predicted proteins | sample P32metaG_FD_120480 | JGI IMG/M metagenome (GOLD analysis project Ga0182024, IMG submission 120480) | Permafrost microbial communities from Stordalen Mire, Sweden - P3-2 metaG (Illumina Assembly) | ecosystem: Environmental > Terrestrial > Soil > Wetlands > Permafrost | place: Sweden: Stordalen...
CCCCGCCATGAATTGAAATTCCAGTGCGGGCGGCAAAATAAAAAAGCGGAAGGCGTGACCGCCTTCCGCTAAGGAGTTATTGCGCACCTACTGTTTTTTCGGCGCTGGTTTCTTGCTGGGTGCGCGCTTCACTGGTTTCTTCATTTCACCTTCCCGGCCGCCAATCAGACTCATCGCATCGGCTGCATTGAAGGGGAATTGCCGGACTGATTTTTCAGTTTGACCGGCCGACTTCAGAGTGACATCTACGCGGCGATTGCTGGCTAGCTTGATGACAACGATTCTAGCCAGAGCGCGCCTGCGTTCTTCGGTCGTGAGGTTCGTGTCGCCCTCGATCGAAGCTCTTACTTCGTCGGTGCTCAGATTGCGCTGCTTTCCGTAAGCTATGGTTTCAATGTTGGCCTCCGGAATGCCTTGTGCTACCAAGTACGCTTTCACGCTGTTTACTCGACGCTCGGTGAGCAGCTGATTGAAGGCGTCCGTTCCACGAATATCGGCATGGCCTTCGAGCACGAGGTGAGCATCGGGTTGCGACTGGAGATAGGTTTTGAAATCAGTGGACAATGCCTGCAGAGTTCTTTGCTGACTCGGCACAAGGCCAGCGCCGGGCCTATCCGACGAAGGCTTTGCGGTTGGGTAATAGATACTGTGCAGAGCCAATCGAGCCTCTAGCACTTCAATCTCCGGGCTGCGCGCTGGTGGAGGCGGATTCTCCACCATGACCTGAACGGAACCTTGTCCATTGAGGCCGCGGGAATCGGTGCAAGTTGCAGTGATGGTTACTGTTCCTGGTGCTGCGCCAGCGGTGCTCAGGGTTGCGGAGTTGCCGCTGCCGGAAACGCTGCCGCCCGTAGCTGTCCAATTCGCAACGGAAATCGGAACTCCATCCGGGCTTGTGCAGTTAGCGGTTAAAGTCACGGTTCCACCAGGAGTAACACTCGTGGGGTTCGCGGACAATGACATGGTCGGAGGATTCTTCGGCGGCAACGGTTTCACCGTATAGTTCGCCGAGCAACTGGCTACGTTATTATTCTTCGCCCTCGGATCTGTCACATGCACGCTGACCGTATAGGAACCTGGGGCGGCATTGGTGGTGTCGATAGTTGCAGTGGTGTCTTTTCCAGTCACCTGGCCGCCATTGCCGCTCCAGGCGTAAGTCACGGTGTGTTTCGGATTGAAATTGCTGGGCGTAACCGTGGCGGTGATGGGCTCACCCACCATCACTTCAGCTGGTTGCAAGGAGCAGGCTGCGGTTGGCGCGACTGCTTCCGCGGCCGCAAAATTGATCACGATACCTGTGCGCAGTCTCGCGCCTTCGAACGTAGGGCGCCGCAGAGATGGAAACTGTGGGCCAGCTAGATCCGCAAAATTGTGCCGTGCCCAAACGTAGTCGGCTTGAAATAAGCGCCAGGAAAACATCTTGGAGAACGGAATATCCATGCCACCGCCCAGAATCGCGCCAAGACCGTTGCTCGTCACAGTTCCTGAGTCGTAACTGACGCGATTGAAACCTGGCATCGCATGCAGAAAGAAATTGAACGAATCGGTGCGGATCATAAATCGCGGGCCAGCGGAAGCCGTCCATTCCGAAGCGGCCTGCGGCGTATTCCGGCTGTATCCGAAGTCGGTCTCCAAACCCCAGCGCGGCGTGAAGTTGAAAGTCAGAGCGCCGCCAATTCCCTTGGGCATCTCCGGATACGCATAAGAGCCAGGACTGTCGGGAGTGCTGCCTGGACTCGGTACGTTATCGCCGTCGGCTTGCTGATATTGGTAGCCGATGAACGCGTCCGCCTTTGGGGTGGAATCGCTCTGCGCAAACCCCGGCGCGGAAATGAAGCACATTAAAATCAAAGCGGATAGGCTAGACAGGAAAAGACTACAACCACGTGCACGGCTGTTGAGTATCATGAATCCTCCGAAATTGGTTCGTCGCTGCTGGCTGAGGACGAAACGGTGATGGGAACAACATAGCAAAGTCGTTGAGAGGTAAGAGTTTGGAACTCGAAATTCTACCGCAGTGTGGTTCAAAGCGAAAGGATAGACTGGAAGTGTTCCTCTGTAGGCAACGAAAGCTGCCGATCTTGTCTCAAATTGAAATCCGTAACGCGCCAGTGTCTGCCCGGACCTTGCCGGTAGGGAGCGGGCCGCGTATCGTGGGACTTCGAGCAGATTCGGATCCAGCTGGCAAACGATTCACGCAAGTCAAGCGAGAAAGCAAACCGAGCCCGAGATGAGCCACGAAAAGATATTGATTGTCGAAGACGAAGAAAATGAACGCTCGGGGTTAGCGGAACTGGTGTCTTCCTGGGGATTCCGGGTAGAAACGGCTCGCGACGGCGCGGAGGGTTTGGAAAAAGCAGGTCAATGGTCGCCTTCGATCGTGATCACCGATCTAAAAATGCCCCGCATGAGCGGACTCGAACTGCTCGGGCATTTGGCGGAACAGGCGGCAACGATCGCCGTCATCCTAGTGACGGCGCAGGGAACAATCGATAGCGCGGTGCAAGCTATGCGCATGGGAGCGTATGACTACATCACCAAGCCGATCGACACCGACCGCTTGCGAACCATTCTTGGAAACGCCTCGGCGTTGCTGGGAACGCGCGCCGAACTTGAGGCGACTCGACGCCGGCTGAGGGATACGGGATCGCTGGGGCGGCTCAATGGCGCGTCGCGCAAAATGCAGGAAATCTTCCGGCTGATAGAGATGGTCGCCCCCAGCACTGCGTCGGTATTGATTACTGGGGCCAGCGGAACGGGAAAAGAACTCGTCGCCCGTACGATTCATGAACTGAGTCCGCGGAAAGATCGGCCATTCGTCGCCATTAACTGTGCCGCCATTCCGGAAACTCTGATGGAGAGTGAAATCTTCGGCCACGAAAAAGGTGCATTTACCGGGGCGTTGGAGCGACGTACGGGCTGTTTCGAGCTGGCGGAAGGTGGAACTCTATTGCTCGATGAGATTGGCGAAATGCCGATTGGAACTCAAGCCAAACTTCTGCGCGTGCTGGAAGACCGCAAATTGCGGCGCTTGGGCAGCAAGGTCGAAACTTCGGTGGATGTGCGCGTACTCGCGGCCACTAATAAAGTGCCCGATGAAGCCGTATCGCGGGGCGAGTTGCGCAGCGACCTCTATTATCGCCTGAATGTGTTCAACATTCACATGCCGCCCCTGCGCGAGCACAAGGAAGACATTCCCAGCCTGGTGGAACTGTCACTCGGCGAAATGAGCAGCAAACACGGGCGCCGAGTGGCGGCGGTGAGTGAAGCTGTGCTGAACCAATTTACTCAGTATTCATGGCCGGGAAACGTGCGCGAGTTACGCAATACCATCGAGCGTGCGGTGATCGTATGCGATGGCGGTGTCATTGAGACTAAGCATTTGCCTCCGGGATTTGGACACGCTCCGTTGCGCACAGCGCCCAACGATCCCGATGGGGTGCGCCTGGGCGTAGGTACTACGGTGGAAGAAGCGGAGAAGATGTTGATTCTGAAGACGCTGGAGGCGACCAGCAATAATAAGACTCGAGCCGCGGAGATTCTCGGCATCAGTCTGAAAACCCTGCATAATAAGTTGAAGGAATACGGCGCCGCAGCCGCGGAGGCCATCGCTGGGAAGGAAGAGGTATCGAGCGGCTAGGCGCGCCGCCTGGGTTACCTTCTTCTTGCTTTTTGACCGTTTTCTTTTTTCTCCATGCTGCGACGAAAAACTATCATCGTGCTGGTCATCACTCTTATGGTGGCTACGATGGTGACCGCTTTCTCCATACTTTACATCTCTCAAATCTTGCGTCTTCGGATCGCGAATGCGAACGAGACTGCGACCAGCCTGACTCGTCAATTGGCCTATGCTGCTTCGAATGCCGTTCCCGACTTCAGTAGTACGTCCATCGATACCAACAATGCCGCCGCCGTCCGCCGCGCGCTGGCGGATTATGTGCAAACCGATGTCGCCCTCAACAATTTGCTGCAATCGGATCCCGGCGATTGGCGGTTTATTTACGATGTATCCATCGTTGACGTCAACGGCAAGGCCTTGCTGCATACCAATGCCAGTATGGTCGGCAAGGTAATTCCTCCGCGTCGTAATTTTGAGCAGGTCGTTAAGGCCCGATTTCAAGACCAGATTCGTTTGGTTTTCAGTCCAGCAGAAGTCTACGACGTGACTTACCCGCTGGAATTGAATGGCGCGCCCTTCGGGTCTATCCGCATCGGAGTGGAGACCGTTTTCCTCAAAAGTGAAGTGCAGAGCCGAATGCTCAGGTCGGCTTATATTTCGGTCACTCTGATCCTTCTGTCCTTGTTTCTGGCCGCCGGAATCTCCAACTTGGCACTGGGTCCACTCAAGAAAATCAGTCGCAATCTTGACAGTATGAGCGCGGGGAATGCCGAGGTGCTTTACGAGAATGGATCGAGGCGCGACGAATATGGCCTGGTGTCTTTGAAAATAGCCAACTTGGGACGCCAGATTCGCGATAGCAGAGAAATCTTTTCGGCCCTGAAAGATAACGTCGATCAACTTATGTCGAAGCTGCAGGATGGCTTAATGCTGTTCGCGCGCGACTCTCGTGTGGTGCTGGTGAGCGCTCCCGTAGAAGGTTTTCTCGGCCGTCCCCGGGCAGAACTCCTGGGACACACGGTGCATGAAGTATTTGACCAGCGCACGCCGCTGGGCGCCGCATTGCTCGAGGCCTTTGAGCGGCGGCGGCCGCTGTCGCCAAGGGAATTTGAAGCGGCCGCTGGCAAGCGCGTGCAGGTTTCGCTCGACTTTGTGCAGGAAAGAAATTCGCAAATCGGCGCTCTGCTGATTATGCGCGATCCGGAATCGGTTCGCCGGATTGGCGACGAAATAGAGATGTCACGCCGTCTGTCAGCCAGTGGACGCCTAACTCGCGGCGTAGCCCATGAGGTAAAGAATCCCATCAATGCGATCGTGCTGCACTTACAACTTCTGCGCAACAAGTTGGCGAAGCAAGAGCCGGATACGCGCCGCCACATGGATATTATTGACGCTGAAATCCGCCGCCTGGACCGCGTAGTGCAAACCCTCATTGATTTCACGCGTCCACGTGACATTCATTTGGAGGAAGTCGACTTGCGCCGCCTGATGGAAGATGTAGCCCAGCTTGCGGCTCCTGACGCGGAGCAGCACGGTGTCACCATTCGGCGCCAGATGCCGGAGCGGAGACTGCCCGTCAAGGTCGACATTGATCTGATGAAACAGGCGCTGCTCAATGTTGTCATTAACGGAGTGCAGGCTATGCCGGAGGGTGGATTTCTGACTATCTCGGCCCGGCGCGAAAACAACATGATGATTGCTGAAATTCGTGACGAAGGGAAAGGAATTCCGCAAGACATGCGCGAGAAGATTTTCGAACTCTACTTCACTACCAAGAAAGATGGGAGCGGCATCGGATTGGCACAGACCTATCAGATTTTGCAATGGCATTATGGCACGGTGGATTTCGAATCCTCGGAGGAGAGCGGAACGGTTTTTCATTTCTATCTTCCGGCGGCTGGAACGCCGGAGGATGATCGCGAGTATGCCACCGAGACGCAAACGGACAAGGCGGAGGTTGATTATGGGGGTTGAGTATGGGGATTGATTATAAAGAGTCCGGCATATGATCTGACCAGCCAGCAGGATGAATCGCGATTGCTCGGGCTGCGCCACTCTCTCCAAAGAGGTAAAATTGTTTTCTCTTGGCTAGGAGTCGTCTGGAACGTGCGTATGACTCTGGCAGCAACCCTGCTCATCAGCATTTTCTGTCTGGCTCCCGCGGTGTCCTCACCGGCGGCGAGATACCATGCCCTGCCTGGGAAACAATCGGACAGCTCTGTGGGAACCCAGGATCAAGGAACCAAGGCTCAGGACGCAGGTTCACCGACACCACCGCCCGCCACGAAATCCGCTCCTCAGAATCAGATAAGCACCACTAAGCGGACGCGTCATAAGAAAAAAGTGACTGCGTCCAACTGCAATAGCACGACAAGTCAAGGTGCTCCAAGTTCCGATTCGTCGGGTCATCCGCCGTCGAATGCTTCGACAAATTGTCCGCCGGTAAAGGTAATTGTGAAGCAGGGTGGGACTTCGTCTTCGGGCATTGAGTTGGCTGGGGGCACAACCGGAAATCAAGCGTCCAATCAGCGAGACGCCAACCAGATGTTAGGCACGACCGAATCGAATCTCAAGAAGATTGCCGGACAGCAGTTGAGTTCGGATCAGCAGGACATGGTCAAGCAAATCCGGCAGTTTATGGAACAATCGAAGGCGGCGGTTGCAGACGGCGATCTTGATCGCGCCCGCACGCTGGCGTGGAAAGCGCAGGTTCTGTCTGAGGAACTGGTCAAGCCAGCACAATAATCCTGAATACCTGAACTCTCTACCACAGAGGAACACAGAGAACCACAGAGGAATGCTATTTGAAACGCTGCGCCCTCTGTGGTCAGTTTTTCTTCTTCAGCTCTAACTACTTTCCTTTGGCGCGCGCGCTGTTTACCTTCGCCAATAAATCTTGCGACATTGGCTGCAGCGGACCAGGTATCTTCACCGCCTCGGTGAGCACCTCGCGCGCTTCCGTCAGCTTGTTCAACTTGCCATAGGCGAAGCCTAGTCCGTAAAGAGCTCGCGCATATTGCTGGTCATCCTGCCCCTTCAGCAAGACGGCGGCGACCTTTAGTTCGGTAATCGCGCCCGCGTTTTTCTCTTGCTTCAGGTAAGCCCAACCGATTGTGTTATGGGCAACGCCAGCTGCGACTTTTCTGGTCTTGTCGGCGTCGGGAGCATCCGGTTTTGCTACTTCAAGGGCTTTCTGCGAATACGTGATCGCTTTGGCAGCGCTGCCCGGCTTGGTATCGTCGCTGTAGAAATTCGCCAGGAGCAGCAACGCCGCCAGCGAATTTGGATTGGAGGCCAGAACCTTTTCCCCAAACGATACCAGTCGCTGTTTGTCGTTCAACTGGTCTGGACCCAGCGTGTACATGGCATAGTTGGAAACCTGCTCTTGAAACTTCGAGTCGGGATAAGCCAGGGTGAACTTCTCGATATCCGCCATGCGGCTCTTGGGGTCGGTTTCGGAGGCAATCACATTGAAGCCGGAGGTTTCCAAAAAATCACAGCTGCTTTGCACGCCGGCTTTTTCTTCGCTTACCTTCCGGGCAAACTCCTCGTCGCTCATGCCCTCGGGTTTAGGCTGCTTTGCGATTGATTGGCATACTTCGCCACCACGCGCGGCGTAATCCATCAGTTTAGCGTTGTTCTTGGCCTGCTGCGCCAAGCTCGCCTGCGAGACCAGAATATCCAGGTTGTGAGGAGAGCCGGCGAGCGCCTTGTCCCCATAGTCGAGCGCTTTTTGCACGTCCCCGCTGCCTTGGTACGCCTGAGATATTTGCCAGTTCCCATAGGCTACAGCGGCTGGATTCGCGGAGAACTTCTGCACAAAATCTTCGTACATGGCAAGTTTCTTTTGCGGATCTTGTTCGTTCGCAATAGCCTGAAGTGCGTGGTCTTCATCGGTGCCAGCAGCAATCATGATGCGATCGACCTGGGCAAATGCGCGGGGGATGGAAAACGAAAGAGAGAGCACCAGAACAGATAGCATGAGCGGACCGCTGCAGCGTTTCATAGCCGCCTCCGGTATGCGCAGGAAATAGAAGAGCTCAAGTTTCGAGCAGGCGAATCGTAGCGCTGAACTCGGCTGCGCGCAAGGGGTGCGATCACCGCTGCTGAAGAACTGATCTTTCACCGAGATATGAGTCATAGCGAATTGCCGCACGCTTTGTCTGCGCGAGTTTATCTCTGCGCGGTGAATTCCAGCCTCTCTTGACTTCGACTAAAGTAGAACGATGCGGGCCATTCTCAGCCAGCGGCCATTGCGTTTCGTTTTCGCCGCCAACCTGATCTCCATGTTGGGCAGCGGGATGAATTCGGCGGCCGTGGCCTGGTACATTTTGCAAGCTACGCATTCCGAACAGGCTCTGGGAACGCTGGCTGTGGTGCAGACGATTCCCGCGATGCTCATGCTTCCCTTTACTGGCGTGCTGATCGACCGTGAAGATCGGCGGAAGTTGGTGATGTGGCTCGATGCGGTGCGTGCCGTGATCATCGTGACTGTAGCCATTCTCGCCTTTCGGCATCGCGTGCACGTCTGGGAACTTTACCTAATGAATATGCTGGTGGCCGCCGGATTTTGGATGTTCTGGCCAACCATTACTGCCCTGATTCAGGAGCTCACACCTGAAGACCGTTTCGTGCACTCGAACACGTTTCTGCTGGCCGGGGTGCAAGGCGGCTGGCTGATTGCCGGTTCAGTTGTCGGCTTTATGTATAACCACATTGGTCTGGGCGGAGTATTGCTGATCGATGTTTCAACCTATGTGGTCTCGTTTCTTTGCTACTTCGCCGTGCGCAAGGGACGCCACGTGGTGCTGCGACCGGAACAATTGCGTGCCGATCTGCTGGCGGCGGAAAATCAGTTGCAGCGATTCTGGCGAGACATGCGCGAAGGACTGCACTTTCTGCGCGATCACCGCGCCACCGTGCTGCTGGGAATCAGCTGGGCTCTTTTTCTCGGCGCCATGTCGACAGGGGGAGTGGTGACGCCATCGCTCAGCGAGCGCATTTTTCACGCCGGCCCGGTCGGGTATGGATGGCTCAGTGCGGGATGGGGGACGGGAGCATTCATCAGCGCCCTCTATGCGCCGCAGGCCATTGCGAGGCTGGGTGGACAGCGTGCTCTTGCCTTTTCCATGGCGTTGCTGTCGGTAGCTATGATTTGCGCACCGGTCGCCGGATTTCTTTTCCTCGCGATTGCGGCATACTTCGCAATGGGCTCGGCCCGCGGCGTGGGCGGCGTAGCGATGAATACGAGTCTGATGGAGATGGTGCCGAAACATTTGATGGGACGCGTGCAAAATACTTTTTATTTTGCCGGAACTTTCCTTCAGATTTTCCTAGCGATCAGCGTGGGGACGGTCGCTCACAAGATAAGCCTGGTTGCAGCTTTCGCGATTCTCGCCTGCGTATATGGCCTGGCTTTCGTCGCGGCAAGTTGGCCGGTCGGAGCCGCGTCCTCGGTGGAGGAAGCCAGCCTGGCGAAATGAAATCAATTCACCACAGAGACACAGAGTCACAGAGAAGCATTAACGCCCCGTCTTTTGGATATCTGGCTTTCTCTGTGTCTCTGTGACTCTGTGGTAAATCCCAGCCTTCGGCTGTTATTCTTTTGCATTCGTAAGGAGCCTACATGTCTTCCGATTTGCAGGGCCGTAATGGCGTTGTCTTTGGGGTCGCCAACAAGCGCTCGATTGCGTGGTCCATCGCCCAGGGATTGCACGCCGCCGGCATGAAGCTGGCGATTACTTACCAGAACGAGCGCCTGGAGCAGGAGGCGAAAGATCTCATTCTGTCTCTGCCCGGCGCAGAAGCCTACATGTGCGACGTTTCCAAGGACGAGGAGATTGACCGCCTTTTTGCCACGCTGAAAGAGCGACACGGCAAGCTGCACGCGCTGGTGCACTCCGTGGCCTACGCTCCCGCCGACGAACTGAAGGGCGACTTCATCAACACGACGCGGGAAGGATTTCGCGTTGCGCTGGATGTGAGCGTCTATTCGCTGGTCGCCGTCGCGCGCGCGGCTGCGCCTCTGATGGAAGATGGCGGCTCAATCATGACCATGACCTACTACGCCTCGGAAAAAGTCGTGCCGCGATATAACGTCATGGCCGTGGCCAAGGCGGGGCTGGAATGTTCAGTTCGCTATCTGGCGTACGAGTTAGGGAAGAAGAAGATTCGCGTGAACGCGATCTCTGCTGGTCCTATTAAAACGCTTGCGGCGCGTGGCATCGCCGGCTTTGGCGACATGCTCAAAGGCCATGAGGAACGCGCCCCGCTCGGGCGTCGCGTGGAAGTGGAAGAAGTTGGAAACACGGGAGTCTTTCTCGCCTCGGATGCCAGCAGCGGAATAACAGGCGAAGTGATCTACGTGGATTGCGGATACAACATCATGGGGTTTTGAAAGCAGTTCTGTTCTAGCAGTGCTGTATTCTGTATGTCGCCAACGACGGAAGGAAACGGAATGAAGAATCGGTATCCCATTCTCGCTTTCTTTGCTGCAGCCATCCTGTTCTCGATAGTGCGGGAGTGGGACGCGGCGGCTGTCGTGTGCTGGCGAACGATCCCCACTCCATCTGCGAAGATAAACAACAGCATCAGGCGCTGACTCTAATTTGTCGTTGGTTCTCGCCTTCGCGCTCCAAAGCAATCTCCACATCCCGCTCGTGCAAGAGGCGGGGAAACTTTTCTCCCCACTCAATTAATAAAATGCTGTTGTCCGAACGCAAATCATCCAGAGCAAGCGTCTCCAATTCCCGCAGAGTATCAATGCGGTAGAGATCAATGTGGTAGAGAGTGGCTTGTGGTCCGCGATACTCATGCACCAGCGTGAAGGTAGGGCTGGTAACGTCTTCCTCGGCAGCCGCTTCGAAGGCGGCGGCGATCCCCTTGACCAGCGTGGTCTTGCCCGCGCCCAGGTCGCCACGCAGCAGAACCAGCTTTGGCGGAGCGAGCAGATCTTTCAAAGTGCGGGCAAAGGCGACGGTTTCCTCGGGCGAGTGCGTGGTGACTTCCTGGGCCAGCCGTTGCTGGGTCGGCCGTTTCTGGGTCGGCCGTTTCTGGGTCGGCC
>Ga0182024_10024629_pt1 | contig 10681 bp, 8 predicted proteins | sample P32metaG_FD_120480 | JGI IMG/M metagenome (GOLD analysis project Ga0182024, IMG submission 120480) | Permafrost microbial communities from Stordalen Mire, Sweden - P3-2 metaG (Illumina Assembly) | ecosystem: Environmental > Terrestrial > Soil > Wetlands > Permafrost | place: Sweden: Stordalen...
ATTGACTGCCGTGCTTTTGACGACCGGCCTGCTCGCCGCTGGCGCCGCGAACGCCCAGCAGGCCGGCGCGCCCGATCTCAATGCCATACCGGAAAAGATGCCGTTCAACGCTCCCTACGGGACCCCGATCTCGATGGAGAGGGCCGAGGCGACGGTTCAGGCGGCAGTTGCGGAAGCCAATAAGCGCGGCTGGCAGATGAACGTCGCCGTCGTCGATCCCAACGGCGACCTGATCGCCTTTGCGCGCATGGACGGCGCGCAGCTCGCCTCCATTCCCATCTCCCAGCACAAGGCTCGCGTCGCGGCGCGATACCGCCGCCCGACTCGGGCGTTCGAAGACGTGATGCAGAAAGGCGTCGCCTACATTCAGACGCTCGATGACGTCATCGCCTCGCGCGGCGGCATACCGTTGATCGAAGGCGGCAAGCTCATCGGCGCAATCGGCTGCTCAGGCGGCACCGGCTCCCAGGACGAGGCGGTCTGCACGGTGGGCGCCGCCACCATCAACAAGTAACGCGCGGCTCCGGTAGCCCGGCGAGGGCGGCCGCTGCGCCGCCCTCGGAACATTTCGAATTGCGAGGATAAAACATGCGTGCCTATCAGTTACCGAAGGGCGGCGCCGGCATCGACGCGCTGGCCCTGGTCGAACGGCCCGATCCCAAGCCGGCGCATCGCCAGGTTCTGGTGAAGGTCAAAGCCTGCTCGCTCAATTTCCGCGATCTCGGCATCGTGCGCGGCACCTACCGCATGCCGGTGCGCGACAATATCGTTCCGCTATCGGATGGCGCCGGCGAGATCGTCGAAGTGGGCCCCGGCGTCACCCGCGTCAAAGTCGGCGACCGCGTCGCCGGCTGCTTTTTCCAGCGCTGGTTCGGCGGCGAGGCGCCGCCCGACGTGCAGGCGGGCGCGCTCGGCGGCAGCATCGATGGCATGCTCGCGGACTACGCGGTCCTTGAAGAGGACGGGGTCGTGAAAATCCCGGCGCACCTGTCGCTGGAGGAGGGCGCGAGCCTGCCCTGCGCCGCCGTCACCGTCTGGAACGCCATGATGGAGCATGCCAGGCTCAAGGCCGGGCAGACCATGCTGCTGCAGGGCACCGGCGGCGTCTCGATCTTCGGGCTGCAGTTCGCGCACGCCATGGGCATCCGCGCGATCGTTACCTCGTCGAGCGACGACAAGCTGGCGCGGGCCAAGACGCTCGGCGCCGCTCACGGCATCAACTACAAGACCACGCCGGACTGGGACAAGGCGGCGATGGAGTTCACCGGCGGCCGCGGCGTCGATCACGTCGTCGAGGTGGGGGGCGCCGCGACGCTCGCGCGCTCGTTCGGCGCCATCCGCGTCGGCGGCCGGATCAGCATGATCGGCGGCCTGAGCGGGGCGGCGAACGAGCTCAATCCGAGCCTCATCCTCGCCCGCCGCGCCAACGTGCAGGGCATCTCCGTCGGCTCGACCGAGATGTTCGCCGCGGTGGCGCGCGCGATTGAGGTCAACGCCATCAAGCCGGTGATCGACAAGGTGTTCGCCTTCGCCGACGCGCCGGCCGCCTACCGCCACATGGCCTCGGGCGAGCATTTCGGAAAAATCGTCATCCGCGTGGGGTGAGCCGCTTCATACGCAGCGTTTGGCGGTGTCCCGCCCGTCTTTCCCCCTGCGGGTTGCGGCGGGCAGTCTTCACTGCCTTTCAAGCGCAGACGGCTACCATCCGCCGAAGCTTCTCATCGGAGCTGTTCTCCTTGACTTATTCCATCGAAGGAATATACCGGCCGTGCCTTGGAGCGTTGAATATACCGACGAGTTCGGTGAATGGTGGAGCGGGTTGAGCGAGGATCAGCAGGAAGACTTCGCTGCGGTCGTCCAATTGCTCATGGAGCATGGTCCGCAACTCCCGCATCCCTACTCGTCCGGAATCCAAGGCTCAAGGCACGGTCATATGCGCGAATTGCGCGTGCAAAGCGGCGGAAAACCATTGCGCGGCTTTTATGCTTTTGATCCCAGGCGTACCGCCATCTTGCTCATCGGCGGAGACAAAACGGGCGACGATCGCTTTTACGCGACCATGGTGCCCATCGCTGACCGCCTGTACGACGACTATCTTGCTGAGTTGAAAAAAGAAGGATTGATAAAATGACCGGCCATCGTCCGTTCGGCGAGTTGACCAAGACCTTCACGTCTGCGCGTAAGGCGCGCACGGCGGCGAAGGTGCAGGCGCTTAAGGCGGACATGCCACTCGCCGAATTGCGTCAAGCGCGCGCACAGTCCCAGCAAGAACTCGCGCGTCGACTGAAAGTGGGTCAGCCCGCGGTCGCCAAGCTCGAAAAGCGCGCCGACATGTATGTGAGCAACCTGCGGCGTTACATTGCTGCGCTCGGTGGCTCGCTCGAAATTACCGCCCGCTTTCCCGAAGGCGCCGTCAACATCACAAACTTCGGCGACTTGCAGCACGCCGATAAGGATCGCCAAAAGCAGAAGCGAGCGTAACGTACCGGGAACAACCTCCCCGTAGGCAATCAGAGCGACACTTGACCGTAGGCCCAAACCTGCCGCTCGACCACGCAAGTGTGCCTAATGACCCGCTGGCATCGCGCCGGCTTTCGGATTTATTGGCGATGGAAATCGCGATCCGAAGGGCGCTTGATTACAGCGTGATGATTGTCGAGAAGACCTCGCCAGCGGGTATTGAGTGGTCGTGGTTTGATCTGGCGGTCCGCTAACGCGACTCTGCTCGCTCAGCGTCCCTACCCTCGCCGCGCCTTCGGGCGCGTGCTCAGATATTTTAGAAAATCCGTCACGTGTCGGTCGACAAAGTTGGCAACCGCCTGCGCATTGCCAGGCCACTCGGGCAGCGCGAACTCCAGATGATCCGGCAACTCGCCTTCGTTGAGCTCGCCAATCGGGACCTTCAAGGCCGGGTCGCCGTAAATGACCTGACGCGCCTCGCCGTTCTTCAGAAACGACAGAACAGGCGGTCCGACCTTGGAGTATTGCTTAGCGACGAACGGCATCAGCAGGTAGATGGTCTCATCGGCAGACGGCACGGCGGGTTTCCGCTTCGGCGCCGGCTTTCTGACGGGCACTGGCTGGTTTTTCTGATAGAGCACAAAGCAAAGCGAGGCTGGCTGTGGCAGCTTGCCGATCGTTAGCCTCCGCACGTCGAGTTCGGCGCATCGGAATATCGCGCCAATCCGAAGTACCTTCGCCAGGCGTTCGCTTGACAGGCCCGCATCAAGGTCCCTTCCCTGCCGGATCTGATCGGCCGCCGCCTTGACCTTGTCCTCGATCAGCGCGGTCACCCCGGTCTCGACCCCAGCGCGGATTGCATTGAGATCGGCGATATCCCTGTCAACGTCCACATCATCACGGGCCTCCTGCTGGACGCGACGTCGAAGCGCGGCTAGTTCGGCAAGCGCCTGCTGAGGAAGCGCGCCAGTGGAGGCAATCAGCTCCCAGTTACTGACGCGATGCAGTTCGGCGCCGACCTCCTCCATGGTCTCGATCCGCCGTTCCTTCACGGCGACCATCTTGCCGAGCAGCACGCGCAGCCATTTCGCCTGCTCGCCCGGCGGGAAGGACGCATCGTGCTGCGCGTCATGCACGTTTTCGCGGAAGAACACTCGCCCACCGCTCAGCAGATTAAACAGCACCTGCCCGAGCGAGTAGACGTCGACGCTCGGCGAAACCTCGGACACACCCTCCTCGATCTCCGGCGCTGCGAACCGCCTAGGCCCCATAATGAAGCCCGGCGGAGTGTCGCGCTCGTCTTTCTCGATGCGGCAGATGCCGAAGTCGGTGAGCCATATATCGAGCCCTTCGCCGGGGAACAGGATGTTTGCAGGCTTGACGTCGCGGTGCACGACATCAACCCGATGCGCTGCGGCGAGCGCCTCAGCCGTCTGAATGCCGACGTGCAGCACGTTCTCGATGTTCCCTCTGAACAGGTCGATCCGCTTCTCAGCATCCCGACCCTCCGCGATTGGCATCACGATGAAATGCGGCCCTTCGTCCTTCTCCAGCGTAAGGGCGGAATGGTCAATGATCTTGACGATGCGAGGGTGGTTGAGGCGCTTTAGCGCCTCCACCTCGTTGCGGAACCGGTCAATCCGGTTCACGTCACGCAAACGCTTCAGCGCGTATTCGCCCGGCTGCTTGCCGGTGACATCCACGACGCGGACGATGTCGCCCTGACCTCCGCCGCCCAGACCGGCGCCGCCGGTGGGCTTCCATCTGGCGCCGAACGGTTTCTTCGCCATGTTTTGGCGCCTCCGCGACCGCTTTCTGCTGCTGCGGCAGCGCCGGTTCGACGGAGTGACAGCGCTGCTACGGCCGCGGCATCATGGCACAAGCGGGCGTACCTCGACACTGAGATTTTGGGGGGACGATTGCGAGGCGCGTCGTACCTGTCGCTCGCTTAGCTGTTGCTCATAATCGCGCAAACGGTTTGGACCTAGCAAGTGCGCAAGGCGTAGCCGTCAGCATGCCCATCGCGACGCTAACGTCTTTGGCGATTAACGGGTTGCCAATTGCATACTGGACGCCCCGATGCTTCCGCGCCGCGCTCAACAGGTACGGAAGACAGTATAATCGGATGAGATCGGCGAGCCGGCAGTTAAAACGCTATGCCGGAGGGATGCTTTGGGCGTGGCGAAAAATATTGTCGGGATCGAACTTGGACTTGATCTGCTTTAGTCGCGCAAGGTTTTGGCCCCAGTACGCGTTTTGCCAATCGGCCAGATCGAGGTCGCAATAGTTGATGTATGCCGCGCCGGAGACGTATGGCCGCATCGCGGAATAAGCGCTTCGCATTTCGCTAAGCCGGGTGGGCGTCTCTCTCGGGTCGGTCCACGTGCTGCCGTATTGAAGGCAATACAGCGTTCCAGTCCGGTGTGCGAAGGCCGTCGCATCGGGCGCGGTGTCGGCAATGGCGCCGCCATAGGAATCGCAGATGACGTACATTCCCGCGCCGTTAGCGACCTCGTTCATCAGTGTCGAGAGGCCAACGTCGGTCAACGGGGAAGCGGCATAGTCGGATTTCCCCTTCATCTCATACGAGGGATAGTTCCACCCTTTTTGCCCGCCTGCAAAATAGGTGATCGAGTCAAGGTACTTCCGCCGCGTAAGCGGGGCGGACGGGAGGAAGCGGAGCTCGCGCTGCAGTTCCTTACTCGCGCCAATCGACTGCCCGGCGCACCGCAAAACGATGCCGCCGTGCGGGTCTTTTGCAATCACCAAATTGGAATCGATCGATTTCGGCGCACGCGGAGCCCACGCCTGCCACTCATTCATGATCGCGGCAGCCCGCTGAACCGAAAGGCCTGACAGTTTGACGTTGAACGTGAGCACGCTGGCCAGTGCGATCAAGCGCAGGCGGTAACCAGTGACCACGCCGAAGCAGCCGCCGCCTCCTCCGCGGCTGGCCCAGAACAAGTCGGCGTTCTGCTCCGCGTCAGCGCGGATTGGCTCCCCCTGCGCATCGATCAGGTCGATGGACAACAGGTTATCGCACGCGAGACCAAATGGACGGGCGAGATATCCATACCCCCCGCCGAGCACGTGGCCGGATACGCCGACAGTCGGGCAGCTTCCGCCCGGAAAAGTGAAGCCATGTGAAGCTATGGCCAGGTACAATTCGCCAAGCGAAGCTCCCGCGCCGACAGTCGCGGTCTTGTTTGCCCTATCGATAGCGACGGAATTGATCATGCGCGTATCGATAACTACACTGGCGCTCTGGGAAAATCCCTCATACGAGTGCCCGCCGCAGCGCACGGCAAACGCGAGCTTATTGCTACGACACCAATCGACCATCACTCCGGCCGCGCGTCCATTCTTACACAGAGCACGCAGCTGCGGGATTAACATAGTACGGGCGTTGAATGCCTTCTGGACCCGGGCGAACTGGGCGTCGCCTGGACGCAGTAGCAAGCCATCACGAGCCGGCAGATTCGGGAGCGGCGGCAATGCTGCACTGGCCCGATATCCAAATGTCACCGCGGGACTCGCAATGGTCGCTGCACCGATCCGCGTCAGTAATTTTCGTCTCGTTAGTGCCGTCATGTGAGGCACATCCACGCCAAAGGCGAGAGCCAAGTATGAACTGCGACACTGGGTAGGATATCTTCCCCAACGCGTTTCCGCCCCGGAAAGCAATAGTTTTTTGCCATGCATAAGAGAGTAACAGTGCAAAAGCGCGCTTACCGCCGCCAGACGGTAACGATCACACTCACGAACGCAGAGGGATCGTCTTGAGCCCCAGGGTCGGGTCGGCCGCAACGTGTTTGGCCTGGGGCGGCCATTGGTAAACGACGGTCGAGGTCGCCGCGCCATCCGTTAGGTGGACGTTGTCGTATTTTCCAATGGATCGTGGACTTCACCTATGCGGCGGAAGGCTGACTCGCTCGTGGTCGATCGGTTCTGTTCTCGCGGGGCGTGATCGGCTGGTCAATGCGGGCCGATGGTGGACAAAACCGGTGGGGAAGCGGTCGCCGAAAGCGTGAGGCGGGCAGATTCTCGGTATGACCGCTTCCGGCAAGATCAGCGTTGAACTTTGAGGTTCTCTGCCGACGTTTTGCCCTTGCTCGCGACTTCCTCGTATTCGACAACCTGTCCTTCGTTGAGACCGCTGAGGCCGGCTCTCTCGACAGCCGAAATATGAACAAATACGTCTTTTCCTCCGCCCTGCGGCGCAATGAACCCATACCCCTTTTGCGAATTGAACCACTTCACGGTGCCGCGTGCCATTCCCTGATTCTCCTGTTGACACCTTACGATAGACTTATGAACTCGGCCTGACAACGCCGATACGGCCTATCCGTTGTCGGATGACGGTGACGCAACAAGTTGGTTGCCGAGGTCAGCGAACGCCTGAACTTGCTAGGAAATACGACTTTCCTAGCAAGTTTGGCGGCGCTTCGTCGACGGGGGCGTCGATCGATTGCCGAACGTCGCACTCGCATCCGATCGGCCGCGGCCGAGTGTCAAGTGCGCGGCTTGACCATAACCAATAAGGTGGCGTGATCAAACGCAACGAACGATCGCTCATCGCTAAGGAACGCTCGCTTTTTTGTCGAGCTTTCCGATTAGCGCGATCATAACGGCGTGGCTGGGGGTTCGAGTCCTGCCGGGCCTACCACGCAGTCGCAGGTTTGCGAAGATTTCCTGGCAGATGGCGAAAGGCCCGATTTGGCGGGGTTTATTGCCGGCGTTCCGGTCTCCGCGGAGGCCAATTCCCCACAACCACAGCGAGATGCAGCTATGATCGTCAAATTCCCCTACGAGGCTTAGCGATCACAAAAATGCTGATTGCGTGAAGTATGCTCCTCATCGCGCGAGAGGCAAAAGCGATGCGATTTTGTACGAAATCGCCGACCTCCTGATGAACACCTTCGCGTCACGCCGGGTTGCTGAATACAAGCGCCACAACATACCGCACGTCGACATCAAAACGATCGCTTGCTAGCCATTCCAAGAAATTATCGATGCCCTCTCTCCAGAACGCCAGATCGATCTTCTTTCGATCGATTGCGAAGACATGGATTTAGAAGTGCTTTAATCGCTGGACTGACGCGTAACGCCATCCACCTGAGGTGGCAACAAAGTCGTGTTCCTCGTGCGATTTCTGCGCTTGTGCTCGCCTATGATGGCCACGATATCGCCACGGCACTAAAGGTGTTCGATCGCGCGCTGGAGCTCAGCAACTGCAATATCTTCGTGCTCTGTTGGAGTGCCGCCATCCTCGCCTGGACAGGCAAGTCTGAGTTGGCGATCGAACGCGCGCAACTTGCGATGCGGCTCGGTCCGTTCGATCCCTTAATCTGGCGGGCGAACCACGCGCTTTCGATTGCCTATTTTCATAACCGAAAATACAGCGACGCGGCAGAAGCAGCTCAAAACGTTGTAGAAGCTAATCCGGTGTATAGCCTGCCTCGCGCTATTTTGGCGGGTGCACTGGTTTGCCTTGGTCGAATCGAGGAAGCTAAGGCGACGGCACACACAGTGCTGGAGCGAGAACCCTTATTCACGATTCGAGGCACAGCGCATTATGCGGAGCTTGATTCGGCTGTGTTCAAGCCGTTCGCGGATGCCTGGCGAGACGTTGGGCTACCTGAATGAACCGACGGTTTCGTCGCGCGAATGTCTGAGCTGAGTCATTAGCGAACGGGGTCGAGCCAGGAGCAAGTTCGGCCATGTCCGCTATGCCGCCGAAAGCGACCCAATTCTGCAGTCCAGCGAAATGTCGCGATGGTCCAGAACCCGACATCGAACCGACCCCTTGCCCTACGACCAGGGACGGCGTCAGGCTATAGACGACCGTGGGCACCAGGGAGGAGGCAATGACGAAGCTTGTTAGCCGAGCAGAAAGAGTAATTGCCATTGAAGAGCATTTCTCGACGCCGCTTTATCGCGAGATGGTGCCGATGGGGGAGTTTTTTAGCTTTTACAATTCAAGCCGCAGCGAGCAGATGGGACACGATATTGGCGAGGAGCTTGGCGACGTCGACGCCAAACGCATTGCCCAAATGGACAAAGCCGGTGTTGATGTGCAGGTTTTGTCCTTCAACACGCCGGGGCCGCAGGGGTTCGCCGCCAAAGAGGCAATCCCGATGGCGCAAGACGCCAATGATCGGCTTTACGCCACGGTGAAAAGACATCCTTCTCGGTTCGCGGGATTGGCGGCGCTGCCGACCGCCGAACCCAAGGTCGCGGCCGACGAGCTTGAGCGGACGGTGAGAGAGTTCGGCTTTAAGGGTGCAATGATCCACGGCCATCAGCAGGGCGAGTTTCTCGACGGCAAGAAATACTGGCCGATCTGGGAACGCGCTGAGGCGCTCGATGTCCCGATCTATCTTCATCCCGCGTTAGCGCCTCATCCGGCAGCCCTCGCCAGCTATTTTGCGGGCTATGAGGATTTAGCACGTGCAGGCTGGGGCTTTGCCGTCGATACGAGCATCCACTTTCTCAGGATCATGTTTTCGGGCGTGTTCGACGCCTATCCTAACCTCAAGATCATTCTCGGGCATCTGGGCGAGGGCTTGCCCTTCGCCATGCATCGGCTCAACGAGCATACGAGGCACGCTTGCAAACGCCGCGGTCTTAAAAAGACGCCTCTTGAATACATTCGCGATAATCTTCTGGTGAGCACCAGCGGCAATTGGTACGAGCCGGCCCTTGTTTGCACGCTGCTTTCGCTTGGCGCCGACAAGATTCTGTTCGCGATTGACTGGCCCTACGAGGCCAACGCGGTAGGCATGGCCTTCCTCAACAAACTTTCGATCAGTGACAGTGACCGCGCCAAGATCACACACGAAAATGCCGAACGGGTGCTGCGAATGTGAGGCGTTTTGGCGTAGTTCCGACTAGGGATGCCCCAGTCCGAAACGGGTCATACGCGAACGAGGTCGAGCCAGGAGCAAGTTCGGTCATGTCCGCTATGCCCGATAGCGACCCCATTCTGCAGTGCAGCGAAATGTCGCGATGGGCCAATAGCAACCCTCGTGCACCGCACACCAACGACATTGGTCACAGCACCTGACCGTGCTGCTCCGGCATCACTCGGCGTTGGCGCTCTGGATCGTCCAGGTAGTGGGGACATTGGCGACGGTTGCGGTCGACGACACCGTGACGCCGTTAATGAACCAGACCGCCACGTCGCCGGTCGTGGTGTTGCGCCAGAGGATGTCCGAATTGCCGTCGCCGTTGTAGTCGCCGGTAAGCGCGATCTGCCAGGGGCTTCCCACTGCGCCGATCGTGCCCGTCTGCGCCACCTGAAGGTTAGCGTTGATCAGCCAGATCGCGACTGTGCCGGTGTTGGTGTCCTGCCAGAGAATGTCGATTATGCCGTCGCCGTTGAAATCTCCGGTGCCCTGGATCACCCAGTTGGACGATACCGCGCCGAGGCTCGCGCTCTGTGCCACGGTCAGCCCGTTCATCGTCCAGATCGCCACCGTGCCGCTGGTGCTGTCCTGCCAGAGGATATGGCCCTGGCCGTCGGTGCCCTTGATCTTCCAGTTGGTGGGCACGTTGGCGACTAAACCGCTCTGCGCGACCGAGAGGCCGTTCATCAGCCAAATCCCAACGTTACCGGAATTGTCCTGCCAAAGAATATCGCCGTAGCCGTCGGCGTTGAAATCGCTGGTGCCGTAGACGGTCCATGTGGTCGGCACGTTGCCGAGACTCCCGCTCTTGCGTGATGGAGAGCCCGTTGAGCAGCCAGATCGCCAGGTTGCCGCTGCCGTCGCGCCAGAGCCAGTCGTGCTTGCCGTCGCCGTTGAAGTCGCGCTGGCCGACGATCTGCCAGCCGGGGATGACGCCGAAGCTGCCCGAGCTGTCGACCTGCGCGCCGTTCATCAGCCACGCCGCCGTGTTGCTGGTGCTGTCGCGCCAGCCGATGTCGCTCTTGCCGTCGCCGTCGAAATCGTGGCGGACGAACGCCGCCAGATGGGCCTTCAGGGCGATCCCATAGGCTGTCGGCGTCCCGTTGTAATTGGAGATGAGTGCGGGGAAGCCTGCGCAGTCGGCGGTGTCCCATCCAAAGCCGAGATAGGAGACGCCGTTGGCATCGGCGAAGGCCATGTAGGCAGGCGCGTAGACGGTGGCGCAGGTGTATTCGCCGAACTCGCCGGTCACTATCGGCACCGAGCCGGCCACCGTTTGGATCACCGGCCACTGGTTTTGCTGCATCTGGGGC
>Ga0182024_10024630_pt1 | contig 10681 bp, 7 predicted proteins | sample P32metaG_FD_120480 | JGI IMG/M metagenome (GOLD analysis project Ga0182024, IMG submission 120480) | Permafrost microbial communities from Stordalen Mire, Sweden - P3-2 metaG (Illumina Assembly) | ecosystem: Environmental > Terrestrial > Soil > Wetlands > Permafrost | place: Sweden: Stordalen...
CCGTAGCTGCCGCCGAGACCGTCGATGGCGAGCTTGCCGTCGCGGCCGTAGATCTCCAGGGAGAAGAGGTTTTTCCATTCGGTGCAGCTCGCATGGAGCCAGGCGACCTGGCCGGCCGTCGTCTTCAGCAGGGCAAAGCCGTTGTCCTCGACGGGCCAGTCCCAGAAATACCTGCCGACATGGCCGGTCACTTCCGCGAAATCGCCGAGAAAGGAGCGGGCGAGATCGATGAGATGGACGCCCTGGTCGAGCATTTCGCCGCCGCCGGAGAGGGCGGGGTTGCCGCGCCATTCCTTTTCCATGCCGAGCCGGCCGCCATGGCCGTACCGGCCGCGGACGAACATGAGCGGGCCGAGGGCACCGCTGGCGACGATCTCAGTGGCTGCAAGCAGGGCGGGGTGGAAGCGGTGGTTGAAGCCGACTTTGACGATGACGCCGCTGGCGTCGAAGGCTTCGCGGGCCGCCGCCGCGACCGGTTCCAGCTCGCCGGCATTGCGGGCGGCGGGCTTTTCAACCAGCACGTGCTTGCCGGCCCCGACCGCCGCCAGCGTGACGGCGGCAAGCTGGTCGTTGGTGGTGGCGACCACGACTAGGTCCACGTCGGCTCGTGCCGTCACGTCACGCCAGTCGGCGACGGCGGCGCAGCCGGCATGTTGCGAGGCAAGCTGCTGAGCGCGGCCAAGATTGGTGTCGGCCGCGGCGATGAGCCGGGCATCGCCCAATGACTTGGCCCGTTTGTTCCCGATCAAACCGCAGCCCACGATGGCGACACGCATCAAAGCCCTTTCTTTACCCTCATGGAAAGGGTATCCGAGCGCCGCGGCCGTCGGTCTCGATACGAGTTTGGTTTAACTCGCGTTTGAAATGCTCGAACTCTCTTTGACGGCGCGTAATCTCTGCGGCATCATTGGTCGCGGATTCGCTCTCCCACGCATTCAAGATATCGATGCTGGACTGATTGGGTGAGGCGTGGGTCGCCTCCGCCAGTACGGCATCGAGCAATTGCTCCGCGAGCTGGTCGGCCGGAACACCGCGCCGGGAGGCTTCGGCCTGCAATCGCCTCTCCGTTTCCGCTGAAATCGCAATGGTCATAATCCACCTTTGCGTCGCGCCCTATTCCTCATTGCCTACCCAAAAAGGGACCCGCTCGCCTTTCGGAGGAAGCTCCGAATCGCTGAGGTCCTTGGCATACACAACCTTCGTCGCCGCGTTAGCGCTTTTGATCATGAAAACATGCCCATCCTCGGCGTTCCTGAAGGCATCGTACAGCTCGATGGAGCCGCGTTCCAGTTGGGCCAGCCGTTCACCTGAAATCCTGGTGAGCAAAGCTACTTCATCAACTGTGCCCTCACCGTCTGGGACGACTCTGCCGAACCATAGCTGGAATCGCTCGTCGAAGCAGGAGAACGCTTCTCGCGGTAAACCGCTGTTCTTGTTTCGGTGTGAGCCATAGTGTCGAAGCGTCAGGTAATGTTTTGCTCCAAACGTCCTGAAACCTGCCCACGGGACTGCCCTGGCAAGTAACGTCGGATCGAGTTTCGGCGCTTCTTCCTCACGGAACCCGTGACGCCGCAGCTTCTCTCGAAACAGAAATACGCCATACTCGGCGGAATGGGGCCGGTATCGGTCGCCGATGTTGGCAACGACCTCGTCCCAGAAACCGCTCTTGGATACCTCGCTCATCGCTTTCCAATCCGCTGACGGCTTGGCGACAGGCTATCACCAATTCAGTCCCCGATCCTTCGGCACGATCCTCCGCAACGTGTAAATATCGCTCCCCGCGATCTCCTCTCGGTGCTCCCCCAGCTTCGGCCAATCATCCCATACGGCGCTGATGAGCCGCCCGGTGATGCCGTCGCTGGCCGGCGAGGCCAGGAAGAACACCAGCTCGGCGGCCTTTTGCGGCGGCGTGCCGCCGGACTTGGCGCGCTCGAGGGCGGCGGCGTATTCGCGGCTGGCGCCGCGCGGACCGGCGGCCAGCGTTTCCTCCAGCATCCGTGTGTTCATCGGCCCCGGCGCGACCGCATTCACATCGATCCGCGCGTCCTTGACTTCTTCGGCCAATGTCTCGGTGAGCCGGACCAGGGCGGTCTTGGCGCAGGCGTAGGCGGTTACGTCGGGGCGGGGGCCGGTAGCGCCGCCGCCGGAGATGTTGATGATCTTGCCGCCGCCGCTGTCGCGCATGCCGGGGATGGCCAGTTGGCAGAGCCGGGCGGCGGCGAAGAAATCGACCTCGAACGCCTGCCGCCACACGTCGAAGTTTACGGATTCCAACGGCCCCAGCGGCCCCTGGACGGCGGCGTTGTTGACCAGGATATCGATGGATGAAAACCGGCTCTTGATCTGCGCGAACGCCAGGTCACTCGCCTCCCGGCTCGCCAGATCGACGGGCAGATAGAAGACGCTAGGGCCGCGTCCAGCGTTTAGCACTTCGGCGGCGGCTGCCGCCAGTGCCTCCGCGTCGCGCGCGAGCAATGCCATGTTCGCGCCGTGCGATGCCAGTTGCCGGGCGATTTCCAGGCCCAGGCCGCGCGAGGCGCCGGTGACGATGGCGGTTTTGCCCTGAAGAAGTTTGTCGTCGGAGATCATGATGGAGGCGATGCACAGTCAACCCACCACAAAACTCACCAACTTCCCCGGCACATAGATCTCTTTCTTCACCGTTTTCCCGTCCATCCAGGGTCTGACCGATTCAACCGCTCGGGCCGCTGCCAGGATCGATTCCTTGGGAGCGTCGGGCGTGACGGTCAGCTTGCCGCGCAGCTTGCCGTTGACTTGCACGGGCAACTCGATCGTCGTCTCGATGAGCTTCGTTTCGTCATAGGCCGGCCAGGGGTGGCGGGCCAGCGAATGGGGCTTTCCCAGACGCTGCCAGATTTCCTCGGCGATGTGCGGGGCGAAGGGGGCCAGCAGCAGGATGAAGTTCTCGGCCAGGGCGCGAGGTATCGTCTTCAGGCCGGTCATCTCGTTGTTCAGCTTGATCAGCTCGGCGATGGCGGTGTTGAAGCGCAGGGCGGCGATGTCTTCGCCAACTTTCTTGATGGCGCGGTGCAGTTGACGGTCCAGGGCGTCGGGGATGGGGCCGGGGTCGATGATCGCGGTGCGGTCCTTTTCCTCGTCGCCGACCAGGTTGCGCCAGACGGCGTTGAGGAACCGGCTCATGCCGATGATGTCGCGGGTGTTCCACGGCTTCTGGGCCTCCAGCGGGCCCATGTACATTTCGTAGAGGCGAAAGGTGTCGGCGCCGTAGTCCTTGACGATGTCGTCGGGATTGACCACGTTGCCGCGGCTCTTGCTCATCTTGAAACTGCGCGCGTCGACACGCACCGACGGGTCGGCGCGCAGGTGATAGCCGTCGCCGACTTTTTCGACCTGCTCTTCGGTCAAGCGCCGGCCGATCAGTTTCTCGCCCGCCGTGCGGTGAGTGGCGATCATCCGCACCCCGTCCTCGGTGGCTTCATCATTGATGTCTCGGACATCCGGCAGGCTGACGATGTTCCCGGACTGGTCTGCGAAGACGTGGAACTCCATCTCGCCCAGGATCAGTCCCTGGTTGACCAGCCGGCGGAACGGTTCCGGTGTCGAGACGTGCCCCAGGTCGAACAGCACCTTGTGCCAGAAGCGCGCGTACAGCAGGTGCAGGACGGCGTGCTCGACGCCCCCGACATACAGGTCGACCGGCATCCAATACTTTTCCTTTTCCGGGTCCACGAACCGCGCATCGTTGTTCGGGTCGATGTAGCGCAGGTAATACCAACACGACCCGGCCCATTGCGGCATGGTGTTGGTCTCGCGGGTGAAGACGCCGGCATCCGTCTTCACGGTCAGCCACTCTTTGGCCTTGCTCAGCGGCGGTTCGGGCGTGCCGGTCGGGCGGAAGTCCGCCATCGGCGGCAGCGCGACCGGTAAATCCGACTCCGGCACCGGATATGGGTTCTGCTGGGCATCCAGCAGGATCGGGAACGGCTCGCCCCAGTAGCGCTGCCGGCTGAACAGCCAGTCGCGCAGCTTGTAGGTGACGGCCCGGCTGCCGCTGCCGTCGGCCTCCAATTGCTCGATGATCTTTTCCTTGGCGGCGGAGGTCGTCAGGCCGTTCAGAGCGCCGGAGTTGATGGCGACGCCGTCGCCGGTGTAGGCCGAGGGCCAGAAGCCAGCGTTGCAGACGTATTTCTCGCGTAACAATTCCGCGATGGCGGTAAACCCTTTCCGCATCTCATCGGCAAACATTAGTGCTCGTATTGGTTCTGTCCGTCCCAACTCGGGCAGCATAGATGCCCATTCTTCGGGCGTCAGTTGCTCCTCCAACTTCACATCACCGGCTTCCACCGTCGTAATATGAATTTTTGCGCCCGCGTCGAGCGAGCGCGGTTGCGCGAACTTCTCCCGCATTTGCTGAACCTGGGGGAGCTTGTCCCGCAGCCATTCATCCGTCGGCTGCACCACCGCCCGGATTGGCAGGTTGAACTTCCGGGCAAACTCAAAATCCCGTTCATCGTGGGCCGGCACCGCCATGATCGCGCCGGTGCCGTAGCCCATCAAAACATAATCGGCCACCCAGATCGGCACCTTCTCTCCGTTTACCGGATTGATCGCGAAAGCCCCCGTGAACGCGCCGGTCTTGTCCTTGGTTTCGGCCATCCGGTCGCGCTCGCTCTTGGCCGCCACCTCCGCTCGGTAGGCGGCGACCTCCTCGCGCTGTCTTGGCATGGTGATCAGCTCCACTAGGGGATGTTCGGGCGCCAATACCAGGTAGGTTGCCCCGAAGAGCGTATCCGGGCGGGTTGTGAAGACTTCGATGGATGCTTCACTGGATGCTTCGCTACCCGCTGAAGCGGGCAGACCGGCTTCCACCGAGGGAGCGAGATCAAACTCCACATTCGCCCCCACGCTCTTTCCAATCCAGTTGCGCTGCATCTCCTTCAGCGATTCGGGCCACTCCAGCAGGTCCAAGTCGCTCAGCAGACGGTCGGCGTATGCGGTGATACGCAGCAGCCATTGCCGCATCGGGCGGCGTTCGACCGGGTAATTCCCGCGCTCGCTGCGGCCATCGATGACTTCTTCGTTGGCCAGCACGGTCCCCAGGCCGGGGCACCAGTTGACGGCGACCTCGTCGGTATAGGCCAGGCGCTGGCCATTGATGATGTCGCGTTTTTCATCGGGGGGCAGGTCGGCCCATTTCAGGAACGGCGCGCCGACATCGCCTGCGATCGCCGACATGCCTTGCGGATTGGGGTTTAGGTGGATGCTGCCGTCGGGCGCGGCCACCAGGTTCTCGTTCTCCAGTTTGTCCGCCAGGTGGGCGATCGGCTTGGCCTTGTTGTCGACGGGATCGAAATAGCTGTTGAACAACTGCAGGAAGATCCACTGTGTCCAGCGGTAATACTTGGGGTCGGTGGTATTGACCTCGCGGTCCCAGTCGTAGCTCAGCCCCAGCATGCGGATCTGCCGGCGGAAGTTGTCCACGTTCTTCTGCGTGTTGATTGCCGGGTGCTCGCCAGTGCTCATGGCATGCTGCTCGGCGGGCAGCCCGAAGGCGTCCCATCCCATCGGGTGCAGCACGTTGTAACCCTTCATCCGCAGGTGCCGGCTGACGATGTCGGTGGCCGTGTACCCCTCGGGGTGGCCGACGTGCAGACCGGCGCCGCTGGGGTAGGGGAACATGTCCAGGACGTACGCCTTGGGCATGGCCCCCGCGTCGGCCGGGTCGGTGGCCGCAAAACTCTTGTGGTCCAGCCAATACTGCTGCCACTTCTTTTCGATCGTCGTAAAGTTGTAGGGCATGGGGTCGATCTTACTGGCAAATGAGGAATGCGAAAAATGACGCGCCTGGGGCGGAACTGGATTTCACTCAGAAGCCTTCATTCGGCAACCCTCGCTGCTTCTGCAATCCCGCTTTCAACCCAAAGACGCTGAGTCCGCCACCGCCTCTGACCCCGGACGGCGGTGCGTCCAAGTCCATACATCCGAAACCTGCGCGCCGGCCTCGCTCACTCAACCGCGATATCAGTATGCCCATTGGGCCCCATCGGCCCGATAACCCCGGCAAACCGTGCCGGCTCAAGATTTTCTCTAAATTCGCTCCAAACTGTTCCGATAACCAAAGCAGATGAGGGTATCGGGCCAACCTAAGGCCCTATTCAGGGAGTTTTTATGTTGTCATTCCCCGAGACCACGACGGACCACGGCGCGATCGAATCCATGGACGGCGAGGGCACCGAACGCCGACGCGGATTACGCATTCGACAGAATCGGCCGGTGAAAGTCTTCGAACCGGGCATTGGTCGTTACTTCGGCGGACAAACCGAGGACATCAGTTCCACCGGCTTGCGCATCGAGCTCCCCCTTTGGGCGACCGTCCGCCCCGGCGAGACCCTCAGCATCCACGTCGGACTGAGCAGAAAGGGCGAGTCCCTCGCCAACCGCCGCCAGATGATCCCCGCGCGCGTGGTCTGGGTAAACCGCTCCTTCGGCCGACGCACGCACCTGGAAGCCGGCGTCGAGTTCCTGTCAAGCATCGCCGCCCATCTGGATGCTGCATGAAGTGGTCGGTGTGGTCAGTGGTCAGTGGTCAGTGGTCAGCGGTCAGTTGTTCGGGGGTGCACTGGCTGACGACAAGTCTACAACTGACCACTGACAACTGACAACTGACGCCTCAAGCATTGACGGGCTCGGAGAGGTGGATTCGGCGATCCACGCTTCGGGCCTGTTTTGATTTTGCGGGACCTTCTTCACGTTCTCACGTTTCACGTCTTCACGTTTTCACCTTTTCACGTGACATTTTACTCGGGTTCGGCAGATTCTTCAGCCTCACAGCGAATAAAATCGGCCCGAGCGAGTATGAATAGCACCCGCCGACGTAGAATAAGGGGTCGAGTGCAAGATGTCCCCGTCCGGCGTACCCGGGGGAAAGATCGGCGGTTTGGGATCAGTTATGGAACTAGCGGTCAGGCGGTTTGCCCGCAACATCCTTCTCATTCACCTGGGCCTGCTCGCGCTCGTTCTGGCGATGGTCTTTTTTGCCTCGCGCGCCATTCGTGACAGCGCCCGGGAGCAGGCGTTGCGCCAGGCGCAGAGCCGCCAGGAACTGCTTGCCAGTCAGACCGCCCGGGGAGTCGAAGGCTTCTACCAGTCGATTCTCAGCGATCTGGATCTGCTTCCGCCGACCGAAACCTCCGCCGATGAGCGAGCCCTGGTCAACTCGTTGACATCGTTTTCCCGCCCCGCCGCGGCGGCGCGCCAGGCGGCCAATCAGGGTCCGACCGGCCCGAACGGGCAACGCCGCAATCCGCTCAAGCTGCCGGTTGCTCCCTCGCGGCGCGGCCTGCTGGGCCCGTTGCTGGCGCGCCAACTCGAAGAACGCGCCGACTACCTCTTCCTCTACAAGAAAGACCAGAACGCCGCCATCGACGTTTCTAAAGACGAAGAGGGGACCCCCCAGACGGCCCCCGCCGACAGCCCCGAAGGGCGGATCGTCACGGCGTTTTCCTCCTTCCTCAAAGACGTGAACGCCCCCGCCATCAGCCCGTTCCAGATGGTCGACGGCCGCGGCATCAACCTGGTCTGCCATCCGCTGCCGCAGGTGAAAGACGTTGTCGTCGCGGTCGTCTCGGTGGACAAGATCAACCTGTTGTTTCTCCAGCGCCTCAACAGCGACCCATCCCGCGGCGGGGCATTCCTCATCAACAACGACTTGATGACGATGGCTGCTTCCCGCAACAGCCTGGTAGGCGTCGATCTCTCCCACGAACCCGACCCGGCGTTCCACGACGCCATCGCCCATTTCCGCGACACCAACTACCAGGGTTGGCAGGTCCTGGACTACCGTTTCACCGTCGGCAGCGAGAGGTTCGAGCCCGCAGTCGTCACCGCCGTGCCAATTGAGGTGCCCGGCAAGCGCTGGTTCGTCCTGGTTGATTCTCCGCTGGCCGATGTCGATTCGGTCGTCTCAAGCCTCTTTCACCGCATCGTAGGCTGGGCGGCGTTCGTCGTGGTGGCCATGAGCGGCATCCTCGTCTCCACCGCCGTCCAGATGATCCGCGGCCGGGTGAAACTGGAACGATTCCAGCACGAGGTGCTCACCCGCGAACTGGAGCGCGCCAGGCAGATCCAGCAGGCCTGGCTGCCGCGTGCCGCCCCGGCATGCCGCTGGCTCGACATTGCTGCCGTCAATTACCCGGCCCAGCACATCAGCGGCGACTTCTACAACTGGTTCGACCTGCCCGACGGCCGCACCGCCGTGGTGATCGGCGATGTCACCGGCCACGGCATGTCTGCCGCGTTCCTGATGGCCACCACGCAACTGCTGGTCCGCTCGACGATGGAGCGGATGGAGGACCCCGGCAAGTGCCTGGCCGAGGTGAACCGCCTGCTCTGCACGCAGGCGTTCAACGGCCAGTTCGTGACCATGCAGTTGCTGGTGGTCGATCCCGGCCGCCGGACCGTCGAGCTGGCCACCGCCGGCCACCCCGCCCCGCTCCTGGCCGAGGCCGTTTCCAACGGTCATTCCGTCGACAAGGGCACTGCCGCCAATCCCGCTGCCCCGGCAACCAACACGCTGGCGTTGAAACCGCTCAAGTTGGAGCCGCAACTGGTGCTCGGCGTCGAGTCCGACACCACCTACGACACCGAGCATTTCACGCTGCCGGTCGGCGCCACCCTGTTGCTGTACACCGACGGCGCCGCCGACGTGCAAGCCCCCGATGGCCGCCGTTTCGGCAACGACGGCCTGCGCCGCTCGCTCTCCTCACCCTCCGGCCACAACGGCGAACCACACATCCCGGAAAAACCCGCCGACGCCCGTGCCCTGCTCGAAACGGTTGTCCGCGCCGTCAACGATTTCCGCGGCACCGAGGCTTTGGGTGACGATCTGACGCTGGTGGCTGTGCGCATCGCCGGCAGCCCGCGACCCGCCACGGCCCCAAAGCGAGCGGCGACGATGGCGCTGCCGTGACGCCGGCGCGGAAATTCGAAGTCCGAAATCCGAAACTCGAAATAAATTCAAATAAGAAGGAAATCGGAAATTCAAAGCCCATGGCCGTCGACCTCGCGCTGGGCGAGGCGCCTCGTTCCACGTCGGCGGTCGGAAGTGCGGCGGCTGCTTTTTTTCCTCAACTGAATCTAATTTGATTTCTGTTTGAGTTTATTTCGGATTTCGAGTTTCGGATTTCGGATTTGGCGCATCGCGCCGCTTCTCCCCTACCGCCAGCACGCTCAGCCCCGGCAACGGTCCCACCATCTCCAGCAACTTTGCGATCGGCAGCAGCCGCTCGAACGCTCTCATCTGCCGCGGCGACAAACTCGATCGGCCGCGCAGCTTGTTCACCCACCATCCCAGCACGCCGAGACGGTTGAACTGCTTGAGCATGACGACCTTAAACCCAGCCGCCTGCATCTTCGCGCCCAATTCCTCCGGCGAATAGCGTCGCCGGTGGCCCAGCGACTCGTCGCACTTGCTGTACAGCCAGTGATGCCCCGGCACCAGCACGAGGGCGTGGCCGCCCGGCTCAAGCAATTGGCAATAATGCGACAGCACCTGCTCGTCGCAGTCCACGTGCTCCAGCACGTTGCAGCAGAGGACGGTGTCGAGCCTTTCATCGCCCAGCCCGGCATAACTCTCCGGCCGGACGGGGTCGGACGCCCGCACCGTGATGTTTTCCAGGTGCCCGAAGCGCCGGCCGATCATCTCGATGAAGAAGGGGTCGCTGTCGGTGCAGACCAGCCGTTCGCGGTCAAGCAGCAATTCGGTAAAATTCCCGATGCCGCACCCCGCTTCCAGCACCCGCCGTCCCATGAACGGCTTAAACTGCCTCAGCGTCCAGCGGTTGAACCCTTTGGCCCGCCGGAAGCTCTCCATCACGTAATAGGCGTCGTTGGTGGTGAAGCGAATGTCGAGGAATTTGTACTTCAGCAGGCACCAGACCGCCTCGAAGGCGTCCTTCAGCCCGATCTTCTTCCCCTCCGCCACCGTCCTGCCGTGGTAGCTGATCGGGACTTCGTAAATGCGCAGGTTCATCTGCGCCAGCCGGGTGGTCAGTTCCGGCTCGAATCCGAAGCGCCGGCTGTTCAGCGGGATCTGCCGAAGGATGTCGGCACGCACGGCCTTGTAGCAGGTCTCCATGTCCGACATGTTCAAATCGTTCAGCGCATTGGTCATCAGCGTGAGGACGCGGTTGGCCACCGCATGCCAGAAGAACAGCAGACGCCGCTGGGCGCTGTAAGCGAAGCGCGACCCGAACACGGCATCGGCATTCCCCTCCAGGATCGGCCCGAGCATGGCCGGGTAATCCTTGGGGTCATACTCCAGGTCGGCATCCTGCACGATGGCGATGTCCCCCGTCATCCGCGCGATGGCCGCCTGGATGGCCGCCCCTTTCCCCTGGTTGAAGTCCTGCTGGTACGGCTTGATGCGTGGATCCGCCGCCGCCAGTTCAGTCAATATTTCGAACGACTTATCGCTGCTGCAGTCATCGACACAGATGAGTTCGATTTCCAGCGGCACCGGGCTGGCGAGCACCCGGGCCACGATCCGCCGTAGCGTCTTGGCCTCGTTATAAACGGGCATGAGCACGCTCAGCCGCTGGTATCGCTGGGGTGAGGATTGAGGCGGAGTCTGATCGGCAGGCACGGGTGAACCACTTGGCAAATAGAGGGCAGGCGATGATAACCGGCAAGGCGTCAAGCC
>Ga0182024_10024631_pt1 | contig 10681 bp, 8 predicted proteins | sample P32metaG_FD_120480 | JGI IMG/M metagenome (GOLD analysis project Ga0182024, IMG submission 120480) | Permafrost microbial communities from Stordalen Mire, Sweden - P3-2 metaG (Illumina Assembly) | ecosystem: Environmental > Terrestrial > Soil > Wetlands > Permafrost | place: Sweden: Stordalen...
ATTTTAAAGGTGGTTTAAGTCCTGTGATTTTGGAAGTGCTCATTTCAGGATCGTTACAGACGCATTTTTCGTAAGTGTTCATTCTAAAAGTGCTTCCTTGACGCGTTTAGTGCTTCAAAGACGGCTACAAGATCTAAACTACTATGATAACATACTAGTAACTGGGAAATCCAGGCCCATTTACTATCTAGTATTCGAATAGAGTGGGTAAGAATTTCCTATTGCCGTGGCTGCGGCGGCGCGTCACCTTAACCGCCGAGCGGGCGCGAGGCGCGATGAAGGTGCGCGGAAACAGCGGGGGTTCAGGCGGGGTGCCTGGGTTCTGTAGCATCTCGGCTACATCGTGTGGGCGTATACTTACGAGGGATCTGCCAGTGCGGCGTGCTGCCTGGAAATGAGGGCCGCTTGCGCTTGGCGCGCGCTGGCGCCGATGCCGCGCAGGCTCTCAGTGGAAAGATCGCGGCGAGCGCAGACGAATTTGAAGAGACGACGAAGAGATAAGACGTGGAGTGAACCATGAATCGCAAATGGCTTTACGTCGCAGGAGCAGCGGTTGCAGTGATCTTGCTGGTGATTATTCTGTTGCCGTTTGTGCTCGACGCGAACCAATACCGGCCCCGGATTGAATCCATGCTGAACCAGGGCCTCAATCGCAAAGTGTCGATTGGAAATATTCGACTGTCGATTTTATCGGGCGGGGTGTCCATCGATAACATAGCGATTGCGGACGATCCCGCGTTCAGCTCGGGGATGTTTCTGGAAGCGAAGTCGCTGAACGTGGGCGTGGAACTGATGCCCTTGATTTTTTCGCATGCGCTCAACGTAACGGGAATCTCGATCGATGCGCCGCAGGTGACCCTGCTGCGGTCAGCGTCTGGTGTATGGAATTTTTCGACATTGGGTCCGGCAGCGGCCGGAGGCGCGGCGCCGGCGCAAACGCCTGGGCAGGCAGCCAACACGAATGTTTCCGTGCAGAAGCTCACCCTGAAGGACGGCACGGTGTTCGTCGGCGATGTGGCGGGCGCGGGTAACAAACGGCACGAATACCAGCAGGTGGATGTGGACGCCTCGAATCTTTCCTACACCACGCAATTCCCATTTGAGCTGACCACTAAAACACCGGGAACTGGCACGATCAAGCTCAGCGGGAAGGCTGGTCCCATCAACCAGGCGGATATGCAGGAAACGCCACTCGATGCGAGTGTCGACGTGCAAAACGTTGACTTGAATGCAACGGGATTTATCGATCCCGCATCGGGCATCGCAGGCGTGGCGAACTTTACGGGCAGCCTGACCTCCGACGGGCAGCAGATGAACTTCAAGGGGAAGGTCAGCGGGAATAAATTGCAGTTGGTGCAGGGCGGGGCGCCAGCGGCGGTGCCGGTGCAGATTGATTTCGAGGCGGGATTCGGAATCAAGGCGCGCAGCGGCACGCTAAAACAGGGCGACGTACACATCGGAAAAGCGGTCGCCCACCTGACGGGAACGTACAGCACCGCGCAACAGACGCCATCAGTGCAAATGAAGCTCGACGGACAAAGCATGCCCGCCGCGGACCTGGAAGGAATGCTTCCGGCGGTCGGCGTGATCTTGCCGTCGGGTGCATCGATTCAAAGCGGAACGGTAAATGCATCGCTCACGATTGATGGCCCGGCGGATCGCCTGGTGACTTCCGGGCCGGTGAGCCTGTCGAATGCCAAGCTCGCGGGATTCGATCTGGGGTCGAAGATGGGCGCTCTTTCCTCGTTTGCGGGCGTGCCGAAGGGCACCGATACGATGATCCAGACACTCAGCGCCGACCTGCGCATTGCGCCTGACGGCATTCGCGTGGACAAATTGCTCGTGGTGGTTCCGGCGATCGGAAGCATCACCGGCAGCGGCACGATTGCGGCGAACCACGCACTCAATTTCAAGATGGCGGCGAAGGTGGGCAATGCATCTTCTCCTGTCGGTGGACTCGCGAGCCTGGCCTCGGTGGCGGGCGGCCAGTCGGGAGGGATTCCATTCACGATTCATGGCACGACATCGAATCCCTCATTCGAACCCGACGTGAATGCGATGGTTGGCGGACTGGCGAAGGGCGCGCTGGCGGGCGGGAAAGACATACCGGGGGGACAGAATCTGGGCCAGGCGCTCGGCGGATTATTGGGGAGAAAGAAGAAGCCGTAAGCTGGGCTCCTCGCGACGTGCGGCGCTGTCGTCGCTGAACAGGTGTTTCAAGGTGTTTTCAAGGTGTTTTCAGGGTGTTTTCCAAGGTGTGCGCGGGCGTTAGCGGGCGTTCGATGGGGCACCTCGTTGCTGCCATAAAAGCCAAGTGAGCGGAGACACGTCATCGATACAGAAAAAATGCAGCAGGCGGAACGCACTTCGCGAGAAGCTGTAGCCGCCGCGTCGCGCATTGTCGTGAAGGTCGGCACCAACGTCATCATGCGCGAGGACGGCACCGTATCGATTGGCGTGCTATACGGAATTGCCGAGTCGCTCGCGAGCCTGCGCCGTGCCGGCCGCGAAGTGCTGCTGGTATCCTCAGGCGCTGTGGGCTTGGGTGCGCAACATCTGGCGCTGACGGTGCGGCCATCCGAAGTGGTGCTGGTGCAGGCCTGTGCGGCGGTGGGCCAAAGCCGGTTAATGAGTATGTACGATGACGCATTCGAGAAACTGGGGCTGCGCGTCGCGCAGGTGCTGCTGACCGAAGATGATTTTGCCGATCCATTACGCCACCAGAACTTGCGGGCGACACTCAGCACCTTGCTGCGGCTTGGCGTAATTCCCATCATCAACGAAAATGATACGGTTTCGACGGCAGAGCTGGGCGGGCCGGCAGGCAGCGAGGGACGCGGACGAATTTTTGGCGATAACGACAAACTTTCCGCGCTGGTGATGACGCACATCGACGCCGATCTGCTGATCCTGCTGTCCGACGTGGACGGGTTGTATACCAGCGATCCGCAAAGCACCGGAGCAGTGCTGATTCCGGAAGTAACGGGCGTGACGGAGATGGTTCGCAGCTACGCGCAAGGGAGCAACATACGCGGCCGTGGCGGCATGGAGAGCAAGCTCGCGGCAGTGGCGATTGCGAGCGAAGCGCAGCGGCTGGCGGTGATCGCGAATGGGCGCGTTCCCGGCGTGCTGGATATGATCTGCGCGGGACAGCCTGTGGGCACGCTGTTTCGACCGGGTAATGGAAATAGCGTGACGAACAATATTGGAAAACATTCGTGACGGCAATATGGGAAAGCATTCGTGACGGAAGCTGCGAGTAAACCGGTAAGTGCACGCGTGAGCGAGCGCATGGCCAGCGTTACAGATCAGGGTGTGCATGGGGGTGTGAATGGGGCTGTGCAAGGACCCGTGGACGCGCCGGTGACGGAATCGCCGACTGAATCGGTCAGCGAAAACGTCCGGGCGCTGGCGGTCGCCGCCAAGGAGGCCGCGCGCGGGGTCGCCGCTGCTTCGGACGCGCAACGCAATGAAGCGCTCGAAGCGATTGCGCAGGCGCTCGAGAATGCAAAAGATGCGATCCTGGGGGCGAATGCGGCGGACGTGAGCGAGGCGCAAGCGGCGGTGCAACGCGGCGAACTGGCGCGCGTGCTGGTCGACCGTTTGAAACTTTCGCCTGCGAAACTCGATGCGATGATCGCGGGCGTGCGTGCGGTGGCGCATTTACCCGATCCCATTGGCCGGGTGCTCGAACGCACAACGCTCGACACCGGGCTTGAACTCGAAAAAGTAAGCTGCCCGCTGGGACTGCTCGCCGTGATCTTTGAGGCGCGGCCGGAAGCGGTCACGCAAATCGGCTCGCTCGCGATCAAGTCGGCGAACGCGGTGATCCTGAAGCCAGGACGCGAGGTGGAACGCACGGCGCGGGTGCTGGTCGAAACCATACGCACGGCGCTGCGGACGAGCGCGCAAATTCCAGAGGCGGTGGTCACGAACATCCAGCAGCGCGCCGAAGTCGACGAGTTGCTCAAACTGGATGACGTGGTGGACCTGATGATTCCGCGCGGCTCCTACGCGCTGGTGCGGCATGTGCAGTCGCACACGCGGATACCCGTGCTGGGGCACTCCGAGGGTGTGTGTCACATCTACGTTGACGCGGCGGCGAACTTTGATATGGCGCTACGTATCATTGACGATGCGAAGACCGATTACCCCGCGGCCTGCAATGCGGTCGAAACCGTGCTGGTCCACCAGGCGATTGGGGCGTCGTTTCTGCCCGCGCTTGCCGCGCGAATGCGCGAGCGCGGTGTGCGCCTGCGAGGTTCTGCCGCGGTGGTGGCGGAGTTGGCGAAGATGGACGGCGTAGAAATCGAAAAAGTGGATGACCAAGTGGATGACGGGGACTGGCACCATGAATACGGCGACCTGGTGCTCGCGGTGAAAGTGGTTCCTGGGCTTGCGGAAGCGATGGAACACATCGCGCGTTATGGGTCCGCGCACACCGATGCCATCGTGACCGACGATGAGGCGGCGGCGCGAACATTTCTCGCGAAAGTGGATTCGGCCGGGGTGTTCCATAACGCATCGACGCGATTTTCAGATGGCTACCGCTATGGATTCGGCGCCGAGGTGGGGATCAGCACCAGCCGCTTGCACGCACGCGGCCCCGTGGGCCTCGAAGGTCTGACCACTTACAAGTACATTCTGCGCGGCAGCGGGCAATTGGCGCGCGATTATCAGGGGCCGTCGGCGCGGCCGTTTTTGCATCAGCGCCACGGTTAACGGCGCCAGCCGCAGAAGTGGTAAGCGAGTTCAGAAACACGAGTTCAGAAACAGCGGAAAGCGAGTGCGGAAAACAAGTGGCGCCGCGCGGCGCGCGAGTTGCTGAACGGCGAGCGCGCCCGGGTTTGCGCACACTCTTGAGAAGAAACTGAATTGACGATGCATAAAACTACAATCCCGGCGACGGATCTGCTTGCGGCGGTGCGGGAGGCGGCCGCACGCATTCACGGCGCGGTTTATTACACGCCGTGTCCTTACTCCGCGAAACTTTCGGCGGCTACTGGCCAGCGGATTTATCTGAAGCTCGAAAATTTGCAGATGACGGGAGCGTTCAAGGAGCGCGGTGCGCTCAACAAGATTCTGCTGTTGAGTGCCGGGGAACGAGAGCGCGGCGTGATTGCCGCATCGGCGGGGAATCACGCACAGGCGGTGGCGTGCCACGCCACGCGCCACGGGATTCGCAGCACCATCGTGATGCCCGCCGCGACGCCGCTGGTGAAGGTGATGGCCACGCAGAATTATGGCGCCGAGGTGATCCTGCACGGCGCGAATTATGATGAGGCGTGCCTATACGCATTCTCGATAGCGGCCGAACGGGAGCTGACCTTCCTGCACCCGTTCGACGATCTCGCGGTGATTGCCGGGCAAGGGACCATCGGACTGGAACTGCTCGAGCAGTGCCCGCAACTCGAGGCGGTGGTGGTTCCTGTGGGCGGCGGAGGATTGATCGCGGGAGTTGCGGCCGCCATCAAGGAAGTGCGGCCAGCCGTGCGGGTGGTTGGCGTGCAAACTGCGCGACTGCCTTCGATGCTATCAGCTGTGGCGCGCGGCGGTCCGGTGACGCTGCCGAGCGCGTCCACGATCGCGGATGGCATCGCGGTGCGGCGCGCGGGCGAAATCACGTTTCCGCTGGTCGCAAAGTATGTGGATGAGATCGTCACCGTGGAAGACGAAGAAATTGCGAGCGCAATTCTGACCCTGCTCGAACGCGAAAAGCTTCTGGCCGAAGGAGCGGGGGCGGCAGCAACGGCTGCGCTGCTACAGCACAAAACCAGCCTCGACGGGAAGCACACCGCCGTGCTGGTTTGCGGAGGCAACATCGACGTTTCGCTGCTGAGCCGAATTATCGAGCGCGGCCTGGTGAAAGACGGACGCCTGGTGCGCATCCGCGTCTATTTGCCGGACCGGCCTGGCGCGCTCGTTGAGCTTTCCTCGGTGATTGCGGGGCAGAAGGCCAACATCGTCGAGTTGCAGTTCGATCGCGCTTACTATGGAGTGATACTGGGCGATACGGCGATCGATATCACGCTTGAAACACGGGGCAGCCAGCATCTGGCGGAATTGCTGTCGGCGATTGTTGAGGCGGGATATACGCACGAGCGGATTCTCTGACGCGCTACTCTTTCTCGCCGCCGGTTCTTCTACCAGGAAGGCTTTGACCAACCCGAATCGCCAATCCCAAACGACTCCCTTATCAGCATGGCCCATGAAAGCGAAGTAGCGGATTAGCCCGCCGTCTGCTTGTCTGCCGGTCGCCTTCGCCTATTCTTGCATTTTACTCTTCCGCCGCATCGGGGCTCGACGCGCAGGACGAGCCAGCGATCTCACAGAAAGCCATTGCTGCATGCCCCGGTGATTATTCGTCCGTGTGGCCGATTATCAGCAGTGGTACTGCCCGATGGTTAGTGCGGCACCGCGTGTGGGCGCGAGGGCCGGTCCATTTCCTTCATTAGACTGGCGAAGGCCGCGAGATCGAGCGACTGCGGTCCGTCGGAAAGCGCGCGTTCGGGGCAGGGATGGACTTCGATCATGAGCCCGTCCGCGCCGGCTGCAATGGCCGCGCGACTCATCGCCGGAATCACGCTGCGCCTGCCGGTGCCGTGCGAAGGATCAGCAATCACAGGCAAATGCGAAAACTCCTTCGCGAGCGGGATGGCCGCCACGTCGAAGGTATTGCGCAACTCGGAGTCAAACGTTTTGATGCCCCGCTCGCAGAGCACCACGTTGGGATTTCCGCCGGACAAAAGATATTCGGCAGCGAGCAGCCATTCCTTAATGGTGGCCGACGGTCCACGCTTGAGCAGCACCGGCAGGCGGGAGTGCGCCAGGCGGCGCAGCAGCGGAGAATTCTGCATGTTGCGCGCGCCCACCTGCAGCATATCCGCGTATTCGGAAACCACGTCTACGTCCTCGACTCCCATTACTTCGGTCACAATGGGCAAGCCCGTAGCGTCGCGCGCTTCTTTCAGGAGCTTGAGAGCTTCTACGCCCAAGCCCTGAAAATCGTAGGGTGACGTGCGCGGTTTGTACGCACCTCCGCGCAGCAGCGTGGCGCCCGCTTTCTTCACGCCATGCGCCACTTCGAGCAGTTGCTCGCGCGATTCCACCGAGCAGGGCCCGGCAATCACCACCCACTGCTCGCCGCCGATGAGCACGCCCCCGACATTCACGACAGTCGCTTCGCCGCGAAGCTGGCGGCTTACGAGCTTGAACGGGTGCGAAATAGGCACCAGCGCTTCCACGCCCGGAGCGGCTTGCAGCGCCTCCAATTCGCCGCGACGTCCATTGTTTCCCACAGCACCGATGACCGTGTGCGTTGCGCCGCGAATCACGTGCGCCTGGTAGCCGCACTCTTTAATACGCTGCACAACATGCTCGATTTGGTCATCGGTTGCGCTTGGACTCATATTCACGATCATGGCTGAGATGCCTCCTGGCATCGTGGTGCAATGCAACTGGGCCACCGGTCAATCGGCCCATGGGTGGCTTATGGGTGGCCTATGGGCCCCGAAAAACGTGCGCGCAAACAGCGCGCGTCATAAACAATGCACAGAACAAAAAGATCGCGCACAACAAAAAAGCCAGTCTCGTTCCCGTCAGGGGAGGCTGGCTGTGGTAGAAACTCTATTGCGGTTTTTTGTGTCTGCGCCGGTCAGTCCACCCGCAATCGCGCTTCTCCATCACCGCTTCCCCATGCGGAGAAGCGGCCCGTAAAGGCGAAGCTTGGATAAAGTACTTGTCTCATCGGCATAGCGTTTACTTCGGTGCAATCTAACCGCCGCTAGAATAACCAGCACTCACCAGAACTGTCAAGAGCGTGAACTCGTCCACATGATTGGTGACACTTTTCGTTCGTTAGGATGGAGGCTTAAGCGTCCAAGGATCTCAATCGATGGTGAAGTCCAGAACCGGGAGCAGAACGACAAAATAAAGAAAAAGGCCCTGTTGAAGTGAACAACTAAACCACGCAGTGGTTGCACAGTTACGAGGCGTCTTTGGAAGCGGCAATTTACAGCTTCGCGAGGGGTCACTAATTATCTGAACGCACAACCTGATACAAACCGGGCACTCGTGCGACAAGGGTGCTAAATGTGAGATCCACGAGAGGCGATGCGGCGAGCTTAGCTCTTTACCGGCAGCAACTGCAGATGCTCGTCGGCTTCCTGGGCAGCGGGTGAGTCGGGGAATTCGGACTTGACCTGATTGTACAATTTGCTGGCCTGCGCGGGGTCGGTGGAGCTGTAATGGTCGGCCAAGGCCAGCAGGACCACAGCCCTGGGAACAAACAGATTCGGTTTATCGGCAAGCTGCTGATAAATCTGCGCGGCCTGAGCGGCCTTGCCTGTCTGGTCGTAGAGTTGTGCGAGTTGAAAGCGCGCGAGCGCGGCCAGCCCCTCATCGCCGCCAGATTCGACCATCTTGAAATCTTTCTCCGCATCGTCATGCCGGTCGAGCTGTGCAAGGCTCAGCCCCGCATAGTAGCGCGCGACCTGCCCGGGCCGCGTGTGAGGATAGCGATTGGCGACGTCGGTGAACTTCTTCACGGCGTCGGCATACTTATTTTTTTGATCGACGTAGGTCACTTCGCCGGGAGCGGCGGGCTCGTTGGCGGCCCGGATACGAGCCTCGTAGACGGTCGTGGCGTCGGCGAGCGCGGCTGCGGCGCGGGCGGTCTGCGTTTGTGTGTAGAAGCGCCAGCCTAATACCGCGATGACCACAACCAGCGCCGCAATACCGAAACTCCAAAGTTGCAGCGGGTGCGACGCCACAGCCTCGGCGCCGTGCACGAAACCCTCGCGTATTTGATCTTTCTTCAGTTCCTTACGGGTGAGGTGCTGCGCCACGAAAGAAATGCCTCCAGGTTTGCAAACGGCTAAGCCCCGTTCACCCGTCATGCTATCACATTTGCGGGATTACTCCGGTGTCGCGCAGTCCGCCGATGTTGCGGAATGCCGGCAGAATCGGCCGATGACACGAGGTGGGTGACGAGTGACGATGAAGCGAGAAGGCTCCGTTCCTAACAGAACCTTCTCGCCAACCCCGTATTTGGCACTACCGATACGGCCCATGCCATGGCAACCACTGCCGGTGCATACAGCTGGGAAGTGCCTGATGCTTAACGCATGATGTTTAAGACAGGACCGCAGCCGGTTAGGGCGTGGTCACGTTTTCGGCCTGGAACCCTTTCGGCCCCTGTTTCACCTCAAACTCCACCATCTGGCCTTCGGTTAGCGACTTGTATCCATCCATCTGAATTGCGGAGAAATGGACGAATACGTCCTCCCCCGACTGACGCTGGATGAACCCGTACCCCTTTGCTGCATTAAACCACTTCACGACACCTTGTTCTCTGCTCAACTTTTGCCGCTCCTCGTTCAAGACGTTCGCCATTTGCCGGATGTAACTCAGGCTGTGGCACGGGGAAGCGAAAGCGAGCTTCGAGCACCACCCTAGGATTACATGACCTACAAACGCGGCGACATGCTTGCATAAACCATTCCACGTTGTCCAGAGGGTTTGTGGCTTTTCAGCTCTTTGACGGCTGCCAGGCGTGCCGCAGGAAAATCAGCTGGAGGATCGCGCGGAAGAACGTTTCGAAGAGGAAGGGAGATGCTTGGCCATAACAATCTCAGCGCCGCCTTCTCTTGATCGGCGCACGTCAAACTCGTCCATAAAGGCGCGCATCAGGAAAATGCCACGCCCCGAACTCTTGGATAGATTTTCCTCGGCGAGCGGATCGGGAACATCGGCCAGATTGAATCCGCGTCCCTGATCGGCAATGTGAATCACGAACTTTTCAATATTGACTTCGACGATCAGGAAGATTTTTTTATGGCGCTGCTCTTCATTGCCGTAGCGAAACGCGTTAATCACGCCTTCATGCACGGCCATGCTGATCTTCTGGCAGTCCTCGTCGGTAAAGCCCGTGGATTCGGCGATCCGCAGACAGATATCCTCGGCCATATTGATGCTGTCGAACACCGTTTCCAGTGTGACTTCAATCCGCTGTGGCTCGTGGGGCATCGCCGCACGAGCTAGCATAGCGCAAATTAGCACTTAAGCGCGCACCGCGATTCGAGGATCACACAGGTGACTAACGTTGTTACCGTGGCGAGCGTTGTTACCGCAGCAGACGTTGTTGCCGCAGCGGACGTTGTTACCGCAGCGACCCTTCCCGGGTCCTGCAGAGCCGGGTCCTGCGGGGCGGGTCCTGCAGAGACCGCGCGGGGGAAGGCGTTGGCCGTCTCCCAGCCTGTGAATCAGTGATGCGCCGCCCGCGTTACGCCCAGTACGTGCGATCGAGCGCGCGGTATTGAATGGCTTCGCCGAGATGGCGCGATTCGATTCCCGCGGAGGCGTCGAGATCGGCGATGGTTCGCGCGACCTTGAGGATGCGGTCGTGTGCGCGCGCGGAAAGACCCAGGCGTGCCACGGCAGACTCGAGCAATTTCTCGCCGTCCGCGGTGATTGCACAATGTTTGCGAATGAGCCTGGGCGGCATCTGCGCATTCGCATAGAGATGCTTCTCGCCGGTAAAGCGCTGCACCTGCCGCTCGCGGGCTTGCATGACGCGTTCGCGCACCGCGGCGGAATCCTCGATCACAGCTTCGCCGCGCAATTCCTTGTACTTCACGGAAGGCACTTCAATGTGGATGTCGATGCGATCGAGCAAGGGACC
>Ga0182024_10024632_pt1 | contig 10681 bp, 10 predicted proteins | sample P32metaG_FD_120480 | JGI IMG/M metagenome (GOLD analysis project Ga0182024, IMG submission 120480) | Permafrost microbial communities from Stordalen Mire, Sweden - P3-2 metaG (Illumina Assembly) | ecosystem: Environmental > Terrestrial > Soil > Wetlands > Permafrost | place: Sweden: Stordalen...
AATATCCGCCACGGGCGGGAGAGTGCTGATGCTGCGCTCCGTAGAGTTGGCCCGTCGTCACGGCGTGCCCATACATGTTCGTTCGAGTTTTACCTGGGAACCAGGAACCTGGATTGTGGAGGAGGACCCCACCATGGAAGAAGCCGTCGTATCGGCCATCACCGATGACACGTCGGAGGCCAAGATCACCGTCGGTGGCGTACCGGACCGGCCCGGCGTCGCGGCGCGACTTTTCCGCGAACTGGCTAATCGCGGCATCAACGTCGACATGATCGTTCAGAACACTGGAACCAACGGCATGACCGACATTTCGTTCACCGTCGCCAAGACCGACCTCGACGTGTCACGCGAAGCGTGCAACCAGGTCAAGGACGACATCGGCGCCACCGAGGTGACTACCGATGACAATATTGGCCGCGTCACCATCGTGGGTGCCGGCATGAAGTCCAGCCCCGGCGTGACTGCGCTCATGTTTGAAACGCTCTATCAGCACGGCATCAATATTGAAATGATCTCCACCAGTTCGATTCGGATCTCCTGCGTACTGCGCGCGGACAAAGTGGCCGAAGCAGTGCGCTATCTGCACACGGCGTTCGGTCTCGACGCCATCGAGTTCTAGAATGTCTCCATGCGGGTAGCGATTATTGGGGCCACGGGCCAAGTGGGAACGGTGATGCGCGCCGTGCTGATCGAACGCAACTTTCCAGTCGAGGAGGTTCGATTTTTCAGCTCGGCTCGATCGGCCGGCACCAAGTTGGAATGGAAGGGCGAAGCCATTGAAGTCGAAGATGCCGAGGGCGCTGATTTCAGCGGAATCGAGATTGCCTTAGCCTCTTCGGGCGCGACCTCCTCAAAGGTGCTGGCGCCACGATTGGCGAGTGCGGGGGCGATCGTCGTTGACAATTCCTCGGCGTGGCGGATGGATCCCCAAGTGCCACTGGTGGTGCCCGAAGTGAATGGCCACGCCCTTCGCTCCATCCCCAAGGGAATTGTGGCCAATCCCAATTGCACCACCATGGCGGCCATGCCGGTATTAAAACCCTTGCACGCCGCCGCCGGTTTGCGCTCACTCACGGTGGCGACCTACCAAGCGGTCAGTGGCTCGGGACGTGAAGGCGTCGACGAACTGGCCGAGCAGTTTGAATCGTCGATGGACAGTGACGTACGGTCCCTGACCTTTGACGGCGGTGCCCTGAAAGTCGACTCAGCGATGAAGTTTCCCACCACCATTGCGCACAACGTCATCCCCATGGCCGGATCGATCGTCGACGACGGTTCGTACGAAACGGGTGAGGAGCAAAAGCTGCGATTCGAAAGTCGAAAGATCCTGGAGATCGACGACCTGTTGGTGGACGCGACCTGCGTGCGCGTTCCCGTGTTTACGGGGCACTCCCTGGCCATCACCGCCAGTTTCGAACGCCCGATCTCTCCGAATGAAGCCATGGCGTTGTTGCAGGACGCCGCGGGAGTAGTGCTACACGATTTGCCGACGCCCCGACTGGCCGCCGGCAAGGACGCTACCTACGTGGGCCGGATTCGCCACGCCGAAACGGTGGCCAACGGACTTTCTCTGTTCTTAAGCAGCGACAACTTGCGCAAGGGTGCAGCCCTTAACGCCGTGCAGATCGCCGAAGCGCTGCTCGAACTTCGTTAATCGCCACCATCGCGACCGATTTGGCGACGGGCCAGGTTGACGCAATGGTCACCGAAGCGCTCATAGAAACGGGCCAGCAAAGCCAACTCCACCGCAACCGGCAGCACCATCGAGCCCGAGGTCAACTCTGCGGTCAACGACACGTGTAGATCGTCGAGCTCATCGTCGATGTCTTCGATTGCTCCGAGAGAATCCAGCTTGCCGTCAATAATGATGTCCGTGGCTTCGCGCCAAATCATGGAGGCGACTTCACCCATGCGCTCGACGAGTCCGCGGCTGCGTGGCGACATCTCATTGCCGAGACCACGCGCCGCTCGGCGAGCGATGTGCTCGGCGAGGTCACCGTTGCGTTCGATCTCGGGCAGGATCCGAATCAGCGTCATCAGCATTCGCCGGGATTCAACGCCGAGCGACGGTTCTTCCAAAAGTCGCGTCTCGGCGGTGTTCACCATGGTGTCGACGAGTTCGTCAATGATCACGTCCTGAGCAACGACTCGTTTGGCCAATTCGCGGTCATTGGCCAGCAACGCGTGGGTGGCGCCGGCGATTGCTTCGCCGACGAGTGCGAATACCTGGACGGTCTGGCGGCGTAGTTCGGGCGTCACGCCGATGTCGGAGATCTCAAGCTTGGCCGGTTCCCGGGCAGTTCCAAATAGGCGGGACATGGCCAAAGGCTATCGCCACGTCACTGGCTATCTCTAGGGTGGGAGTATCTGGCGAAAGGGGATGGACAATGTTGGGATTCATTTGCGCCGTCGCCGGTCTTGTCGTGGGCGCGGCCTTGACGTGGGCCTATTCAATGAAGCACGCGCAGTCGTTGCGCGACGTTTCCACCCAAGCCAAGGCCGATCTCGCGGTCCGTGAATCTCAGTTGACGGCCGCCAATGAGATGTTGGCTCGCGAACGTGGCGAGCACGAAAATTCGTTGAAGAACATGGAGATGACCTTTGAGAACATGTCGAACCGAGTGTTGGCCCACACGGTCGATCAGTTCAACCAGTCCCAGGAACAGGTGCTCAAGGAACGTGATTCGAAACTAGACCTCACCCTGAAGCCGCTCGAAACGCTGCTGGACGAGTACAAGAAGAATCTCGCTGACTTCAACAAGGAGCACGCCGGCGCACTTTTCGACGTGAAAAGCCGAGCGACGGAATTATTGCAGGCCCAACAAAAGACCCAGGACGAGACTCGTCGCCTCAACCAATTGCTCGGTCGTGGTGATCAACGGGGCCATTGGGGCGAAGTGCAGCTTGGCAACGTTATGGAGGCGTCGGGCCTGCGCCGCAACATCGACTACGACCTGCAGGTCTCCGGGGTCAACGACGTTGGTCGTTCGCTGAGACCTGACTGCGTCGTCAAGATGCCTAATGATGCGAGCATCGCCATTGACGCGAAGTTTCCCTTCGACGCCTTCGAAGCGGCTCTGGCCACTGACGACGCGGAGCAACGTCGCCTAAAGCACGCCGAGCACGCCACGGCGTTGCGTAGTCATATAAAAGCGCTGAAGGAGAAGTCCTACTGGGAGGTCATCACGCCGGCGCCCGAGTTCGTGGTCTGTTTTGTACCGAGTGATTTCGCGATAACGGCGGCTTTCGACGCCGACCCCCAACTGCACGCTTATGCCGCGAAGGAGCGTGTGTTGATCGTGGGGCCCACCAATCTCCTGTCACTCTTGTGGTCGGTGGCGATGGTGCTGCGCCAGCACGACGCTTCGCTCAACGCCGAGGAAATCCTAAAGACCGCGGAATCCATGGTTGATCGAATTCGCTACATGGTCGAACCCATGGCGAAGATGGGCAAGTCACTTGGCGACTCCGTTGAGTCGTATAACCAGATGGTGAAGTCGGCGGAATCACGATTGATTCCGGCGGCCCAAAGAATGCGCGGGTTGGGCGGAGCACAAAGGGCCAAGTCGTTGCCTGAACTGGCATCGGTCAACGAAACGGTGAGTCAACTTAACGAGGCAAAGTGGGGCGCCGGACCTGACAATCCGCTACCGGAAGGGATCTCCGAGATTCTCGAACTTGAAGAGTTCGAGGGCGAGCTGTAGCTCCACGTTTCGCGCCGACCGGTGATTTTACTGAAGTGAGTAAGTTCTTACGACGTGGCCCGCACTCGCGCTCAGCGTCGTCGACACTCGCTATGGCTGGGCGTCGCAGTGGTGATTACGTTGCTCGCCCTACTCTTCGCGCGCGACGTGACGCGAGCAGCGCACGGCTCATTGAGCCCTCGGCGCAGTGAGGATCGAAGTTTCGGCGTGCTCGCCACCACGTTGCTTAGCCAGGAGAACAGTTTCGACGTCCGGCTCCGGTACGTACTTACCAACGGCCAAACGCTCACGCGCCCGGTCTTCGCGGCCCGTTTGGCCCAGCTCGCCGACCAGTTGGTCTTGTGGCCCACTGAATCGGTGCAACTGCGCAGACCAGTTCTGGCGCACGACGTTAACGATCTACTGGCCCAGGAGACCGAGCAGCGTACTGTTGACTACCAAGTGATACTGACCGACGTGGTCGAATCACTGCGCCTGCCGTTGGCGATGTTGCCGTGGCCGACGGGCAGCATGGGAATCTTGAACACCAACACGGCGCAAGCCTCGCTGGTCCTGACCAGTCAACAGTGGAGCACGCAGCGCTGGTCGCTGGCGCGAGAACCTGGCCGAGTGGTGCTGAGCGCGACGTCCAGGGCGGTAGCGCTACTGCAACTTTCTCCGGTCGTGCAGACACTAAAGACGTCACCCACGCTGTTTGCTACACGAGGCGTGGGGATAGCGGCCGTCTCGATTACGCCGGCGCCATTACCCGCGCCCGCCGGCGAACTGTTGCTCCCACCAGTGGGTTCCGTGCACCTGGGCGTATCAGTGACCAACGGCAACTACATCGATCAACCGATATCGCTCACCGTGACGATGATCCCCTTGAATGGGCGCGGACTTCGCCAGAGCCAAACCATGACGACGGTGCTGGGTCCGCTAGGGTCCTTTGCCTTCGTTCCAAAATTGCTCACCACGCAGGCCAGCGAAAGAGCAACCCTGATCATTAAAGTCGCGGGGGCGCCGAGCGCTATAAATATGACTCGTTCGCGTACCTATCGCGTCGAAATGTCGCCGTCGGGAAACTCGTAGCGCGATTGGCTTACTGGCCAGTTGGCTACGATGGACGTGGCCCTATGTTGAAGTGAGGAACTGTGAAGCAGTCAATTACCGTGACCGACAACCGCACAGGTGAGACGCAGGAGATTCCTATCGAGAACGGCGGCGTGGCCGCGCACGAGTTCTCCAAGGCGGTCCCCGGCGTGTGGTTCTACGACCCCGGATTCATGGCTACGGCGATGGCCGAGTCCGCTATCACCTACATAGACGGCGACGCCGGGATTCTTCGTTACCGGGGTTATCCCATAGAACAACTGGCCGAACACTCGACCTACCTCGAGGTCGCCTATCTCTTGAACCACGGCGAGCTGCCCACGGCCGAGCAGTCGGCCGAGTGGAACCAGGAGATTACGTACCACACCTACATTCACGAAAACGTTCGCAAGCGCTTTCTCGAAGGTTTTAACTACGACGCGCACCCCATGGGGATGCTCGTATCCGCAGTTGCCGCGCTCTCGACGTACTACAAGGACGCGAAGATGCTTGACGACCCGGAAATCTTGCACCGGCAGGTGGTTCGCCTCATCGCCAAGATGCCCACCTTGGCCGCGGCCTGTCACCGCTTTTCCGTGGGCATGCCCTTTGTCTATCCCGACAACACGCTCGAGTACGCGCCGAACTTCCTTTCGATGATGTGGAAGGTCGCCGAACCGCACTATGAAGCGGACGCCGTCTTGGCGCACGCGCTGGACGTGCTCTTTATCCTGCACGCCGATCACGAGCAGAACTGCGGCACGACCGCCATGCGAATCGTCGGTTCGTCGCACGGCGATCCCTACTCCGCCACGGCAGCCGCGACGGCTGCGCTCTACGGACCGCGTCACGGTGGTGCCAATGAAGCGGTGGTGAAGATGCTCAACAAGATTGGCAGCATCGACAATGTGAACGCGTACGTGGAGACGGTGAAGCAGGGCAAGGTGCTGCTCGAGGGGTTTGGCCACCGCGTGTACAAGAACTTCGACCCACGGGCCACGATCATCAAGAAGACCGCCGATGACGTCTTCGCCGTGACGGGAAAGAATCCCTTGCTCGACATTGCCCTGAAGCTCGAAGAGGTCGCGTTGCAAGACGACTACTTCATCTCACGCCATCTCTATCCCAACGTCGATTTCTACTCGGGCCTGATCTATCAGGCCATGGGATTTCCCATGGAGATGTTCACGGTGCTGTTCGCCATTCCTCGCACGTCGGGTTGGCTGGCCCACTTCCAAGAACTGCTCGATCAGGACGTGAAGATCGCCCGGCCCCGCCAGCTCTACACCGGAGAAGGCGAGCGCAAGTACGTGCCCATGTCGGAGCGTTCGTAAGTCGCGCGAGGTAACGACTCCCTAAATCTGGCTTGACTGACGCGCCGGGTCGATAATGCGCGCCAGACCCTCCTGGACCATTGACACGCAGAGTTCGCCGGACCGGTTGAAGATGAAGCCCCGGGCGAGACCTCGGCCCGCATGCGCGATGGGCGAGTCGATGTCGTAGAGCAGCCACTCGTCGGCGTGAAATTCGCGATGGAACCACATGCAGTGGTCGAGACTCGCGGCCATGAAGAGGTCGTCATCCCAGCGCATTGAATGGGGGGCGAGGATCGCGTCGAAGAGACTCATGTCGCTGGCGTAGGTCACCACGCAGGCGTGCAGCAACGGGTCGTCGGCCAACTCCCCGTCGGCCTTGATCCAAAGCTGTTGACGGGGCTCCTTATTGTGCTTGGAGCTCCAAGGGATCTCGCCGATGAATCGTTGATCAATTGGGTGTTGGCGCTTGAACCATTCGTCATTGCTTCCGAACTCTTCGAGCAGCCGCTCGGCCAATGGTTTGATCGTTTCGGGACCGGGCACGATGGGCATCGGGAACTGGTGTTCGAAACCGATTTCCGCAGTGTGAAAACTGGCTTGCATGTTGTAGATGGCTCGGCCGTGTTGGATTGCCACTACCCGTCGGGTGTAAAAGCTTTTTCCGTCACGAATGCGGTCCACCTCGTAGAGGATGGGAATGCTGGGGTCGCCCGGCCGCAGGAAATACGAGTGCAGGGAGTGGACCGTGGCCCTGTCGACGGTCCGACCTGCCGCCATCAGTGCCTGAGCCGCGACTTGGCCGCCGAAGGTGCGCTGGCGCTCTTCGGCGGGGTGCTTGCCCCTATAGGTATTGACTTCAATCGTCTCGAGATCGAGCAGATCGACGAGGAACTCCAGGGCTTTGGACATCTAGCCATTCTGACACTTGGCCCGGCGAATCAGGTTGCTCGACTGAACTGGAGCGGTCCTTTGACACTGGAGAGGGATCGGTCGTCGAACTAGAATCTTCGTCGTGCCAAAAAACCTTCGTGAATTTATAGCGTGGTCGAAGACACACCAAGGCAAGAAACTGATCCGGTTTACCCTGAGCTCGGTCATCACCACCGGCGTTTCGGCGTTGGCCATTCTCGTGGTCTACGGCGATCACATCATCACGGGAATCATCGGTGCGACGCTCTTCGGAAACTTACTGGCGACCATTCCCTCGTACTACCTCAGTCGGGCCTGGGCGTGGGGCAAGCACGGCCGAAGTCACGTCCGCAAAGAGGTGCTGCCGTATTTATTGATGTCATTCGCGGGCATTGCCTTTTCGCTCCTCGGCGCCGTATGGACGAAGCACCTGGTGCACACCCACCACTGGAGCCACTTCACCGACACGGGAGTGGTGGAAGGCTTGAACATACTGAGCTTCGCCATCTTCTGGGTGCTGAAGGTGCTGCTCTTCAACCGAATCTTTCACACCGACAAACTGCACGCCATTGAGGTGCACCTCGAAGAAGAAGAGCAGAGCGGCAATCGTTAGTCGCGAAAGTTGGTGAACTGCAGGGGCACCGAGATGTCGGATTCCTTGAAAAAGGCTATGGCCCGCTGGAGATCATCGCGCTGCTTTCCGGTAATGCGCACCTGATCACCCTGAATCGATGACGTCAAGTTCTTCACGCCCATCTCTTTGACCATCTTGTTGATCTGTTTGCCGACCTCTTGGGAGATGCCGGCTTTCAACACGATCTTTTGGCGAGCGGCCCCCTGACTGGCCTCTTCGATCTTTCCCGGATCGAGCGACTTAAGCGAGACCGACCGCTTGACGAGCTTTTCTTCGAGCAGTTGGTAGAGCGCGCGCAGGCGGTCTTCGGTCGATGCGCTGAGCTTCAGTTCTTTGTCGCCGAACTCGATGACGGCTCCGGTGTTCTTGAAGTCGAATCGGGTCGAGGCCTCTCGGTTGGCCTGGTCCACGGCGTTTCGCACTTCCTGCAGGTCGATCTCGGAAACTACGTCAAAAGTGGGCATAGCGAAATCGTAGAGCCTGCGACTCGGTTGGATGCGGGTCAGTGAGGGGAAGTAGGATTCTCGGCGGGTCAGTGCCCGAGTGGCCAATGGGATCTGGCTGTAAACCAGACGGCTTAGCCTACGGGGGTTCAAATCCCTCCTGGCCCACCAAGGTCAATCCAGCAGACGCTGGATTGGCCCTGCCCGATTTTGGGTGGGAAAGTACGGTGGCACCGTTTGGCGAGAGGAGGGGCGTGAATCGACTTAAGTCGAGGCCGAGGCCGAGCGATGTGCGCCGGGCCTACGAGCGCGTCGCCTGTCGCTTCGAGTCGGGCGTGCAGCTGCTCGAGCGCCGATACACCCCGCTCGGCCGCTTCAAGCCTGGCCCCTTCGAGGGCTGGTCCTTTCTTTGGCAGCCGACGCTCTTGGGATTCGTAGCCATGGTGCTCATCCTGCTCGGCGGATCCTTCACCAATTCGCCCTTCAAGTTCAATTTGGCGAAGACCTGGTTCTTCGGCGAGCCGTCGCTCGGGGCGGTCGGCACGCCGAGTCTGACGCGGTTGGTCCTGTCGATCGTGCTTATGTACGGCGGACTCTTGCTCTTGATGCGCGTCTGGCTTCGCCTGGCGGAAGTCTTGAAGCTCCACCCCGGTTCTTCGCTTAAGTCGCTGTGGTGGATGCTGCTCATCTGGGCCACGCCGATGATCGTGGCCCCGCCGCTCTTTTCGCGCGACGTCTTCAGTTACGCCGCGCAGGGCGAAATGACGGCTCATCACCTGAGTCCGTATATCTTGGGGCCATCTTCCCTGGGATTCAACGCCTACACGACGCCGGTAGATCCCTTGTGGGCCAACACGCCCGCGCCGTACGGGCCGTTCTTTCTGTGGATCGATGGCACCATTGACCGGATCACCCAACACAACCAACTGGCCACGGTCGTGGGACTTCGACTCTTAGAGGTCGTAGCCGTCGCCATGATTGGCTACGGGGTGAGCCTGCTCGCGCGCGGTCTCGGTCGTGATCCCGGCGAGGCCTTTGTGTTGAGTGCTCTGAATCCCCTGGTGTTGCTGACCTTGATCGGGGGAGCGCACAACGACGCCATCATGGCCGCGTTCTTAGTAATCGGCGTGGCCCTCGCCGTGCAACGACATCCGGCGTGGGGCCTGTTTTTTATTGCCTGTGCGACTGCCATCAAGGCACCGGCCGCGCTGGGTCTCGCGTTCGTGGCGTGGAACTGGCTGGGTCCCCGGGCGCCCATTCGTCAGCGAATTAAACCGATCCTGGTGGCCTGCGTCGTGACGGGAGTCACGATCAGTTTCTGGACGTGGGCGGCCGGATTCGGTTTTGGCTGGGTGAATAATCTGCTTTCTAACGGCACGGTTCGCTCGTGGGCGGCGCCGGCGACTGGCGTCGGCATGGCGATTACCAATACGTTCCACGCCGTGGGCCTGCATTCAATAACGCTGACCCGCGTGCTTTCGGTCACGCGACTGTTCGGACTATTGGCGGCCGTCGCCTTCACGCTGTGGCTGTTGTGGAGGTCCGAGGACCGCGGTTGGGTCCGGTCCCTCGGTTTGGCGCTGATCCTCTTCGTCGAACTCGGGCCGGTGGTCCAGCCCTGGTATCTGGCTTGGGGGCTGATCCTGCTGGCGGCCAGCTATGAAGGTCGCGAACACTTCTGGCTGCTGGCTCTCTCCATTACCGGACCCTTCATTGGTTTGCCCGGTGGTCGCCAACTCCTGTCAGGGTTGGTGCACAGCAATCCACTGCTGATGGCCGTCGCCTTCGCCATACTCGGCGGGGTGTTGTTGGTGCCGATGGGTCGTTGGACCCAGTGGTCCTGGCCCGAAGTGGGCGAGGAGCAAAGTACTACCTAGTTGCGATCGGGCACCACGTACTGGTATTCAACGACGTCCAGCCAGCGGCCGTGCTTGCGACCAATTTCGATTTCCGTGCCCACCAGCTTGAAGTCGCATTTCTCGTGCAGCCGGATCGAAGCCTCGTTTTCGCCCACGATGCGCGCTATCAGGGTGTGGAAACCGGACTCCTGGGCCGTCTTGATCAGTTCGCGCAGAAGTTTTTCTCCGACCCCGCGACCCCGCGCGCCCCGTGAGACGTAGACCGAGTTCTCCACCGATGAGGCGTAGGCCGGACGGGACCGAAAGGGCGATACCACGGCGAAACCTAGGATCTTCTCGTCTCGGGCCCCGATTTCGCCGAGGTCGTCCTTTTCGTTGACGGCCACGATGCAGGGGTGCGTGGCGAGGTGGGTCCGAATCCAGGCCTCCTGGTCGGCCAGCGACCTGGTCACCAGATCGAAACTGACGGACATCTCCATAACCTCGGGGTTGTAGATATTCATGAGTGCCGGCGCGTCGTCAACTTCGACCAGGCGGGTTCTCATAGGAGATAAGGGTACTCGCGCACTAGGTGGAAAGGTCGGGCCCGCTCAGAGTACAATTCACTCTCGCGTGTTTTATCACGCGGTGCCCTCTTAGCTCAGTGGTAGAGCACTTCCATGGTAAGGAAGGGGTCGTCGGTTCAATCCCGACAGAGGGCTCGCCAGGCGGCGTAGCTCAGGTGGTCAGAGCACACGGCTCATAA
>Ga0182024_10024633_pt1 | contig 10681 bp, 10 predicted proteins | sample P32metaG_FD_120480 | JGI IMG/M metagenome (GOLD analysis project Ga0182024, IMG submission 120480) | Permafrost microbial communities from Stordalen Mire, Sweden - P3-2 metaG (Illumina Assembly) | ecosystem: Environmental > Terrestrial > Soil > Wetlands > Permafrost | place: Sweden: Stordalen...
CATTTGCGTGGCCGGACTGGTCACGCTTCCGGCCTTTTGGGGGCGGGGAGCTCCGGTGTGTTTACCTCCCAATACTCCCGCCGGGGCTCCCTCTCCATCCGGCGTTTGTTCGTCAGTCAATTCATGAGCACTCGTCCGCCAAGAGTCCGCCCGCACCCTCGCAGTTCCCTACACACGATTATTGCAGTCGCCGTTTTTTTTTCACGCTTGGCCTGTTCGTGAATGAAGAATATTTGAGCAATGGGCCGTACCCAGCGCCGCCGGTCGCGCCAAGGGTTGCGCCAAAGGTCGGGCCCAGCAACGATGAGATTTACACCGGCTCGATACTTTTTACGCCTTATGAGGGCAACACCTGCCGTCAGTTTTTGTTTGATAACCGAACCGGGTGGCTCACCGACAATGGCAACGTCAATTGCGAGCGTGCCGAAGGCATAGCGCGAGAACATTATCCGAATGGCCGCCTCTGGGCCATCAGCAGGGGTTTTCAGTAAGCTATACACCAGTCTGCATCCGCAGAAATGGTCTGTCGATTGCCTTACGCGGCGGCGAGCGCCTGACCGGCCTTGCGCTTCTTGCGTCGCGCGAGGTAGCCGACGAAGCCGAGGCCGCCTGCGAAGAGTGGCAGCGTGGCAGGTAGTGGCGTCGTTCCCGGCGGGGTCGTCGTCTCTGCTGTCAACGAACCGCAGGAGCCTGTGTCGCACTCGTCGATGAAATCCTCGGGGCCAAGGCCAGTTTGGTATAAATCGGTCGCGGAGAGACCACCGCCGTTGTAACCGGAGAGTGACGACACGGGTAACACCAACAACAGACTATTGCCGGGTAACCCGCCGGTGTTAAGGGTGATATCCCAGAAGCCAGCCCCGCCAGTGGTGGATGATGTAAGGGTATTGAATGGATTGTAGATACTGTCGGTGCTCGTCACGTCTTCTCCGGTGACGCTGCCGCCGCTGATCGTAAGAGTTCCGCCCAGCGGAAGACTGCTAGTACCCGAGACATCAAACACAGTGGCATTGGCAGCTCCAATCGTGAGTGCCAGAATGCTGGTCGCAACTAAACAACTCAAACGAAACATCGTCGCCTCCTGTTGTCTGGTCGTTTCAGCAATGTTTGCCTACCGACGGCGTCGGCTGCTTTTAATGACGGCGATTTCGGTATGTCGCCCGTCTTGCCGGCCCTAAGGACACGATAAAAGTCCTACCAACCAAAGTGGATTCTCTTTTCGCCAGTAGCGCAAGGTCAAAAAGGATATAGTTGGGGTCCTTGTCGCGCTTTTGGAAAGCTGTGTGCGCGCCATTAAGGCCGGTTGACTCCCTCACAGGGTGGATCACACTGGTTGTGGGGCGGCGACTGCTGTTTGACAGCGCGGGGGTGGATAATGGACAGCAGACTTAAGGCAAGAATGGAAGCTACCCGGCGGGCGCATTGGAAACTCGTTGCAGCTTTGGTCGCTCTGACACTTACTACGATCACGACATCTCGCGCTGACGTCGTTTACACCTACACGACAAATCCGCTGAACCCGCTGTACGACAACCTACCCGAGGATAACGGCACAATTCCCGACAATTTCTCCATTAGCTTTTCGTTATTGTCGCCCCTAGCGGCAAACTCCACGTATGACATTTCGGTTCAGCCGAGCGCAACCGATGTTCTTTCGTGGCAGGCTAGTGACACGCGATTTGGTGAAACCATTACTGGTATTGATGCTCCAATATCGCTCGTGCCCCCGCCCGATCCATTTGACGGCGTCACATTGAATACGTGTGGCGGCGTTGAAAACTGCTTTGGTGGAATGCTGCAAACTGATGGGTTTGGCAACATTGTACAATGGGCCTTGTTGGCCAACGTCGATCTTCCAATTTTCATTACTTTTTACGAAACGGGCAACCAATCGCAGGACGGTGCATCGGACCTGTGTTGCGTCAACGGGAAGATAATCGCCTCACATAATATGCTAAACGGCCCTATAGGGACGTGGACCGAAAACGGTTTGGCGCAACCTCAACTCCCAAACATAATACCCGCGTTGCGTAACACCACTCCTGTCCCTGCCACTTTGCCACTTTTCGCCACCGGGCTCGGTCTGATGGGTTTGTTTGGTCGGCGCAGGAAGTGGAAGGCTCACGCTGTTCGGGGCCAGGAATTTATTGCGCAGCGTAGTTTGAATTGCCGACGGATCGACGCCAATGACGGCACGGCATTAACGGCTGCCGTTTCCCCTCGGAATTCGCGATCATGGCACTCGTTTCAAGGGCTCTATTTTTACGTTGGAGGCGCCCAAATTCAATTCAAAATTATCCGGCAACAGTCCAAGCCCGCGAGCCAGAATAAATGAGCCATCTACGGCTGGATTGTCACTTCTGACACGAAAATTTCCGAATATGTGATTGCCTGTAAATGCCATCGGAGTGGCGCCGTTATAAACAAAAGTTACGTTGTAAAATGAGCAATTCACATAGCTATATCCATCCAGCATCACTTCTTGATTGCGGTAAGTTTTGCCCACGACGAAGGTCGGTTGGTACGGATCTGGCCATTTGGGATAGTCGCCGATTCTTACAGACCGCTTGCCGATCCACTCCAAGTCTCTGCCAACAAGTATCCCTGTGGCCAATAGCAACAATACAAGTGGTGCGAAGCCCCAATAAGGGCTCGTCAATACTCCATTGAATAAGCTGGCAAGATCGGGGGACAACTTTATCCCCTGATCGGTTGCAATGATGATTGCAGCGACAAATAGCACCGCATATGCGACCCATTCCCAAAATCCCCATTTAGCCATGACGCGCTTCCTCCTTGGGGCGATTGTATCCCCAAAGAGGATCGCGAGTCGCTTTTGATTATCAATCTTCCCATGGCTGCGCAGTGGTGAGTGGTCGGCGTTGGCGCAGGAAGCGCGGGACATAGCGGAATCGGGTCCATAAGCTTTGGCATTTTTCGAAATGTAGACTAGAGGAAAGGCAAGTGCCGAGAAGTCGCCCCCGACAGCAACCATCAGAACAATACATTTCACAGCGTCCCCCAACCACGGCGCTATAGGGCGATGACAATCCTCATATCAGCACACGCCGGAACTGACGCCCGCTATGGTGTTCAAATAAATATTTAGTTCGTGGACTGACCAGCAATCGCTCGACATGCAGACTTTTGAATTGCGGAATGCCCAGCGTCTGCAATTGCCATGCACCGACCGATGCGGCGGAAAGCGCTAGCCATGTGAGAACGATCTTTTTCATGATCAGCGTTCCTTCGCGCGGTTGTTGAACCGAGTTGCAACGCGCCTAGACCAGGGCGAATTCGTTTGCACTCACACGCAAGCAACGGGTCGCGCCCCTTGCGCGAATGCTTGCCATTGTTGGCAGTGTTTCGGATAGGATCCGCACGGACGGCCCTTAATAGATGCCGGTCCCGCGACAACCGAAGACAACGGAGGTGCTCGAGGCGGTGCGCCTCGATGCAGACTTATTGTATCACAAACCAGCGTCACTCGGAAAAGCAGAGCCGGTGACGCATTTCTATTTTGTCCCGAGATTTTGAAAATTGAAAAATTAGCTGAGGCGTGGGGCGACATCGGCCTTCGCGCCGCCCGGGGCATGGGCGTGGGGTGGCGCCCCGTCGACGTAGCACCCTCTCCCCGGCGTTGGTCCATCAGGTCGACCGCTCGCCCTCGGGCTTGCCAGAGTCCAGACGCGGAACCGAGCTCGCACAACGTAAGGCGCACCGCTAGAAGCGGTGCAGAGCGCGATACCGCCTAGTTAAGGCGGTGAACCTTCAATCATATCAATCGGGCCGTCGCGGATTACGCGATGATTGGCGCGTCACCTGGCGCACAACGGCAAGCAACGGCGTGGATAGGAACGGGGATAGCGCACCGGCCGGCGTCGCGTGCCCTTGTGCCACGCGTGGAAAGCGCAATCGAATGGCGGAACGGGTCTCCGCCGCGTTCTCTAGGCGCCGTCCTATGCCTTGCGCGGCCCGTCGAGCCGGCGAGGCGCCAACGCGCGCATTGCACGTCGCGCGCGTTGCACTCGCGCGAAGCCTGTCAGCGCCGCGTTCGCCGTGCGGCGGGTCCGTAAGGAACTGCCTGAACGCATGAATCTCCAAGAACTGTCCTTAATTATTGCAGTTCTTCCGCCGTCATGTGTCGTCCCCCACGGATAATTTGTCGTATTTCCAAAAGACGACAAACCTACCCATTACTTCATTTACGCAGTATTTTCAGAATCGATTCTGTAGATAACTGAGATAATCAATAAATGTATGAAGAGATACGCCAATTTATCAATAATGTATTTGACATATACCTTTAGCAAGCGCATTGTGTTCTTGCGGGCCGAAATCCCGCTGGTGCAGTGGCCGAATGCCGTTCCGGTGAGTCGGCTTAATTCAAACTAGGTCCAGGGGCTGCGAACGCATGTCCAGATCCGCGAGGATTAAAGGTTCGCAGGGCCGTCTACTGCCGGTCATTTCGCCCCTGGGCTTAAATCAGCGCTCGAAAGGCGAAAGCAGTCATGTGTGAAATCATCCAATTTCCAATCCGCGCTCACGCACCGGTGCTGGGGTCCGATACCTTCTGTGGCAGCATCGCCGTTTATTGCGGCGAAAACGGAAAGGTTGGAATCGACGCTTGTGTACCAACGAAGATCGTTCGCGAAATGTATGGTGATATTTTCCCCGGTATTGTGTCGCTATCCGAGTACGGAGAAAGAACCGGCTTCGATACTCAAATTTCAAAACGAGCCGCAAAGCGCGTCATAGCTGCGGCGGAACGAGCCGGCATTTCAGTCGACCGCGAAGCACTCGCTTCCTGAATTTCCCGACTGCCGCGCCGCGCACCGCTTCGCGCGGCGACATTCTTTTCGGCGCAGCGATCGCTAGTGCTGGTCTAATCGTCGAGCATCGAAAGCGCGCGCAAGTACGTGTCTCTGAGATCAGACGACGCCTCGATCGCCGCGGTAGAGGGCGCCGGTACGTTCACGACGGGCAGGGCGGCATTGTCTACCGAACGACTTTTGCGGCACTCAGACGCTTCCCTAGCGATTTGAAGCCTCTGTTTTCGACGCTTCGACAATCGGCGGCGTTTCGTCTGCTTGGCTGCTGCAAGGGGCGCCGATGCGCGGCGCCGCGGATCCACGGGAACGCCAGGCCGTCGGCAATCTTCGCAGCGCCGGGTCAGCACCCGATGCCTGATATTCGTCTTTGTCGCCATCAAACGGAAAGTAGCCCCACACTCCGGGCAATCACTTTCGAGCACCAAAAGCGTGAGATGTCGGCCATAGCTTGTTTCGTGCGCTTTGGTGCCAACACAGAAGTATCGTTGGCCGTGCAATTCGAACCTGGAACCCACTTTCACGATCAAACCTCAATTTTTGTCGTACTTCACGTTCTGGCCATGGGTGTCACTACCTGTCACCGTTTGTCACTTGCGCGCGTGAGGAGCGCGGACGTGGCGGGAGAGTGGGATGATTAAATACATCTATCTATCTCTTGAGGCGTCCTGTCTCGCGCGCGCGCAAGTGACAAGTGGTGACAAGTGGTGACAAAATCGGCGCTAAACATCACACTTGACCCGTGGCCGAGGCCGGATTGACTTCACGCGACCGTCCTTGCGACGCTTTTTCCCGAACATCCGCTCTGCGAATGCGTTCGGCCTCGGCGATAGCTGCAAAGCGGCCATCGTGTACCGCCGGATTTACCGCCCAGCCCGTGGCCACGTTTCTGTGACTGAATTTGATCGGACGCACCCAGTCCAGCAATTCGAGGTCTGCCATTACGCGGGGGATCTCCTCTCGTTCAATGGCGTGGTAGCTGCGATAGATGTCGCGAGCGTCAATTTTCCCCCTTTCGCCGGCAAGTATGAAGCCCGCAACCCAATCAGCATGATCGGCCCCTGCGGACGCTTGCGGCGCCTGCTGGGAGAAGGCCTGCACGTGCGAGTAAATGAACTCGGTGAGGTATCGCCGGGCACGTCGCGCCGTGTCGAGGCATATTAAATCCGGCGCCGGATCCTCGAATACCGCGGCCGCGTCGGACGTACAGTGTTCGATATGGTGAAAGGCCAGAGCGACCCTTCCAAACTCGTTTGGGAGTTTATCGAGCCACTGTCGGATAAAGTTAGAGGCGTTCGGTCGCGCGATTTCGCGGTTTTTGTACGCCTCAATCTCTTGCAACTCGGCATCGGCGTCGGGCGCAAATCGAAACCGCGCAAAGTCAGCAGATTCAACCAGGCTAGAAGCAACTCGAGCTAGCGTGCTATCCAGCTCGGTATCGGGCGCGAGATCCTGGGTGTTTCCGTGCCGTCGAATGTGGACGAGGGAGAAACGCTGCAAGAAGCCATCCTCCGATAGGCCCGGTGACAGCTTGCGGATTTTCTCCGGCTGGATGCTGCCTAGGATCGAAATTGCACAGTTTTTGACGACGATGCGATCGCTTGTCTTTCGGTTGATCGTGAGCGCTCCGCCGTCCTTGGCTTGGAGCCAAAAGGGACGGTCCTTGCCGCCTTTTTGACGATAGGCGTCCATACCGCCGAACAGCCCAGCAAGTTCGTCGACATAGCAAAGGAGCCCGCTAACGTTTTCAGCAAGAAGCGGGGCCAAAGCCTCCGTCGTTGCATCGTTCACTATCTTTTGGCGATAAACCGGTCGCGACGAGGCCACGCCGAGCGGTTCAGCGCTCTCCGTCGAACCTCGTTCCCTCTTCGACGTGGCAGCCGTCTTCGCTATTTCAACGCGTCGCGCCTCCGCCGCGTACTGAAGCCGCCATTTGTCTTCGATTGCCTTTATCGGTGCGACGGCCGCAGCAAGCGCTGCGGACTTGTTGCTTCCCGGATCGCCTATAATCGCGGTCCACAGAATTGGCCTAACCGTCCAGTGCGGGTCGCGCTGGCGCATTTGCAATTCGTTGCCGGCTGGCACGAGAGAGCTCAAGGCTGTAACCAGTGCGGCCGCAGCGGCACCTGGAGCAATGCCAAGCCGCTGTCCACGATCGTGGGCGAAGCGAGCGACGATATCAGGCACCGCGTCAGACGGCAGCTCCGCCGGCGCAAGCGGAGTCGGCCACAAGTCTACCGGGTCGCCCCACGGCTCTTTGAACGGGATGTGAGGCGTCCCTGCGCCGGCTTCCGTAGACGCCGCCGGAATTGATCGAGGGCAATTTCTCGTCGCCTCGTCGATTGTGGATTGCAGCGTAACGTCGTCCAGGTCCGGCTCGCATGCCGCCTCATTCCACACGCGCATCAATTCAATTGTTTGGTTTGGGCTGCACTTTGTTACGAGAGCCGTTGCAAGACTGAGTGCAGCCGTCTCTCTATCGGAGCCTTCTAACAACCGTGACCTACGAAGAAGGTGCTCATAGATTTCGTGATATTCCTTCTTCGATATGCCCTTTGCGACAGGTTCGGGGGTTTTCTCCACACGCGGTGCAATCTCTACCGCGTCCATTCCGAGCGGCTCCGGACTCCTGCTTCCAATCGTATTCTGGCGGTTGCGCTGTGCACTATCGACCTTTACGGAGATGGTGTCGGCGCCGAGTGGGGGATGGCACATTGCCGAGTCCCACTCGAGCATCAGGTCAAGGCATGTTTCGCGCGAGACGCCAAAGTCGAACAAGGCTGCGGCCATCTTGAAAGCCGCATTATCTCGGTTGCCGTCCTCCACAGGAACGGAGCGGGAAGCGAGATAATGAAACGCTAGATCGATAGCCGCCTGCGTTTCGGGCGCGACTCGCTTGCCCGCGTTCGCGTTCTTGGCGCGAGCGGCTTTGCATTTGTTGATGAGCCATTGGGGTGCCAATACTGGCCTTCGATTATTCAGCCACTGGTATGGCTTGCCATCGATCGTGCTACCCGGCGCGACGATCAATCCACCCCATGATCGAATGTCTATGCCCGGTGCGATTGAGCCGACGCTGTTGCTGACGAAAACGTGGTCGGGAAGCGCGTAGATCATGTGCGCGCCGCCGCTCCACGTCTTGCTGCAGAGCGTTTTTGGCAAGCCCCCGTCTTCGTCCTTGTGCAATCGTTTGGCAGATGCGTCGCCGCCTTTCTTCGGGTCTATGTCGACCACAAGGAAGCGTGCAGTGGAGATGCCGATATTGGCGTCCGGCCATTGCGTCCACCACGCACCGAGTTGCACGGGATCCGCAGTGGCGAGTTCCTGCCACCGCTTGATAGCGGGTTTTTTCGCGCCGGGATCGATCGGAAAGACCGAAAATCCGCGGCGCGCGGCCTCGAGGGCCGCTTCTAGTTTTGTCGGATCGCCGCCCTCGGAGCCCGACCCTGCAGTGGCGCGCGAGTTTGCGCCACGGCGTTCGGCGGTATTTTCTCGAGGCGCAAGCGGCGGCGGTTTCGGCGAATTTTCAGTGCCGGGGGCGTCGCTTTGTGCTATTGTAAGCATAGGTCTTTTCCTTTGACCCGGCATCGCTTTTGCCGGGTCTATTTTTATGATCCGGAGCGGTTTCCACGGTGCACATGGTGCGGGTCCGTTTGTTTTGGTGGACGATTACTCAACCTGTTGGGGGTCGAGCGCGAATGCGGATGGCGAGTGCCGCAGTCAGCCTTAGAGGGTAGGGGACGGAGTAGACGCGGACGGCACCGCGGATTGGCAGCCGTGGTCCCGCGCAGCGATGGCGTCGGCGTTGAATTTGCGGATTTCGCCGAGCACCCAACGGCTGCTGTCGCCGGCACACGGCTTCACCGGTGCGGGAAACAAGCCACGCTTGATCTTGGCGTAAATCGAAGTCGTACCGTAGCCGGTGAGGGCTTTGGCCTCGTCCAGCTTAATCAGCCGATCGTCGGGACCAAGCCCATAGAGCGATACGTCTCGTCGACGTGGAAATGGGGCGGGCGAGGGTGGATCTGCAGCAGGAATCATAGAGGGCGCCTCCTTTGGGCGATGTGGCTTCCCCTCCACTTCCTATTTTCTGTATTGCTGAGTTCTCACGAGCAGGGTACCTCAGTCTACGACCAAATCGCCCAGATACAAAACGGTTCGTTCGCCACCGATTTGTCTCTTCGATTGCTTTCCACAAAACACGCTGACAACCAACGGGATTGAACTGTTCGATTTCATTGAAATTATTTGAGTCTCGGTGCGCGTCAGAAACACGACAAAAAATATTTTTGGGTCGTCGACGAACTTGATATTTTTGATATGTGTTGCCTCAACAGCACATCAGGCCGTCGTTCTGAAGGGCACCACCACGCCTGAGGCCGCACCGGCGCAGAATTCAGCCCATGCGTCCATTAGCTTTCGCCGCTTCTCGAGCGCGTCCCCGCGCCGGTACGCCCGCTCGGTTTGGTCGCCAACAACGTGTGCTAACGCGGCCTCGACCACTTCCCGCGGAAAATCCGTGCATTCGCCGGCCCAATCTCGGAAGGTGGAGCGAAAGCCATGAACTGTGATGGCGTCATATTTCATTCGCTTTAGCACCGCGGCCATTGCCATGTTCGAAAGCGGCTTTCGGTAAAGGAGTCCCGGAAACAAAAAGTCGTCATCCGCGGCGCGGAGCGGTCTTACCTCTTCCAGAATAGCCAAGGCACGATCGCACAGCGGCACCCGATGCTCGCGCTCAGCCTTCATACGATCGGCTGGGACCGTCCAAGTTTTTTCGGGCAGCGCGAATTCCGCCGGCATCGATCCTATGGCCTCACCGGTCCGGGCTGCAGTGAGTATCGTGAATTCGAGGGCACGCGCGGCAACGCCCCCGTGCTCCTGAAGCTTCGCCATGAACGCGGGTAGTTCGGCGTAGGGCAGCGCGGCGTGATGTTTGACCTTTTGCACCTTCGTAGGCTTCGGCAAAAGGTTTTCGCAGTGTCCGCGCCACCGCGCGGGGTTTTCCCCTTTGCGGTAACCGCGGGCCGTTGCCCAGGCGAGCACGGCCTCAATGCGACCCCGTACGCGGCTGGCGGTCTCAGTCTTGGTCGACCAAATTGGCTCAAGCGCCCGCAGGACTAGTGTCGTGTCGACGGCTTGCACTGGCAACTCGCCGAATACCGGGCCAGCGTAAGTGTCCAGGGTGCTTTTCCACTGTGCGGCGTGCTTGGCATTTCGCCAACCGGCCTTCTCTGATGCCATGAAGGCGGCTGCACAGTCGTTGAAGGTCATGCTTGATGCGGCCGCGAGGCGCGCCTCTACGCGTTGTGCGTCGCGATGCTCGATGGGGTCGATCCCCTGAGAGCGCAGCCGGCGACATTCTGCGGCCGCGTCGCGGGCGCCAGCGAGGTCGACGGCATCAAGCGAGCCGAGACCCATTTGGCGCTCTCGTCTATTGATCGCGAAACGGAACATCCAGCTCTTGCTGCCGGTCGAGCTCACCTGTAAATAGAGGCCACCGCCGTCGGGGATGAAGTGTGGAATGTCGCCTCTTGGCTTCGCGTTCTGAACGGCCTTCGCGGATAATCTCTTGAGCGTTTGCGCCATGTCCTATCCCCGAGCCTATCCCCGTCCGCGAGCCGGATTGTTCTGAACGGCTACGACATAGTTTATCAGATCGTTGCTCGGAAATCGCCGGCAATCTTCAGTTTTCAGAACTGAATCGCTCGAAATAGAAAAGAGCCTAAGCGGACGCCCACTCCGCCGCGGCGCCACAGACAAAGGCGCGCGCCGCTTCGCGCGCCACGGGCCGGATGCTCCGGTTCTGCGCAATCCCAATTATTCAGCCTTGAGACCGGTCGCCTTTATCA
>Ga0182024_10024634_pt1 | contig 10681 bp, 11 predicted proteins | sample P32metaG_FD_120480 | JGI IMG/M metagenome (GOLD analysis project Ga0182024, IMG submission 120480) | Permafrost microbial communities from Stordalen Mire, Sweden - P3-2 metaG (Illumina Assembly) | ecosystem: Environmental > Terrestrial > Soil > Wetlands > Permafrost | place: Sweden: Stordalen...
CGGGCTGGGCGGGCATTTGTTGATCGATGGTTTGTCTGCCGACGGAATAAATGGTGCCGGTGCGGCTGGGATCGACGAGTGTCGCGGAATCGGTGACTTGAATTTGGGTGGCCACCGGAGCGACACCGAGAGTGACGGGGATGCGGAGAGGAACTTCGGAGCGGATGTCGACGAGTTTAGTCCAGGGGGCGAAGCCTTCGGCGTTGATGTTTAGACGATAGATTCCGAAAGGAAGATCCTGGGCGGTGTAGCGGCCGTCCTGCGCGATTTTGAAGGTGCGGTGTAGTTGATTTGCTTCGCTGAGCAGCTCGGCATCGGCGGCAATCGTTGCGCCGGCTGAATCGTGAACTTCGATGCGCAATTCACCGCGGACGCGCTGGGCGTGAAGGGTGCTCGCGGCAAAACAGAGAACTGCCAGCGAAACGAAAATCAGGTAATGGAGTAGTACGCGCATCTTTATCGTTGGTGGTAGATAGGATTCGAGCTTTCTCGAAGCCTTCGGGTTGCCAAATAGGCTTCAGGAAGCCAAATCGTCCAGCCGGGCGATTGATTTTCTCCGCAACTAACTTCGACAGCTTTTTTACGTTAGCACGAAGGGCACCGTAGCTATCGGAGTCAGGGGACACGCGGCAACTAAAGAGCAACAATTAAAGCGCGAGGCCGTTTGCTAACATTTGACCTATGGGACTCGTTCGCGCCTAGGAACCGTTGGGGATTATGCGTCGCCTGCTATGCACCATTGGCTTTACCGGGAAGACCGCGGAGGAGTTTTTCGACTTGCTTCGCGACGCCGGCGTCCAAAGCGTAATTGATGTACGACAGAATCGCACCGGGCAGCTTTCGGCGTTCGCGAAACATCCCGACCTGGGGTTTTTCCCACGGCAGATCGGGAACATGGGCTACGGGCACGAGCCGCTGCTCGCACCATCGCCGGAGCTGCGAAAAGCCTATCAGGAAGATAAAGACTGGACTGCTTACGAGCACGGCTTCTTAAAATTATTGAAGCAGCGCGGGGTGCCGGAGAGCCTGGATGTGTCGAGCTGGCCCGCTAATGTTGCATTGCTCTGCACTGAACCGGGGCCCGAGAAGTGTCACCGCCGATTAGTCGCTGAGGTATTGGCGAAGCACTGGAGCGCAGCGAATGAGGATGTGGAAGTGCGGCATCTGGTCTCCAGTAAGGGACGTGGAAAGCGGCAGCAGCGCGTGGTTGCGTCATGAGTCCTGATCTAAATTTGTCAGCGGATAAAACATCGGCGGAGAACGTGTGTCAAGGTGTGGCGATTACCGGCTGGGCGGCGGCATTAGGGGCGCGGCGGGTGCTATCGGAAGAAGTGGACCGGGCATTTGGGATGCCCATTGGGAAATTGCGATGCCGAGCGGGGATTGAATCTGTGTCCTATGCCGCTGAGGGCGAGACGGAATTAACTCTTGGCGCGCAAGCATTGCAGCAGGCGCTGGATGTTGCGGGATGCGGAGCGGAGGAGATTGACTGGATCATCGCCAGCAGCGAGACGCACGTGGCGTATCCCTCGCTGGCGGCACAGCTTCATAAACGCGCAAATGTTCGCGAGAATTGCGGGGCGTTGGATGCTGGAGGCGCTTGTCTGGGGCTGCTGAACGCTCTCGCGGTGGCGCAATCTTTCCTGGACAGCGGCCGGGCGCGAAACGTTGCAGTGGTTACTGCAGATGTTCACAGCCGCACGTTGGTTCCCGGGCGGGTCGCGGGGGAATTTGGCGGTTTGTTTGGCGATGGCGCGAGCGCATTTATTCTGCGCAATGATGGCGAGACTAAAAAATCCGCTAGCTACGTTTTGGGAAAATTTTTCTTTGGATGCGCCAATCAATACGCGGAAGCAATTTGCGTGGCCGGCGTTGAGAATGGTGGGTTGGCGGTGCGATTCGATGGGGAGGCATTGTCGCGGGCGGCGATTACGCGGATGGAACGGACGCTGACGGAGGTGGAAAAGACGAGCGGGATTTGTCGGCTGGAGGTGGGGGCATTCGCGACACACCAGCCTAACCCGCGGCTGGTGACGCTGTTGGCCAAGCAATGCAACGTACCGGCATCTGTTTTTCCGGAGGTAGCGCGCAAGTCTGGGAATCTGGGATCTTCTACCTGCGGCGTTGCGCTTCATGTTGCGCTTGAGGCTGCTGCGAAAATGCCGGTGTCCGCACGCAAGCCGATTTTTCTCGCATCACTTGGCCCGGGCCTTTTATACGGAGGGGGCTGGCTGACGCCTGGCGGCGTTGCGGGCATTGCGGGGTAACTTTCATCGGTGTTTTGAATTTCGGACGACGATAGCGAGCAATGAGTTACTCGGAGCGTCGAAGTTCTAGTGGAGGACGAGTGGCGAGTTTCTCCGCCACCGTACGCATTTCGTCATGGATCAGGCCATTCGTTGCCAGGATAACCGGCCCACCGAGGCGATAGGGTTGGCCGGAAAAGTCGGTGACTTTGCCGCCAGCTTCTTCGACCAGCAAAACACCCGCCGCGGTATCCCAAGGCTTTAATCCAAATTCCCAAAAACCTTCGAAGCGGCCGGCGGCGACGCAGGCTAAATCAAGTGCGGCGGAACCGTCACGCCGAACACCGTGCGAGCGCATGGTGAAATCGCCGTAGTACCTGAGATTGGGGCTGGCGGTGCGCTTGTGAGTGGGGAAACCGGTACAAAGCAGACTGGTCGAGAGCGTGGGGATTTTCGAGGCGTGGATTTTATTGCCGTTGAGGGTGGCGCCTTGGCCGCGTGCCGCAGCGAAGAGTTCTTCGGAGATGGGGTTGTAAACCACGGCTGCGAGGAGCGAGTCATGTTGGGCTAGAGCCAGAGAGACGCAAAAGCAGGGATAGCCGTGTGCGAAATTGGTGGTGCCATCAAGTGGATCGACGTGCCAACGGTAGCCGGAGGTGGCCGCGGATTCGTGGCCTCCGCCTTCTTCGGCGGCAATGGCGTGGTCGGGGAATAATTTTGTGATGCGCGCGACGATGGCGGTTTCGGAGCGTTTGTCGGCTTGGGTGACCAAGTCGACTTCGTCGCCTTTGTAGGAAATCTTCGCGGGACGCGCAAATTCTTCGCGCAGGATTTGGCCTGCTTCGCGGGCAATTTCGATAGCTGCTTGCAGATAATTTTCAGGCATCAAGAATTCGAAACAAATCTCGACGGTAATTCAACCTTGCTCAGTCTATCAGGCGCTTCTGTACCAGCCGCCACTCCACCAGCCGCTACTCTGGCAGCCACTATTTCGGACCGGTAAGGTAGGTTTTTCGATGGCGCACCTTGTAATTGTCCAGCACTTTGACCTGAATACTCCGGTACGTGTTGACGGGGCCGGGCGGATTTGGGTAGTAGCCCAGATGGTATTGAGTACGCAGCTCGCGATCAATGCGATCGAAAATAATGTCGAGATCCTGGGCGGTATCGGGGAAGAAGATCGCGCCGCCGGTAGTGTCGGTGATGGTTTCGATGGCGTGCTCGCCGGCAGTGTTGCGGCCGCTTTCGTTCTTCACCGGACGCACGATGATGGAATAAAGCAAAGTATTGGCGCGCACGGCGGCTTTGCGGGCGGCCTCGAAATCCCACTGGCTGGTAGTTTCGCCACCATCGGTAACCAAAATAATGACGCGGCGGTGGTCTTCCTTGCGATGTTCGAGTGCCTTAGAGCCGAGCACCAGAGCGTCGTAGATCGAAGTGCCGGAGCCGTCGGGGATTTTTTGAACCGCGTTTTGCAGCACCTTGACGTTATCGGAAAAGCCTGCGATCTGCCTGACGTTTTCATCAAAGGCAAAGACGGAGAGGTGGTCTTCAGGACGTAACACCTGAGCGATGAAGTGTGTAGCGGCCTGTTGTTCGAAGGAAATTTCCTTGTGAGCGCTGAGGCTGGCGTCAATCATCAAGGCGATGTCGAGGGGCAGTTTGGTCTCTGATTCGAAGACTTCGATTTTTTGCTGCACGCCCTCTTCAAATATCTGAAAGGCCTCGACGGGCAGGTCTGGAGCGGGGCGGTTGTTGTCATCGAGGACGCTGACGAGCACGTTGACCAGGTTGACGCTGACACGAATGCGGCCTTGTTGTGGGGGTTCATCGTTGGAATTGCTATCGCGGTTGTCTTTATTGACGGGCTCGGGCGGGCTGGTGTTTTCCGGCGTGGACGTGGTGGAACTGGTGGAACTTGGCGTCGTGGTTTTGGATTTAGGTTTTCGCGCCCAGGGAGGGCGGTCGGAACTGTCCTGGGAAGCCGCACTGGCGGCCAGAAATAGCGCCGCAGCGGCCAGGACAGCAAGTTGTTTTACGTTAAGGCGGCGGGTCCACATCCTGGGATTAAGATGCAGGTTTCACCGCGGATGTCGCCGAAGGCGCTGAAGGCACGGTGGGTAATTCTCCATCGGCCCAAACGGAGCCGTCTTCGAAGTATTCTTTTTTCCAGATTGGCACGGTACGTTTGAGGGTGTCGATGGCGTAGCGGCAGGCGTCGAAGGCGGCGGCTCGATGGGCAGCGCTTACCGCGATGTACACGCTGGTTTCTCCAATTTCGAGCCGGCCGAGACGGTGAACCATGGCGACGCGATGGATGGGAAAGTGATTGTGGAGGTACGCGGCGATCTCCTGAATTTTGGCCAGAGCCATGGGCTCGTATGCGTCGTACTCGAGGTAGAGGGTGCGGCGGTTTTTGGAATGGTCGCGGACGAATCCGTCAAAGATAACAATGGCGCCATCTTCATTGCCGCGAACATCCGCTGCCAGAGTGACCGGGTCTATGGGTTCGTGAACTAGCGCAGTGATCTCAGTGGACGGCGTCGCCATGGGTATACTTCAGCCGCCGCTTACGGGCGGCAAGAAGGCCACTTCGTCGCCAGCGTGAAGGGCGGTGTTCCACGGTGCGAACTCCCGATTGCAGGAGGCGACCAGAGAAGAGCGGTACTGTTTCAATTCAGGGTAATGGCTGGCGTATTGAGCAAAAAGCGCTTCGATATCGGACTCGACCGCAAGGTCTATGGATTCCTGGGTACGCCCGAGGATTTCTTTCAGGCGGCCGAAAAACAGGACCTTGACACGGATGGATTGGGAAATGGAAGGCACGAGACGATTGTAACCTGCGTGTCGAGATGGGACTAGTGGACGAGTCGGTTGGCGTAGGGTCTTGTTTATGTTTGTTGCCTGGCGCGCGCTGGGGTACAACGCAAAGTAATTCCTTGAGGACACGATGAACATCTTAATCACGGGGGCGACCGGGCTGGTAGGAACGGCGCTGGTAAAGAAGATTACGGCCGAAGGACAAACGGTGTACCGGTTGACGCGGGCGGAAAGCCCCAACTCCGGCGCAAAAATGCCTGGGGTTTTTGATTTGCCATGGAATCCGAGTAGCGGCGGGATTGGCGGTTCTGGTGGTTCGAGCTCGCTTCAAGTTCCCGCTAGTGTGGATGCGGTCATCAATTTGGCGGGCGCGCCTGTTGTGGGTGGCCGGTGGACGAACGAGCGCAAAGCGCTACTGCGATCGAGTCGCGTCGACACGACGCGTGGACTGGTGAGCGCGATCGCAAAAATGGAGAAGAAGCCGCGAGTGTTGATTTCGGCTTCGGCCATTGGTTATTACGGCAACCGCGGCGAGGAATTGGTGACGGAGAACAGCGCGCCGGGAACGGATTTTCTGGCGGAGCTCGCAAAGGAGTGGGAAAACGAAGCGGTTAAGGCCGAGGAATTTGGAGTACGGGTTGTGTTGTTGCGGTTTGGAATTATTCTAGCCAAACAGGGTGGGGCGCTGCCGAAGATGATGATGCCGTTTAGATTTGGATTGGGCGGGAAGCTGGGGTCGGGGCGGCAGTGGACTTCGTGGATAGCGCTGCAAGATGTTGTCGCAATCGTCCAGGAAGCGCTTCGAAATGACAGTTGGAAGGGGCCGATAAATCTAGTGGCGCCACAAGCGGCGCGCAATTCTGATTTCACAAAATCGCTAGCGAAGGTACTGCATCGGCCAGCGATATTTACGGTGCCGGCTTTCGCGCTGAAGCTGGCGATGGGCGAAATGGCGGAGACATTGTTGGGAGGGGTGCGCGTCGCGCCGCAAGTATTGGAGCAGAACGGTTACCGGTTTCTGCATGCGAATCTGGATGAGGCGTTGAAGGAGATTCTTGGCTGATGCCAGCACGATTGGAAAGCCGGACGTAGGTCATTTTCAAATTGGAATCTTTACCACTCGACTGGTTCCGAAACGGGACGACTGCTACGAGTGAATGGAACGAGAGACAGTGGTGCAACGGGCCAGGTTTCTGCATGCCTCGACGTAACCACGTGCTGGTTACGGTTCTGCCTGGAAGCGCGCTGCTTGTCCCGCTCGGCGTGCAGCCTTTCGTCGCGACTGTGCTGGGCACCGACAACCAAAATGTGGTGTGGCAGATTCAGGGCGCGGGTTGCTCGGTGGCGGGAATTTGTGGAGCGATCACACCTGCGGGCGTATACACCGCACCTGGCGGGGCGCCTACGCCGGACACGCTGCAAGTAGTAGCTGTCAGCAGCGAAGATCCAGCGCAATCGGGAACAGCGAACGTCACGATTTCCACGGGAGTCAACATTTTGACGCTGCATCCCGCCAGCGTTTATGCGGGTGCGGCCAACGGATTCACGCTGAAAGTTATTGGAACTGGTTTCGCGGTATCGGTGTCCGGGGCCGGATCCGTACTGCTGATCGGTGGCACCGCACGCACAACTACGTGCGGCACTGCGCAAGAATGTATCGCTCCAGTGACGGCGGCGGACGTTGCGCTTGCGGGCAATGTAAGTGTGCAGGTGGAAAATCCCGACGGCACGCGATCCAATGCCGTCTCGTTGGTGGTAGCGGTGCCCAACGTTTCGGACGATGTTATTTCGTTGAGCGCAGGCGCACCAGAAGTTTCCGGCAAAGACATCGTGGTGGTTGAGCCCACGACCGCGGGAGTGTCGGTCCCTGGCAACGACGTGGATTTAGATGTCGCGGCGCTTGGCAGTTTTTCGGCGGTAAATAATTCCTGCACGCTTGGCGGGAATCCAGTGATGCTAACGCGCCCGCAAAGCGGCGTTGCGACGGCGTCGTTATGCCGCAATTCCACAAGCGATCCGGGATGGCCGTCGTTGCAAGGATGTGTTGTGCCGCCAGTGGATATCAGCTTTACGGTGCGGATAAGGCCGGGACCCTGAGGATGCAAAAGATCAGTCTGCAGCGTACCGCGACTCGGGCGTATCAAAAATCTCGTTAGTTGAATTTTTGTTCGGCGTAGATTTTTTTGATGGCGGCGCCGATGGTGAAACCCCACACTGGGGCGGGATATTTTTTTAGCGCATCGGGGATGACGTATTGATCCGCTGCAACGTCAGCGGGCACGCCGGCCTTATGCATTTTTTCAGCCTGCGCCGCCAAATCGTCGAAAATATTTGAGAGCGCAGTAACGCCATCTTGTCCGCAAATCTGCCCGTGGCCTGGAACGAACAAGGTGTCGTTATCCCAGGAAGAAAAGGTTCGCAGTGTCGCGCGCCAACCGGAAACGGTGGCCTGCTCGTCGAAACAATACGGGTAGGAGCCGCTGAAAAGCAGATCTCCGGTATACACCACATGCTGGTCCGGCACACGCACGATTAAATCCGTGCCGGAGTGTCCTGGGAAGTTTTCGATTATGGCGGTGAGGCCGCCGAGATCGATGGTCATCGGCAGCTTGGTGGGATCGAGGGGACGATTCGGCAGGCTTAAAATATTTCCATTCACGAGAGTATAGATGTGTTCGAGCATGGTGACGTCGCTTTGCGCATGCTCCTTTTGGAGATCGCTCTTGGCTTCGTCTACGCGCTTTTCAAGTGGCGCGAGCACTGTCGATTTTTCGGCGCCCTGCATCGGGGCATAGGTGTCCACTATGCGGCGTGCGACCGCAGCATGAGCCCAAATCTGGATATTGTTTGCTCCATAAAAGGAATTGCCGGTGGAATGATCGAAGTGATAGTGGGTATCGAGGGCGGCTTTTACCGGGACCTGACTCACGGCATGGAAAGCATCCATCTGGAACGCCGCTCCGGCAGGGCTGACAAAACCCTCGATCAAAAGCGCGCTGTCTTTTCCGCCAAGAAAACCGCCGTTGCACATGGTCTGCAGCCCTTTGGTGGTGTCGGAGATGGTGGCGTAAAGACCATTGCCGACCTTTCGGACCGACGCGAAACCCTTGTCGGCCACAACGGTATGCAATAACCGCGAATCGTTTTGCAGCGCGGCAACCAGTGGCGGTATCGGAAGCAAATTCGCGACTGAGTGCAGCGCGGCGAAGGACGATGAACCGGCCAAAAAGCCGCGGCGCGAAAAACGTTGAGGATATTCACCCATCTTTATCTCCAATCGTTTACGGAAATCGGACCGGCCGGGGATTTTTGAGTGCGGGCCTGGAATTTTGTTTTGTTGCGCGGTTTAACTTATGTGATGCGTTACTGGAACTTCTAAGTACAGTTGCCGATCGAACATGCTTCTTTTCCCGTAAAATTTACTACACAAGCTGTCGAAGTTCTAACGTCACCTCGTTCACCTGGAAAAAAGAGGGAGATATAGCTCTATGAATAAAGTCATTCCCGTTCTTGGAGTGGCGCTGTTTTTATTTACGCCCGCGGTCAATTCGCAGAATCCCTGCGATGCCAGCGATCCTAACTGCATACCTCCTAATCCGGAGATGCGTCGCCAGGAAGTGGTCAATCTGGAGCGCGAGACGGCGCGGGCGATCATGCTGAATAACGGAACATTTTTCAGGCGGGTGTACAGCGATGACTTCGCGGGCACCTTGTCGCACGGGCAAATGGTGGACAAGAATAATTTGATCAATGAAGTGCAAAATAGCGGGGCGAAGTACGAGTCCTTCAATGCCTCGGATATTCAGGTGCGTTTCTTTCAGGAAACCGCAGTAGCCACTTGTTTGTGGACCTTGCGCGCTATCTTCAACGGTCAGCAAATCGAGACGCAGATGCGCGTCATGCATGTGTATATCAATGGTCCTCGTGGCTGGCACGTGGTGGCCGGCCAAAACACGCCGCTGCCTCCGTACACCCCGCACCCGCTATAGATATTTGTTCACGGCGCGACGGCGATCACTAGATGGCTCACAACGAATCAAGATTGCTTGATTTGTGAATGCGGGCAAGATTTAACCACCGTTAAAAGGGAATGCTGGCGTCGATTCGCGAAGACCATTCTGCGGAACGGGCATTTTACGTACGTATTTGTCAACTGACGCGGCCCTGCAAAAGATGCGCAGCTTGGCGCGTATCTTGGCGCGTGTCAACGCAAAGTAGAAATGTCCGGTTTTTCGCAAGATAGAAAAGTCCGGTTCCATGGTTTCCTCCAGGGGTGATGGGCAGGCACATGATATTTGGGTTTGATGTTGTCTTTTGGTTTTGTTCTTCGTTCCGCAAGTCCTGCAGGCCGTAGGCCGGAAGGACTTGCGGGCCGTCGCAGAGGTGCTGGACAATGGCGCAGGCGGAGATAGCGGCCGCGGAAGCGTAGCCAGTGCGAACCATCCAGTCGTCGCTCGATTTCCACCTGCGCACCGCGAAGACCCGCGCAGACTTCTTCGCGGGGCACGCCCCAACGGTGGCCATCCCAGCTGACAGTGTGATCGTCGGCTACCTGGCGACCCACGCGCACGCTTAGAATTTCCTCCAGCCGTTGTTCTGAATCCAACCGTCGGTGTGCATTGCGCGGTCTGCGAGGTGCCACCGTGAACCGCTCTTCCCACGCCGGAAGAAAACGCATCTCTAAGAAATGATTGGCGGCCGCGATGCTGTCGATCCCCGCCAGCCGCATTTCCTTTACCAAGCGGTCCTGCAGCGTGGCGAACAGTCGCTCGATCCGCCCTTTGGCCTGCGGACTGTGTGCCGGAATCCATTCGATCCCCAACTCCCGCAGCGCTCGTCCGAAATGCGAGCGGGCTTTTTCTCCCCGCAATTGTTCCCCCAGCGGCGCCGCAGCAGAGGTCCGGAAGATGCTGTTTTTATCAGTGTAATGCGCTACCGGACGTCCGTAGCGCCGTAACCATTCCCCGAAGGTTCGCAAGTTCTCTTCCGTGGTGTCGTGCTCTGTGAAACGCGCATAGAAACGGCTGGTGGCGTCATCGATCACCGCAATCAACTGACATGCCGGCCCGCGCTCCTCCAACCAGCGAAACGGGGAGCTATCTTGCATCACCAGCTCTCCGAAACTGGCGCGCCGCTCCCGCCACACATGGATGGTCTTTATGCGTTGCGCGCGGGGGCACCACAAGCTGGCCTTCACCATCCACTTGCGCAGCGTCTCGCGGCTCACTAGCAGCCCCTCCTGGGCCAAGTGCTCGGCGGCCAGTGTGGGCCCGAAGTCCGCGTAGCATTGGCGCACGCGGCGCAAAATCTGCTGCTCGAACGGAGCTGCTAATCTACGATTCGATGGCCGCCCGCGTAATCCATGGAGGAGCACTCGGTCACCGCGTTTGCTCAGACCAACCAATAATCGACGGATGTGTCGATCGCTGATCTTCAGTCGTCTGGCGGCTTCGATCTGCGTGATCTGCTTCCGCCTTATTTCGTGCAGCACACCTAACCGGTCCCGTTCTCGTTGGCTCAAGGCGATTCGCTCCGTTTCCATGGGGCCCTCGGCCACCTATGAAAGCGGACATTTCTACTTTGCTCAAACCGGACATTCTCATTTTGCAGCGACA
>Ga0182024_10024635_pt1 | contig 10681 bp, 9 predicted proteins | sample P32metaG_FD_120480 | JGI IMG/M metagenome (GOLD analysis project Ga0182024, IMG submission 120480) | Permafrost microbial communities from Stordalen Mire, Sweden - P3-2 metaG (Illumina Assembly) | ecosystem: Environmental > Terrestrial > Soil > Wetlands > Permafrost | place: Sweden: Stordalen...
CACGTCCTGCGGAAACTCTTTGCCGTGCTCGCGCACGATGGATTTGAAACGATCGACGAGCGCCTTCCAAGATGCTGCGTCGATTTCGGCGTCGGTCCGAACGCCGAGCGAGGTGCGAGCGGCATCGATTAGCTCTTCGAAACGATCCTTACCGATGCCGAGCACGACGTTTGAAAACATCATGATGAAGCGGCGGTACGCGTCCCAGGCGAAGCGTTCGTTGTTGGTCAGGCGCGCGAGCCCGGCGACCGTGTCGTCGTTCAAGCCGAGGTTGAGGATCGTATCCATCATGCCGGGCATCGAGACGCGTGCGCCGCTGCGAACCGAAACGAGCAGTGGATTCTCGGCGACGCCGAACCTCTTGCCGGTGCGCTTCTCGAGCTCGCGCATCGCGACATCGACTTGCTCTTGCAGTCCCTCCGGGTATGCGCGACCGCCGTCATAGAAGCGCAGGCACGCCTCGGTCGTGATCGTAAACCCGCTGGGCACGGGCAGACCGGCAGCCGTCATCTCCGCCAGGCCTGCGCCCTTGCCGCCGAGCAAATTGCGCGCAGCTTTGGGATCCGGGTTCGACGCGAGTGCGCCACTCTCGTCGAAGAAATAGACGAACTTCGTCACCGCAAGCGTTCCCGCAAATGCTCGGCGAGCCGATCGCCCGCGACGCGCTCCTGCTGCATCGAATCGCGCGAGCGCAACGTCACGCTTCCGTCGGCCATCGTTTCGTAGTCCACGGTCACGCAGAACGGCGTACCGATCTCGTCCTGACGCCGGTAGAGCTGACCGATGTTTCCCTCGTCGTACTGCGTCCGAAACTCCGACCGCAGCGCCGTCTCGATACTCTCCGCGCGCTCGACGAGCTCGGGCTTGTTGCGCGCCAGCGAAAAGACTGCGACTTGTACGGGAGCGATGAAGGGATGGAATCGCAGAACCGTACGCTCCGTCTCCTTCCCGTTGGGATCGACGCTGCGTTCGCGCTCGTAAGCGTCGATGATGAAGGTGAGGGCGGTTCGGTCCATTCCGGCCGAACTCTCGATCAGCAACGGTGTGTAATGCGTCTTGGCCGCTTCGTCGAAGAAACGGAGATCTTTGCCGGAGAGCGCCATGTGCGCGTCGAGGTCGTAGGTGCCGCGGTGCGCGATCGACTCGAGCTCTCCCCAGCCCCACGGAAAGAGATACTCGACGTCGATGCCGGCCTTGGCATAATGCGGGCGCTCCGAATCGGGCAGCTCGTAAAAACGCAGCCGCTCGGAAGCGATGCCGTAACTCGCATACCAGTTCTTGCGCCGCTCTACCCACACACGAAAGGTTTCCATATCCGCGCCGTCGTCGGGAACGAAATATTCCAGCTCCGCCTGTTCGAACTCGCGAACCCGAAAGGTGAAGTTTCCCGGCGTGATCTCGTTGCGGAACGATTTGCCGATCTGCGCCACCCCGAACGGCGGCCGCTTGCGCGCGCTTTGGTAGATGTTTTTGAAGTTCACGAAGATGCCTTGCGCGGTCTCCGGGCGCAGGTACGCCACCGACGACGTGTCCTCCATCGGCCCTATCGAAGTGCGCATCATCAGATTGAAGTTGCGCGGCTCGGTAAACGAGTCTTTGCTGCCGCAGTCGGGGCACTGCGAGCGATCCTGGAGATGGTCGGCGCGAAAGCGATGCTTGCAGACCTTGCAGTCGATCATCACGTCGTGAAAGGCGTCGATGTGCCCCGACGCCTTCCAGACGAGAGGATGCATGATGATTGACGAATCGAAGGCAACGACGTCGTCGCGCAGCTCGACGGTGTCTCGCCACCAGGCGCGTTTGACGTTCTGCTTGAGCACGGCCCCCAGCGGCCCGTAATCCCAGAACCCGTTGATTCCGCCATAGATCTCGCTGGATTGAAAGATGAAACCTCGGCGCTTGGCGAGGGCGGTGATCTCTTCCATCGTGACGCGGCGAGCCGAGGCTGCAGTTTCCACTGGGTCGCTAGATTTATCGCGCCCGTCGCAAACCCCCGCCGTAGCGGCGGCCGCGCCACTCGACGCCTCGCCCGACGAACGTGCAATAAAGCGACGTCGCAAAGATGGCCAGCGTGACCACGAGCCCCAACGGCACCGCCAAACCCGAGCCGGGACGGAAACGAGCGCGCCGCATCCCGAACTCGGCGACTGCGATGATTGCCGCACCGCTCAGCGCAAGAACGGCAACGGCAAGCCACTGGCGCTGGACCAGAGCGACGAGCACGACGATCGGCGAGATCGGCGAAACGCAAGCCAGAAGCGCCGTCCCGGCGATCGCTCCGCACGGACGTCCCCGCGCCCCGATTGCAAAGTTCTTGACGAAACCTTGCCATATCTGTGCGAAGGACACATACATGCGCGTGCGGACGAGCCCGCCGGCACCGGCGAGAAAGATTCGAAACCGGCCGTCTCGTTTGAAGCGGCACGCCAGCTCGAGATCCTCGGCGATCTCGGCGCGAACGGCTTCGTGCCCGCCGATTGCGTCGTACGCAACCCGTGAGACGAGGATGTATTGTCCGTTGAAGATCGCCACATCGGGCTTTCGCGGGTCGTTGACGTCGTCCGTAGCTCCGACGCCAAGCATGATGACGAAAAGGATCGTCGGTAAGAGCAGGCGTTCGGCGAGGCCGATCGTCTGCTGATCGGTCAGCAGACTCACAACGCCGTAGCCGTTCTCCAGCGCACATTGAAGGGCCGAGGTCGCCGCGAGCGGCTCGTGCTCGGTGTCGGCATCGGTGAAGAGGAGCCACGCGCCGCGAGCAAAGCGCGCACCTTGCGCGAGGGCCCACGGCTTTCCAACCCATCCGTCGGGAAGCTGCTCGCCGGCGACGACCTTCAGGCGCGGATCGCGCTCGGCGATTGCATCGACGATGCTGCGCGTGGCGTCGGTGGAGCGATCGTCGACGACGAACACCTCAAAGTTTGAATGGCGCGTTGAAAGCAGCGAGTTTACGCAGCGCGCGATGTTCCGCTCTTCGTTGCGCGCCGGTACGATGATGGAGAGGCTCGGGAGCTCGCTTTGGGGTTCGCGTGGCTCGATCTTGGCTTGCGAACGCAGAACGACGTCGAGCGCCCGCAAAGCGAAGACGAGGTTGGCGGCGCTCAAGAAGAGCGCAACGGCAATCAACACGGAGTATCTACTTAGTTCCCCACGCTCGGTTTTTACGCGGCATGGCGCGAGCATCCTAGCGTTCCGCCAATTGTTGACAACTTCCAAGCGAGGGATGGAGACGGGCTGGGGCGCTTCGATGGTGTCGACTGCTGGTCTGATACACCAAGCAGCCGGGTTCGATTCCCGGGCGCTCCAGCCGCGCAGCTCACCCTGTTGCGAAGCCGTTACCGATGTGGTATCGTTGGTTGCGTATCAGGCCAGCAGTACATCGAAACGCGCGAGGCGCCGCAGTAATGCGGCGCCTCGTTCTTTTGATAGCTCGCGCGGTCGCTCGGTGATCCTTCGTCCTTCGACCGCGCTCAGGATGACAATGCGGGTGACACTGGGAGAGCTTTGGGCTGTGTCTCCGCTCTGAGCTGGCCGCAGGCGGCGGCGATGTCGCGGCCCATGTTCTGGCGCACGGTAACCGGAACGCCGGCGTCGTCGAGGATCTTCGCGAACTCCCAAATCCGCGAATCGGGCGTCGCGGCAAATGGCGCGTCGGGCGTCGAATTATAGGGAATCAGATTGACGTGGTACAGGTGGCCGCGCATGAGCGCAGCTAACTCGCGCGCCGACTCGGGGCTATCGTTCACGCCCGCCAGCATCACGTACTCGAAAAAGACTTTGCGCCGCGTCTTTTCGACGTACCGTTCGCAGGCCGCCATCAGTTCCGCAAGCGGGAAGCGGCGGTTGACCGGCATGAACGACGAGCGCAGCTTGTCGTTGGGGGCGTGCAGCGAGATCGCGAGGTTGACTTGGCAATGCTCGCCGGCGAAGGCATCGATCTTGTCGACCAAACCGACGGTCGAAATCGTGATGTGACGATGCCCGAGTCCAAAGCCCTGCGAATCGTTGAGCAGCGCGACGGCCTCCATCACGGCATCGTAGTTGTGAAACGGCTCTCCCATCCCCATGAAGACCACATTGGTGATGCGTTTGTCGCGCGCTTTGAGCTCGCGCGCGAAGAACCACGCTTGATCGAAGATCTCGCCGGCGGTGAGATTGCGATTGAACCCAGCCTGCCCGGTCGAACAAAACGCGCACGCAAACGCGCATCCCGCCTGCGAGGAAAGGCAGAGCGTCGTGCGGTCGCCGTAGTGCTCCATCAGCACGGCCTCGATTTCTTTGCCGTCGTGCAAGCGAAAGAGGCCTTTGGTCGTCTGCGCATCCTGCGATCGCTGCAGCAAAACGGGCTCGATGGCGGAAAACGCAACGCCGCGCGCGACGAGCGATTCGCGCAGCTCCCTCGGCAGCGGCGTCACCTCGCCGGGTCCGCCAAGCAGCTCTTTGGCGGCCGCGCGATAGAGCTGCCGCAACCGGTACGGCTTGAGGTCGTAGTGCGTGATAAACTCATCGACATTCGGAAAGCCGGCGCGCGTGACGACGTCGTGCAGCCAAATCTGTAGCGGTTCGCGTGTCATTCGAAGAGACTCGCTTGAGCGATGTCCCCTTGTCGCCCTTCGACGGTCAGGGTGACAAGCGGTGGAGGAGGTTGGTCGAGTTTGGTCCGGACGGCTTTGAGATCGTCCCACACCATCCGCTTGACGGCCTCGATTTCGCCGCCCGTCTGCCGCAAGATATAGGCGGGATGAAAGGTCACCATCAGCGGCGTATCCCGCGGCCCGATGTACCAGCGGCCGCGCATCTTGGTGATTTGGAAATCGCGTCCGAGGAACGATTTCGCCGCGGGCGCACCAAGCGCCAAGATTACCTCCGGTGCGACGATTTCGATCTGTTCGTCGAGAAAGGAGCGGCAGTTCTCCATTTCCTGCGGCTCGGGCGCGCGGTTGCGCGGACCGTTCGGTCCGGGCACCGTCGGCCGGCACTTCACCGTGTTGCAAATGTACACGTCGGCGCGCGGCAGCCCGATCGCGGCGAGCATCCGATCCAGAAGTTGTCCGGCTCGACCGACGAAAGGGCGCCCCAGCTCGTCTTCGGTTTCGCCCGGGCCCTCGCCGACGACCATCAACCGCGCCCAGGGATCGCCCTCGCCGTAGACGTTGTTGCGGCGTTCGTATCCGATCGCACATTTGCGGCACTCATCGGCCGCAATCGCGGCTCGCGTCAGAAGGTCCCGGCGGCGCTCGCGCTCGCTCTCTTCCATTTAAGCGGGATCCTCTTTCGTCAGGGAGACGGCCTTGCCGGAAGCCACGACCTGGCACGAACCGTCGCCGCCTTCGGTGACGTAGAATTGCAGGCCGATCACGGCGTCGGCTCCGAGCGAATTCGCTCGGAGCCGCAGCGCCTCGAGCGCTTCGGTGCGTAACTGCTCCGCATCGCTCAAAAGCTCGCTCCCCGCCAGACCGATCAGCATCCCGAGGCTCCGAAACGTCGAGCGCAGGCGGTTGCGAGTGCGCGAAGCGCTTCCCGAAATGTAACCAAAACTCCGCACGGTTCGATAGCCCACAAGCTCCTCGAAGGTCACGAGGTTCCGGCAATCCGAAGAGAGCGACATGCCGAAGGTTTCACCGTCGGTCCTGATCATCCGCCTGGACGCGATCGGCGACGCTTTGGCCTTGACGCCTTCGATTGCGGCGTTACGACGGCAGGCCATCGCCGTCGACGTTGTCTTGCGGCGTTCCAACGCGAACGCCTTTTCCCCGCGCGCGGTCCGCGACGTCATCGTCGCGGATTTCGAGCTTCGAGACGGTACGCGATCGAACGTGAACGCAATCGAACGCCTAGGCCGCGACCTTCGCGAACGCCGGTACACCCACGTTGCAATCGCGACCGAAGATCCGGGCGGTTACCGGCTCGCCGCGGCGATCGGCGCTCCAACGCGAATCGGCTTTGAAGATCCGTGGACCAAACCCCTCAAAGCACTTTGGTCGCGCCGCATTGTAACGACGCGCGTTTATCGCAGCGCTCGACTGACCGCGCGCTCGCCGCACGAATGCGAAACGCTCTTCAAACTGGTCGAGCAGCTGGTCGGCGACGAAAATCCGACTCACGATCTCATGCAGCTCCGCCCGCTGGTGCTCGAATGCGAACCGGCGCCCGACGATCGCGTCGCCGTTCAGATCACCGATAAGTGGGAGCGGCTCGGCATTCCGATAGATTCCGTCGTAGATTTGGTGCGTCGCCTCGCTGCGGGCGGCGAGCTTCATCTCCTGTCGTCGCGCAGCGAATCCACCTACGCACAATCAGTGGAACGCGCGACGGGAATCGCCGTCAGCTATTTCGACGATCTCCCATCCTGGAAAGGGGCAATCGCCGCCGCCGTTGCGCTAGTCGCTCCCGATTCGGGAGCGGTGCACGTCGCTGGGATGACCGGCACGCCGGTTGTCGCGATCTTTCCTCCGATGCCTCTTTATGACGCGTGGGTCGCGCGCTGGTCGCCATGGGCGACGGTGCATCGTATCGTGCGCGCCGATCAAGGCTGGCCCGCGCGCGCCGCCGACTCGCTAGCGCTCCTCCTCTCTTCCTAACTGCAGCGGCCGGCGCGGCGGTACAAAAGGATGCGACCGCTGCGCGCGACGAGCATGTAACGCCGCTGGTTGACCAATCGCGCGAACGCACCGCCGTACTCTTGCAGGCGCGCGGAATCGGGGAAATCACGATCGAGCAATACGAAACATGCGCTGGCCGGCACGCTGGGAAGCTCCGGCAAGAGGCGCGCATTTGGATCGATCAGCGCGAGATGCGTGTAGGCTTCCTCCTGCGTTGCGATTCCGGCGCCCTCCGGCAGCGTCGTCAAGAAATGGTCGAGCGCAAGGTCGCGGGTTTCCACTCTGCGTAAGTTCAGGCCCGGATGCAGCGGATCGGCAACGAGAAACTCGACGACACAGAATGCGATGCACGCGCCCAGCACGATGCGCAGGCGTTCCCGCGAGATGCGGCGCAACGCCATGGCAAACGCGAAAAGCACGTAACCGATCCAGGCGCCCGCGTAATGCGTGCCCATCGTAAACGTCGTCGACATCCGCGACAAAAGCACTTCTCCCAGCGGCGCGACTGCAAGAAGGATAGCGGGAGAGAGCAGGGGCGCAAAGAGCAGCGGTCCGAACGCCAGCACCAGGAAGCCGAACCGCGCCGGCACCGCGCTCACGATGCCGCGCACATCCTGCGCGCTCCACGCATAGAATCGGCTCGGTTTCCATGGCGTTGCGGCAGCCGCTGCGGCGTGCGGCGCAATCAACGCAACGTACGTTACGCAAACCAGCGCGCTTGCGACCGCTATGCCGGCCGCGACGCGACCTCGCGTCGTTCCGCGAAACCACCACGCTCCGAGCGCGCCGGCGATCGACAGAAAGATCGCCTGATCTTCCTTTATAGCCAGCACGACCGCGGAACCGGCGATCGCCCCGGCTATCGATCCGGTATCGAACGCGTACAGCGTCCACGCGACTGCGGCCGGCGCGAACCCGTTTTCATGGAAATCGCCGAAGATCAAGCCGGCCAGCGGCGGATAGAGCCAGACCGTCAGTGCGCCGAGCCGTGCGATCCTAGCGTCGCCGCTCGAGCGCCGCACGAGAGCGTAGACCGGCGGTGCCACCGCAGCGCCGGCGATCGCCTGCAGCGCGACCAACGTCAGCGGCGCACGGAACGCCGTTACCGCCGCTCCTACGACGTAAAGGATCGGCGAAAAGTGAAAGGCCCAGTGGCTGCCTTCGATCGGATTGCAAAAGCAGCCGAACGCGCTCGTGGCCGTCTGCGCGAAGATTCCGAAATCGACCAGATTGCGGTGAACGTCGTATTTGAGTGCACCTAAGCACGTGAACAATACCGCATACGCGACGCACCCGAGCCAGAGAAAGCGATCGCGCACGCGTTACGCGGGCCGCACCGCGTTGTGCTGCTGCAGATAGGGCCAGATGAATGGATCGATGTTGCCGTCGAGCACGCCGGCCACGTTGCCGGTCTCCACGCCGGTGCGGTGATCCTTCACGAGTTGATACGGCTGAAGGACGTACGAGCGAATTTGCGAGCCCCACTCGTTGGCCTGGCGCTCCCCGCGCAAGTCGTCGAGCCGGCGATTGCGTTCTTGCGCTGCCAGCACGGCGAGCTTCGCGCGAAGAATCGTCAATGCGACTTCCCGATTCTGGGCTTGCGAGCGCTCTTGCTGCGACGCCACGACAATTCCGGTCGGCACGTGGATGATACGCACCGCGGATTCGGTCTTGTTCACATACTGGCCGCCCGCTCCGCCGGACTTGAACGTCTCGACGCGCAAACCGTCGGGTTTAATCTCCACGTCGCTTTCGGCGGCGTCCACTTCCGGAATGACGTCGACCGCTGCAAAGGACGTGTGACGGCGATGCGCCGCATCGAACGGCGAGAGCCGGACGAGCCGGTGCACGCCGCGCTCGCTTTCCAGCATCCCGTAAGCATTACGCCCACGTACGAAAAACGTCACCGACTTCAGACCGGCCTCTTCGGCGGGCGACTCGTCCGCGATCTGCGTGGAGAAACCCTTCGATTCGGCCCAGCGCACGTACATGCGCGCGAGCATCTCCGTCCAGTCCGCCGCGTCCACGCCGCCCGCGCCGGCAAAGATGCTCACGATGGCATTATGTGCGTCAAACTCGCCGCTGAAACTTGCCGCCATTTCGAAATCGTTCACCGACGCCTCGGCAGCGACGATACTGCGATCGGCCTCGGCTTCGGCGGCGGGATCGCCGTCGAAAAGGGCGAGCATCTCCCGAGCCTCGCGCAGTGAGGCGGCGATCCCGTCGAACGAAGCCGCTCGATCGCGGAGCTCGGAGAGCTCCTTCATCACGCGCTGCGCCGAATCGGGATCGTTCCAGAACTCGTTCGAGCGCGACCGCTCGTCGAGCTCGGCTAAACGGCGGCGGGCTGCGGCGTCGTCAAAGGCGCTCCTTGAGCGACTCCAGGCGCTCTTCGAGGCGGGCGATCGTCGTTCGTTGCGTTTCGCTCATGAGGTGCATTCGTTTCTTGCCGCGACGATGCGGGCCTCTTGTCGCGTCGCACCTCAGTCGTGAACGAATCACACTTTACGACGGAGGTTTCTATGAACGTTGCGCCGCTCGAAGGCTCGCTCGGCCCCGACTCTCTCTCGGCTCTCGCCGGAAACGCGCCAGAGGGATCCCTGTTCGATGGTGGCGTTGCGCCGGCCGCCGGCGATAACATTTCTCGATTCGTTCCCCCGTGGCTCAACAACGGGGCCGCCGACTCTGCCTACGGTGAGGCATCCGACAACAACCCCTCCCTACAGGGAGTCTTCGGCCCACTTATGGGCATGCTGCAGCAGCTGATGCAGATGCTGCAGTCGCTGATGGGCAACGGCGGTTGCGGTTCGCCCTACGGCGGTTACGGAAGCTCTCAACCGCGCAACGGCGAGCGTTTTTTTCAAAATGCCACCGGCTCCAGCGACGGCGATCCTCATCTGGCGTTCAACGGAACACAATGGAATAACATGGCCTCTCAGCCCGACTTGCTCAACTCCCGGTCTTTTCCAGGTGGATATCGAGTCTCGACGCAAGCGACGCCGCCGAACGCCAAAGGGATCACGTGGAACCAGTCGGCGACGGTCTCTTTAAACAACGGGGCGACGACGATCACGATGAACAATAACGGGGAACCATCGATCACGAGCTACGGTCAAACTCTTTCCATCGGTCGTGGCCAGACGCTCGAGCTCGGCGACGGAGAGTCCGTCAACTGCGAACAAAACGGCGCATTGCGCGTCACGGCTCAAAACGCCCAGGGCGGCCAGATATCGACGACGCTCTCCGCTCGCGGTAACGGCGTCGACGTGGACGCAACGGCACACGACGTCGAGCTCGGCGGCGCGCTGGTCAACGGTTATGAAGGCCAACCTGGCCCCGGACCGCTACCAGGGCCATTTCCGATGCCGTGGGCCGGCACGATTCCGCAACCCGCGTTCGCGCCGTCGAGTTCGGTCGCACCGCCCGTAACGTTCCCGGGCGAGTAGCCCGGAAGCGCCATGTACGGCAATCCTACCGAGTCCTATGTACAGCTAGAACGCGACCTCGACGCCGAGCTCGATTTGCCGATTCGCCTTGATTTCGAGCTCGGTAGCCAGCGTGCGCGAGTTGCGCTGGAGGACTTCGAAGAATCGGCGTTGCCAACTCGGCAATCCGCCGCCGCTCCTACCGACGATGACGGGATTGGCGAAGACGAACGACGTCGTATCCTTGTCGATGTTCAAGTTCGCGGCGCCGCACGCGTTGAGAATCGGTGCCAATCTTTGCGTCTCCATGTAGCCGAAGTCGGCGCGAATTCGCACGAAGCGCTCCGAGATCTCGTCGATCGTTACGCGTTGATCTTCCGGCACGTATGGGCGCGCTACCCTCTTTACGGTTAGCAACACAACGACTTCGTCGCTGACGAGCCGCTCGAGCCAGCGATGGGAGTTGACGAAAGGAACGCCGGTAGGATCGCCGCTGAAAAGGACGACGGCGCCCTTTGCCGGCGATACAAGCGCGCCGTGCTCGGCCACGAACTTCTCGACCGGCTCTCGCTGCCCGAGCAACTCGCGCGCCACCGCTCGCCGTCCCATGAGCCAGGTAACGGCGGTCAGCGAGATGACGGCGGCGATGGCAAG
>Ga0182024_10024636_pt1 | contig 10680 bp, 9 predicted proteins | sample P32metaG_FD_120480 | JGI IMG/M metagenome (GOLD analysis project Ga0182024, IMG submission 120480) | Permafrost microbial communities from Stordalen Mire, Sweden - P3-2 metaG (Illumina Assembly) | ecosystem: Environmental > Terrestrial > Soil > Wetlands > Permafrost | place: Sweden: Stordalen...
CTGCGCGAGCGGTTGCTGCGCGCGGGCGAGGCCCGCACGGACAGTGGAGCGTCGACGGAGTAGCTCAGGCTGTGCGGACGGCCAACTGGCCGCAGGCAGCGTCGATATCGCGGCCGCGCGTGAGGCGAACCGTCACCGGGATACCGCGTGATTGCAGCGCGGCGCGGAACGCGGCGATCGACTCGCGCGAGGAGCCTTGGAAGGGCGAGTCGGTGGGGTTGAAGGGGATCAGGTTGACCTTGAAGATTGAGTCGTCGCCCGCCTCGCCCTCGCGCCCGCCGGAAAGTGCCTTGGCGAGAGAGAGGGCCTGCGCGTAACGGTCGTTGACGCCGGCCAGCATCACGTACTCGACGAACACGCGACGGCGCTTGCGCGCGTAGAACGCACGGCACGCCTCGATCACATCCTTCAGCGGATAGCGATCGTTGACGGGCATCAGCTCCGAGCGCAACGCCTCGTCAGCCGCGTGCAGCGAGAGGGCCAGGCGCAGTGGCATCGGCTGCTCGGCGAGCCGTTCGATCCCGGGAATCCAGCCGACCGTTGAGATCGCTGTGCGCCGGTGGGTGATGCCGATGTCGGGCAGCCGCTCGCAGGCGGCCAAAACGTTGTCGAGGTTCAGCAGCGGCTCACCCATGCCCATGAACACGCAGTGGTCGATCGGTTCCGTGCGCCGGAAATGAAGTGCCTGATCGAGGATCTCCGAGGCTGTCAGGTTGCGCGCGAATTTCATCTGGCCGGTGGCACAGAACGTGCACGTCAGAGGACAGCCGGACTGCGAGGAGACGCAGATCGAGCGCCGCCCGTCGCCACCTCCCGGAGGGTTTCGATAGCGCATCAGCACCGCCTCCAGTGGACGGCTATCGACGGTCTGGAACAGCGCCTTGATTGTGCCGTCGCTCGATCGGGCCTCCTCTGAGAGGGAGAGGCTGGAGAAGGGGAGCTCGCGCGTGAGCGTCTCGCGCAGGGAGCTCGGGAGGTTCGTCATCTGCTCGTAGCCCTGCACGCCCTTGGCCGCCCACGCCCAGATCTGCCCGGCGCGAAAGCGCGGCTCGCCGCTGGTCGCAAGCAGCTGATCGAGTAGTCGCAGATCCATGGCCCCTATGGTGGCAGCCGATGCGTTTAGCCAAGTACCTAGCCCACGCCGGTGTCGCTTCGCGGCGCGCGGCCAAGACGGTGATCGCCGGCGGGCGCGTGAGCGTCGACGGGGAGATCGTGCTGGACCCGGCCCGCGACGTGGGCGAGGACAGCCGCGTGACGGTTGACGGTCACGCCCTGAACGGGCCCGAGGCACGCGTCGTCTATGCCGTACACAAGCCGCTCGGCGTGATGTCCACCGCGCGTGACACCCATGGTCGCCCGACGGTCGTGGAGCTCTTAAATAAGGACCCCACCCACCCTTCCGCCCACCTGCGCCTGTACCCCGTCGGGCGCTTGGACGCCGACTCGAGCGGGCTGATCCTGCTCACTAACGATGGCGAGCTCGCCAACCGGCTGACACACCCGCGCTTTGAAGTGCCAAAGACCTACCGCGCGAAGCTCGGCGGCGGTCCCATCGGAGATGGCGCTCTGCGGAGGCTGCGCCGTGGCGTGGAGCTGGAGGATGGCCTCACTGCGCTCGCGCGCGTGCGCCGCCTCGGCACGAACCTGGTCGAGCTGACGATCCATGAGGGCCGCAACCGCCAGGTGCGGCGCATGTGCGAGGCGGTGGGCCATCCGGTGCTCGCGCTGGAACGCGTCGCATTCGGCCCACTGCGCCTGGACGGCATTGCGCCCGGCCGGCACCGTCGCTTGAGCGAGCGCGAGGTCGGCGATCTGCGCTCGCTGCCGGCCGCTCAAGGTCTGTGACGAGAGCGTGCCCAGAGTGTGACGAGGTGTGAGGGAGTGTGCCCGGAAGATAAAGCCGGCGGGATCTATGACATGCAAAACGAACTGCGTATAACTATAGTATCACCAAGTTCAAAAAGTATTAGCACCTTCCCGCCGCCTTTAGAAAGCGGATCCCTCCACGGCGCGGCGGTCTCGTCGCCAGAAGCCACGTCGACGGCGGCGCGGGGGGACAACTGACACAATCGCCGCCATGCAGCAACGACTCTTTGCCCTGCGCGGCGCCATCAGCGTGAACCGCAACGACGCGCAGGACATCCTCGACGCGACGACCGAGCTGATGAAGGCGATCATGGAGCGCAACACGCTCACGCCGGAGAACGTGGTGAGCTGCATCTTCACCGCCACGAACGACCTCAACGCGGAGTTCCCTGCCGTTGCCGCCCGGGCGCTGGGCTACGACCGCGTGCCGCTGCTGTGCGCGCGGGAGATCCCCGTGCCGCGCGCGCTGCCGCGCGTGATCCGGGTGCTGATCCATTACTACGCCGAGGATGCTCACGAGTCCCAGCACGTCTACCTCGGGGAGGCCAGCGCGTTGCGCGCTGACCTCGAGGCGGCGCAGTAGCTCCGCTGTTACGCCGCGCTCCGGCGGGCCCCATCTCCGGCGCGGCAGCGTCGCCGCCCGGCGTCCTGGGCCCGCGCGCGGCACAATGGACGCTACGATGACCCTCGAGTTCTCAGAGCGCATCCAGCGCATCCCGGTCTACCCCGCGGCTGGCGGCTACGCCCAGCAGGAGCCTATGGTGCGCCTGGCGAGCAACGAGTCGCCCTACCCGCCGCTACCGGCGGTGCGCGAGGCGATCGAGCATGCGCTGACCACGCTCAACCGCTATCCCGACCCGACCAACTCGATCCTCCGCGCACGTCTCTCCGACCGCTACGGGGTGCCCGCCGCGCGGATCGCGATCGGAAACGGCTCCTGCGACATCCTGCTCGCGGCCGGTGAGGCGCTGCTCGAGCCCGGCGCCGAGCTCGTGTACTCATGGCCGTCGTTCTCGATCTACCCGCACCTCTCCGCCGCGTCCGGCGCACGCGCGGTAACCGTTCCGCTCGACTCCCAAGAGCGCCACGACCTCACGGCGATGTTGCGCGAGATCACTGTCGCGACGCGGCTGGCGATCATATGCAATCCGAACAACCCGACCGCGACCGCGCTGGAGCTCGTGGACGTCGCCGCGTTCATCGACGAGGTTCCCCCGCACGTGTGCGTGATCATCGACGAGGCCTACTGCGAGTTCAACCTGCTCGATGACCCCGACGCCTCGGTGGAGCTGCTCGACCGCCACCCGAACCTCGTGCTGCTGCGCACCTTCTCCAAGGTCTACGGCCTCTGCGGGCTGCGCGTCGGCTTCGCACTGTGCGGCTCGGAGGATCTGCCGCGCGCGGCAGATCAGGTTCGCCAGCCGTTCTTCTGCAACGCGCTCGCGCAGGCCGCGGCTGTCGAGGCGCTCGTCCACCAGGACGCCGTCACCGAGCGTGTGACGCGCACGATCGCCGAGCGCATCTCGGTCGACGAGCGGCTGCGCGCACTCGGCCTCGACCCGACCATCTCGCAGACCAACTTCTGCTGGTTTGCACTAGGCGAGGACCACGACGAGGGAGAGGTGATGGAGGGCCTGCAGCAGCGTGGCGTGCTCGTGCGCGGCGGCGGCGCACTCGGCAGAGCGGGCGCATTGCGGGTCACCTATGGAACTCCGGAGGAAAACGCACGTTTCCTGGAGGCGCTTGCCGAGGTGCTTTGAAGGTGCTACAACTGCATGTGATGATCACCTCCGCACCCGTATCGACGCTTCACATCCCCGCGCGTGCCACGTGGTCGTCCTATCGCACCTGGCGATTTAGCTAGGCACTTCGGCCCGGCCCGTCCGTGAGCGGGTTCCGATCGGCCGCTTTGGGTCCACAGCCTGGACCGAGTGCCGCCCCCCGGGCGTCCCGCGCCCCTCTCGCGCAACCAACACACAAGCTCCAGGTGTAAGTGAAAGGATGAATCGATGATGATCGTCATGAAGGAGACCGCGACCGACGATGAGGTCGAGGCGGTCGTGGCCAAGATCGAGCGCGCCGGCGCGCTCGCCCACCGCAGCCGGGGTGCGCGCGTGACCGTGATCGGCGCGATCGGCGACGTCGAGCAGGACGTCAGCGTCGAGGGCCTCGGACTCGAGGGCCAGCCAGGGGTCGACCGCGTGGTGCCGATCCTGAAGCCCTACAAGCTCGCCTCTCTGCAGATCACTCACGGCGAGCGCACGGTGCTCGATATCGAAGGTCGCAAGGTCGGGGGCGAGCACTTCGCGCTGATCGCTGGGCCCTGTACGGTCGAGTCGCGCGAGCAGACGCTCCAGACCGCGCGCGTAGTACGCGACGCCGGCGCCAGCCTGTTCCGCGGAGGGGCGTACAAGCCGCGGACGTCTCCCTACGCCTTCCAGGGTCTCGGGCAGGAGGGGCTGCGCCTGCTCGCCGAGGCGAAGGCCGAGACCGGCCTGCCGATCGTCACCGAGCTGATGGATATCCGCGACCTCGACGCCGTCCTGGAGGTCGCCGACGTGATCCAGATCGGCGCGCGCAACATGCAGAACTACCCGCTCCTTGCCGAGATCGGGCGCTCGGGGCGTCCCGCGCTGCTCAAGCGTGGCCTATCCGCGCCGTTGGATGAGCTGTTGATGGCGGCGGAGTACATCCTCAAGGAAGGCAATCCCTCCGTGATGCTCTGTGAGCGCGGCATTCGCACGTTCGAGACCGACCACCGGCGTGTCACGCTCGACCTGATGGCCGTGCCGATCCTCAAGGAGCTCTCGCACCTGCCGGTGATCGTCGACCCCAGCCACGCCGCCGGGCGGCGCGCACTGGTGCTACCCCTGTCGCTCGCGGCCGCCGCCGTCGGGGCGGATGGCATCATCGTCGAGACACACCCCAATCCCGAGGAAGCCGTCTGCGACGGACCGCAGGCCCTGCGAGCGGACGGCTTTGCCGAGTACGCCGCGGCGGTCGAGCGTGCGGCGGCGCTGGCAGGCAAGGCGCTCAGCCCGGCGTGAGGGTCGCGATCCTCGGGGTCGGGCTGATCGGCGGCTCGATCGGGCTGGCGGCACGACGACCGATCGGAGATCGGCCAGCGGGCGCGGAGGTGTGCGGGTATGACCTCGACCCGCGCGTGTGCGAGGCCGCGCTCGAGCTGGGCGCGATCGATCGGCAGGCAGCGGACATCCCCGGTGCGGTCCGGGATGTGGACGTGGTGTTCGCCGCAACGCCGGTTGGGGCGCTCCCCGAGACCGTACGTGTGGCGCTTGCTCACGCGGGCCCCGGCGCCGTGGTAACTGACGTCGGCTCGACTAAGCGCTTTGTCGCTGAGGCGGGCGTGGCCGACGAGCGCTTCATCGGCGGGCATCCCGTCGCCGGGGCCGAGACGGCGGGCGTGGAGCACGCGCGCGCGGACCTGTTCGACGGCGCCACCTGGTATCTGACGCCTGCGCGGGGCAGCACAGCTGGCGTCCTATACGAGCGGCTGCACCGCCTGCTCACGAGCTTCGGCGCGCAGCCGGCGGCGATCGACGCTGATACCCACGACCGCCTGATGGCGTCTGTGTCGCATCTGCCGCACGTGCTCGCCAACCTGCTCGTATCTCAGGCCGCGAGCGTGCTCGGCTCTGAACAGGACCAGCGCCTGCCGGCAGTCGGCCCGAGCTTCCGGGACGCCACGCGAGTTGCGGGTGCGAACACCGCGATCTGGACGGACATCTACCTATCGAACCGGGACGCTTTGATTGTGGGCATCGATGGGCTGACACAGCGGTTGGGCGAGGTGCGCGCCGCCTTGCAGGCAGGCGACGTGGCGGCTGTATCGACCTGGAACGAGCGCGCGCGGGCAGACCGCGAGGCGCTGCTCGACGCGGGGCTAAGCGGCGGGGTTGGTGGGCAGGCGGTCCTCGAGCTGCGTGCCTCGGTGCCCAACCGCCCAGGCGTGATCGCCGAGCTGGCGCTCGCCCTGGGTCAGGCGGGCGTGAACATCGTCGATATGGCGCTGTCTCCCTCCGAGGACAACCGCCAGGGCGTCGTCGCGTTGTGGGTCGGCGGCGAGCCCCACGCGACCCGTGCGCAGGAGCTGATCGCTGATCTCGGTTTTCCGGTGGCGCGGGCGTGAACATGCGCTTCGAGCCCTCGAGCGGTTTGCAGGGAGAGCTGAGCGCCCCGGCGGATAAGTCGATCTCCCACCGCGCGGCGCTGCTCGGGGCGATGGCTTCTGAGCCGGTGCGGATCGAGAACTACCTGCACGCCGCGGACACTGCTGCCACGCTCGAGGCTGCCCGTGCGCTCGGTGCGCTCGTGGAGATGCGTGAGCGCGAGGTCGTGATCCGGGGCACCGGCCTGCGCGAGGCGCGCGAGCCGGACGGACCGATCGACGTGGGCAACGCGGGCACGCTGCTGCGCCTGCTGCCTGGCTGGCTGGCGGCCCAGGAGGGGCGTTCGTTCACGCTCGACGGCGACGATTCGATCCGCCGCCGGCCGGTCGACCGAGTGGCCGAGCCCCTGCGGCTGATGGGCGCGGAGCTGAAAGCGACGAACGGACGCTTTCCGCCACTGCAGGTGCAAGGTGCGCGGCTGCGCTGCATCTCCCACGAGCTACCGGTCGCGAGCGCTCAGGTCAAGTCGTGCGTGCTGCTGGCGGCGCTCGCCGCCGATGGTGCCACGACCGTCGGCGAGCCGGCGCGCAGCCGCGACCACACCGAGCGGATGCTGTTGGGTGCCGGGGTGAACATCCACCGCAACGGTCGTCACGTGACCGTCGTAAACGCCGACGAGCTCGTGCTCGAGCGGGTGCGCGTGCCCGGCGACCCCAGCTCGGCGGCGTTCATGGTGGCCGCCGGAGTGCTCGTCCCGGGCTCGCGCCTCTTGATCGGGGACGTCGGGGTCAACTGGACACGCACCGGCTTCCTACGCATCCTGCGCCGGATGCGCGGGATCGTGCTCGGCGACCTCGAGGACGAGTCGGGCGAGCTGTCAGTGCACGAGCCGGTCAGCGACCTCGACGTCGCCCACGGCGCGCTGGAGGGGACGGTCGTCGAGGCCGAGGAGGTGCCGCTCGCAATCGACGAGCTGCCCCTGGTGGCGCTGCTCGGCTGTTTTGCCGAGGGCGAGACGGTCGTGCACGGCGCGCAGGAGCTGCGCGTGAAGGAGTCCGATCGCATCGCGGGCGTGGTGGAGGGCCTACGCGGCCTCGGCGCCGAGATCGAGGCGATCGAGGACGGCTTCGCGGTGCGGGGCAGCGGCGGCCTGCGGGGCGGCATGATCGATGCCCGCGGCGATCATCGCTTGGCGATGATGGGCGCGGTGGCGGGCCTCGCCTCGCGCGAGGGGGTGGAGGTCGTTGGGATCGAGGCTGCGGCGGTTTCCTACCCGGGGTTCGTCGAGGACCTGAAGCGGCTGTGCTCGTGACCGCGGGCGTGCCGCGCGAGTGGTCTGAGAGGAGATTCGGGTGTTCTGCGACGGCGCATAGGCGGATCGCGTGCTCGTAGCGATCGATGGGCCGGCTGGGGCCGGCAAGTCCACAGTCGCCCGTGCGGTGGCGCGCGAGCTTCACTTCACCCACCTGGACAGCGGCGCATTGTACCGCTGTGTGGCGCTGCTGTCGCTGACCATGCCCGCTTCAGAGCCGGCGGCGCTGGCCCGAGCGGCTCACATCGAGCTGAGCGAACGCGTGCTACTCGACGGGCGCGACGTGACCGAGGAGATCCGCACACCGGAGACCTCAGAGGCGGCCTCGCGCGTGGCGGCAGACCCGGGGGTGCGTGAGGCCCTCGTGGCAAAGCAGCGCGCGCTGATCGCAGGCGGCGACTGGGTTGCCGAGGGCCGTGACATCGGCACGGTCGTCGCGCCCGACGCCGCGCTGAAGGTGTTCCTCACTGCGTCTGCGGAGGAGCGCGCCCGCAGGCGCGCCGCCGAGCTGGGCGCTGACCCTGCAACGGTGCTCGCCGAGCAGGTGCTGCGCGACGAGCGCGACGCCACGCGCGAGCACAGTCCGCTCGCGGCCGCTCCGGGAGCGGTCGTGCTCGACACGAGCGGGCTGACGATCGATGAGGTGGTGGAGCGCATCGCGACGCTCGCACGCGCGGCCTCGACCTTTGTTTGACTGGGCAACCCTCCGCCCGGTCATACTGGCCATATGCTGAAGGTCGCCGTCGTCGGCTATCCGAATGTGGGGAAGTCCTCGCTGATCAACCGCCTTACGGGCACACGCGAGGCGGTCGTGCACGAGCGCCCCGGTGTCACACGCGACCGCAAGGAGCTCGAGTGCGAGTGGAACGGGCGGCGCTTTGCCCTGATCGACACCGGCGGGGTGGACTTCCAAGACGAAGATCCCCTCGCCTCCTCGATCCGCGACCAGGCGCGCGCGGGGCTCGCGGACGCGCAGGTGGCGGTGCTCGTGGTCGACGCGCGCGCCGGGGTGCGGCCGGGCGACGAGGAGCTGGCGGATCTGCTGCGCCGCTCGCCGCTACCGATGATCGTGGCGGCGAACAAGTGCGATGGTGTCGCCGAGCTGCCGCTGGCCGCAGAGTTCCATCGCCTCGGCCTCGGCGAGCCGCTCGCGGTCTCTGCCGCCCAGGGCCTCGGCTCCGGAGACCTGCTCGACCGGATCGTCGAGCTGCTGCCAGCCGGAGACGACGAGCCCGACACGGACACGGTGCGTCTTGCGATCATCGGCCGGCCAAATGTGGGGAAGTCCTCGCTCGTAAATCGTTTTCTCGGCGAGGAGCGGGTGATCGTCTCCGATGTCGCCGGCACCACGCGTGACGCGATCGACATGCCGCTGATGGTTGGCGAGCGTAAGCTGACCCTCGTCGACACTGCCGGTATGCGCCGCCAGTCGAAGGTCGCGGACTCGATCGAGTACTACACCGCGCTGCGCTCGCAACGAGCCGCCGAGCGCGCGGATGTGGCGCTGGTTGTGTGCGACGCCCGCGACGGCGTCACCGCCCAGGACCTGCGAATCGCGGAGCTCGCGATGAAGGCCGGATGCGCCACCGCAATCGTGCTGAACAAGTGGGACGTACACTTAGGCTCCGAGGACGACCTCGACCACGAGCGAGCGCGCGTGGCCGAAAAGCTGCGCCTGCGCCCGCGTGTGCTAACCGCGAGCGCACTGACCGGCCGTCACGTCGCGCGTCTCTTGACCGAGGCGCTCGCACTCGGCGATCGCATGGCCGGGCGAATCCCGACCGCCGAGCTGAACCGTTTCCTCGCCGAGACCGTCCAGGCCCGCCAGCCACCGGTGGGGACGCGCCGAGGCTCGAGCCAGCATCGGCTGAAGCTGATCTACATGGCCCAGATCGGCGAGCGCCCGCCGCGCTTTGCGATCCAGATCAACTCGCGCACACGTGTAACCCGTGACTACGCCTACTTCCTGGAGAACCGCCTGCGCGCCCGCTACGGGATGGACGGCGTGCCGCTCGTGATCGACTTCGTCGAGCGCGGCCAGCGTGGCCGCGAGGCGCCGGTGGGCAGCGGGAGAGCGGTGGGGGCTGTGCGAGGGCGGTGATGGCTTCTAAAGCTGTCCGGAATCATGTTCTTCTTTTTGGAAGCGCGTATAACTATGGTTTCACGCACGTCATTTTGTATACAAAACTTCGGCCCGTTTTATTTTTCTCGCCTTCCTCGTCTTCCTAACTCACCTATTCTCTATCGACTTTTATCTCGCCTGCGACCCCTGGAGCGATTCCCGAACCCATGAGCCAGCTTCCTGACAACGAGTACCTGTTCACCTCCGAGTCGGTCACAGAGGGGCACCCGGACAAGATCGCCGACCAGATCTCCGACGGGGTGCTCGACGCTGTGCTGGCCGACGACCCTTACGGCCGCGTGGCCTGCGAGACGCTCGTCAACACCGGCCTGATCGTGGTCTCTGGGGAGATCTCGACCGACACCTACGTGGACATCCAGGCGATCGCGCGCGAGACGGTCCGCCGGATCGGCTACGACAACGCGGCCTACGGCTTCGACTGCGACACGTGCGCGGTGATCAACGCGATCGACAAACAGTCACCGGACATCGCGCAGGGTGTCGACGCAGCGTATGAGACGCGCCACGACCCGGCAGACGAGGATGAGCTGGATGTCGCGGGGGCAGGCGACCAGGGGATGATGTTCGGCTACGCCACACGTGAGACTGACGAGCTTATGCCGCTGCCGATCGCGCTCGCACACAAGCTCGCCCGCCGCCTGTCGGAGGTTCGCAAGGGCGATGTGCTGCCGTATCTGCGCCCGGACGGCAAGACGCAGGTCACGGTCCGCTACCAGGATGGCAAGCCGGTCGAGATCGAGAAGATCCTGATCTCCACCCAGCACGCCGATGGGATCGACGCTGAGGCGCTGATCAAGCCCGATCTGCTCGAGCATGTGCTGCGCCCCGTGCTGCCGAGCGATCTGTACGACGAGAGCAAGCTGGTGAAGAACTTCCTCGTCAACCCAACCGGGCGGTTCGTGATCGGTGGGCCGATGGGTGACTGCGGCCTGACGGGAAGAAAGATCATCGTCGACACCTACGGCGGCATGGCCCGCCACGGTGGCGGCGCGTTCTCGGGCAAGGACCCGTCGAAGGTTGACCGCTCCGCGGCCTATGCGGCGCGCTGGGTCGCCAAGAACATCGTCGCCGCGGGCCTCGCCGACCGCGTCGAGGTGCAGGTCGCCTACGCGATCGGCGTCGCACACCCCGTGTCGGTGATGGTCGAGACGTTCGGCACCGAGCAGATCGGCCGCGGTCAGATCGCCGGTCTCGTGGACGAGCACTTCGACTTGCGTCCCGGAGCCTTC
>Ga0182024_10024637_pt1 | contig 10680 bp, 9 predicted proteins | sample P32metaG_FD_120480 | JGI IMG/M metagenome (GOLD analysis project Ga0182024, IMG submission 120480) | Permafrost microbial communities from Stordalen Mire, Sweden - P3-2 metaG (Illumina Assembly) | ecosystem: Environmental > Terrestrial > Soil > Wetlands > Permafrost | place: Sweden: Stordalen...
GATGCCCTTCACTTCCACGTGTTTGGGATCGCCGATGATCACCACCCGCAGGCCCTGGGCCTGCATCTTCCAGCCGCTTCGGTAGATATGGGTCACCAGGGGGCAGGTGGTGTCGACGATTTCCATGTCGCGTGCCTTCATCTCGTCGATCTTGGCCACGTCAAGGCCATGGGCGGTGATGAAGACGCGATTGCCCTTCACGTCGTCCAGCTTGCCGACGATGTGCTTGCCCAGCTTGTCCAAGCGGGCCACTTCCTGGGGGTTGTGGATGAGGCTGCCGAAGATATAGGCTTCGTCCTGCTGTTCGGCGCGGTCGATGGCCTTCTTCACGCCGAAACAGAATCCGGCGGCCTGGGCTATGGTGATCTTTCGGGGCATGGGCGCTTCCTTCTTGCCTGAAGTTAGCATCATCTTAAGGGACTTTTCGCGCGGCTGGCAAGCGTTTGGATTGATTGACGGTCCTGCTCCGGCTCCGTATAGTAGTGTCCCATTTTTATCGGTGATCCGGCCCCTTGGGGGGCCTCGGAGGTCCTATGGCGAGCGAAGAAAAGAAGATCGGGGCGCAAATTCTGGTCGAGGAACTGGGCGCCATGGGCGTGAAGTACGTTTTCGGCTACCCCGGAGGCTCGAACCTCCCCATCTTCGACGTCATCAACAAGACCGGCATTGAGATGGTCCTCAACGGGGACGAGCGCTGCGCCGGCCACGCGGCTGAAGGCTATTCGCGCGCCACCGGGGAGGTCGGCGTCGTGCTGGTGACCTCGGGCCCCGGGGCCACCAACCTGGTCACGCCCCTGTCCGACGCCAAGATGGACAGCACCCCCATCGTGGGCATCTCGGGCCAGGTGTACAGCCACCTCATCGGCAAGGACGCGTTCCAGGAGACGCCGATCACGAACGTCACCCAGGCGGTCACCAAGCACAACTACCTGGTCACCCGGCCTTTGGAGGTCGCCCGCGTCATCCGCGAGGCCTTCCACATCGCCTCCACCGGGCGCCCCGGGCCGGTGCTGGTCGACATCACCAAGGACGCCCAGGAGCAGGGCGTCCTGCCCTCGGACATCTCCCGCGAATTCAAGCTGCCCGGCTACAAGCTGGTCGACGCGCCGCGCATCGACGACAAGCGCCTCGACGAGGTCTGCGACGCGATCAAGAAGTTCAAGCGCCCGCTCCTCTACATCGGCCAGGGCATCGTCCTGGGCGATGCCTGGAACGAACTGAGGGCCTTCGCCGAAAGGACCGGCATTCCCGTGGCCAGCACCATCCTGGGTCTGGGGGCCTTTCCGGGCGACCATCCCCTCTTCGCCGGCATGCTCGGCATGCATGGGGCGGCCTACGCCAATTTCGCCATGGACCAGGCCGACCTGGTCATCTGCCTGGGCGCCCGCTTCGACGACCGGGTGACCGGCAAGGTCAGCGAATTCATCAACCACGCCTTCATCGTCCACGTCGACATCGACAAGAGCGAGCTCAACAAGAACAAGAAGGCCCACATCGGCATCCACGGGGGGGTGAAGGACTTTCTGGCCCGCATCACCCCGAAGGTCGCCCCGGCCGACACCGCCGACTGGCTTTCCCACATCGACGAGCTCAAGCACCGCTATCCCTTCGCCTACGAGAAGGGCGACGGCAGCCAGATCAAGCCCCAGGCCCTCCTGCAGGCCCTGGACGCGGCCGTGCGCGGGCGGCGCACCATCTACACCACCGGCGTGGGCCAGCACCAGATGTGGGCGGCCCAGTACCTGACCTTCCGGGAGCCGCGCACCTTCATCACCTCGGCCGGGGCCGGAACCATGGGCTTCGGCCTTCCCGCCGCCGTGGGCGCGGCCTTGGCGCGCCCCGACTCCACGGTCATCAACATCGACGGCGACGGCAGCTTCGAGATGAACATCAACGAACTGCGCACCTGCTTCGACCGCAATATCCCGGTGAAGACCGTCATCCTCAACAACAAGATCCTGGGCATGGTGGGCCAGTGGCAGCGGCGCTTCTACAAGGGCAACTATTCCTCGGTCGAGTTCGACAAATACCCGCGCTACGCCGAGGGCGTGAAGGCCCTCTACGGCATCGAGAGCATGGCCATCTCCAAGCCCGGGGACATGGCCAAGGGCATAGACGCCATGCTCAAGACCGACGGTCCCTTCGTCCTCGAAGTGATGATACCCAAGGAAGAGGACGTGCTTCCCATGATCCCGGGCGGCCGGACCATCAAGGAGATGATCCTGGCGCCGGGTCAGATCAAGCGCGACTAGACAGGACGTTCTGCCGGCCCAGGGGCGCGCCTGCGCCCCTGGGCTCTTTTTTTGGACCAGGACATGACCGTGGACATTCCCCAATTACGGCGGGACCTGCTGCGCTGGTACGCCGCCTATAAGCGCGACCTGCCCTGGCGCCGCACCCGCGACCCCTACGCCATCCTGGTCAGCGAGCTCATGCTCCAACAGACCCAGGTCAAGACCGCCCTGCCCTATTATGAGCGGTTTCTGGCGCTCTTCCCGACGGCCGCGGACCTGGCGGCGGCGTCCGAAGAGCAGGTCTTGGCCGCCTGGGCAGGGCTGGGCTATTACCGCAGAGCGCGCTTCCTGCACGCCGCGGCCCGGGCCATCGGGGAGGCCGCGGCCTTTCCGGAAACCCCGGAAGGCATACGCGCCTTGCCCGGTGTGGGTGCATACACGGCGGCCGCGGTCGGCAGCATCGCGTTCGGCCTGCCCAGTGCCGTTGTCGACGGCAACGTCGTCCGCGTGGTGGCGCGCCTCTTGGCCTTGGAGGCGGATCCGACCAAGGGCGAAGGGGCCGTCCAAGTGCGTCAAGCCGCCCAGGAACTGCTCGATACGCGCCACCCCGGCGACTTCAACCAGGCGGTCATGGAGCTCGGCGCCAGCCTGTGCGCGCCCAGCAAGCCGCAGTGCCCGCAGTGCCCCTTGCGCCGTCACTGCGCGGCCTTTTTGACGGGCCGGCCCGAGGACTATCCGCGCCTGCCCGCGAGGGCCGCCACCCGCCTCCTGGTGAAAACGGTGCTTCTGCTGGTCCAAGGCAGCGGCGCAAAGACCAAGGTCCTGGCGCGGGTCCGCAAGGAAGGCGGCAAGCCCAAGCCCGGCCAGGCCGCCGACCGTTTGCGCGGCTTCTGGGCTTTTCCGGAACTGGAACTGAGCGATGCGGACTGGGCCGCGGCCGAGGCCCAGTCCCGCAAGGAAGCCCGACGCCTGGGTGGCTCGGGGGTCACGCTAGCGGGCCGTCTGCCGAAAGTCCGGCACCGCATCACGGTCTACGACATCCATCTGCTGCCGCTGCGTTTCCAGGCCGGCATGGACGGCAAAACAGGGCCGAAAAGGGAAGGCTGGGAGTGGCTTAGCTTCGGTAAATTATCGACGCTGCCTTTGGCGTCCGCGGAGAAAAAATTGTTGGCGCTTCTGAAGAAAACGCTGACCCCGGACTCGGAGGACGGGGCCCAATTGGGACTGAAAATTTAGGGGACATTCGGGCTTTCGGAGGCGGAGAAATATGTCTTTTTCAAAACCATCCAAAGAATTCGGGTTCCTCGGATGGTTTTGAAAAAGACATATTTCTCCGCCTTCTACGCCCTAGGGTCCCCATGTTTTAAAACTAAAGTCCGCAGGGAGCTGTGAGAGGCCCGGCGAAGGCGGAGTCCCATGTATTTTGTTGAGGCCATCCGTTCGCAGCCGGGCCTCGGCAAAATACATGGGACTCCGCCTTGCAAGCCGGGCCGTTCATCAGCGATGGCTCTCAATAAAGATTCGCATATCGTCCGGCATGGGCGCCTCCCACAACATCCGTTCACCGGTCATCGGATGCCTCAACCCCAGCTTCCATGCGTGCAGCAGATGGCGGGGATGCTCGACTTTTCCCTCAAAATCCTGGCCCCCGCCGGCCTTGACGTGTTTGACGAAATCCAGATAGAAGTCGTCCGTGCGTCCGTAGAGTTTGTCGCCGGCCAGGGGCAGGCCCAAAGATTCGAGATGCACGCGTATCTGGTTGGTGCGCCCGCTCAAAGGCTGGCAGGCCAGGAGCGTGAAATCCTTAAGGACTTGCTTCACCACGAAACGGGTGGCGCTTTCCTTGGTGTCCGCGGTGCCCTGGGGATAAAGCTTCTGCCTCAGGTCCAGCTTGCTGGCGGGGTCATGGCCCATGCCGCCTCGGACGAGCTGTTCCGTGAATCCGGCCTTGCCCCGGACCACCGCCATATACCATTTCTCGAGGGAATCGTCGTCAAAGGCCGCCATCAGCTTGGCGGTCACGGTTTTGGTCTTGGCCAAGGCCAGCACCCCGCTGGTTTCGCGGTCCAGGCGGTGCCCCAAATTGAGGGCGGGGTTGTGGGTGCGCTGGCGCATGATGTTGATGAGGGTGTTGGTGATGAACACGCCGTCGCTGTGGACCGGCAAGGGCGCGGGTTTGTTGACGACGAGCAGGTGCTCGTCCTCCCACAGGACCCCGATGTCCGTCGCCACCGCCGGTTCGTTGCGGGGGGCGGTGTAGCTCACGCTGTCCTTGGGTTTGACCCGGGTGCGTGCGTCGGCCGGCCTGCCGTTGACCATGAGGCGCCGGGCGGACAATTCGTTTTCCCAGTCGCCTCGCTTACGGTAACGGAAACGGACGCACAAATAATCCAGCAGGCTGGCCTCCTGGAACTCGCGGCCCACCACGGAGGTGAGCGTGACTTCGTTTTCGGGTGTGGGCATGGGCGGACGTTTACTCTGGCTTAAGGACCGCGAAGGGAAGACGTTAGACCAAAGCCCGGCAAAAGGGGAGCCTTAAGGCGCGCAACTTTGTTCCGTCTTCCGGTCCCGCAGTCGCTTTGCCCGTTTTTCATCCAAGCGAGTCAGGTTGCTGGGACGTAAATGCTCTGGTATCGTGTTGGCGAATCCATTCGCTTAAGGAGGTGTGCATGCAGACGTTGCTGACTTTGGTCCGGTGGACCCATTACGTGTCCGGGGTCCTATGGATCGGTATGCTGTGGTTTTTCAATTTCGTGAACGTGAACCTGCAGGGCGACCCCAAGTATCCGGGTGACATGAAGAAGGTGGTCAACCCCCTGCTCATGACGCGGACCCTCTTCCTGTTCCGCTGGGGCGCCATGTTCACCTTCCTGAGCGGCCTCTACCTGCTCTACTTCATCTACGCGTCGGCCACGGGCATCGGCTTCAACAGTTGCCGCGGCCTTTACATCATGACGGGAGCCGGATTCGGCACCATCATGTGGTTCAATGTCTGGGGCGTCATCTGGCCCCGCCAGAAAAAGATCATCAGCGCCGCCCAGGGAGGGCCCGCCGTGGACCCCAAAGTCCCCAAGCAGGCCGCATTAGCGAGCAAAATCAACACTTACCTGTCGGTGCCCTTGCTGCTGGGCATGATGGGCGGCCACGATCCCAATTACGAATTCTTCAGCGACGGTTCCGTTAACGGAAGCGTGCCGGGTCTGGTCGGCGGCGTTCTCGCCGGATTCGCCGTGGTCTGGCTGGCTTACCAGCTGGCCCCGAAAATCAATACGCAGATCTACAAAGCCCCGGTTTAAGCGGTCCATTGGGTCTTTGAAAAGGGGTCCGGCCTGGGGTCGGGCCCCTTTTTGTTGTACGCCCACCCTTTTTCATCCAGTCCTATGCCGGATTTTCCCGTCTCAAGCCAAACCGCCGCCGAGCTCAAGGCTGAATTCGCGCGGCTGGGGCTCAAGGAAGAGGATTTGGACGAACAATTCGTCCGTTCCGGCGGCCCGGGCGGCCAGAACGTGAATAAAGTGAGCACCTGTGTCGTGCTGGTGCACAGGCCTTCCGGTTTGACCGTGCGTTGCCAGCAGGAACGCAGCCAGAGTTTGAATCGTTTCTTGGCCCGGCGCCTCTTGGCGCAGAAGGTGGCCGAGAAAATTCGCGGGGAGATAAGCAAAAAAACGTCCGAGGCCGAAAAAATTCGCAGGCAAAAACGGAAGCGCAGCAGGCGGGCCAAGGAAAAGATGTTGGAAAATAAGCATTTTCACGGACAGAAGAAAGCCGGCCGGCAACGGGTGGACGCACGCGGCGAATGACGAACGGAAATAGTCTTGGAATAACAGCGTATTTCTGTTAGAACTTATTTGTTCGATTTTCACGGAGGGCCCGTGACCAAGATCGAGATCGTCGAAGCGCTGGCGGAAAAGACCGGCATGCAGAAGAAGGACGCTGAAGGCGTCCTTGAGACGCTGGTCAACACCATTCAAGAAAGCCTGAAGACCGGCCAAAAAGTGAATCTGGCCGGTCTGGGCACTTTTGTGGTGGTGGAAAAGAAAGCCCGCGTGGCGCGCAATCCTAAGACCGGAGAAACGGTGCAGGTGGACGCCAAAAAGGCGCCGAAATTCAAGCCTGGCAAACAGCTTAAAGAGCTGCTCGCGGGCTTGCCGCCGACTCTTTGAGTTCCTCCGCCCGACTTCGAGTCACCTTTCATCTTTCGAACGCCGCCGCGGAATGGGCGGGCTCAGCGCTGACGGACTTGTTTCCGGACGGCCTGCTGCTCGCATCCATGCCCGGCGGCGTTACGCGTTTACAGGGCTGGCTCAAGGCCGGCGCCGCGCGGACCGTACCGCGAGTTTTGAAGCGTTTGTCCCTTTTGGGCGCGACCCGGACGGCCGTGAAGCTGCAAGGGCCCGCGGCCTTGGCCGCCCCGGGGCAGGGACGTTTTCCGGCGCTTCGTCTTGGACGTTTCGTCATACTGCCATCCGGCCATAAGCCTAAGCCGGGGGCCCGCCGGCGGGCCGGGCCTAAGCCGATCATTTTGGTCCAGGGCCAGGCTTTCGGAAGCGGCCGCCACGAATCCACCCGCTTGATGCTCCAAAACATCGAGGGCCGTCCCCCGCTCGGCGCCAGGGTCCTGGATGTAGGCGCCGGTTCCGGCATCCTGGGCTTCGCCTGCCTGGCGCTCGGCGCGGCCCGGGTCACGGCCGTGGAGCTCGAATCGGCGGCCTGCGCGGAACTGCGCAGGAACCGTCTTCTCAACGCCGTCGAGGCCGTCCGCATGCCCGTGTTTTGCGGACGCTTCCCCTTGAAGCGTCTGGGCCGCCGGCGCTATCCCCTGGTGCTCGCCAACCTGGTCACGCCCGTTCTGCTGACGCTGATGCCGCGCTTGGCGGCGAGCGTGTCGCCCGGGGGCGCCCTCCTCTGCGGAGGCATCCACACCGACGCGGAGTCGCGGGCGGTCGCCGCCGCGGCCCGGCGTTGCGGCCTATCCTTGAAGCGCCGCACGCGGCTGCGGCGATGGAACGTCCTGCGTTTTTTCCATCCCTGATCCGCCGGCGGGCCCATGAGCCTCTGCGCACTGCTCCTATTCGCCTTTTTCGCCGTTGGACGGGCCGTCCCCGCCTTCGCCGGTTCGCAGTATGTCCAGGAACCCCAGCTGGACGCGTGCGGGCAATGGAACGACGCGGTCCACGCCTTGGAGCAGGGCCGGCTCGACGGGCGCGCCGCCCGCGGGCAATTCAGGGACCTATGGAAGACCATCATCGTGGACGATCTCGCCAGCCCCAAAGAGAACCATTGGCAGTGGATGTTCCCGCTTCCGGGCTATGACACCGGCTGCTTCGGCGAAAGCTACGACACCGACGACTACCGCTTTTTGGACGGCCCCGCGGCCCGCGGCTATCCGGGGCTGCGCCTCTATATCAGGGACGCCGGGCGCGTCGGCCTGGAGGACCGCACGGGCAAGGCCCAGCCCGTGGTCAGCGCCTCCGACGGCGTGGTGGTGGCGGCAGAAAAATTCTGGAAGCAGGGCGATCCGTGCCCCTGGGGCGATTACGTGATGGTGCTGGACCAGCAGGACCGGCTTTTTTTCCTGTACGGAGACCTGGGGAGCATCCGCGTCTCGCCGGGCCAGCTGGTGCTCAAGGGCGAGGTGGTCGGCTGGCTGGGGCGCACGGGCCGGGACGTGCAGGCCGAGCGCCTGGGCACCCAGCTGCGTTTTGAGGTCCACACCTTCGACGACGGCCTTTTCTATCCCGTCTATCCCGGGCGGGCCCTGCGCGTCGCCGGGCACACGGAATGGCCCATCCCGGACGGCATCGTGCGCCCCCGTTTCAAGCCGCCGAAAACCCCGCCGGCGCAGCCATACTGAGGGCTTGCCCTCCTCCCCCGCATTCTGCAAAATAAGCGCCCGTTTTTTGGATCCGTCCGGAGCTTGCCATGAAAACTTTCGAAAAAATCCCCCAGGCGGTGATCGACACCGTCCGCGTACTCAGCATCGACGCCGTCCAGAAGGCCAACAGCGGCCATCCCGGCACGCCCATGGGCGCCGCGGAAATGAGCCTCGTGCTGTGGAGCCATGTGCTGCGCTTCCACCCGGAGCATCCGGACTGGAAGGACAGGGACCGCTTCATCCTCAGCGTCGGGCACGCCAGCATGCTGCTTTACAGCCTGCTGCACCTCTTCGGATACGACTGCGGCCTGGACGACATCAAGGCCTTCCGCCAGATCGGGTCGCGCACGGCGGGGCATCCGGAACACGGCCATCTCCCGGGCGTCGAGATGACCACCGGCCCCCTGGGCCAGGGCTTAAGTTCGGCGGTGGGCTTCGCCATGGGCCAGCTCCTCCTGGCCGGCAAGTACAACACCGAAGGCCACAAGATCGTCAACGGTCGGGTCTGGTGCCTCGCCGGGGATGGTTGCCTCATGGAGGGCGTGAGCTCCGAGGCCGCCAGCCTGGCCGGCCATCTGGGCCTGGGCAACCTGACCGTCATCTACGACAAGAACGACGTCAGCATCGACGGCAGCACCGAGATCACCTTCACCGAAGACGTGGCGGCCCGCTACGAAGCCTACGGCTGGAACGTGGTCAAGGTTGGCGCCTATGACCAGGCCTCCTTCGCAGCGGCCCTGGAGGCCAGCCGGCACACCCCGCGCCGTCCCACCCTTATCATCGCCCAGAGCGTCATCGGCCGCGGCGCCGCCACCCTCGAGGGCAGCGCGGCCACCCATGGCGCGGCTTTGGGGCCGGCGGAAGTGGATGCGACCAAGCGGAAGCTGGGATGGACCCTGGCCCCCTTCGAGGTCCCCGGCGAGGTGCGCGAATGGTGCGCCGCCCGGATCGCCGAGAAGATGAAGGCCCATGAAAAATGGGAAAAGGATTTCGCCGCCTGGCGCAAGGCCGAACCCGGCTTGGCCAAGGACTGGGACCGGCAGTGGAGCCAGGAAGTCGACGAGGCCTTCCTTCTGCGGGCCGTGGACGGCATGGACAAGGAAAAGGCCGCGGGGCGCAAGCACGGCGGGAAGATGCTCAACCTGCTGGCCAAGGAGTATCCGTGGCTGATCGGCGGATCGGCCGACCTGATCGAAAGCAACGGCGTCCTGCAGAAGGACAGCACCGTCGCCCGCTGGAGCCCGCGCGGCGTGTTCGAAGGGCGCAACATCTATTTCGGGGTGCGCGAACACGCCATGGCCGCCGTGGTCAACGGCCTCAGCCTGCACGGGGCCTGGCGCGCCTACGGCTCCACCTTCCTGCAATTCGCCGACTATATGCGGCCGTCCATTCGCCTGGCCGCCCTGATGAAGGCCCGCAGCATTTTCGTCTTCACCCATGACAGCATCTTTTTGGGGGAGGACGGGCCCACCCACCAGCCGGTGGAACATCTCGCCTGTCTGCGCATGATTCCCGGCCTGACCGTATGGCGGCCCGGGGACGGGCTGGAGACCGGCATGGCCTGGGCCTGGGCCATGGGTTCGGCCAAGGGCCCCGTGGCCCTGTGTTTGAGCCGTCAGGTCCTGCCGCTCATCCACTATCCCGACGGCTTCGACAAGCGCAGCGTCTGGAAGGGGGGCTACACCCTGGTCGAGGATTCCGCGGCTGAATTGACCCTGATCGCCACGGGCAGCGAGCTGGCCACGGCGCAGGAGGCGCTGGGCCTCATGGCCAAGGCGGGGGTCCGGGCCCGCTTGGTGAGCCTGCCCAGCGTGTGCGTGTTCAAGGCCCAGGACGCGGCCTACCGGGCCCAGGTGCTGGGGACCCTTCCGCGCGTCACCCTGGAGGCGGGAGCGACCGCCTATTGGGCGTCCGTGGCGGGCTCGGATTCCCTGAACATTGGGGTCGACGGCTTCGGCGTTTCCGGGCCGCCGGACGATCTGGCGAAACACTTCGGCCTGACCGCCCCCCAAGTGGCGGAACGCATCCTGGCGTGGATCGGCGAGCGGGCCAAGGCCAGGATCCGAACTTGAAGCCGCTCTTTTCAGGCGCGGTTTTTGTTTTTTTTTTGGCGATGGTGGAGGGTGCGGCTGCGCCCGCCGCGACCCTTAAGCCGGACGCCGTGTCCCGAGCCACGGCGCTGACCCCGTCGGTCCAAAGCGCCGCTAATGCAGGCCTTTCATCCCGCGAAACTGCGGCTCCCGGCAAGTCCCGCCCGATGATCATGAGCACTGTGCGCGCCATCGGCGACTTCGGCATCGCACCGTTGACCTGGAATTCCTATCAATGGATGACCGCTGCGGGGGTCCTGGGCGCGGCCGCAGTGACCTGGCAATACGACGTGAAAATAACCCAGGCCCTGAGCGGGGGGGACGCCCGCAAGGCCTGGCTGACCGAAAGCATGCCCACCGTCTCCAACCTGGGACAGGGAGGCATCGAAGCCGTTTATGCGGCGGCCCTATACGGGGTCAGCTACGGCATCGGCGGGTCCCGTCTTCGCGCCACCTCGGGCGAGGCCTTGCAGGCCTTGGC
>Ga0182024_10024638_pt1 | contig 10680 bp, 8 predicted proteins | sample P32metaG_FD_120480 | JGI IMG/M metagenome (GOLD analysis project Ga0182024, IMG submission 120480) | Permafrost microbial communities from Stordalen Mire, Sweden - P3-2 metaG (Illumina Assembly) | ecosystem: Environmental > Terrestrial > Soil > Wetlands > Permafrost | place: Sweden: Stordalen...
ACCACTCCCCGTCGTCGGCCTGGTTCATGCCGCCCGTCGAGGAGGTCGTGAAGTCCACGCGGATCTGTGACCGCGCCCCGGCGGCGTCGCTCGGCCCATCGACCGACACGGTGACGTCCGAGACGGAGGTCTGGGACGCGCCGGCTGACACGGGAATCCCAATGACGACCGCCGACACAAGGACCGCGGCACCCGCCACCGCCGTGGCGAGCCGCCTACCGGTGGTTGCGGCACCGCGACCCCGCCCGTGCCCGCGTCGCTGAGCGGTCCTCACCGAAGTCCGCGACATGTCGTCACGCCCCCTTGGCCGGCGCCCGTTGCGCGACCCACTCTCCGACGAGATCGGACTATACGAGAGATTCGTGCAAATTTCCTTGGACGATTGGTCGTGCGGCTCGGCACAAGGGTCGCGAGCCCCAAGGAGCATCAGGCCCGCTGCGAGCGGTTGGCTTGATTTAGCCCATCGGTGCTGCCACGCTCCCAGCGTCCCACCCCATTCGCTCCCGCCTCGCCGGCAACCTCGTTGTGCGAGAGCACCGACGGATCAGGTATCTCACGAATCTCTCCTTCATCGAACTCACCGTAAGTGACTTCGATGTCTGTCCTCTCTCAACACTGGCTCGCTGAGATTGGACTGTCGACCCACTTTTCGTCGCGGAGCCTTTCGGGAGGCAACGACTCACGGCACAATGGGTGACGTGGAGTTCCGAGCGTTGTCGCGGATGCCCTCGTTCCCGCACTCGCAAGGCGGTGACACGGGAGCTGGCCCAGGCGAGGCAGCCCCGCAGGTCGCGACGGTAGGCGTCGAGCGTGCGGACGCCGCGGCTTGCGCGAAGAGTGACTGCTGCCACATCCTCTGGGTTTGACCGTGCTCGAAGCTGACGAGTTCGACGGAGTGCTTGATCTCTCGATGCGTCTGGGTGACCGCCCGACAGAGTCGGGAGGATCAGATCAGCAGGAAGAGGCGAGCCTGGGCGCGATTCCGGTGTCGGTCGGCCAGTGAGGAGGGAAATGCACGCGCAAAGGACGCTCTGGCTGCTGCTCGCTGGCGTCGCACTCAGCGTGGCGAGCCTTGCGACCGTTACGGTTGGGGCGCAGGTCGCATCGTCGGCGCACCCGAGTGCTCGCGACTCACTCGCTCAGTGTCGAAGCAACTCATGGACCGAAGCTGCCTACCAGGCCGCCTCGACGCCCGCATCGCTCGGCGCTGAGGTGCTTGCATGCCTCAAGCTCGAGTACCCCAAGAGTTACCTCAGCGACGAGATCGGCATCGTGGCCCTCGTGCACGATGGCAGGTTTCAGAACGTCAACGAGTTCGGTCTCACGGGCACGGTGAAGCAGCAGCTCTCGCGCCTTGGCATACCGCCGATCACCCTCGAGGACGGTCCCGGTGGCATTCTCGTTGCGGCCTCTCCGAGGCCGACCCAGTTGCCCAACGAACTCGCGCTCGGCGCGACCTTCGACGCGTCGCTCGCAGCGGAGTACGGGACGATCCTCGGTGCGGAAGCCCATCAAATGGGCTACGACGGCGTGCAGGCACCGGCTCTCAACCTGGTGCGGGTGCCCAGCTGGGGCCGTGCCATGGAGTCCTTCGGCGAGTCTCCCGTGCTTGCAGGAGAGCTGGGTGGGTCCGAAGCTGTGGCGATCGCTTCGCAGAACGAGATCCCGGTCCTCAAGCACTTCGGCCCGTACTCACAGGAGACCGACCGCCACGCCCTCGACCAGCTGATCTCGGAGCGTGCCTACCAAGAGGTGTACCTCCGTCCCTTCACGATCACCCTCGATGATCTGATGCCACTGCTCAGCGTCGGTCACCACGCTGTTGCGATCATGTGCTCGTACGGCGACGTGAACGGCATCAGGGTGTGTCGCTCTCCAGAGTTGGCCGACTTGCTCGAGCACCTAGGTATGAACGCGCTGGTCCGGTCCGACCTCGACGTGCAGGTGCAACCGTCCGCACTTCTCCTGAACAACATTGACCTGATCAAGCCGATGGCGTCGCGGGAGCTGGTGCGGTCGCTCGACGAGCACGCAGTCGACAGAGCGCTCGACCGGGCCGTCGCACAGGTCTTCACCGCCGAATTCGCCGACGGGCTGGTGAAGCCGATCGTGACGCTCCCTTCGTTCCGCCCTCTCCCGAGTCGCACAGTGGCGCTCGATACCAGGGCGTCGAACCGCATCGAGCAGCGCGCTGCCGTGCTCTTGAAGGACGATGGCCTCCTTCCGCTCCGTCGGGGTGCCGGACCCGTCGTGGTCCTCGGCGACCAGGGGGTCCGTGGCACCTGCGGCGCGCTGGCCTCCGTGCTCTCGAGCGGGCTCGCTTCGCCAACGTCGTGCGCGGATCCGCGCACCCCGCTTCCCAGCCGCGCCGTGTTCGACCGCCTCGCCTATGCGCATGAGCTCAAGGGGGCGACGGCGACGTTCACGCCGGTCGCATCCGGGTCCTACGTGGCGTCGGTGACGACATATGACACCGCCACTCTCTCCATGAACGGCACGGCCCTCCTGTCAACCAGCGGACAGTCGGGGTTCGGCGTCCAGCGAACCGTCCTCCTCACGCTCCGACGGGGCGTCCGCTACCGATTCCGGATGAGATGGCTGGGCCGCGGCCCGTCGATGAGGCTCATCGACGAGCAACCAATGATCGACGCCGCCGTCAAGTCCGTACGCGGCACGCACGTCGCGGTAGTTATCGCGTACGACCAGGCCCGAGAAGGCATGGATCGAAGCTCGCTGGCACTGCCTAACGCCCAGGACGCGCTGATCTCGGCGGTCGCCGCGAGAGTGCCGACCGTCGTCCTTCTCGCGACCGATGGGGCGGTCACGATGCCGTGGTTGAGCCAGGTCCACGGCGTGCTCGAGGTCTGGAGCCCGACGGGGTCGGTGTACACCGAGCACACGCTCTCGGGGTTCGTGAGCGCCTATGGAAACCTCCTAGACGGGACGAGCGATCCGAGCGGACGGCTCCCGATGACGTTTCCCGTGACGGCCGAGCAGAGCCCGATGGCGATCTCACGCTTTTGGCCCGGTGTCGACGGGAGCGTCAACCTCGGACTGGCTCCAGACAGTGGGCTCGGCATCGGCGAGGACTGGTACCGCCAGGCGGGGTGGCCGGTGCTGTTCCCGTTCGGGTTCGGACTCAGCTACACGACCTACCAGCTGATGGGCGGCACCGTGACCGACCCACCGACGGGGCTGCAGGTCTCGGAGTCGGTGCGGGACACCGGTGGCGTCGCCGGCACAGAGGTCGTGCAGATCTACGCGGATTGGCCAAACGCCTCCGACGAGCCGCCGTCGCAACTCGTGGGCTTCGCACCCGTTACGTTCTCTGCGAGGGACGCAGCGAGACGGACCGTTCGACACGTCACGATCCCGATCGCACCGAGCGCCCTCTCGATCTACGTGGGCAGCGGCCTAGCGGTCACTCAGGGTGACTACTGCTTGGAAGCCGCCACGTTCGACGGGGACCCCCAGGCGTGGACAACGGGTGCCATCACGCTCGGTCCAGGAGCTGGGGGGACCGTGACGGGGCCGCGTACCCGTCTGGTTCGGGGAACCTGCCCCAGCTGAGACCGGCCGCATAAGCCAGATCGCCCGCTCCGAGCGTGACCGCGCGATCGAGTTCGCTCGTGGCGATGGTCCCCGAAGTGGGGTCAGAGCCAGATGCAGTGCTACGTCAGAGTGTCACGCTGGCCTTCAGTACCTGCCATGGCTGAGGCTGATGAAGCCGCTACTTCTGCGCGTTGACATACTGTTGCCACCGTGCAAAATTGGGCTGGAACGAAGGATTCGAGTCATCCGTCGCATACCATTCGATGCTGCGCGCACCGTACTGCTCTCCTGCCCGAACATCCCTCTCGACAAGACAGCCTGCACTGCAGGCTGAGGTGCCCTTGTTGCTGACTTCGGCCACAGTTTGGAACTGAATGTAGGTATTAGGAAAGTGCCGGTGGACGTAGGCGACAATCTCATTGAATTTTGCGTAATCCTTGGCATAGGTACCTTCCAAACCTTGCTGTCCAATCCCAATACCGTGGGCAGCTGCCCACTCAGCGACGTCCACATCGACGGGATTGCCTGTCGCGGAGTCGATGTTCAGCCGATTGGTTGCCGGATACAGCATCTGGTTGATGGGATAGATAACAGTGGTATACCCAAAGTCACCTTTGTAGGAGGAGAGCAGACGTTCCTGCCACTTAAGCCAAGACGAGGCCGTATATCCCCAGGCTTGTAGCGTATGTATCGCGACCTTGTAGGCCGCGGCGCTGCACCTTTGGACAATGGGGTTGTAGCACGGCTCGATTGGGAAGGCTTCGGCACCTAGCCCAAGTGCGATTCTGGTATACGCCACATCACTCCTATAGGGACTATTGGCATAGTGACCGGCCACGGTGGCAACATACTTACGCCAGTCCACCTGGAAGACGGGATCAAAATAGTCAGGAATGACGAAACCGGAGGCACTATTTCTTCTCTCACAAAGAGTTGGAATCTTTGCTGCCTCCCAGGATGGCAACCACCCATCGCTGGAACAGCTTGCTGTCGGCGCATTTGTTTCGTGCTGGAACCGTAATTCCAAGGTGACCTTCTTGCCCTGCTTAACCCACGCAGCGATTTCTTGATCAGCTGGGGCAAAATTAAACAGTCCCGCTTGAGGTTCAACGACGTACCAGTTCAGGTTGATGTCAACAGCGCCAATATTTGGATTGGTCAAGGCTGCGGGGTTGAATGTCCCATAGCCGGTCGGGTCATATTCGATATTTGCGGGATATGAGCTCCTGTGTGCCGACACCGTCGCCGACAGATCGGCCGTACGCGGCGCCCCCGCTTGAGGGTGGATCGATCCGTCAGCCATTCTGGTGGAAGCGTGCGCATTTGAACCGCACATAAAGACTGAGATGATGGCGAGCGTTGCCAGAGGCACAATCCGAGCCGGCTTGCGGAGCTCCGAAACGTGGATTCTTTCATCCCCCTGTGTCGTGCTGATTGGGATGGTATACGGGTGGGCCGCGTCTTGCCGGAAAGTCGGTCGCCCAAAGGGGAAGACGATCCTCGACGCGACGTTCGCTTCACGTGGTCCTTGAGATCGATGCAGATTCTCTTCATGGGTCGGGAAGACCGGATTGCCAACAAGACCGCCTCGGGTCAATTCCAGGACCTGGCTGACGTTGCACCCCTGACAGGTCGCGATCTTGGACCGAGACAGGACACTGGACCATCGAACTCACCGGGCGGCGAGTTCGTTCGACACGTGCTCGACGCGCTGGGCGCTGGTTCTGGGCGAGGGCGACGATCGACACCCAGGGCCGTCTCGAACCCACCCGACCTGGCCGGCACCTCGAGCGTGCCGATGCCATGCGACGGCGCACTGGCTCAGGACGGATTCAAGCTCGACTCTGACCGCTCGACGTCGTCGAATGCTGCCCAACCCGAAAGTGCCTCACGTCGCGCGCGCTCGGCTGCGTATCCACCTCGCAGACCAAAGAGTCGCTTGGCATACAGGAGGTATCCCAAGACGAGGAGATTGATCAGGAAGGCCACGACTTTGAAGGCGCTGACTCCATTGGAGAGCTCGATGATCTCGAGGGGAATGAAGGCAGCGACGGCGATGCTCGTGAGGTACTCGGCCCATCGCCGATTCCGCCAGAGGCCCACCATCTCGACGGCCTCCAGGACGGCATAAGCGGTCACGATCAGTCCCAGGCGCACGAGGTGCGACGAGGAGTAGGTGAACACCCGTCTGAAGTATCCGAGGATGCCACGTGCCTGGGTCGATCCTGGGTCGCCGCCGGACAGGTCATTCATGATGTTGACGTAGTCACGGTGGAGGGCGGAGCTGTTCGCCGCGAATGTGAACAGGGCCAAGGCCAGCAGACTGAACGCGATGACGTGGATGGCGCGGTCAACCGCGATGAGTCGGAGAACAAATTGGTCTCGAAGAATCGCTCCGCGTGCCGGCAGCTCGATCTCCTCGCGCGTCTCGACGAGCTTTCGACTCGGGTGCGCAGGGACGGGTCGAGCGACCCAGTCGTCGCAGCGCAGGCATCGGTGCCACCGCAGCCCATCGACTACTCGAACGAAGCTCTTGTCCCGGGGGCTGACCAGTGCGGCATCGGTCCCTACGAGTTTGTGTCCCTCGACAGCGCAGACCACCAACTCATACCGGAACGAGGGCTTGATGCGCCTTGGCACGGCACATCCTTACCGGTAGTGCTGATCCGGAGCGACCCAACTGAGCAAGGCTGTTGATTGCGGACTGAGTTAACCGCGTCGTTGGTGCTGAGATCGTTCGAACCGACGATCGAACTCGCTGGGAGTGAGTTCGATGCACCTGGCTGCCCCAGGTTTGTGCATGAGGTCGCCAGGATTCTCAGGCACCCATCTGACTGATAGTCAGACGGCCGGTCGTGTCCGCGTCGTATCCGGTGGCTGCGCTGCTGGTGGGCGCCTGTGCGGAACACCCGATAGTCGGGGCGTTCACCGTCTCGCCCATCATCGGCGTCACCAAGTCTCGACCCTGAGGACTAGAACGGTCCTCGCCTGCGGTACACCTCGGCACGATCGCTCGTTAGCCTGTGATGACGCGGCCGTCCGTGTAGCCCGACTCCGGAGGACCCTCCAATGAATCGCATTGCGTTGTGGGCTGCTCGTGCGGCGGTCGTTGGTGCGCTCTCGGCCACTGTTTTCGTCGCTGGCATCGCGTCGGCATCGACGAATGGGAGATCGCTGTCTCCGGGCGACCACACTTTCACGCTCTCCGTCCAGGGCATCCAGCGCAGCTTCATCCTGCACGTGCCAACGGGTGCGCCGGCGGCGAAGCGCCCGTTGATCCTCGTCTACCACGGCCACGGCGCCACCGCGGCGGGCACGATCGGCGTGACGGACTTCGAGCAGGAGTCCGACCGCACGGGTGAACTCGTTGCCTTCCTTCAGGGAGTCAACAACCACTGGAACGAGTACTCAGGCGTCTTCGGCGCCAGCGGGATCAACGACGTCACCTACACCAAGGCCGTGATCTACGACATTGCGGCGCACATTGGCTTCGACCACGCACGAATCGTCGCCGCAGGCTTTTCTAACGGCGCGCTGATGGTCGAGTCCCTTGGCTGCCAGTTGGCGCGGACGCTCTCTCTGGTCGTCCCGGTGGAAGGGCAGCTGGCCACGAGCATGGTGAAGGCGTGCAAGCCGGCGCGCCCCATCAACGTCTATGAGATTCATGGCACCGCCGATGCATCGATCCCCTATGGGGGCGGTGGGTACATCGGAGTGTTGTCTGCCCCCAAGTCCGTCGCGAAGTGGGCGTCGCTCGACCACTGCGCCAAGACGCCCACGTCCAGCCCCCCGAAGAGCGGTGTGGTGATGACGACCTATCGCCTGTGCAGGAAGAGCACGCATGTGGCGCTGATGACGATCGAGGGTGGGGTGCACAGATGGACGCCCAACATCGGTGAGATCGTCACGGCGGCGTTCCCGTGGAAGAGTTGATGCGCCTGCCTTACCCAACAGGCAGATTCGCTAACGCAGCTAATAGTGCAGGCCTCGCGGTATCGCCGCTTCCCATCAGCTGTGCCACCGTCAAGGCGCGTCTTCACAAGGAGGATCATCGCGGGGCGGCGACTTCATCCAGCCGTCTGCCAGACGTTCAATGGGAATTCAGGCAGCGTGAACGAAGGGTGCCGGTTAGTGCGTGGCCCCGACAACAAGCAGGCCGGAACTTGGCCAACTGGGCAACTGAGGACAGCACACGTCCGCTGTCGGACTACGCCGACGATCTGTACTCACGATCCGTTGTCCGTAATGAGGAGCACCTGGCCCGATCCGGCGTTAGGCCCTGACGCGGGCAAGTACGCGTAGTCCCCGTACCAATCTTGCGATCCCGGGAAGGTCGTATTCAGATGCGAGACCGAATCGCCGTTGTAAAGGTCACCCCCATAGAAGTTCTCCCAACCGTGTCCATCGGCGTTATAGACCTTCGCGTCCTCAAAGACCTCTGGCGCTGAAGCGGTCCCTGGCATCTGGTCATACGTCGAGTGCGTCTCTCCCTCAAGGTCGGCCATGTTTGGCTTGAATTTCACCGAAGACACGCGGGCAACCAGAACTCGGGACTCTCCGGCTTGTTGCGTGTAGAGGAGAAACTGATTCAATTCGGGATGATACTCGATTGTGTAATAGGTCCATGTCCCTATGGGCGCCGCGGGAATGGGTGACTTTGCGCACCACAGTTCATGCCACGTTGACCGGTCATCACAGTTCTCGAAGGGTTTGGATGGATTCTCGTTCGCGTCAGCTGGATCCTGGAGCTCGACGAGTGTCTCGCGGTGGCCACCGGCGAACTCTTCCCAACCTATCTGGATGTGATCATTTCCATCGCCGAATTGCTGGAGCATTATCCACGCTGATACGTAGCTTCCTGGAGTCACCCAGGGGGAGCAGTTGAGCAACTTGGCATAAACGCCGCCGAGTGCATGAAAGGGACCCGGTCCCGTGCTTGGGCCGGTCGTCGGCGCGACCGTCTTTCCACTATCACCGAGCCGGTAAACTCCGGAGAAACCGTATCCCGACTGTGCGGAAGGGTTTCCTGAGCGCTGCGGCTCACGCTTGGGACACAGCGCTGAATTGGGTCCGGAAGAAGAGAAGGTCATCGCAAACCTCTGTCCCGAGCTGGCAAGCGGGCCAGTAGTGATCTGCGTCTTTCCGCTGCTCACCATATTGAAGGACGAATGTGCGTGTGCAACGAGAGGTAGTCCGTTAACGAGCGCGCCGCTGAAAGTGATCTTGGAGAAGCTCGGAATCAGATTCGAACCTTGGAGTCCGAACCAGGCGTTCAGCCCGGCATTTGAGGGAACTCCGGGAGCTGAGGCGGAGGACGATTGTCCATTCGACACGTCGGTGAGATTGGCTTGGGTCGCAGTCGAATTCATCGACGCTGCAATCTTGATTGTGTCACCCGCGGAGGCAGAGATCATGTTCGAGTTGCATGGACCAGCCGGACCTGCGCAGGCCACGCCGCTCATCTCCGGCGACCGTCCTGCAACGCAAGAAATGTTTAAGAAGCCGGAAGCCCCAGAACCAGCGGCATCGATCTGAATCGTAGCCGTGAGAATTTCGTCATAGGTACAGGTAAACGATGGGAGCACGAATGTTCCTTGTGCCGTGTCTATCGACGACGAAGGTTCATATCCGGCGAAGTCACTGTTGGTGCTCGCCTGAGCGCCGATGGGTGATATCGACATAACCCCGTGACTATCTGTCATCACCAATGGGGGTCGCACCAGTCGACTTTGCACTCCACTCGCCGAGGAGATTGCGACTACAGACATCGTCACGAACGTCCCAACCGCTAGCAGTATCGCCGGACGCAAGTTCTTCACGCCCCACCCCCAGTCAAAGTAGATCCGCTATCCCCTTACGATCTACCGCGCGTTCTAGTGATCAACGACGGAAGGTACACCACGAGGCGCCGGATCGCATCGGATCGAGTTCGCGGCGCTGGGCTTGCCCCTCCTGGGCCGCGAGCCAGCTTGACATCCATTTCGCGGGCCGTGGATGGCGTGCGACGCCGAAGGAAGGAGTGTCGATCCTGGACGGCTGCACAATCGTGCGCACGCTGATCAATCGTGCAGAGGCGCGAGTGCCTCGTGTTCGAGGGCCATTTAGTCGTCTACGCCAGCGACGGCACCGCCACGTGGCCTGTCGGCCATCACGGGTGACAAGTCGCTCGACACCTTCACCTGCCGGGGCCTCAACTTCGACGTGGACCAGTCTGAGAGCAATGGCTGCGAGGTCCCGCAGACCTCACAGTCGACGACGGAGGGCACCGCGTCCAGCCTGGGCATGATCTCTTGTTACGGGACGAACACGGTGTCGGCCACCGGCGACCTCGCGTCCGACGCGATGGTGCATCAGAACCCCGCCGTTGCGGGGTTCGACAGCCTCACGGGGTCGGCACCGGTGTGGTACTCGATCGACGCAACAGGTGGCATGCTCTGCCAAGACACGCTCAACCTGCAGCTCCAGGTCTCGGGCTCCGTGATCCCAACCTGCTACAAGTTCAGCGTCACGACGGACACGCAGTCCTACTCGGCGCAGACCAACAGTCTGGGTACGGCGTCGATCGTCAAGACGGGTTCAGCGCAGTACACGGACAACTCCACCATCGACCTTGAGGTCCAGCGGGTCTGTTCGACGTCCAGCAATCCCGACAGCGCGACGTTCACGATCACCGGAGACATCGGGTAGGGGACAAGCACGGGCTCGTCGCCAGATGTACCCGGCCTGCCCTGCTGCTGGGAGCGCCTCCTCCTATGCGGTCGCATCACCGCGGTCGGAAGAGCAAGACCTCACAGACGTCGCCTCCCGACCCACTTGAGTGAGGAGCCGCGAACTCGACAATCCTCGGGCATGGGGGTGTCAGCACTAGTCACGGATCTTCTGTCCTCACGGCGGATGCTTCAATGACGATCAGCCGGCTGCGTGCTGGACCGGACTGAGTGCACCGTGCGCGAAGTCGACGTCCGGGACCGAGGCCTAGGGAGTACGGCCGATGAACGCGAGCAGCTTCGTCTGGACATCCGCGTCCTCGGGGACGTCCACGCGCGGCCCGTACTGGCCGCTTTGGCGAAGCAGTTCGTCCATCGGGAGCATGCCCTCGAGCATGGCAGCGCACTTGACTGGATCCAG
>Ga0182024_10024639_pt1 | contig 10679 bp, 15 predicted proteins | sample P32metaG_FD_120480 | JGI IMG/M metagenome (GOLD analysis project Ga0182024, IMG submission 120480) | Permafrost microbial communities from Stordalen Mire, Sweden - P3-2 metaG (Illumina Assembly) | ecosystem: Environmental > Terrestrial > Soil > Wetlands > Permafrost | place: Sweden: Stordalen...
ACGCTGGTGACGCGGGGCGAGGATCTTTTGCCCGCCACCCATGTGCAGCGGCTGCTGCAGGCGCTGCTGGCGCTGCCCGAACCGCACTACGCCCATCACCGGCTGATTCTGGACGATTCCGGCTGCAAATTTTCCAAGCGCGACCAAGCCGTGACATTGCGGGCGAGGCGGGCGGCAGGGGCGACGCCCCAGGACATCCTCGACCGGCTTGGGCTTTGAGTGGCGGCTGTGCTATGGGGCGCAGATGAGCGATCACCCTTTCGACCGGCTGTTTGCCACCATCGCCGCGCGCAAGGCGGCGGCGGACCCGTCCGCTTCCTACACAGCCAAGCTTCTTTCCGAAGGCCTTGAGAAATGCGCCCGGAAATTCGGCGAGGAAGCGGTGGAAACCGTGCTGGCCGCGGTCTCGGGCAGCAAGGAACATCTCGCCGCCGAATCCGCCGATGTGCTTTATCATCTGCTGGTGCTGTGGGCCGCCGCCGGAATCACCCCGGATGAGGTTTACGCCGCGCTGAAAAAGCGTGAAGGCGTTTCGGGCTTGACGGAAAAAGCCTCGCGCAAATAGCGCTATTCCGTTTCTTCCTCGGCCAGGCTCTTGACCAGATCGAGCATGCGCTTGCGCACCTTGGGATCCTTGATCTTCATAAAGGCCACGCTGAGCTGCAAGCCCTCGCCCGAGGAGACGAACTCCATCACCGGCGCGCTTTGCGTTTCGGCGAACTCGCCCGCCTGCGCCCCGGCCACGCCCTCATAGAAAAACTCGATCGGCACGCCCAGGATGCGTGAGATTTCATAAAGGCGGCCCGCGCCGACGCGGTTGACGCCTTTTTCGTATTTCTGCACCTGCTGAAATGTCAGGCCGAGCAGATCGCCCAGTTTTTCCTGACTCATCCCTATCAGCATCCGCCTGATACGCACGCGGTTCCCGACCTGGGCATCGATCGGATTGGCTTGTTTCTTGGGCACTACGCACACACACAAATAATCGCGGGCGGGAACTTACCCGCATTGTTCACGAAACTGAAAGAATTAATTTGGTGCTGTCGCCGCTTTACTTTCGCCCCAGGACAAAAGCTAGCGCGGACGCCGCGAAAAGCAGCAGCAGGAACAGCCAGTCGCCATAACGCGCATAGGTTGTTGGCGGCGCCGAACGTGGTAAACGCGCGTCTATAACGCCCATCTTGCCGATCCCCAATTGCGCGGTCATCCGCCCATAAGGATCGATCACCGCCGATATGCCGGTATTGGCTGCACGCGCAACGGGTAATGCCTCTTCGATGGCGCGCGCGCGTGCAATCAGAAGATGCTGATACGGCCCCGCCCAGGGCCCGAACCAGGAATCATCGGTGACATTGACGAACCAGCCGGGCCGTTGACCAGATGTCACCGCCCCGGGAAAAATAATTTCATAGCAAATCAGCGGCGTGACCGCGGGCGCGCCCTTGAGTTGATATGTGTGCGGACCATCGCCGGTGGCGAAACCCTCTTGACCTTCTGTCAGCTTGGTGATGCCGATGCGATTAAGGATATTTGCGAAAGGCACATATTCGCCGAACGGCACCAGATGGAATTTGTCATAGACCGCGGGCGCGGCGACGCCGGGGGAAAAAATAAACAAGCTGTTGAAAGCTGACAATTTGTCCGGCGCAAGCCGGGTAGCGCCGGTGATCAGGGTGCGGCGCTGGCCGGTCAGGAGCGCGATCTCATCCAGCGCTGCCGGCTCAAGGTCAAACAGATATCGAGGCGCCGCCGCTTCCGGCCAAATGATGACACTGGGATTGCCCGGCGTGACCGTCAGATTGAGCAGCCGTACCCAATTGCGGGCCTGGAAGGCGGACGGGTCTTTTTCGCGCTGCGGGATATCGGGCTGCACAATCCTGAGCGCCACGCCCGGCACCATTTGGGTGGGATGGCTGGCCAGCCGCACCGCGCCGCCCGCGCCCATAACCGCGAACAGAACCAGCATGATGACGGGCATGCGCCAGGCTTTTGCCGGCGAACAGAATTCGGCCAGCGACGCGCCCAGCAGGATGGTGAGAAAAGAAAGCCCATAGGCCCCCAGCAGCGACAGGCTTTGCATCACCGAAAGCGAAGCGCCCCAGCCATAGGCGGGCAGATTCCAGGGAAAGCCGGTGAAGAGATGGCCGCGCAGCCATTCCCCCGCGGCGTAAAAAACCGCGAACACCAGAAGCCGCGCCGCGCCGTCTTGCCAGAAATAAAGCGCCAGGGCGGATGCGATACCGGCGTAAAGCGCCAGCCCCGCGGTAAGAAACACAAGCGCAAAAGGCATCTGCCAAAGATGCGCGGAAGGATCGACCAGAAAGGCATAGCCGATCCAGTGCCAGCCGATCAGATATTGGCCAAAAGCAAAAGCCCAGCCGCAAACGAATGCCGCACCGAGGGGATGGCGGGCTTCGTCCGCGCCATCCAGCAAAAGCATCAGCGCCGCGAAACCCAGCAGCAACGCCGGAAAAAATTCCACCGGGGCAAAGCCCAGCGCCGATACCGCGCCCGCGGCAAAGGCAAAACCGGCGCGCCGCCAGCCCGCCAGTCCCCGCACCCAATTGCCGCTTCTTGTCAGCACGCTCATTCGCCGGATGGCGGGCAGATGCGCAGGCGCCGCACCCGGCGCGGGTCGGCATCCAGCACTTCGAACTCAAATCCGGCGGGATGGCTGACGATCTCGCCGCGCTGAGGCACCCGCCCCAACAGCGCGGTCACCAACCCGCCCAGAGAATCCACATCCTCGTCGGTTTCCGGGGTGGAAAGATCAACGCCCGTTTCATTCTTGAAATCTTCCAGTGCCAGCCTGGCATCGACCACGAAGCACACACCGTCGCGGCGCAGCGCCATGGCCTCGTCGTCATGCTCATCGGCGATATCGCCCACGATTTCCTCGATAATGTCCTCGATCGAGACCAGCCCCTCGGTGCCGCCATATTCATCAATCACCAGCGCCAGATGGGTGTGGCTGGTCTGCATTTTGAGCAACAGATCAAGCGCGCGCATGGAAGGCGGCACAAACAGCACCGGCCGCTTGACCTTGGCAATCGAGGAATTCTCCAGCCGGTAATCGCCGTCTTCGCGCAGCTGAAGCAGCGCCATCACGTCCTTGACATGCACCAGGCCGGTCGGGTCATCCAAGGTCTCGGAAAAGACCGGCAGGCGCGAATGTTGCGCGGCGCGGAACAGGGTCACCAGTTCGGGCAGCGGCATGGATTCTTCCACCGCCACGATCTCGGCGCGCGGCACCATCACATCGCGCACTTTCAATTCGCCAAAAGCCAGCAGATTGGCCAGCATCACCCGTTCCTGCTGCGACAAGGCCGGCGACTGACGCTCGCTCTCCTCGATCACTTCCTCCAGGCTCTCGCGCATCGCCGCGCTGGAGGGATCTTCGCCGCGCAGCATCTGCAGCAGCCGTTTCAGGATCGACGGATGGTCTTTGGGATCGTTCACACGCCCACCTTGTAAGGATCGCCGATACCCAGGCGCTTGAGAATCCGCGTTTCCAGCGGCTCCATGATTTGCGCATCGCGCGGTTTTTCATGATCGTAGCCGGCCAGATGCAACACGCCATGCACCACCAGATGGCTGGCATGATCGCAAAAACGCTTGCCCGAAATTTCGGCTTCCTTGCGGCTCACGCCATAAGCGATGGCAATATCGCCGCGATAGCCGTCTTTGTTTTCCGCCGCGGGAAACGACAAAACATTGGTCGGCTTGTCGCGGCCCCGAAAATCGCGATTCAGTGCTTTGAGTTTTTTGTCGCTGCTCAGCAGCACCGTGAGCCTGCTTTTGCCCTTGAACCCGCCGGCCCGCAGCGCCGCCTCAGCCGCCCGCAGCAGCTGCGTTTTGAGCCCGCGCGTCTTGCGCCAGCCAGGGTCTTCCACCAACACCGTAATGCCGCTCATTTGCCCTTGGCAGTATAGGCGCGGACGATGCGGCTGACGAGGGCGTGACGCACCACGTCCGAATCGGCAAAGCGCTGGATGCCGACGCCTTCAACGCCTTCCAGAATGGAAATCGCCTCGTTCAGGCCCTCGGGCCGGCCGCCCGGCAGGTCGCTCTGGCCCGGATCGCCGGTCACCACCAGCTGGGATTCCTCGCCCAGCCGCGTCAGCACCATTTTCATCTGGGCGGCGGTGGCATTCTGGGCTTCATCCAGGATGACAAAGGCGCGGGAGAGGGTGCGCCCGCGCATGAAAGCCAGGGGCGCGATCTCGATCACGCCCTGCTCGATCAGGCGCGTGGTCTGCTCGCCCAGCACGTCAAACAGCGCGTCGTAAAGCGGGCGCAGATAGGGATCGATCTTTTCCTTGAGGTCGCCGGGCAGAAAGCCCAGCCGCTCGCCGGCTTCCAGCGCCGGGCGCGACAGGATCAGCCGCTCAACCTTGCGCTGATAGAGCATATGCGCCCCATAAGCGGCGGCCAGATAGGTCTTGCCGGTGCCGGCGGGGCCGATGCCGAACACCAGAGGATGCTCGCGCATCAGGTCCAGATAGGCGCTCTGGGCGGGGCTGCGCGGCCGGGTAAGCCGGCCGGCTGCCGTGCGCACCGCGCCGGGCGTTTCGGCCCGCCCGGCATCGGTGAAGCGGATTTCCGCATCCACTTCGGCCAGGGTGATGCTCTCGCCCGCTTCGGCCCTGGCATAAAGCGACGACAAAATCGCCGCGCCGCGTCCGCGCGCCGCGCCGGCAATGCCGATGCGATTGCCGCGCTGGGTGACGCGAAGATCAAGCTTCTGCTCCAGCCGGGCGAAATTTTTCTCATGCGGCCCGCTTAGCGCGGCCAGCAGCTTGTTGTCGGAAAATTCCAGCGTCACCTGCTCGCTGATACTCTTGCGAGGTTTTTTCACGCTGGCACGCTGTGGAATGCGTCGGCCACCAGCGCGCCATGCAGGCTATTGGCGGTGAGGGAAGCAATCTTCACATCGGCGATGGTGCCGAGCAGGCTGGCCGCGCCCTCGACATGCACCGGCTGCAGCCAGGGCGAGCGGCCCACCAGTTGGTGCTTGCCGCGGCCGGGCTTTTCAAACAGCACCGGCATGGTTTTGCCGATTGCCGCCAGGTTGGCCTGGTCCTGTTGATCGAGCAGCAGCGTCTGCAGCCGCTGCAATCTTTCATTCTTGACGGTTTCGGCAACCAGCTTTTTGGCCGCCGCCGCCGGGGTACCGGGACGCGGCGAATATTTGAAGGAAAAGCACTGGGCGAATTTTATCTCCCGCACCAGTTTCATGGTGGCTTCAAAGTCAGCCTCGCTTTCGCCGGGAAAACCCACAATAAAGTCCGAGGAAAAAGCGATATCCGGCCGCGCGGCGCGCAAGCGCGCAATCAAACCGCGATAATCATCGGCGCTGTGCTGGCGGTTCATCGCCGCCAATACCGAATCCGATCCCGACTGCACCGGCAGATGCAGGAACGGCATCAGCTTTTCGATTTCACCATGCGCAGCGATCAGATCATCGTCCATGTCACGCGGATGGCTGGTGGTATAACGGATGCGCCAGATGTCTTTTACGTCCGCCAGCGCCGCGATCAGCCGCGCCAGATTCCAAGTCTTTCCATGCGAATCCGTGCCGCGATAGGCGTTCACATTCTGGCCCAGGAGCATGATCTCGCGCGCGCCGCGCGCCGCAAGCGCCTCGGCCTCGGCGATGATCCGTTCCGGGGAACGGGAATGTTCCGGCCCACGGGTATAGGGCACCACGCAGAAGGTGCAGAATTTATCGCAGCCTTCCTGCACGGTAAGAAAAGCGCTGATGCCGCTGTCACTTGTCACCTCGGGAAAAGAATCGAATTTTTCCAGCGCCGGAAAATCGGTCTCCAGCACGTGGCCGGCCTCACGCGCATGGCGGGCGATCATTTCCGGCAGGCGATGATAGGATTGCGGCCCCACCACCATGTCCACCACCGGCGCGCGCGCCACCATCTCCTGCCCTTCGGCCTGGGCGACGCAGCCCGCCACCGCCACTAGCATCTCCGGCTTTTGGCGCTTGAGCGCCTTGAGGCGGCCCAGTTCGGAATAGACTTTCTCCGCCGCCTTTTCGCGGATGTGACAGGTGTTGAGGATCACCATGTCCGCGCCCTGGGGCGTGTCCACCGCGCCATAGCCCAGCGGCGCCAGCAGATCCGCCATGCGGGCGGAGTCATAGGCGTTCATCTGGCAGCCATAGGTCTTGATGAAGAGCTTCTTCATGCGGGGGTTATATTCAAAACTGCCGCCAAAACACAGATGCCCAAAACACAGATGGAAGAAACATCACGGCATTCCGGCCAGGGCTCTAATCTGGCCTTGGCGCACCACGGCCTCGGCACGCCGCGCCTGTTCCTTGCGGTCGGTGGCCGTCACGGGTGGGTGAAATTCCACCACCACGTCCAAAGGCCCCGCCTTCAGTGCCTCCCACAAATGCGGCACCAGTTCCATATCGCCATACCAGGCGAAAAGCGGACGGTTCTCGCGCCCCATGGGAATGCCGTGAATGCCGGTATAGGCGGTGGAAACCGGCTGCACCGTCACCGCGCCCAGTTCGGCCGCGCCCAGCAGCGCGCTTTTGAACGGCAGCACTTCATTGCCGTCGCTAGAGGTGCCTTCGGGAAACAGCACCAGGGTGTCGCCTTCCCGCAACCGGTCCTGGATCACATCGCGCGCCGCACCGGTCTCGCTCCGCCGCGCCCGGGCAACAAAGATGGTGCGCTGAAGCCGCGCCAGGGTGCCGAAGAAAGGCCAGCGCGCCACTTCCGACTTGGCGATAAAGGAGAGCGGCATCACCGCCGAAAAAATCACAATGTCCATCCAGCCGGTGTGATTGGCCAAAAGCAGCGTGCCATGGTTCTTGACCGGCGCGCCGATCACATGGATATGAATGCCGAACAGCCACGCGACAAAGCGGTGATAGACATGGGGAAACCCGCGCCGGTAAGGCAGGCCCAGCGTCACGCCCAGCCACTGCACCGGAATCAGGATAAGTGTGACGGCCAGGAACACCGCCAGAATGACGGCGGCCCGCAGCGTAGGCATCAGGGTTTCAGTTTCTTGCCCTTGGGCACGCCGTAAAGTTCCAGACGGTGATCCACCAGCTCAAAGCCCAGCTCCTCGGCCACCCGGCGCTGCAGCTTTTCGATATCCTCATTGCGAAATTCGATCACGCTGCCGGACTGCACATCGATCAGATGATCGTGATGGCTTTCGGGCGCTTCTTCATAGCGGGCACGCCCGTCGCGGAAATCATGCCGCTCCAGAATGCCGGCATCTTCGAACAGCTTGACGGTGCGATAAACCGTGGCGATGGAGATGTGCGGATCAATCGCCGCGGCGCGGCGGTAAAGCTCTTCGGCATCGGGATGGTCGCCCGCGCCGGACAGCACGCGCGCGATGACGCGGCGCTGCTCGGTCATGCGGAGCCCCTTGTCAACGCAGAGTTTCTCGATCCGCGTCACGTCCGTCCCATCCTGAGCGCCTTTCGGCCCGACGTTAGGCGAAATCCCCGGTCAGTGAAAGCGGCAGCCCGGCCTTCAGCACCAGGGCATCTTTTCCCTGATAATAGGCCTTGCGCTGGCCCACCCGCGCAAAACCCAGCCCGGCGTAAAGCGCCAGCGCCGCCGGATTGTCCGCGCCCACCTCCAGAAAGATATTTTCGGCGCCTTTTTCGCTGGCGTGCCCGGCAGCGGCGGCGAGCAGGGCGCGGCCCAGCCCCTGGCCACGCGCCTGCGGCCTCACCGCCAGGGTAAGAATTTCGGCTTCGCCGCCCGCCACTCTTGCCAGAACAAATCCGTGCCTGGTGAAAAAAGCAAAACCGCCCGGAGCGGCCAAAAGTTTTTCGATCGCCGCCGCATCCCAGGGATCGGGAAAAGACGTTCTATGCAGCGCCGCCAGCAGCGCCGCATCATCTTTGCTGGAATCGAAAAACGCGGGCGTCATGATTCTGGTCGCACAGCCGGACGCAAAACCGGTTCGGCCGCTTCGCGGCCTCTCACTTTTTCTGGCCGATGCTCCTCCGGCAATTTCGCATCGGGAGGGCGCAGATAAAGCGGCGCGGGAACCGCGTCGGACACCGGCTGCCGCAAAGCCAGCCGCGCCACCCAAAGCGCATCGGGCTGGCGGATATCGGTGAGGATAAAATCTTCGCCCAGCCTGTCATGGACCGCGGGCGCGCCAGTGCCCACCAGCGTACAGGAACCAAAAGCGCGGATTTTTTCCACCGCTTCCGCAAAGGGCATCACTGCCGGGGCGTAGACGACATGGTCCTTTTCCCACAAAAGAAGATAAGCCTCATCGCGTCTGGCATCATGGATCGCGGCCACGCGCGGGCTTTGCGCCGCCGCTGCCATCGCTTCCAAAGTGGTGACGCCCGTGAGCGGCTTTTTCAATGCCACGCGAAGGCCGCGCATAAAGGCAAGTCCCACCCGCTGACCGGTGAACGTGCCCGGCCCCGTGGTAACCGCCAGGCGACCCAGCGCGGAAAAAGGGGCGCCCGCTTCCGCCATTGCCGCCTCGACCATTGGCGCCAGCGCCTCGGCATGGCCGCGCGCCATTTCCTCGAAGCGATGGGCAAGAATTTTTTCGCCGTCCAGCAAGGCAACCGAACAGGCGCCCAGAGCTGTTTCAACCGCCAGAATCCTCAAATGATCCTGCACGCCTGGTCAAAGGAAAGGCGAGGATTGCGCGGGAAAACACCGGCGGGATCGCCATGGCCCAGGGCGCAGATAAAATTGGATTTGATGTTGGTGCCGTCGAAGAATTCCTTGTCCACGCCTTCATTGCTGAAGCCCGACATGGGGCCGCAATCCAGCCCCAGCGCCCGCGCCGCGATGATGAAATATGCCCCTTGCAGGCTGCCGTTGCGGAAAGCGAATTCCCTTGTCGCTTCCGGCTTGCCGGTGAAATTGTTTTTCATCCGGGGATTGTTGGGGAAAAGCCTGGGCCACGTCTCGAGAAAATCGAGATCATAGCCAATGATCGCCACCGCGGGCGCCTGCATGGTTTTTTCACGATTGCCTTCCATCAGATGCGGCTTGAGGCGCGCCTTGGCATCAGGCGAGGTGAGGAACAGAAAGCGCACCGGGCTGGAATTGGCGGATGTCGGGCCCCAGCGCATCAGGTCATAGACCGCCATCAAGAGCGCGTCGCTGACCGGCTGGTCCGACCATTTGTTCTGGGTGTGGGCAGCGCGGAAAATAATATCCAGCGCTTCGTCGCTTATGGCATGACCGGCGGCGTGAGACATGGCCCGCTCCAAAAAATCAGATCGCTTCGACCGCGGTCACTTCCGGGAAATAATGGCGCAGCATATTCTCGATGCCATTCTTCAGGGTACGGGTCGAAGATGGGCAGCCGGCGCAGGAGCCTTGCAGATGCAGCGAGACGATTCCGGTCTCGATGTCAAAGCCCTTGAAGATGATGTCGCCGCCGTCCTGCGCCACGGCCGGCCGCACCTTGGTGTCGATCATGTATTTGACCTGATAGACGATATCGGGATCGCCGTCCTTGTAGACTTCTTCTTCCACCACGGCGCCTTCCATCAACGGCAAGCCTTGGGTGAAATGCTCCATGATGGTGCCCAGCAGGGCGGGCTTCAGATGTTTCCAGTCGCCATCGCGTTTGGTGACGGAAATAAAATCGCTGCCGAAGAACACCCGGGCCACTTCCGGCGTCTGGAACAGCGCCTTGGCCAGGGGCGAGCGCCCGGCGCTTTCGGCGCTGGGGAAATCGGCCACCGCGCCGGCGCCCATCACTTCGCGGCCGGGCAGAAATTTGAGGGTGGCGGGATTGGGGGTCGATTCGGTCTGGATGAACATAGGCGCACTCCTTGGCTTGATAGATGAACCTTGAGGGCGGCGGCATCAAGAGCGAGGCCCATATGTCAGCCAGGAACCCGCCAGAAAACTCCGATTACATATTACCCGGATGATATTGACCATCACATTTTACCAGGATAAATATAGAAAATGAGCTACACTGCCTTCTCCGGCTTCGATCATCTGGCTTCAGGCTCCCTGGCCGAGGTCTATGCCGCCAGCCGGGACGTGCCCGGGGCCCTGATTTTCGACCAGGAAACCGGCCGGGTGGTGGATATCGACCCCCGCCATCCGCCCAGTGAAGACACTGTCCGCCCGGGCCGCCCCAAGCTGGGGGTGGTGGCGCGGGAGGTTACCCTCCTGCCCCGGCACTGGGACTGGCTCGCCGCCCAGCCGGGAGGGGCCTCGGTGGCGCTGCGCAAGCTGGTCGAGGCGGCGCGGGCCGACCCCTGCCTCAAAACCCGTTTTTTGCGCGACAGCCTTTATCGCTTCATCACCGCGACCGTGGGCAATGCGCCGGGATACGAAGAAGCGATCCGGGCGCTTTATGCCGGCGAGCGCGAGGAATTCGCCGCCCATATCGAAGCCTGGCCGCCCGACATCCGCGCCAAGCTGGAAAGCATGAGCGCGGATGCTTTCAATTAAAAATCCGAGATCAGGCCTTTTTTCTCCCAATCGCCATAGCGGGTGGGTTCCGGGCCTTTGGGACCACCGCGTTCCGGCGGCAGGGAATGCGGCTTCTCGCTGGCCCGGCGGGCCTCGGCTTCCTGGTTGGCGCGCTTGGCCGCATCCGCGATCCGCGCGGCAACTTCTTCTTGCGTGGCTTGCGTGGCTTTCACTTTGGCAATCATGCTTGATCCCATTACAGGTGAGCTTACATCA
>Ga0182024_10024640_pt1 | contig 10679 bp, 6 predicted proteins | sample P32metaG_FD_120480 | JGI IMG/M metagenome (GOLD analysis project Ga0182024, IMG submission 120480) | Permafrost microbial communities from Stordalen Mire, Sweden - P3-2 metaG (Illumina Assembly) | ecosystem: Environmental > Terrestrial > Soil > Wetlands > Permafrost | place: Sweden: Stordalen...
CAGCTCAACTAGAAAAGTTCATGACGATTGCCAAGGCTCATGGTGTTCGTGAATGGGCAATGTTTATCTTTGCCTTCAGCCATGGTGCCCGGGTGAGCGAAATATGTGATCTACGGTGGTGTGATATCAATCTCCACACGAAACAGGTCACAATCGCTCGGAAGAAGCACTCGTTGGAACAAACGCAGGCGTTCCTCAAGGTTAAGGGTTCCGCCGTGTTCGACGAGGAGAAGGCGTTGCGAGCTTGGCAGTCAGAACGGACCGCTGATGGTGATGACTTCGTCTTCAACTCCCAGCGTTCCACGAAACTCAACCGCACCACCGTGTATAAGCTATTTGCCAACATCGCTGAGGTGGCAGGCATCCCGGCCTCCCACCATCACCCGCATGTGCTCAAGCACACACTCGGCACGTTGATGGCTCAGAAGGGAGCATCTGCGTTTGCAATTCAGCAGAAACTAGGACACCGCTCCATCTCTTCGACAGCGGTTTACGTCAACCTGACCAGCCAACAGGCAGACTCGGTCTCCGCTGCCATCATGAATCAACTGCTCTAGCCTGCAGTAGAACCCATCCCTGTGCCGAACCCCCGGCATTCTGCGGGGGTTTCCTGTTTCTGGGCACTAACCCCGAGGGAACAGAATGAGTGTATTGTTGCCAGTATGTCATTAAAGACCTTCAGAATGATGGGGTTACAGCCACGGAAATTCATGCAACAGAACCGAAAAACATGGAAATCGCATTCAGGAGATTCAGGCGAGTCCTGAGGGTCCGAGTTTCAGGTCATGACGGGTTTCGACCGTTCCCTGTCTCACAGCGATTTCTGGGGGGGAGTGAGGCACCGTGCTGGGTACCACTCTGGACTCTTGGAAGGACCTATTCAGATCGGCGAACCAATTCACTCAGTCTCATGCCCAATGCTATTGCTAGGTGGTTGGCCACTTCGAGTCCGACACTGACCTTACCTAGTTCAATCGAGCTGATATACGTTCTGTGCACGTCAGCGCGCTCGGCAAAAGCCTCTTGAGACAATCCCTGCTTCTCGCGCTCGCGGCGGACCGTGCGGCCAAAGCTGCGAGGAGAGAATTGTGTTGTCTTGGGCACGCCATACTTTTAGTGTCCTTCAGACTATTGTTCTACAGACGATCCTCTACAAGATTAGCCTGTACACAGCATCCTTGTGGATGAACCCATTTGTCTTCAAAAGTGAACCATATTGCGACAACCCACTATGGTCATTTTTATAACTTCAGCGGCAGCAGGCAGTTATATCCGCCAAGGGAAAGGCCCTAAATGTGCACAGCATTAGGGATACCCCGGAGCTTGCGTGAGTGGCATCTATGCGCAAATTCGCGCTCGTCGTTGGAGCAGTTCTCGGTTCCTTGCTGCTTACATATGCAGGTGTGGCAGCACAAAAACCTCAAACGAGCGCTTCCAAAGAAGCCACGGTCCCGACTACAGGAGAACCGACGGGCTACGCCTTTCTTACGACGAAGGCAGGATGCTTGAAACCAGCCAGACGCAACACAGCGATTCTTGAATGGCACCCGGTTGCTGAGAATGCCGAGACTACAAACAATACAGATAAGCGAGCCGCGTCTGCAATTCCTGCGAGGAACAAAAGCTGGCGAAGTATCGGCACGAACTTTCGACAGGCAACACGCAAGAGGATGTGGACGAGTCGATTGGAGAGGATGTATGACGCGAATAAAAACCATGATGTTGATATGGTTTTGCTTTTTAGCAGTCGGGGCATCTGCTCAAACGAGCCAGACACTTCAGTGTGAGGATTGGCAGATAGGGGCACAGGCGCTTTGGGATGGTCCAGTCTTGGGTACAGGCAAGGAAATTGGCGATGTCAATTGCGGGGAGACAGTTACGCTCCTGTCGCCGATCATGGCGATGACCAAAATCCGCACACGGGAGGGGAAAGAAGGTTACGTACCGGGAAGGTACTTCGGTCTCAAGTCCAATCCGATAAAACAGGGAAAGCCGCGGTCACAGAAGGTTGATAAGAAGCTCCAGAAAATTACGAATCAGCATCCAGAATGGCCCGCGAACATGGTCGAAGCAGTCAGGCGGCATGAAGTTGTGGTTGGTATGACCTACCAGATGCTGGTTGCCTCTATTGCAGGTGCCTTCTATCTGAGTAACAACGAAACACACACGGAGAGACACGTTTACAACCAGATACACTACGGCCCGTGCGGATGTCTGAGCGATGCGTTCCATCTGTCGTACTTCATCGGCTACGTCTACTTGGAAGATGGGATCGTGACGAGCTACCAGACCAGCTATTGAGGAGAAAAAATGCAACCTTCGGAAATCAAGCAGATGCTGAGTCTTTTTAACGCTGCGGCTACAACGATACGAACAAGCGTAACTTCAAGAGGCTTGGCAGGAAATTCATGCGAATCGGCTCATGGACATCGAAAATTATCACGGAAGATGCCCGCTAAATGACACTGCCCCCACTACCTGCCGACTACTACTTCCTGCGTGAGAAGAAGCTCGTCAACGCGATCTTGTCTCGAATGCACCTAGATGCGAGAGATACGGAAACGTGCATTGACAGCCTCTACTTTTGCTCCGAGTGCCATCGGCATTGTCATTAATCTGTTGAAAATCGGTGTCGGTTCAAAAGGGCTCTTGCCGCAGTGGTCGTATACCGATGATTTGGCAACGCTGATATTCGAGGTTGCCGCTGGTTAGGAAACTACAGTTTTTGAACCAGCGGCTTGCGTAAGAAAGTGGAGAGCGAGATTCCCCGTGTCTTGAAGTATGCTGCCGTAGGTCGATGGGTGGCATTAATACCCATCGCGTGAAGGTCTTCCGCAGGAGGTCACTTTGCGACTAACCGCCTCGGATTTCATGATGTACTGGCGACCGTCTCCATGTGAACTTCGCGTCTACTTGCACGAAAGGGGCGAACCGAAGCGGAACTCGGAGCTTTCGATGAAGTCATGCGTCGGCTCGGGATTCGCCACGAGCAGGAGCATTTGGCAACGCTCGGGCCATATTTGGACTTGAGCAACGTGCTGATTGGCGATCGTATGAGAAGAACTCAGGAAGCCATTGCCAACAAAGTTCCAGTCATTTATCAGCCAGCCTTCACTGTCCGGCACAGGATCTCAGGCACCAACGTGGAAATTGTCGGAGCACCCGACTTCCTAATTCTCGACGGCGACGGCTACTTGATCCGGGACTGCAAGATGTCTCGCCACATTGAAGCAGAGATTCACCCCGAAATTATTGTCCAAGTCCAACTGTACGGATGGCTGTTCGAGCGAAGCATAGGAGTCCCGGCACACGCATTGCAGGTCTACAACGGGATGCAGGAAATCGTCGGCGTCGAGGATGGCGGCGGAGAGTGGCCACTCGCCGTATTTGAGAACCTCGTTCGCCTCAAGCAACTCGACAGCGAGCCGTACGAACCCGTGGGGTGGAGCAAATGCGGGGGCTGCGGCTTCAACGCTAGGTGCATGGAAAAAGCGGAGGCGGATCACAGCGTCGCCCTCGTGCCTGATGTTGATCAGAGCCTCGCTCGCACACTTCGAGAAATCGGCGTCACGACGCGCAAGGAACTCTTGTCCAAGTTCGACTTTGCCAGCCTGAGCGAACTCAAGAGACCGCATGGACAGACCCAGCGACGTGTGGGCAAGACTGCCGAGCGCATTATCGACTTCGCGGAATCCATGGAGACACAGCAGGAGAAGATTCTCTGCGCCCCGGCGATCCCCTTCTTCCCCAACTACGTTATGTTTGACCTTGAAGGGATGCCACCGCACCTCGATGAAATCGAGAACATTTATCTGTGGGGAATGCAGGTCTTCGGAACGAACCCAAGCGCGTTCATGCCAGCGGTCGCCGGGTTCGGGCCGGATGGAGACCGAGACTGCTGGCTCGCGTTCTTGTCGAATGCCGAGAAGATATTCGACACTTGGGGTGACATCCCTTTCGTTCATTGGGCAAATTACGAGAAGACAAAGTTGAACCTGTACGTCGCCCGGTACGGAGACACTGAGGGCATCGCAGACAGGGTGAAGGCTAATTTGCTCGACCTGTTGACCGTGGCGAAGAATTCTATTGTCGTGCCCGTGCCAAGTTTCAGTCTCAAAGTCATCGAGAAATACATTGGGTTCAAGCGCAGCCAGAGCGAGTTCGGTGGGCAGTGGGCGATGGCGATGTTCATTGAGGCGACCGAGACGGACGACGAGTCGAAGAGAAAACAACTGATGGACGAAATCCTGAAATACAACGAAGAGGACGTTGGAGCGACGTGGGCGGTGTTCCAATGGCTGAGGGCGAAGGCTCCTGCCGCGAGCCAGATTTGAGAGTAGCGTAAACGAAATAAATCGAGCGTTTTTAGTTCATTGGCATATACTGTCAAATTACTAACTCAGCTCGTCTGCAAAACATAGACTGAGACGGTCAACGTTTCCAGCAGATGGCACCCCAAAATGACACCTTTAGAATTGCTGAAGAAAACGAAAACTCTCGGCGGACTAACCGCCCCGTGGTTTGCGTGGCTGGCGGCTGGAGTACTGCTGCTCTGGCCTCTTCTTGCACTAATCAGACTGTGGTGGAAGGTACGAGTTGAGTCCAAGCCTCTCGAAGACGCTACGAAGCGCGTTAATCAATTAAGATCGCGTATACCCTTCGACCCTCGAAGAGGCTTGTCACTTGCTTCTTTTAATCAACTGGCGGATATTTTCTCGAATTCTTCCTCGATGCGTCAACCATGGGACAGCTTTGCGGCAAATATAGTGAGTCGCCGACAGACTTCTGGAGATGAGCAATATTGGACTTCGGAGTGCGCGGAAAGCGCATTCTCCGAGGACGTTCTCTACAGAAGCCGAATCAATTTGGGTTTCTATTCTTCGTTGCCCGGAATTGTGACCGGGACTGGCCTACTGTTCACATTTCTGGCAATTCTCGTTGCGCTTCTGGAGGTCAAACTCACCGGAGGACAAATCACTGGGCTTGATCTCCTAATAGAGGGGTTGTCAGGAAAGTTCGTATCTTCTATCGCTGCGTTGCTGTCAGCGACCATATTCCTTCTCTTTGAAAGAGTGCTGTTTCATCGTTTGACACGAGCCCGTGTGGACTTGATTGGAAGCTTGAATGCTTTTGTGCCAAAGCTCACGTCGGCGCGATTACTCGCCGAGGTGCAACGAGACATCTCCGAGCAATCGATTGCATTCCGCTCTTTTAATGCCGATCTTTCCACAAAGCTCAAGCAAGGCTTCAGCGAAGGGTTAGGCCCGACCATTCAGCGGATGGTCGAAAGCATAGAGGCGTTAAATAACCTCCTCCGTGCCGCAGAGACTCAGAAGCAGGAGTCGATCACAGGATCTTTCAGCAGTCTAGTCCTAGGGCTTCAACGGTCTATTACATCGTCCCTCCAGACCATGGGCGACAAATTTAAGGAATCGTTGTCAGGAACTGCCTCTGATGAATTCACCAAAGTGACTGAGTCTCTCAGTGGCGCAGCACGACTTCTCGAAAACATGAATGCCCAATTCATGGGTACGCAGACCGCGATGGCAGAGTTGGTGAACCTTGCAAAGAATTCGACGGCTGAACAGCTCGCTCTGGGTAAAACCCAAGTTGAGGACCTAACGAATGTTCTTCGGCAATTTATGGTCCAGATGAACGAGTCCGCGGGATCTTCTGTGAACCAGATGGCCGCGACACTGACTGGCGTTGTTCACGACCTTTCAAGCAAGGTTAACGAGCTTGGATTGAAGATGGCTGAGACTCTTCACAAGAATGCGGAAGAGGCAACAAGCACTGCCGCAACTGTTGTGGACAGGGCGGATAAGTGGTCCTCGAAGAATGCGGAGCAACTGGAACACTTGATAGGACAACTTGAAACGCATTCGACGAACACAAAGGAAATTGAACATACCTTGATGGCCACCCTCGGGCTATTCAACAGCTCGCTGTCGCAGTATGCCTCTCTAAATGCTGGGTTGAATAAGATCGCCAACGAAGTCAATGCGATGGCATCGGCGGCGGCGGGTGCGGCACATTCGGCTACTGAAAGCCAAAGAAGTCTCCAGCAGATCTCGGTGCAGACGGGATCACAGTTGGAACATCTTGCGGAAGCAAACCAGCGGCAGCAAGCGGTCTGGACAGGAATTCAGGACAGCATGAAACAGTTCCAGATGATTTTTGGCCAGACAGAACGTTCGGCATCGGAACTACTAAATCAGATCTCTGGTCACACAACCTCTTATATCGAAGTTACGAAGAAGGGTTACGACGAAGTTGTGAGAGCCGCGGATGAACATTTCAGTCAAGCTGCTAAGAAATTGAAAGCATCGGTAAACGAGCTAGATGAATATCTTCAAGATTTGATGGAAACTCTTGCAAAAGCATCGGGGGGAACAAATGGCGACAGACCATGAAGGATCTGGACTCGCTAGCTCCCTAACAGATTTGATGACATCGCTTGCGGTGATCTTCATTCTGCTTCTTGTGGCGATGCTCAACAACCAAAGACATCAAGCGGATGATGCCAAGAACCTCGTGTTATCAAAATTGACGGCTGCTCTTGAGAAATTAATTAAAGACCAAGGAGTTGAAGTCAAGCCTGACCCAACAGATCCCTTGGCCCTCCTCGTAATCGTGCCCGAGGATCTTTTGAAATTTGAACAAGGAAAGTCTGACATTCCTGCTGCGGGCTATGACTTTCTTCGGACGTTTGTTCCGAAACTTGTTCCGACCACATGTTCAACAGAGATTCGACAGGGCATCAGCTCCATTGTCGTTGAAGGGCACGCTAGTAGCGAAGGGCAAGATAGCAAAAATCTTAGTCTGAGCCAACAGCGGTCAATGGCTGTTATTAACCAGAGTCTGGAGGTCTTGGATAGCTCCAATCTACCTGACGCGTCGGAAGATCGCACGTGCTTCCTGTCTCTGATCTCGGCGACTGGACGTGGGAGTGCCGAGCCTATCAAAGTAAATGGGCTAGAGGATTTCCGCAAAAGTAGGCGGGTAGTTTTTAAGATCAGGATCAAATCTGTCGAAGAAAGAAAAGAAATTGTGGCGCAAACCGGACTTAGAAGTCCGGAGCAAGGCTCTCACTGACATATGACGCATGCAGCCCCCGGTGCTGATTTAACTGAATCATTGGGCGTTTTACGGACGGCCTTGAACGCGCTCAAGGCTGAGCTTCAACGCCCAGCAGTATCAGTAGAATCCTGTTTTCGGAATCTATCTGCTGTCATAAAAGAACTCGGACAAACAAAACCCGCAAAACCAGTTTCGAATGTCACAGAGTATGTCAATCAGTGGAATGAGGTTGTGGCTGGGCAACGAAAGACTTTGGAGCTGCGTGCAATTCGGTCGCTCTGTTGGAATCCGGCTATCGCGACTGCCCAATCATTTCAATCTTTCTTAAGTCTTACTCACCACGTTCCAAGGGCGCAATCCCTACAAGGGATGATCTGCTCCTGTCATTCCCGCTGGTCTAGGGAGCTTGCCGCGAGCGAGTCCGTAGAAAGGATCAGAGATCATCTACACCAATATTCAGGACGAAATCAGCTTCTCAACAAATGGAAAGACTCCAGCAATATGATATTGGGTCCAAAGGCCCACGAACTGATGGCAGCGGAGTTAATAAAGAGCCCCGATGGACTCAAAGGATTCTGCGATTCTTGGGGACTTTCGATAGAGTCTTCCAAACTCTTTCATGCGGCGGCGGAGATTGCGTCTGTACATTGTTTGGAACAAATTGACCGGGTTCCACGCTATCGCGAATTCTTATTCACAGAACTCATCCCGTGGGAGGGATGGGAACCAAGTATGTTCAAGAATGTGATGACCCGAGTGATACTCTTTCCGAAGAGAGACGATGTCGAGTTGACAGAAACAATTACGCGTCTCGTACGAAGCGATCGAAGGTTAGGAGATCCCAGACATCCTCAGAACCATAATAATTGGATCAGCATGGATGAGGCATCGAAACGATTGCAAGAGTGGTTATCCGCTGCGGATATTACATTTTTCTTTGAGACTGTCTTGCCAAAAGGTAAAGATCCGCACGGCAGGAAAGCCTTCTGGTTACGTTATGTTGGCTGTCGGGGACTCAGATCGCGTCCCTTGTTGAGTAATTCCGACAAGTTTCGCCTGCGTGATGTTCTTTGGAAGAAGAAAGCGGACGTATCTGACTTCGGCAGATTACTTGACGAAGACACGAGTGCTTTTATCCTAGATTTTGGACCAATCATGGCGATTGAGTTTAGTGTGGTGGGCAACGCATGCTACCTCTACGAAAAGCAGGCCGCAGCCGAGATAGTGCCGGATATTTGGACCGCTTTGCCGTTCAGTAAGGCTCGCTTGAAGCGCAAATCGAAAATCGCGACAAGTCATCCGATAACGCATGATCAGCAGAATCGGTGGAAGAGCGAGATGGAGAGGATTTTGGCGAGGTACGGCGTCCGAGCCGTCTCTTGATGTCGGAGATGAAGTGGAAGATCGCTGAACCCAACGAGGGGCTAATCGTAGAAGTCGAAGAAACCGGTGTCTGGGTTCGACGACTTTCGGGACAAATTACAGACCCGCATCAGCTAAGATCGCATCCTGCAAAATCCCGCCTTGGCAGACTCATCCCAACGGTCGCACTCCAGTTGCTCGAGATTGGCATCGCCACTCTTGAGCATGGTGGGCTGAAGATCAGCCATCAGGAATTTGCGCGACTAGAGCAGTTTCACAAGATAGACCCATTTGATGGCATCGTCCCATGGGCACCCTTCACCGTCGAGGTCGAAACGACGCGTTGGCCGGGCGATGAGTCCTTCCGCTACTTCATAAAGTTTTATGCGGGAAGGCAAGCCGTCGATCCAGTTCGAGTTGGGAGTTTTGTCCTACACAAAGAAGCCGTCCACCGTCTAGACCTGCAAACCTACAGCCTCGTGGAGGCTATCAACTCCTTCAATGCGCTTCCGCCCGAAAAGAAGTTGGGAAAAGACGCGTTCATCACATTCTCTCAAATCAAGGATCTGGCAGAAGGCGTGGGAGCACAGCTAGACGAGTTTCTTTTACGCGAACGCGTCATAGTGCCGTCTTCGATAGGGCTCGACTTAATTGTCGAACCGAATAATCGAATCTCATTCGCTCCGAAAATTGACGGCGTTCCTCAAGATGCTTTCCGAGAAGCCTTCATGGCTGCTGACGACATTGCGGAGATCTACTCGATGGACGATGAATCGGGCGGACGTATTCGAGTCGTTCTCGATGAGCCGCAGCGCGAAGTTCTGAAACGCATGCAGAGGGTTAGACATTTAAGTGGGGCTGCAAGATCCGAGGTTTTGCGAGATCCCGCAAGTGTGTTTGACGGAGTTGCGGGGTCGGTGGACATTGCGTTTGGGCCCAGAGTCCAAGGCGTGGGGGACTTTCCTTTTGTAGGTCGACCGTACCTGCAAGGCAGTTCTAGCGGGGTCTTCGACGATCCTGATAGCCGTGAGCACGCCCAACCAAGAAAGCTGGAGGCAGGACTCAAGCTCCGCTACGCCAACGGGACTGAAGAAGATGTCCGATTCAACTCACGAGACGAGTTGTTGCGATTTTTTAATGATATGAAATCCAATTGGGAGAATGGGAAGGGATTCGTAGATTTTAGGGGAAAATCAGTCCCTTTGGATGAACAGTTCGTCTCGGCGATGAGTGAACAGGCTAATCGTATGTCCCCACAGCACACCGTTTCTAGCTCTATTGAGAAATCCGGCAGGAAATACCTGCTGATTATTACGAACGAGAACGAGCTCGGGTTCGCGGCACCCGATGAAGTCGCACTCAAAGACTTCAAGGTCGAACTGCCGAAATCCATCCAGCCCAAACAACTGAAGGAACATCAGCTATTAGGGCTTGAATGGCTTCAGAGAAATTTTCTTTTAGAAAGGAACGGTTGTTTGTTGGCTGATGAAATGGGTCTGGGAAAGACTCTGCAGGTGTTGACTTTTCTATCGTGGGCAATTGAACAGGGAGAATTGTCAAAAGGCAGCGGCAACAATGATGCCGCTCCTTGGGACCCGATCCTCATCGTGATGCCCGTCACACTCCTCGAAAATGAAACGTGGATAGAAGACATGCAAAAGTTCTTTACAGGTAATGGAAGCATCTTTCAACCTTACGTCACTCTCCATGGCACGCGGTTGCGAGAATACTTTAGGAAGGATGTGGCGGGACGCGAAACGGAAATTGGCGAGCCCAAGCTAGATTTCGAAAAACTGTGCCAGAACAGAGTGATCTTTACCAACTACGAGACCATTGTGAATTATCAGCACTCTTTTGCAAAAATGAAGGATCGGCTGTCAATCATTGTCACCGACGAGGCACAAGAGTACAAGACGCCGAGCACTAAAATTTCGCATGCCTTGAAGAGTCTGAGCCCTCGTTTCCGAGTCGCCTGCACGGGAACTCCAGTGGAAACACGACTGCTCGACGTTTGGAATATATTCGACTTCCTTCAGCCGGGACAATTGCTAGGTAGCGCAAAGCAATTTACAGATAGATATGAAAAACCCATACGAGAAAACACCGAAGCCGGGCCAAAGGAATCATTATCGTCACTGCGCTCTAGGCTCTGTTACGGCACCAGCAAGGCTTTTGTCCTAAGGCGAGACAAGAGCAGTCTGAAGGGACTGCCTGCGAAACACGAGCACATATTGGAC
>Ga0182024_10024641_pt1 | contig 10678 bp, 5 predicted proteins | sample P32metaG_FD_120480 | JGI IMG/M metagenome (GOLD analysis project Ga0182024, IMG submission 120480) | Permafrost microbial communities from Stordalen Mire, Sweden - P3-2 metaG (Illumina Assembly) | ecosystem: Environmental > Terrestrial > Soil > Wetlands > Permafrost | place: Sweden: Stordalen...
AGATCACCTACATCGACGGCGATGCGGGCGTCCTTCTGTATCGCGGCTACCCGGTCGACCAGTTGGCCGAGAAATCGAGTTTTCTCGAGGTCGCGTATCTGCTGGTCCAAGGCGAGCTGCCGACCAAGACGCAGCTGTGCGGGTTCACCAATTCAATCACGCGTCACACCATGATCAACGAGCAGCTCTTGAGCTTCTTCGAGGGCTTCCACCACGATGCCCATCCGATGGCTATGGTCTCTGCCGTGGTCGCCTCCATGGCGGCTTTCTACCAGGACTCGACCGACATCAACGATCCGCGCCACCGCGAGATTTTCTCGCACCGAATCATCGCAAAACTCCCCACGATCGCGGCGGCGGCGTACAAGCACGCGCTGGGACAGCCCTTCGTCTATCCGCGCAACGATTTGCGCTATTGCGCGAACATGCTGAACATGTTTTTCGCGGTCCCGTGCGAGCCTTATGCGATCGATCCCGTGGCCGCCGAGGCGTTGGACCTTTTGTTCATCCTGCACGCGGACCATGAGCAGAATGCCAGCACCTCGACGGTACGCCTGGCAGGCAGCACGGGCACAAATCCCTACGCGGCGATCTCCTCGGGGGTCTCCGCGCTGTGGGGACCTGCGCACGGCGGCGCAAACGAGGCGGTCCTTCACATGCTGGACGATATCGGCTCGGCCAAGAACATCGACAAGTTCCTCGCGCGCGTCAAGGACAAATCGGACAGCGTGCGCCTGATGGGCTTCGGCCATCGCGTCTACAAGAATTTCGATCCGCGCGCGAAGATCATCCGCGAGATGTGCTACCGCGTGCTCGAGAAAATGGGCGTGGGCGTCAACAACAATCCGCTCTTCGAGCTCGCGCTCAAGCTCGAGGACGTCGCGCTCAAAGATGATTATTTCGTGTCCCGGAAGCTCTATCCGAACGTCGATTTCTATTCGGGCATCATCTACAGCGCCCTCGGAATTCCACGCTCGATGTTCACGGTGCTGTTCGCGATCGCGCGCACCGCCGGCTGGGTCGCGCACTGGCAGGAGATGGTGTCCGATCCCCACATGCGCATCGGCCGTCCCCGCCAGCTGTACACCGGTCCCACGCAGCGAGATTACCGGCCGCTCGACAAGCGCTGAAGATGCCGGCTACCGTCCATGTCAGATCGCCCGCGACGGCCGCGCTCATCGCTGCTGCGGCGCTCTTAACTGCAACGGCCCGGTGCATGGCCGGCGCCGAGACCGTCCAGCCGCCCGCTCTCCCGGCCGCTCCTCAGGCCAATGCGGCGAATGGCGCTGCGGCCGGAGGACAGATACTTTGCTCCGATCAGGCGGGCGCGGTGGCGCTCGGCAGCGCGCAATGGAACGGCTGGGGCCACGGTGTCGAAAACACCCGCTATCAGCCTGAGCCGGCCATTCGGGCGACCGATGTCTCGCGTCTCGCGCTCAAATGGGCCTTTGGATATCCGGGGGCCGACACCGTGTCCGGCCAACCCACCATCGTCGATGGCCGGGTGTTCGTCGCAGGGGCGGGTCAGGTGTATGCGCTGGACGCCAAGACGGGCTGCACGTATTGGCGCTACGACACCGACGGCCACGCGTTCAGCGCCATCGCGATCGCGGAGTTCGGGGCGCCGCGACCTATCGCCAAGCCGAAGAAAGCCAAGCGCGGAACCGTCAACGCCCACCTCGAGGTCTTGAAAGCACCGAGCGCGGCCTTCTTCGGCGACGACAAAGGCACGGTCTACGCCTTGGATGCCGAGCGCGGCACGTTGCTTTGGAAGACTCAACTGGAGTCTCTGCCGAGTGCGCGCATTCTGGGAGCCCCGACGGTGTACCAGAATCGCCTCTATGTTGCCGTGGGCTCGAGCGAATCGGGCGGCGCTCGCGATGCAACGGCTGCGTGCTGCACCTTCCGAGGCAGCATCGCCGCCCTGGACATCGCCACCGGCCGCATGGCGTGGAAAACCTACCTGGTGAGCGAAGAACCAAGACAGATCACAACCGCCGCGGGCCAGCAGCAATTCGGGCCTGCCGGCATTGCGATCGTCGGTGCGCCGACCCTCGATACGACGCGGGGTCTTGTCTATGCCGCTACCGGAGACTCGTTCAATCCCGCGCTTCAGCCATTGGCCGATGCGGTCGTTGCGCTGGATCTGGTCGACGGGAAGGTCCGGTGGTCGAAGCAGCTTGCAGCGCCCGGCTCCGAAGGCGCAGGTCCCTTTGACTTCCTCGCCTCGCCAATCCTCCGCAGCCTGGCGAGCGGCAGGCAAGTCCTGCTTGCCGGGCAGCGCTCGGGCCTGATCTACAGCCTGGATCCGGAGCGTTCTGGAGAAATTCTGTGGCAGCTCAAAGGACCCGAGAGTAAGGCTTCCGGGGGCATCGAATCCGGAATGGCGGCGGATCATCGCAGCGTCTACGCAGCGATCTCGGGGCGCAGCGTCGATGCCGCCAATCCGACGGGCAGCCTCGTCGCGATCGACATCAAGACGGGCACGAAGCGTTGGCAGACCGCCGCGCCGCCGGTGGCCTGCAGCTGGTCGGGCGCCTCGGTCTGCGCGCACGGAGAAGCGCAGGCCGTCACCGTCATTCCCGGCGCCGCGTTCTCCGGATCGCTGGACGGCCACTTGAGGGCCTATTCGACCATCGACGGCAAGGTCCTGTGGGATTACGACACCGCCAAGGAGTTTGCGACCGTCAATCGAGTCAAGGCGGGCGGCGGCTCGCTGGACCAAGGCGGCGCGACCATCGTCAATGGAGTCGTGTACGTCAACTCCGGCAGCGAAAGGGGAAGCCCAGGCAACGTCCTGCTCGCCTTTTCCGTCGACGGCAAATAGGACCCTTCATGGCAGTTTTCAAATTTTTGGCCTGCGTCGGCTCCTTGCTCGGCCTGAGCGCTTCGGCCGCATTCGCCGCGAACTCGCACGCCGCCGCGCCGGCGCCGGCCATCGAAGATTCGGTGGTCAAGGTGTTCGCCACCATGCGTTATCCGGATCCGTTCAAGCCCTGGACCAAGCAGGGACCCACCGATGTCACCGCTTCCGGCGTCGTGATCGACGGCAAACGCATATTGACCAACGCCCACGTGGTGCTCTACGCCACGCAGGTGCAAATCCAGGCAAACGCGGCCGGCGACAAGGTCCCGGCAACCGTGGTCGCCGTGGCCCCCGGCATCGATCTCGCCGTGTTGAAGCTCGACGATCCGAGCTTCTTCGACACCCATCCGGCGCTCAAGCGGGCGAGCGAGCTGCCGCAGATCAAGGATGCGGTGCTCGCCTATGGATTCCCGGCGGGCGGTACGTCGCTGTCGATCACCAAGGGCATCGTGTCGCGCATCGAATTCGTGCCCTACAACTTCCCGGTATCGGGACTTCGCATCCAGGTCGATGCGGCCATCAATCCGGGAAACAGCGGAGGGCCTGCGATCGCGGGCGACAAGATGATCGGCCTCGCGTTCTCGAAGCTCGGCGGCGATACCCAGAATATCGGCTACATCATCCCGAACGAGGAGGTGGAGCTCTTTCTGAAGGACATCGCCGACGGACGCTACGACGGCAAGCCTGCGATGTACGACGAGCTGCAGACGCTCGAGAACCCGGCTCTGCGCAACTATCTCAAGCTCGACAAATCGGTCGAGGGCATGGTGGTCCATCGCCCCTACAAGAGCGATCCGTCCTATCCGTTGAAGGAATGGGACGTGATTACCCGGATCGGCGATACGCCCATCGACAATCAGGGCATGGTGAAGCTCGACAAGGATTTGCGGGTGAGCTTCGGATATCTGATCCAGAAGCAGGCGAAGAACGGCGAGCTGCCGTTGACGGTGGTACGCGCCGGCAAATCGCTCAACTTGCAGCTGCCCGTGTCCGCGGAGCATCCCACGCTGCTCACGGATCTGCGCGGCACCTATCCGCCGTATTTCATCTACGGGTCGCTGGTCTTCTCCAAGGCCACCTGGCAAATGGTGGGAGGGATCGAGAACAACGTCGGAATGCTGCGCGCGCTCGCCTTCGCGAAGAGCCCGCTCGTGACCCGCGCCCTCGACCCGCCGGAGCCCGGGCTCGAGGAACTCGTGGTGATCTCCTCGCCGTTCTTTCCGCACAAGCTCTCCACCGGATACTCCAATCCCGCGGGCTCAGTGGTGTACTCCGTCAACGGCACGCCCATCAAGAGCCTCGCGCATCTCGTCGCCGTGCTACGGGACCTCAAGGATCCCTTTGTCACGCTCGAGTTCGATCAGAAAGGCGGAGAGGCGTTGGTGTTCCCGCGCGCCGCGATGGTTGCGGCGACCGAGGAGATCCTGACCGACAACGGCGTGCGTGCCCAGGGGTCGCCGGATACGATGGCGGTGTGGCAGGGGAAGGCGGCAAACTAGATCGCCCGCCGCCGAGTTGCCGAAGCGAGAGCCGTCGAGGACCTCGAGCTACGCAGAGGCGCCATCCCGCGGAGTTTGGAGGAAAGTATGAAAACAACCCTTGCTTCAGTATCCATTCTTGTCGCAGCACTCATGCTTTGCCCAATGTTCGCGGGCGCGACCGACCCCGCACCGGTCTCCGCCGCGACGGTGGCGCAATTGATGACTCAGGACCTGAACAGCGCTCCGGGCAAGGAGATACTGATGATCACTGTCACGTATCCGCCCGGCGGCGCCTCCCTGCCGCACCGGCACGATGCGCAGGTGTTCGTCTACGTCCTCGAGGGAGAGATCACGATGCAATTGAAGGGCGGAACTCCCGTGACGCTTCGGCCCGGTCAGAGCTTCTATGAAGGGCCCAATGACATACACCAGGTGTCGGCGAATGCGAGTCATACGGCGCCTGCCAAGATTTTGGTGTTCATGGTGAAGGACAAAGGAAGGCCCGCGTCGCGGGTTGTTACCGACAAAGACGCGCGGTGAGCGAAGTTTGACGCCGAGGCTGGACGTTTCCGCGGAAACGTCCGTAGTAAAGAGCTGCCGCTGGGTAACATCGTCGATACAACTCGCGGCCTGATCGACTCGGCCCGGAGGTGACCATGGATCGGGACAAAAAATCGCCGGCGTGCCTCGATGACACGCCGGCGTATCTCCATCAGCCTCAGAACCTGTAGGTGCCCGTGACTCCCACGGTCCGCGGGGCGTAGCCGCGACCGAAGTAGTTGGTGTCCAGATTCGGCAACGTTTGGCCGTGCGTGCCGCCTAACAAAGGGTAGTTGGTCGCATCGAAGTCGCGCGACACGAAGATCGGCGTATGGTAGTTGAGCGCGTTGTTCGCAAACAGCGAGACATCGATGCCGTTGAGGCGCACGCCGGCGCGCAGGTTCAGGACCCGGATCTCGGGCAGACCCGGCAGCGTCGCATCGGCATTGGGATTATTCGCCGGGTCGGTGTAGGGAATGAGACTCCTCTGCGGGGTCGCATACTGATAGTCGAGGCGCAGATAGGGTTTGAGGTCGTTCGCGGTCCAGACGTACTCCCCGGTTAGGTCGAGGTTCCAGGGCGAGGCTTGCAGGTGGTCTCCGCTGGTGACGACCCTGTCACTGGTCCCGAGTACGACATTGTCGTCGAAGGAAGAGTCGGTATACGAGGCGGTGAGACCGAGCGTGAGAGCATCGAGCGGCCGCCACTGGACCTCGAGGTCGCCGCCTTTGCCCGTGACTTCACCCGAGTTGTAGTCGAGGCCGAGGCCGCACGCCAGATAGATGAACTGTTGGATGTTCTTCCACTTGATGTAGTAGATCGCGGCGTTGACGGTCAGGTGATGGTCGAACAGCAAATTCTTGGTGCCGATCTCGTATTGCCACAATGAATCCGAGGAAAATGGCGCTGCCGCCGCTGTCGGCGAGACTCCTGTACCGTTAAAACAAGTGCTGGGGAGCGTCGTGTTGATGCCGCCCGGACGGAAGCCCTTCGCGGCGCTGGCGTAAATTAGGTTGTCGACGGCCGGCTGGTAGTTGAACACGAAGCGCGGTGTCAATGGTCTGGAGCTACCCGAGCTGGGTGTGTTCACGTTGAGCGTGCCGAACAGCCCTTGCTCGACCTCCTGCACCACGCCGTAGTATTGAAGATCCGAGTAGCGCAGGCCGGCTGTGAACTTCAATTGATCGGTGAACTTCCAGCTCGCTTCGCCGAATATTGCCGCTTGCTTGTCGAGCATGGAAAAGCGCGGCTGCAGATAGGTCTCAGCGCCCGCGGGAAATCCCGGTGCGGTTATAGGACAGGTATTGCCGGCGCAGGCCGCGTCACTGACGACGTATTCCGTCGAGTCCTCGTTGGTATGGGTATAGAACAGGCCCGCGGTCCACTGCAATCGCGCGTTCGAATCCACGGAGCTCGCCCGGATTTCCTCGTTGAAGTTGTTCTGGTGATCGGTGAAGTAGGAGGTGTTGACTTGGCCGACGGGCGGGTACTGGTTATAGAAGAACACCGTGTCGAACCACTGGGAGTAGTCGGAGACCGAGTGCTGCTGGCGCGAGAAGTACGAGGTGTTCGAGACGATAGTGGCCCAGGGTTGGTTCCAGCTCACCTTGATCGCGCCCAAGTACCACGGATCGGTGCTCGGGTCGCGCTGGGCATTGCCATTGTTGTAGACGTTGTTCGCCGGATTCGACATGTTGAGCCAGTACGCCCCGGTGTCGTTGATGTGCAGCGTTTGCACATACAGGGACGGGTCGATCGACAGACCATCGATCGGTTGCCATTTCAGGGCTGCGCGGAACGTCTGCGTATCGCTCCAATTTGCATTCCTTTCGGTCGTGCCCGTAATCACCGGGTCGCCGCTATAGAGCGTCGCGAAGCTCGCCGGATCAACCGTGCTCGGCGGACGGGCGTAATCGACGCGATTCACCCAGCCGCCATCCTCCTGGAACGAGGCGCTGACGCGAAAGCCGAGCACTCCCTCGATGATCGGCCCGCCCACTGCGGCGCCGGCCGTATAGCTGTTGCCGCCGTCGTCGATCTTGCCGTATTCCGCGCGGGCGTAGCCCGAGTAAGTGGTCAGACTCGCCTCGGGTGTGATGAAGCGGACGGTGCCGCCCTCCGAGCCCGCGCCGAAGAGCGTACCCTGCGGTCCCTTCAGAACTTCGACCCGATCCAAGTCGAACAGGGCCGGATAAGGGTTGACGGTACCGAAGTTGAGGTGACGGGTCTGGATTGGCGTGTCATCGACATAGATCCCGGTGGTCGCCGTGCCCGCAGTGGAGTCGATGCCGCGGATCGAGATATCGGAGTCCTCGTCGTTGTAGTTGCCGCTCGAGCTCATGCCGTTGCGGATGAAGGTAACGCCGGGCGACACACGAGTGAGGTCATCGACCGAGCGCACGCCCAGTTGATCGAGACTTTGCTGGCTGAAGGCCTGGATGCTCATGGGCACGTCCTGGAGCCTCTCGCTGCGCCGCTGGGCGGTTACGACGATCTCGCCCAGCTCGCCGGTGTCCGCGGGAGAATCCGCAAATGCTGGAAATATCGCGAGCATGCTCAAGAACCCGGCCGCCGCGACGATTCTCGGCGGAGCCTTTTTGTCAGTCCCCATGCTCCCGCCGGCTCTCAGTTTGATTCTGGCATCCGAACGCATCCCGGCACCCCTTCGCTTATTAATGTTGCCTTTCCCCCACCTGTTGGACCCACTGTTATATGGCTCTTCTGGCCATTTCGTTGCGTGCGTGTGCTGGTCTCGCCTAGAGCTTAATACGCTGGTTGAGGGGTGTTCAACAGATTTACTAAGAATTAAGCGAATTTGCGTCAAGGGCAATGGCGAATCGGGCAAGGGTGCGCCCTCGCCCCGCGCTAATTCTCCTCGATCAGCTCCGCCACCTCGCGCGCATCGGCCCGCTTCATGGGACGCCCGTCCACCGGCGAGTAGGGCGACTGCCGGATGCCATCGATGGGAAAGACCGTGGCATCGACGGTGCGGCCGCTGGCCTCGAATCGCAGCGCGGGATGGTTCACCGTGCGCTCGGCGTCCATCTTCACCCGCCGTTCGTAGAATTGGTGCGGGATACCCAAATCGATCAGGCGGATCGCGACCGACTCCGAGCGGTCGGCGAATAGATGCAAATTGATGTCGCTGTAGTTGGTGGCCGTGCCGGTGAGCACGGATCCCACCAGCCGCGGCGTGAATTCATCGAGTAGGCGCATGGTATCCAGGGCGATGCGCCTTTGTTCCTTCAGTGTGTGGTCGTGGGAATCCCGCCCGAAAAGACGCTGATGGGCGCGCAGGGCGGCCTCGATCTCGACGTTCTTCGGCAGGACGGCGACGTCGTTGACGCCCAGACGATCCGCTGCCTTGCGTTTGGCCTGGAGAAAGTCCTCTATGCCGTGCTCGGCCATGATGCGGGCGGCTTCCTGAGCCAGCGCTCGGCGTAAATCCTCGGCGCGCTGCGTAAATTTCTTCGGCATACGGGGGATACTCGCATAGGAGTCCGCCTAAAAAAGCGGCTTTTCACCATCATTCAACGGATTCTGATTATTAGGGGTCTCGGAGGCTTCTGATTTGGGCAAGTTGCCGTCGATGAACTTTTCCAAGATGGCGTTCGGGTCGTCCGCGCTCGCGAGCAGACCCGTGGTGGGCGATATGCGCGCGGTGACGATGCCGTCGGGCGGCGGAAGCTTGTAACGCGGCGTGCCGGCAAGCGCCTGGCGCATGAAGAAGATCCAAGTCGGAAGCGCCGCGCGCGCGCCCTGCTCGCCGTCGCCCAAGGAGCGGTCCTGATCGAATCCCGTCCATACCGAGGCCACCAGATTGCCGTTGAAACCGTTGAACCACGCATCGTGCGCATCGTTGGTGGTGCCGGTCTTGCCGGCGATGTCGTCGCGGTTCAATACCAGTGCCCGCTGTGCCGTCCCGTGGCGGATCACGTCCGCCATCATGTCCGATAGGAGATACGCGATCTGCGGGCGAATGATCTGCGGCGCCAGGTCCTTGGCGGGGATCAAGGTCTTGCCGTCGCTCTCGCCGCGGTCGAGCTGGGTGTCGCGAGCCGAGCCGGGGCCGCCGTTGCGGGCTTCGCCGCGGGCAACGGGCGCCGGCCCGCCGGGATGTCCCGCGGTGCTCGGTGGAGGATCCGAGGCGCGGTTGCACTCCGGGCAGGCCAGGAGCGGCTCAGCCCGGAACAGCGTGTTGCCGGCCGCATCCTGGATGTGATCGACGTAATACGGGTTGACCTTGAAGCCTCCGTTAGCGAACGTCGCATACCCGGTCGCCACTTGCAGGGGGCTCAATTCCGCGGTGCCGAGGGCCATGGTGAGGTCCCGGGGCAGTTGACTCTTGTCGAATCCGAAACGCTGGACGTAGTTCCACGTGTAGTCCATGCCGATGTCGCGCACCAGGCGCACCGAGACCAGGTTGATGGAATGCGCCATCGCCTCGCGCAGCCGCACCGCTCCCACGAATCGATCTTCGTCCTCCTTCGGGCGCCAGGCCTGTTCCATGCCTGCTTCGTCGACCACGATGGGCGCATCCAGCACCACGCTCGCCGGCGTGTAGCCCTTGTCGAATGCCGCTGCATACACGAACGGTTTGAAACCGGAGCCGGGTTGGCGCCGAGCCTGGATGACCCGGTTGTACTTGCTCTGGAAGTAATCGAAGCCGCCCACCAGCGAGACCACGGCGCCATCCTTCGGATCCAAGGCGACGAGGGCGCTCTGCGCCTCCGGCACTTGCACGAATTGCAGGGTATTCGCGCTGCTTCCGACGGTGTAGATCACATCGCCGCGGCTCATGATTTCCGAGGCCTGCATGGGGGAGCGGTCGGTCTTCTCATCGGGCAGCTCGCGTCGCGCCCAGGACATCTTTTCCCAGGGCAGCTCCACGCTGCCCAAGTCTTTCACGAAGATCCGGGCGCTCTTGCCCTCCACGCGCTCAACGATGGCCGGGCGCAGGCCCCCGACTATCGGAAACTCTTCGAGCTCGGCGTTCAAGCCGGCGTCGCCTTCGACCTTGGACAAGTCGATCTTGGCGGTTGCGCCCCGCCAGCCATGGCGCCGATCGTATTCGAGGAGCCCCGTGCGCAGCGCGACGGTCGCGGCGGCCTCGAGCCGCGAATCGATGGTCGTGAACACCTGGTAGCCGGCGGTATAGATGCTGTCGCCGTACTTGGCCTGCATCTCGTTGCGCACCATCTCCACGACATAGAGCGCATCGACCTCGATGGACGGGCCGTGCAGGCGGCTTTCCATGGGCGTCGCTTTGGCGGTCTCGTATTCGGCCGGCGTGATGTAGTGGAGATCGAGCATCCGGCCCAACACGTGGGCGCGGCGGACGGTCGCTGCCTGCGCGTTGGCGACCGGGTTGATGGTCGAGGGGGCCGTGGGAATGCCGGCGAGCGTGGCCATCTCCGCGATGCTCAACTGGTCCAGCGTCTTGCCGAAGTACACCTCCGCCGCCGCGGCGACACCGTAGGAGCGCTGGCCGAGGAAGATCTTGTTCACGTACAGCGAGAAGATCTCCTCCTTGGTGAACTCAGTCTCCATCAGGAGCGAAATGTAGACCTCGCTCATTTTTCGCTTCATGTCCCGATGCGGCGTCAGGAACATATCGCGCGAGACCTGCATGGTGATCGTGCTAGCGCCCTGGCTGATCCGTCCGGCTCGCGCGTTCGCGAGCGCCGCGCGCAAAATGCCTTGCCAATCAACGCCATGGTGATGGAAAAAGCGATCGTCCTCGGTGGCCAGGAATGCCTGGATGAGCTTCGGGGGCAGCTGGTCGTAGCGC
>Ga0182024_10024642_pt1 | contig 10678 bp, 8 predicted proteins | sample P32metaG_FD_120480 | JGI IMG/M metagenome (GOLD analysis project Ga0182024, IMG submission 120480) | Permafrost microbial communities from Stordalen Mire, Sweden - P3-2 metaG (Illumina Assembly) | ecosystem: Environmental > Terrestrial > Soil > Wetlands > Permafrost | place: Sweden: Stordalen...
GTGCCATTCTCGATTGCTGAAATGGTGGCGCGACTCATCCCCAGAGAAGCTGCTACTTCCGCCTGCGTCCGCCTCATGGACTTACGCGCGTGCCGAAGCGATTCGCCGATGTCGTCTAAGTTCATATGCATTATATATAATGCATATGAACGATTATCAAGTATTCTGCATCATATATAAGTCATTTTTTGGCCGCCTCCCGGGACGCAGAGCGGTCTCCTCGCTGCTTGCTGCGTTCAGCTGAGGGGATTCGTCCGCGTCCGGGCCGGTCCCAGGGTTTGATTACCTGGAAGCCGACGTTCGCGTGTGCGCGGCTCGGCGCGCCGCCGCGGAGCGGCCTGCCGCACCTTTTGTCTGTGCCGCCCGTCGCGCGGCCGCGGATCGCGCGACCGGCGAGCGTTGCGCGGCCGCCGATCGGGCGTGCCGGGAAAGCGCACGCGGCGATGCCGCGGCCGAACTTTCCCGCTTCAGCGCATTTTCGGATGCCCGCGATCGCTTCGCGGTGGCGGCGCTGCGGGGCGCGGCGCCGTGGCCCCGCGCATAGTCACGCGCCGCCTTCTTGCGGGTTTTCTCGGAGGTCTTGCCGGCGCGCGGGGGCGGCAGCTCGACTCCTGAGCGCCGGGCCTCGGATAAACCGATCGCAATGGCCTGCTTGGCAGATCGTGCCCCGTGTCTGCCCTGGCGAATATGGTCTATCTGTTCGCGAATGAACTCCCCCGCCTGGGTGGAGGGGGATTTGCCGGCCTTTTTGTCGGCGCGGGCTCGCTCCAGCGTTTTCTTCTCGGGCATGTTGGCGTCCTCCTAAGCATGTTTGGCGAAGGCCGCACGCAACTCTATTTTCGCGCGTTCGAGTACGCGGCGGCGGGCAGCGCTCAGGCCTTTGCCGGCGCGGTTGATCTCGAAATTGAGCATCGACATCGCGGAGCGGAACGGCGTGGATTTACGCCGATGGCTGGCTTCGGCGGACTTCTTGAGAGACTGCGCGATGCGGCGCGCGCTCGTCAGCTTGAACACACCGGGTTGTAAATCCATCGCATCGCTGCGCTTGGAAACCTCGGCGGACCATTTGCGCCCCGGACGCTTCGCCGTCCGCCCCGGTGACCGCGCGGTGCGCACTCGTCTTGCCATCGAGCGCTTGACGGGTGCGCGTTTAGCAGGTGACTTCCCGCCGCTCGCGGCCGACGCTTTCCTTTGCTTTGCCATGGCAACTGCCAGCTCTTAAGCCGCCTTACTCTGCGCTTGAAGTTCCTTTTTGCGGGCCATCAGTTCTTCGCCCAGCGCCTGGAGATCCATTCGCGATTTTCTGGCCTCGGCAAACATGCCGCCGGGTTGCTCCTCTTCTTTGACATGGTGCTTGATCATTTCCGACAGGACCGTCACCTTGGCATCGAAGTAATCGTCAGCCGCGGACATGCGCTGAAGTTCCGCAATGAGGTTCTTGGCGCCGGCATGCTCGACCACCGCCTCATGATGAGTATCCTTATCCTCGGTAGCTTCCAGGAATGAAGGATAGAAAATCTCTTCCTCGATCGTGGTATGAACCGTCAACGCGTCGCAAATTTGCCTGGCAAGTTGCTGCTTGCGTGACTTGGTCGCCTTCTCGAATTGCGAGAACCACTCCTCCACCTGACGGTGATCGGCCTTGAGCAGAGCGATGGCATCGGTACGCGGCCGTCGAGACGGGGATGATTTCTTGCTTGAGTTAGGCATGGAGTTCCTCGAATGTGTGTCAGTGCGCCAACCCTACCCTCCTCAGTGAGGCTCACACATAGGTTTAATTCGCAAGCTACCGTCGGAATTGGCCGATCGAAGCGTGGGCTTTCGAGGCGCAGGAATTCAACGCGGGTTGCGCAGCAATTTCACCGCCATCCAGATTGGCGCCAGCGCACAGAGCTGTGCGAGCGCCGCCACGGTTGCGGTGATCGTCACGGAGTGATCGTACAGGGCGCCGAGAACCGCGCTCCCCGCAAACCAGGCTAGCCCAAAGACTGCGGTGAAAATTCCGTAAGCACGCGCGCGCCGTTCGACGGGAACCAGGCGTGCGATGGCCGCAGCCATGACCGTTTCGTGAATGCCCATCCCCAGTCCCCACAGGGCCGTGCCGCCGAGCGCCACCCCCATGCCGCCCAAAAACACCGCGGGGGCGTACAAGGCAACGAGGAGCGTCGACGGAATGAGCACGATGAGTCCACGCCGATCGAACCAGCGCCCCGCGGCCAGCGACCCGATGCCCGCTGTTGCCATGGCGAGCGCGTACAAAATGGGGATCCATGTGCCGGGCATCGTTTGGGCGACGGCGAAATGGTAGGAGATCAGCGTGTAGTCGGCGAAGCCAAACGCGACCAGCGCCGCTCCGCCGCAATACCACCAGAAGGCAGGCGGAAACCGGGCACCCGCGGCCGGGCCGTCGGAAGCCGTTTCGTTTGATGCCTCGATCTGGCCCGCAATGGGATAGCGAAACCGAACCGAGAGAACCAGTACGACAGTGATGGCAGCCGGCACTGCCAACCACGCGAAGGCTGATGGATACTCATGGCGCTGCGCGAACACGAATGCCGCCACCAGCGGTCCGATCGTCGCCCCGGCCTGATCGAGCGCCTCGTGCAAGCCAAAGGCCCACCCGTGACCGATGACTTCGCCGGCTTGGGACAGCATCACATCGCGCGGCGGATTGCGGGTGGCCTTACCGACCCGCTCGAGAATGATCAATACAGCCGCGGCCATCCAGTTCCCGGTTAACGCCAACGCCGGTACAGCCGCCATCTGCACGACATATCCCGCGAGAGTAATCGGCCAATACAAGCGGCTGCGGTCGGCGAGGCTGCCCGAGACGAGCCGCAGCGTGAACCCGAGCAATTCGGCGACGCCCGCGATGAGACCGACCGCCGTACCGCTGGCGCCGAGGACGGCGAGATAGGGCCCGGCGATCGACCGCATCCCTTCATAGGTCATGTCGGCAAAAAAGCTGACGACGCCGAACGCAACGACAAAGCGCAACGCGGCGGTGGGCATAAGTAATCGTGGCTTCACCATGGCCATATCATACCTGCCGCGGCGCCCGAAAATTTACACCAGCTTCAGATCCACCGGCGTCGTGTCTTGAAACACATGCGTAACTTGGGTGGCCGAAAGATCCCACATCGAGTGAAATAATCCGCCGAGCACGGCACGATAGTCGTTGAGCACCGCGTAGTCCCTGTCCTGGAATAGCGTCCCGCGAGCCAGTCGTTGCTGCTCGCCGTGGATGCTTCCGCCATTGATCGAGCCACCAAGAATCCAATAGACGGTGCCGTGACCGTGGTCGGTGCCGCGATTGCCGTTCTCGCGAAAGGTCCGGCCGAATTCCGAGAGCACGACCACCACGGTGTTGTTCCATTCGGCACCGAGGGATTGCGAGAACACTTGCAGCCCGCGGCCCAGACTGCTTAAGTTGGTGGCCAGCGCGCCCTCCGCGCCGCCTTCATTGACATGGGTATCCCATCCGCCGACATCGATGAAACCAATGCGGTACTTGTCGCGCATCAGCTTGCCCATGCGTTCGGCTTCCAGTTCGAAACCCTTGGTATTGATGGCGTTGCGATTCGCGGCATTCATCTCGTCAGCGAATGTTTGCGCCACCTCCTGGCGCAACTCGAGGCCGTCACGCACGGCGCCTTGCAAATGGTGGCCGGCGTACATGTCGCTCAAGATTCCGGCCTGACGCGCATCGAAAGGCGGCTTGCCGACATTCTTCAAGGAAAGATTCGGCACGGTGGCGCTGCCCTCGAACGCCAAGGGCAACGCATCGGTGAAGGAAATGGAAGCGCCGGCAGCGTTCGAACCCAGCAACGTATCGGAAAGACGGCCGAGAAAACCCGAGCGATAGTTGCGCCCGCCGCCGTTCGGCTGGCCGAGCTCGATGCTGTCCTGTGTCTCGAAATGGCTGCGCGACAGGTCGTCGGTCCCGGCGAAGGGAATGAAGGCTACCTGACGCTGCATATAGAGCGCGCCGATCGTCTCCCGCACCGCCGGTGCCAGAGCCCAATCCGCGTCCAGTGCCAGCGCGCCGGTGTTGAGCGCCGCGTCGGGCTTGGGTATCGCGATGTTGGGGCGGGCTTCATAGTAAAAACTGCTGGAATACGGGATCAGCAAGTTGGCCGCATCGTAGCCGCCGCGCAGAAACACCAGCAGGAATCGCGGCCCACCGGCGGGGGCTGCATACAGGCGGCCGGACACACCGGCGCTCAGCAGCGCCGCGCCGCCCAGTTTCAGCAAGTGACGACGGTTCATCCTAGTTCCTCGCGAGAGAGGCCGGCGTTCAGGCCGGCGAGGGATTCATTCATAATTGAAATCCGGCGCGGCCAGCAAGAAGGTGTTCCATTCCTGCTGGGAATTCGCGCGGTTGAGAGCGTCCTTGGTATGCGCGGCCAGAAACGGTTCGACAGCCTCGAAATACAGACGGTTCGATAGTTGCGGAAATCCAGCGGCCGCCGCTGCCTTGCCATCCTCAGGATCGAACAGCCCCGCATTGCCGGATCCAATGGCGCGCGCGATCTCGAAGCGGCGGCTCATTTGACCGGAACTGGCCCAGTTGAGCTCGGTGAGCGGATAGCCATCGGGCGTCTGATGGTTATAGGGACCCTCGCCCAAGCCGTTCAGCCAATTGAGCATGGGATGCGTATTGTAGATCGGCTTACCGTCGTAGGCGAATCGCACCGCCGACACGACGAAGCGCGTGGGATCCTTGAACTTGCCGCCGAGCGCGGCATTGAACTCGCGGGACAGCAACATCGTGCGCAGCACGGCGGCGATGTCGCCGTCCGTGTGCATGAAAGTCTGCGCCATGCGCTCGACCAGCGCCGGAGGCGGATTGTCATTCACGAAATAGGTGGCTAACTGCCGGGAAATGAAATGCGCACAGGCGGGCTGAGCGACGATCAACGCCACCGCCTGCTGCACCTCATCGAAGCCCTGCCCCTCGATCGGGTGCCCCAACAAAATCTTCGACCCGAAGTCGTGGCGCGCGGGATTGAACTCGAAGGCCCCGCGGCGTACGTAAAGCCGCTGCAACTCCGGTTTGAGCTTCGGCGCATCGCCGGCGTTGACGCCGACGCCGGTGAGCACGCGCGCCAGATTCTGCACATCTTGCTGCGAATAGCCGCTGCCCACGCCCAAGGTGTGCAGTTCCATCAGTTCGCGCGCGTAGTTTTCATTGATGTGCCCCGCGGCGTTTTGATTATTGTCGAGATACTGCAGCATGGCCGGATGCTCGAGCGTCGCCATGACCAGATCCTTGAAATGGCCGAACACGTGCGGCCGGATGGCACGCTCTTCGTAATCACCCACCAACCAACGAAGATTGGCCTTGTATTGGAACACGCTGAAGTGATTGAGCCAGAACCACACCATCTGCTCCTGCAATTGCGCCGGCGAATAAACCGCGCGCAGCAAATCGCGGCGCACCGCTTCGTAGGCCAGCCGGTTGCCGCGATCGTTGAGTGTCTTGCGGGCCTGTTCCTTGTCCGTCCCATCGGGCATGGCATTGATGATCTTGTACTGTGCGTTGACATCGGCCAGCCAGCGCTCCGGATCAGCGTGGGTCACTTCCAGAGCGTCGATCTCTGCTGCGACGGGCGCAGGCAACTCCGGCTCCTGAGGGTGCAGCTGCCGTTCGAGAAATCTTTCGCGGCCGAGGCGCCGATAGTCCGCAACGTCGGCGCTGTCCAGCCCGAAAGAAACGCGGTCGAGCCACAACACATCCTCGCGACGCAACACCGGCAACGCCGCGGAGGTTGCCCGCGAGGCCGAGGCAGACACATTCGCGCCGTTTCCGGCGGGTGTTGAACAGCCTACGATCAGCAGCGTCAACGCCGCCGAGACAGCGGTGCGCAGGGGCGCGCGATCCAAGCCGCGAGCCGGCGGGGGATCAGCCACCTCGCGGCAGGCGTTGATGAGTCGAGTCAAATATTGCGCTCCTCTGTAGGAAAACGGCGGTTGACGCATCCCGTTGACGAGGCCATCGGCAGCCCCCACGGTTTATGTTAACGTTGTCCCAAATTGAACGAACCGTGCTAACTGCAATGAGAGCAACCCATGGCCAAGAAAGAAACAAATACTGATGAACTGAAAGCCCGTCGGTCCGCCCCGCTGGTGACACCGACCGACCTGGGCACGGAGGCGTCGAAGAATATCGCCGCAGGCATGAACGGCATTCTCGCCGACGTGTTTTCCTTGTACCTGAAGACCAAGAATTTTCATTGGCATATGAGCGGTCCGCATTTCCGCGATTACCATTTGCTGCTCGACGAACAAGCCGATCAGTTGTATGCGATGACAGACCCCATCGCCGAGCGCATCCGCAAAACCGGCGGCTCAACCCTGCGTTCCATCGGACACATCGCGAGGCTGCAGCGCATCAAGGACAACGACGCGGAATACGTAGATCCGCTGGATATGTTGGCCGAGCTGCGTGAAGACAACCAGACCTTGGCGGCACGGCTGCGCGAAGTTCACGACGTCGTCGATGAGGTCCGCGACATTGCAACCGCCAGCCTCATCGAGAATTGGATCGATGAGACCGAACGGCGCACGTGGTTTCTGTTCGAGTCGAGCCGCAAAGGCGACGCGGGACACTGATCCCTGGCCGAAGCGTTCGCCTGGATCAGTTCGTGCGCAGCCAGGCGCCGGTGCCCAGCCGGCCGGTGACGATGAACGTGTCGGGATTGGGAAACTGATACGAGCCGCCGTCGATCCAGTTCGTGGTGGTCGCGTTCAAGGTCCAGCGGCCGTTGCCCACGGTTACCGTGCCGCTGTGAGCCCCGGGCTGCGCGCCCACGCACCACGCCGAGTACCTGCCATCGCCTTTGAGGTCCCAGTAGCAGGTCGATGCGCCCATCTTCATGGTCCACTTACCCAGCGCCATCGGATCCACCGGGCCAGCGGCCGGCTGCGGCGCAACAGACCGCGTGACTGCCGGGGCCGCCGCCGGTGCCGCAGCGGGAGGCGCTTGCGCCGTGCTGGCCATGGTGCGGCTCAGTCTCCGTGACAATAGCGCGGCCTCGCTGGCGTGCGCTCCGGTCGGATAGTGCGCCATGTAGTCCTTGAAATCCGCAGGATCGGTGCTGTCTTTGATTCGATCCCAGAAGGACTGCTCCAACTCGATCTGGCTGTCGACGTGCCGCGCACTCACCGGGGCGCTGGGGCTCACTGAGGGTCCCGCGCCGGCTGCGGCCGCGCCCTTTGGGAAAAAGAAAAAGTCGCCCTGCACGGAGGCTTCCGACCAGGGCGTCTGCGCGCCCCCGGTGTCAGCCTTGACGGCGGATGTGACCTTCTTGTACAGCTGGCTCAACTCCACGCCAGGCTCAGCCATCGCCTTCATGAACTCGGCGGTGAAAACGCCATTGGCACCGGCCGCGCCGTCCTGTGCCGCCTGACCAGGCGCCGCCGCGAACCCGATGAACGTACCGCTGGGTGCGTCCATTCTCGCCAGGCCGCGGTCCACGCCGCGCGACTTCGGCAGCGGGTTGTTGCGGCACGCGTCCAGGATCACGATATTCATCTCGTTTTGCGCGTTGGTCATGGACTTGAGCACGCGCCCGGCCTCGAAGGCGTTGGGTTCCAAATCCGCTTGCGTGGTGATTTCCGCATCGACTGGAATCAGATAATTGACGCCGTCGACCTGCACGGCATGGCCTGCGTAATAGAAGAGGCCGACCGCGTGCGGGTCGCGGCTGATCTTGTCGGAGAATTCAGCCAGCGCTTTATAGAAATCAGTGCGCTTGGCGTTGAGCCTGAGAATCGTGTCGAATTGCGCCCGCTTCAGCAGCTTCTCCATGGCCGCGGCATCGTGGGCGGGATTTGGCAGCCGCAAGTCGAGCTTCTGATAGTCGCTGTTGCCGATGATCAACGCGACCCGCGTTTCGGCGCCGGCATTTGTGTTCAGCAACATGCCTGCGGCCAGGGCAACTCCAAGCCACCAGGCGTGTACAGCTGCAATAGGTTGCTCACTCCGTTGTGCAATCCATCCGGCCATCTGAGAACCTCAATGCATCTGCAAACGCGGAATCCATCTAGGATATCGCAACCGCTGCTCGGCCCCAACTGGGTGTCGAGCGTTATGTCGCGATGCGTCGCATCATCCTGCGCTGTGCAACGAGCCTGCCGAGCACGAGCACGGCTGCCAGCAACAGATCCGAGAGCTTGAGCGAGCCGCCGCCGCCCGATGGTGTCGTGGTCGTCGCATTCGCCTCATTGGAAGGCGCCGAATTTCCCGCCGCGTTTACGCTGGCAACGGTAAAGTAGTACTTGGTCCCATTGGCGAGTCCGGTGACCGTGGCGGTGGTACCTGTCACGTTGCTCATGACGGGCGCGGCGGCCTCCTTACCGACGCTCGCACCCTCGTAAATGTCGTAACTGGCGGCGCCCTGACCCGCGCCCCAGCTGAGCGTGACCGAGGCACTGCCTCCCGTGGCGGTCAAGGCGGTCGGCGAAGCCGGCAGCACGGTGCCGCTCACTTCATTCGACGCCGCCGAGCTACCGCCCTCGTTGACCGCGACCACCTCGAAGTAGTCGGTCGTCCCTGCCGTGCCCGCGACGCTATAGGACGTCCCGGTTATTCCGGTTTTTACCGGTGTAGCCGCTTCACTGCCTGCCGTACCGCCCTCGAGCACACTGTAGCTGCTGGCGCCGTAGCTGGCAGCCCACGACAAGGTGATCGTGGTCGCAGTACCGCTTGTGCCGACCCCGGTCGGCGCCGCCGGCGCCAATGTTGCATTAGCCTCGTTGGAGGGCAGCGATGTTCCGGATGCCGTAACAGCCGAGACGAGGAAATAATAGGTCTGGCCTGCCGTCAGCCCTGTAACCACCGCGGATGTAGCGGCTATTCCCGACTGAACCGGCGTGGCCCCCTCGGCTCCGGAGGCGGTCCCCTGATAAAGATCATAAGTGGTGGCGTTCGCGCTCGCCGTCCAACTTAAGTTGACGGTCGTACCGCTGATGGCCGCAGTCAATCCCGAGGGCGATTTCAGACCGGCAATGGTCTGTACAAGATTGGCGGCGTTGATGCTGCCAAGTCCGCTTGCCACGTCATACGCGGCTCCCGCGCTGTAGACCACCGACGATGCCGCCTCGACGATTCCATACGTATCGCCGGAGCCTGATGCACAGATCGAAGCGGGCAGGCTGCCGCCCGCGGAAAATTTACTCACGCTGCACGGCTGGCCGTTGCTTCCCGTCGTCACATCATTGAAGACGCAGGTTGCGCCAACGTTCGCCCCGTTGTTCGCATTGCAACTGCTCAAGCTTGCGGAATTAGGACTCTGCGCCGTGCCGTATTCCGCGGCCGCCAGCCTGTACAGGGTCGGATTGATGTTGCCTTGCCGGCCGTCGGCGTTGCTGCCGGAGATGAGCGCCTGATCCAACAACACCACGATGGCGCTCATCGCCGGCGCCGCGGCAGAGGTTCCACTGAAGACGCCGACCTTGCCGCTGGGTCCGCAGGTGGTGACGGACTGATCACAAGCAACCCAATCATTGGCGAGCATCGCCACGTCAGGTATGGCTCGGGTCGTCAATCCCTGCAGACCTCCGACACCTGTCTGCCAAGCGGGCTGCGCGTAACCCGCGACACACGCACCGGAAGTGTTGACGGTGATGCAACTGCTGACCCCCCCGCCGCCGCCGAAGATTTGATCCAGATCGGCGTAAGTCGCATTGTTGCAAAAGGCCAGGAGATTGGTCGCACCATCCATTGACGCTGTGACGGGATTGACGCAGCTCGGGTTCCACACCATTTCCGGGATATAGGATTTTGCGTTGGCGTACGTGCCGGGGCTATTGCCGGTATTCCAATAATCCCCCGCCTGCTCGAGTATCGGATTGAAATCGGTGCCGCCCACGGCAAGGTTGTAGGGAGTCGAAGCAAACCCATTCACGGACAGTCCGGTCAGCACCGTGGTACCTGGCTTTGCATGCAGATCGTCATCGCACTCGGCGATGCCGCTGTCGCCGGTCGACACGACCACGGTGATTCCCTGCGCCACCGCCTGTTGAAAGGTGGAATTGACACTGGCGTTCACGCTGCCTAGAGAACTCTCGCAATTGCTGAAGGAGACGTTGACGACGGCGGCGAGGTTCTGGTCGATGGCATAGTCAAATGCTGTCTCCACATCCTTGTCCCTGACCACGACGATTTTGGCATTAGGCGCCAGGCCGCCCACGATCTCGACGTCGAGATAGGCCTCGGTTTCGTCGCCGTCATTGGTGCGGCCGGGATCGGTGGCAGCAGCCGCGGCCACCGATGAAAGCTTCTGTCCTTGGCTCACGCCAAAGGCCGACCAGTAATTTGCCGGAATGGTCGGATCGATATCGCTTTGCGCGGCAACGGCCACGGTGACGCCGCTGCCAGAAATATTGCCTTTGTAGAGCGGCACGAAATCGTAAATGACGGCATAGTCCGCCGGCACGACGAAATTGCCGGCGCTGGTTGCTACCGCGGGCATGGACACCAAGCGCGATCTCGCTCCCGATTTCGCCCGGAAATCGTGCAGGCCGCGGATGCCGCTCACGAGGGGCTGGAACGCCACGGGAATCTGGGGATTCGCGGTGTTCGCGAAATGCCTGACGCCATCGACGATGAAATAATGAATCGGCGTTTGAAACGCGGCTTCCACTTGAGCCGCCGTGCCGGAGAAAGGCAGCA
>Ga0182024_10024643_pt1 | contig 10678 bp, 14 predicted proteins | sample P32metaG_FD_120480 | JGI IMG/M metagenome (GOLD analysis project Ga0182024, IMG submission 120480) | Permafrost microbial communities from Stordalen Mire, Sweden - P3-2 metaG (Illumina Assembly) | ecosystem: Environmental > Terrestrial > Soil > Wetlands > Permafrost | place: Sweden: Stordalen...
AGTCCAGATCTTCTGAAAACCAGGACTCGGAATGAGGAAGACCGGGCCTCAGGAGCCACATGAAACAGCACAACCAGGAAGACCAGTGAACTTCCGTAAAGGCTGCCAACGTAAGGGTTTCGATCCTAGCGCCACTTTTCGTTCTTATGAAAAGTGGCGCTAAGGTTCTTGGTAGCTCAAAGGGACCTCATATTGGGAAGTCCGCCAAAAACAGCCAAAAGTGTTCGAACTGACGAACAGGTTTTCCCAACATGTCTTTAAGAACACGTCGCTGTGCCGTAAGATGCCCGGTGTATGAACAATTACCGGCCAGTTTGAACCGGTGAAATAATTGGATTTACATGAATATCGGTGATCTGCGATATATAAAACGATCGCATTTTCGTCCTATCGCCTGCAGTCGCCATGGAGCACAATACGATTGAACCCCATTTGTCGCCTGCTACTCGATAAATGCGCTGAGGACGGGCGACGATTGTCTCTGCGCCGTAGTTGAATCCGACAAGGTCGCAGTGAGAGATTGCGGTGCGCAGAGCATCTGCAGTCGGGGCATTTGCACGGCGCTGCAAAGGCAAGATGATATTTGTTTCCTCAGAGCGAACCTCTATTTGCTGGACTCGCTCGGGAGCAGTGATTTCCCTACTGGCTGACCATCGCCAAACGGTTTGCCCGCTCGCAAGCCCCTGGCGTATGAGGGTAGGTTCAAGAACGATGGTGTCACCAGTGTCAGAAACTTCTTGCAATTCAAATCGCGCTCGGAAGGGGTGATCGTTTGTCATGCCGGAAACCGTCACGCGGTATAGATCTCCGTCGAGCGGCTCGACGTGGGCAAATAAATTGAAGAAACCCGTCTGCGCCGAAACAGGCAGAACACATGCCAGGAAAATGATTGCCAGATTGGATAGTCGGATTGTCCAAGGAGCCATAAAGTTATTCCGCCATGCATATCAAGAATCTAGTTGGTATCTTAAACGTCGCCGCAGACAGGGGAAAGCTCTGCTTCACTGCCGCCCAGCTAGGGAAAACCCGGGATTAAGGACTCCGGCTCTGTTGCAAAAATTGCCTAAATCTCTAGGCGCTCGCCCCTAGGTGAGCGACAGCAACCAGCGATATAATGACAGCGATGGCTTGGAAAAAATGGCGTAGGTACTATCTTTTTGGGATCGGCATATGTGCAATCCTTGGAGCTTTGCTTGGATTCGCGATTAGTAATTTGATGGTTCACAGTGACAGTTTTTCCTGGAGCGAAACAGCCGCGCAACTCAATATGACTCGAGAACAATTCACTGGGCTGATGCCTCCAATGGCTGCCGCCATCTACGGTTTCATAGGAGCGGTTGTAGGCGCGCTCCTGATCTTTGTTGCCCAAATGTTCTCTCGCATTTTTCTAAAACGATAACTGCTCACCCCGGTGCGCTATAACGTACCTCTAAATGACAAAACGGTGATTCCAGTCGTTTATGCTGTCTGACTTAGAAGAATTTTTGAAGGCAGATGAATTATATGCGTGGCCTAGCGCCTGGGAACTGCTCGGACTGACAAAGCAGCAGATCGTGGCACGCTTTAGAGCAATACCAGATGGAAGGCCTTCAAACTGGAAAACCGACATTTCACCTGACGGTTGTCTCGTAGTACAGGAGTGGGGGGTTGAAGCCGTTCGGTCAGTAATTTTACGCTACGATGAAAACGAAAAAGTAATCACGGTTGAGCAAGGAATCTCAACTTGTTTAGACTCACATGAAAGTGCTCCCATTTCTGATCGAGCACAGAATCAACAAGAGGAACTGGATCTCTGGACGGAGGTTGTTTTAGAAAATGAGGCAGTACAACCGGCAACAAGACTGTCTGTAAACAATCTTTTGTCTGCTTATCGTCACCGCGCGCTGATTTACAGAGATCGTGGTAGGCATAACGAGGCAGTTGCCGAAATGGCTAAGGCCGTAAGACTGAAACATGACTGACGGGCACCCGCAGGCGTGCACGCGTGATGGCAACCGGCTCATCTGCATGGACCTGGGATTGTTGGGGCCTGGCGAGGCGCATCCGGCCTCGATCCTCGGTGAAGTCGCTTCCCTCGAAAAAAATTTGTCCGATACATATCCGGAGTATTTCTGACAAGGCGTCTCCGAATCCATATGCGAACTCATTGTCCTCGGCCGAGACCTCGAAAACCGCACCAGGAGCCGAGTGTTTTGTAATAACGCATATGTTTCACTTTCTGGCGGTGGCACCGGAACGCCAGAAAGAATAATCCTTTTGGTCATGTGATCGCCAAGGAGTTAGTCCGCAGCAGAGTCCTCAGTGATAGCAAGTTCAGGAGCAAGTTCATCTGGTGTTATGCTTATGCTGGTTCTTCTTTTATGGAATGAGCACATTGTGCGGATAGATTCCTTGCAGAGCAAAGGCAGCAAACCAACGCAATGAGTCACCTCGACCCATCGTTTGAAGAAACAGAAAAACTCGTCGATGACAGCAAATTGGTGTCCGGCTCCGCGGCCGAAAGCGACTCACACCGTCCGACTGACTCATGTCTAGGCGCTGGCGAAACCATGGACTCCTCAAACTTGCTGCAAATAACTCCAACAACAAGTGAAAGGGGACTTTACCGCAACGAGAATTCTTCTGCAGCGCATCAATCGATGTTAAAAGGTATTGATTCTGCAGAATGCCATGACGGCACACTTATGTGCACAGCGAAAAAGAATGCTTCGGAATGGATGATGTCCGCCTTGTTTGGATGGCCCGCAGTTTTTGTATCGCTTGTTATGTTTGGTATCATTGCTTACCGAATCGACGATAGTCATCAATGGCAACTATTGGATCTTGCTCAGAAGGTGTCCATCAGTCTGACCTACCTTACCGGTGCGCTTCTACAGCGCTATACGAGCAAACTCTCAAATTGTAGAACAACGCTAACGCGATTGCTTTGGATGTTTTCCTCTTTATTTGGGCTGCGGTTTTGTCTTGTTTGTTCAATTAGCGGAACCATAATAATCTGGCTTATACTGCACTGTTGCCCAATGCCTGCCTGGGTCTGGGAGCTTGACCGGATATGTCCGGCCCATCTAAGGAGAATTGTTGTAGTTTCGCTTGAGCTTTTGGTTGCGATTCTGATTATCTGGCTCCCTCGAAAAGATCGTTCTAGCTCAAAGACTGTGATCAAAACGACCGGCAGATAACATCCCTAAGGTGAACCCGCGCGACGTCGCGCGTGCCCCAGTCACAACGACCCCCTATCGAATCTGCCCATGGTTGCGCCCTTAGTTTCAGCTTGATACCCGCTATCGTCCTTGTGCATCACCGGTTGCAGGGGAATTCATTTTTCTTGAAACTCAGTGAAAATGCGCCAGGACCTCGCAATGCCACAATCAGAGCGCACATCATGGTGGGCAGGTTGGAAACGATCAATCCAAAAGGATGGGCGATAGCTCCGCCACCAAATATGGCACCAGCAACGTTCATTATAAAAATCACCGCGATTTGAAAATAGGAAACGAAACGATGGAACAGCCCGGAGAGAATGCCGACAGCCAATAAAGTCTCGCAACCACCAATGGTGCGCAGCACAACCACAGGATCGACTCGGCTGCTGCCCACGACAGAGCGAACGATTTCTAAGTGGTGGGGATCCAGCATTATTACCTTGAGCCAGAGCCCGTTGTACAGCCAGACCGAAGCCAGAACCACGCGAATGGCGAAGATTAGCCTGTCATCGAAATGCGAGTTACTAATTGCCGATTGCTCCCAATTGATAAAGAAAGACCGCTGCAAACAGGGCGGTGTAGAAAATCCACAGCAGCGTTGAAGAAACTCGCAGTAATATTTCCAACCGTTTATTGCTGCAGTAAGGCGCCTTGAAAACGAAAAACTGGCAGACCAATCTGGACAGCCAGCACATAGCGAAGGATGCGTTGGCTACGAGCCCAAGCAGTGATTTAGCAACCAGTGCTCCTGAAAAAAACAGACAGACCAAACCGAGCATCAAAATGCCGGTCGCCACAAAGACTGTGTGAACGACAAAAATTTGTCGGTTGATCGCAGTGAGTTTGCTCAGGTCTTCTGTCCAATTCAGCAGTTTGTCGAAGGCGGCGTGACCGAACGCCAGGCAGATCATGGAAATCCCCGCCAACTGCAGCAATGAATTGAGGATCAAACTGGTCGGCATATAATGAATACTTCCACGAACGGCGTGAATTTGCGGCGTTTAACTGCACTGAGTCCGGCGTCGGTAATGCAGTTCATCCATTCTTGCATGGACATGAAGTGTAGAAATCCAGGTCCGTAAACGACAGCGTTGGGTAGATCTCTGAGATGCTCGACCAGCACGATTTTGCCGTTTTCTTTCACGGCCTTACCCGCCAGCTTCATCAATTGCGTTCGACCTTCGTGACTCCTCAACTCATGAGCGGCAAACGCTAAAAGGACGAGATCCTGCGAAGCATCTTCCACAGGCCAGTCAGTCATAGTCGAACAGATCGGCACCGACGTGGGCGGATAAAACTTGCGCGCTCGTTCAATTGAAGGCTCGCGTCGTTTGAGCGCAGGATAGAGATCGATAACCGAGATCTCCGCATCCGCAAAGACGTTCATGAGCGCTCCGCTCGTTTCATCATAACCAGAATGTATGTTCAAAATGCGATCGGCCGGCACAGGAGCAATCTCCTTGAGCCATTGCCAGTGGTGCATCGGCGAAAGATCATAAACTGCGTGCGAAGCAAATAAAGATAGAGAGGTTTGCACAACCGCGGCGACGGAAGCAACGAGCAATATCAATCTCCACGGCGGCGGCACTACTGTAGAGAGCATGAAGCAGCCTATTGTTGCGACCGCCGCAATTACGTACAGCGGCCAGTTGAACAGGACGACGCGCTTCATCCCTTCGTAGGGCGATCGCTGAAGCTGTGTCTCAGTATTCAAAAATTATCCTTGCTGCTCAGACGCAGAAATGCTTTTGACGTCGGAAACTTTTTCGCATATTCCCGCCTTCCAATAATAAGAAATGTCTTCCATATAGAATGAGCTGCAGAGAATTGGTTTGGTCTGATTAAACGGCTGCTGCTCCAAAAACGTCAGTTGTTGCACGTCGGCTAGAACGGCGCGGGGGCGCCAACCCTGGCGCACACCCTCGACTCTGATGATCGAGCCTGTTTCCTTTTCGTAGGAGAATGTGAAAGGCAATGGTCCAGCAAATTTCAGCGCATCACGAACAGATGTGAAAATCGACCCGGGCGGTAGCGTGCCTGTCGCTTCTTCATGCGCGGATTCCGTCATTGCCTCCGCCGATTGCTGCTGTGCCGATTGCTGCTCTGCCGATTGCTGCTCTGCCGATAGCTGCTCTGCCGATAGCTGCTCGGCCGTTTGCTGATCTGCTATGTGCTGATTGCTCGCGGCAGGCTCGTTAATACTTGCAGCGATCTTCATATCCGCGCGGCCGTCCGAGGATTTCACCGATAAATTGAGTGTGCCATCGGCACGATCATGGCCAACTTTCGAATAGTGATACTTGTAATGCGTGAAAAGATTGCCCCCGAATACGAGGAGCTGTCGATCTGTGTCAGAGCGCAAAATATACAACCCTCGCAAGTTTCGCCCCTCAATAGTTTTGTAGCGAGTAAAAATGCGATAGCCGATCAGAAAATAGTCTTGCGAAAGAAACCGCGGGAGCCCCTTCGCTCTCATGTTCCTTGTTTGAACACAGGCAACTGCGACAAATCCATATTCTCCATGACAGTCCAACGTCAGTCCTGATGGCAGCAGCGGTGTAAGAATGCTCTGCGGCAAGGCATACGTCAAAACAAAGACGAAATCAAAGTGCGTCTCGATCGCCAGCGGATGGCGTTTGACCAAATAGAGCGGCAGTCCAGTCAGTTCGTTGCACCTTGGCTTGGTTTTGCTGAGATCCAGTCAATCGAGAATAACAGCTCAATTCGTTGTGTCAACAAAAATGCAGCACAAGCGATACGCCCGTGCTGCATTTCTAACCTTGAATGCGAAAATCTGTTCCGAAGCGCTAGAACGTCGGGTTCGTTTCGCGGACAGCAGCGCTTTGCTTGGTGTTGCTGCCGATCTTATCGGGATCAACGTTCCACATCAACTCAGGCTCTCCGAGCGGAACCTTCTCCTCCAAATTGGGCCACACTTGCCAGGTTTTGCCGTGAGTGGTGCGCAACGTGGACAAAATCTCCTTTTGCTTGTCCTTTGGCAGTCCAGGGAGAGTTAAAAGCCCTGTGTCCACTTCGGTGTCGTGAGCGTGCCAGTATTTTTTCTCAGCCGCCGGCAGCGTCTGGAACAACTTGTCAGTCACCACATACTCCACGCCAATGCATTTTGCACTCTCGCCATTGCCATCGTAAATCAGGCATTGGAACATGTCGGGGCTGATCTGCTTGCAGTAATGCGCGGTGCGGATCTGCCGTTGTTTCTCACCATCGACATCTTTCTCTTTTCTGTACGTGTGATAACCATCAAGATACATGCCAATGTGTTTGATCGGTCCGAGATCTTGCCCAGTCGCGCAGGGATTGCCGCTGCTGGTGCTGGTGGAGCTGGTCTTATCGGTGGTGCTGCCAGGCTTGCAGGCCACGTTCTCAGCATTTGCCAGAGAGATCGAACACAGAGAAGCGATTAGAATGCCGGCTGTTGCAAACGATTTCTTCATATCATCCTCGAAGTTGTAAGGCGTCAACGTTTCGCATGGTTGAGTTTAACAAGAAGTCAACATAGTAGCTTTTGATCTCTCTAAGGAAGTACTTCGCCGTTCAAATTACAGCTCTCCGGTTTGCCTGACCCTTTCCAGCAAACTGGTCAAAGTAGCGCTCGAAAGAGCCTGCTTTGCCTCGCGAAAGCCTTGACCATACTCGGGATCGAGATTGTCGGCGATCGTCTTCATGTGATAGCGAGCCTCGGCTGAATCCCGCTGGGAGAGGCAAATATAAGCAAATAATTGGCACAATCCCTCCTTGGTTTTCTTCGACAGCTCAGGAAAGCAGTGCAAAAAGCACCAGACGTGTCCAAACTCATGCGCCACTATCGAAACAGTGTGCTCCCTCGGCAGCCCGTACAGAATTACAACCTCTTTGACGACGCGAGAGATCTCCCGATCACCGCTAGTGGTAACGAGTGTCAGCGTCATTCCAGCCTCGATCGCCGGCGTACCACCGCCAGCCAGTTGATCGAGATCATCAAGACCGGCCAAGCGCAAAGGAATCTCGTCCAGTGCTTCCAGCCTAATTTCGTGCTCGAGCATCGTTGCTCGCACGTCGTCTAACAATCGCCGTAGTTGGTCCAAATCGTCGATAGCAGTCGTTCGGCAAATGTTGCAGATCTCGCGACCATCCTCGTATCGAACTCCTCCACCGGTCAAGTTGGTGCAGATCAACCTGCTGCAGCTAAAGCACTGTTCCATCTCCTGTTGATGGCGCTCGCAAAACGATTCGTCCCAGGCATCTGTGAGAAACTTCCCTCTAATCGGCTCTCGGCAGACGCTGCAACGCTTGGCGAACTGCCCGTAGTAATCGTGCTCGCAGTATGGCTGTCCGTCGTGCTCAAAAAAATTGTTATCGGCAAATGGCTGACGACAAATCGAACAAACGAGATGCTGGCGGTGCCAACTACAGCCGAGAGCCTCCACGTACTCGCCTCGAATCGCCTCGCCGCAGCCTTTGCAGCGCGTGCCAAACGTCTCGTAATAATCTCGCTCGCAGTACGGCTGTTCGTTCTGTTCAAAAAACTGCTCATGGTCTAACCCATGGTGGCAGACCGTACAAACGAAATGTTCCCGGTGCCAGCTCTGACCGAGCGCCTCGATCGATTCGCCACGAATCGGCTCACCACATCCATGGCAGCGCTTGCCGAATTTCTCGAAATAGTCTCGTTCGCAATAAGGATCGCCTCCCTGTTCAAAGAACGACTCATGGTCGAAACTGCGATGGCATACAGCGCAGGCAAAGTGCTCGCGATGCCACTGATGTCCGAGCGCTTCGACGAACTCGCTGGCGATCTCTTTTTTGCAACCATAGCAACTAACCACGGATTGATGTTCCCCTTATCCATTCAAGAGAAGAACGCGGCCACTCGCCTTCCAAGAATAAATACGAGAAACCAACTTTGCAGCGCACTCCGTGCCGGACAAACCACGGCGCCAACAATATAATCAAAAATGATTAGACGCGGTAGGCACTTTTCCTTGGCATCTTCAGCTTCAGGCGAATTCGCCCCGCACCAGCATGATGATAACTGCGATGACGCCACCAAAGCACGCGAAAAACGCCAACAAGCCGAGAAGGTACATGTCGTAAGACCTGGTTGAAAGATTAACTAGGGAGATTCCGCAACCGTAAATCGTATCAATTGCTCGACTTCATATCAAGCAATCGCGCACGGTTTTTAGAAATCAAATCGTTGAAAAGTGGAGCCTGGGAGCCAGCCTTGGTCACGGTGCGCGCTGCAGCACCACCGCTGAGGCATCGCTGTAAAAAACGGACCAGCCCGGCTCCTTCGCCAGTTCAATCACGAGCGGCGTCCGCGGTGGAAAAAACACCCAGCTGATGCGATAGCGATCGAGCAACTGCTGCCAATTGCCCTGGCACAGCCGCATGCGGTTGTAGTCGCGCACGAGGTTGCGGTCGAAACTGTCAAAGCGGCCGTCAACAAATATATCTGGTGGATTTTTCCAATCCCAGGCGATCATGCTGCCGAATTTGGAATCATTGAGCAGTCGCCCTGACGGACGATGATCTTGCAGAATTTGCATGGCAGTGTAGGGAGGACTGAACAGCCGGCTCGGGGAAGGTATCACGGGCGCCGCCAGGGAATGCGAGGCGATAACGCAAGCGCCAGCACATGACAATATACAACCAACAATCTCCGCCAATGCCAACTTGGAGTTCGATTGGTTGACAAAAAGAACAGCGCCGAAACGCTTGCGATGCATGATAGAGGCCGCAGCCATCACCACCAGCAGTGCCAGCGGCGTCAGTCGCCTGAACAAAACGGCTATCACAAAAGCCGCCAGACCAAGGACTAATGAGGTCACGTGTATTGGAGGATCCGCCGTTCCCACCTGTATTTGAGGGCCAGCCGTTCCCGCCTGCACTTCCTGGTCTCGGACTCCAGCAATGACTCGACCTAATCGGCCTTTGAACGTTGGCCACAACTCGATCACCAGAAAGAAAATAAGCAGCGCAAAAAGTGGGAAGGACGTTGGACTGGCCAGATCCGTCAATGGTCCGTTCTCTTTATTTGCATGGCTGATGGGAGACGCCACCACCCGGGCAATGTAGTTCCACAAAGCGAACGACCAGGGTGTGCACAGTGTCGCGACCACAGCGGTTCCCAAAAGAACCGACGACCTCTTTACACGGATGGGTGCGGCCGCCTCTTCACCATCTTTTTGAACTGCAACCTCAGCGCCGTTCAGTTTCAGCGGCAACAGATCAAAAAGCGAAAGCAACAGATAGCCACCGAGATAGGCTATACCCGTGACAAATAAGGCATGGCAGTTCGTCCAAAGCGCCATCAACAAACCGGTGGCAACAGTTGACCAAGCAGCGACACGCTTTGATCTGGTCTGCAAGCAAATGTCATTGATCAAGATCAGCGCGGACATACACAAGAAGGAGATGGCTTCCGGCCGCACCCAAAGTCGAAATGCTGACGCCCAAACGGTCGACAGGATCAACGCCAGTGCCACCGTGTGCGGTACCTGATTGCGTCGCATAAGAATTGCAGGAATAATCGCCAACGATAACGATGAGAGTACGGCGGTCACCGCAAGCAAACCGCGAGCCCCTGCTAGAGCAAAGATTCCATAAAGCATCAGATCGCTCATCCACTCATGCTGCATCAATGGCAGCCGGGGATTGACGAAAACAAAATCATGCACGTTCGCCGAGAACGGATCGACATAGGGCAAGCAATGATGCACAAACATCCATTTGCCTAAAGCCAGGTGCCAGCAAGTATCTGGGTCACAAAACCCAATGCACGCGACAAGCACTCCAATGGCGGGAAACAACAACAAATACAGCAGAAGCGTAATTCGACCGATCCCAGTTGCCGCGCTCGCCGGACCGACCGATTGCGCGTCGCCGTCACCCTCGTGTCCGCGTTCAGCAGTGGATAGAGTGGAGGGCATAATTGCTCGTCAGAACTGACTTAACGATGCCACTTGCATATGCTGATAGAACTTGATTAGCGAAGGACCGAGAACAAGCAGCATCAATGACGGCATGATGAAAAACCAGAGTGGAAACGCCATGTATACAGGCATCTTCATCGCGCTCTCTTCAGCTTTTTGCCCCTGCCTTGTACGCATGAACTCGCTTTGGGCTCGCAAAATGCGAGCGATGCTCAACCCCAGTTTGTTTGCCTGAGCCAGAGCTGAGCCGAGTATTTTTAGCTCATCGACACCGGTGCGGTTGTACAGCTCCCGATAAGCACGCTCCCTGTCCATCCCCAGCAATACTTCCCGCCCGAGCAGGCCGAGCTCATCGTTCAGTGCGCTGGAAATTCCGGTCGCCTCGGACGCGATTCGTTGCAATGTCGCATCAAGCCCCAATCCCGCATCCACACAGAGAACCATCAAATCGAGCGCTTGCGGCAGCGAGCGGCGTATGGAGATCTGGCGCTTTTTCACGCAGGCGATCAGGAACAGATCGGCGGCGAACCAGACCAAAGC
>Ga0182024_10024644_pt1 | contig 10678 bp, 12 predicted proteins | sample P32metaG_FD_120480 | JGI IMG/M metagenome (GOLD analysis project Ga0182024, IMG submission 120480) | Permafrost microbial communities from Stordalen Mire, Sweden - P3-2 metaG (Illumina Assembly) | ecosystem: Environmental > Terrestrial > Soil > Wetlands > Permafrost | place: Sweden: Stordalen...
ACTTCTCGCGGGCGATGATCGCCGAGCGCAGAGTCCTCCCGTTGGAGGGTGGTTTGATGACGACGCTCGCGGTACGCGCCCGTGAGCAGGCAGTCGAGCGGAGGTTCACCAAGCTCGCCCAGGCGGCCGACCGGGATGTCGGCGCGGTCGCCCGCGAGATCGCAAGCGACACGGTCGCCGAGCGGATCGGCGGGCACCTCAGCGACGAGCAGACCCACGCGCTAAAGGTCATCACCGGTCCCGAGCGTGGCGCGATCCTCGTCGGGCCCGCAGGCACCGGCAAGGGCGTCGTACTCGACGCCGCCGCCAGGGCCGAGCAGCTCACTGGGCATCAGACGCTGGGTATCGCCGTGTCCTGGTCAACGGCCGAGCGCCTTGGCAGGGACAGCCCGGCGCTCTCCCAGCAGGTGTTCAGCGTCGACGCGCTCATCTCGCGTGTGGAGCACGGCCAGGTCAAGGTCGATGCGGACACGACGATCTACTTCGACGAGGCCGGAATGGCCGACACCAACCGGCTCGACCGACTCACCGAAATGGTCGAGCGAACAGGCGCAAAGCTCGTCGTAGTAGGGGACGCGGCGCAGCTGCCCTCGATCGGCGCAGGCGGAATGTTCGACCGGCTCACCCGGATCGCCCCATGCGCAGAACTCTCAGACATCCGCCGTACCTTGGACCCCCAGGAACAGCGCGCGTGGGCGGACCTGCGCGCCGGACGCTCAGACAGGGCGATGGCGCACTACCACTCACGCGGACAACTACACATGGCAGACACCCGCGATCAAGCAGTCGAGCACGCCGTACAGGCCTGGGCGAAGCTCACTGAGAACCACCCGATCGGCGGGGTCGCGTTGATCTCCGACGCCTCAAACCAGGAGATCCATCGTCTCAACGCCCGCGCACAGCACTACCGCGCACAAAGAGGCGAGCTTGGCGAGCTAGAAGTTGAGGTCCCAGAGGTCCACTACGGCATCCGCCAAGGCGACCGGGTAGCGATGATCGAGCAGCACTATGAGCCAGGAGCGGAGCGCATCGAGAACGGCAGCCAAGGAGAAGTCCTCCAGGTCACCCCCTCCGGGGAAGCGCTCATCGAGTTCGACGTGACCGGCCGGCAGCGAACACTCGTCGGCGAAGACCTCGGCCGCGTGCGCCTCGGGTACGCGCACCACATCCACCGTGCCCAAGGCGCGACCGTCACCCACACACTCGTAGTCACCGGCGGCTGGCAGACCAGCAGGGAGCCCGCCTACGTCGAGGCATCCCGCGCCCGCCAAGGCACCCATTGGTACGTCTCACGCGAAGACCTCGGAACAGAAGGCCACGACACCGACCGCATCCAACGCCTCGCCACCAACATGCGCCGCAGCCACGCACAAACCCCATCACTCGCGCACCCCGAACTACCCGACCCAGAATGGGGTCCGGGTTTCCACCACCCGATCGCGCCCAGCCGCGCCAGCCGGATACCAGGCATCGCCCGCGCCATCAACCGCCTCGCCCAACCCGACCGAACACCTGAGCGAACACGATGAGCCACAAGCTGGACCCGGTGCGCTCGATCTACGCCGCCTGGGAACGCTGTCAAGTAAAAGCAGTACGGACGATGGCCACGGCGACTGTTCGGCTCTCGCTCTCATGGGCAGGCGTAGTAGCCGGACGGCCTCGGGTTGTCCAGGACTGGCGCTAATCTCCCGCGATGGCCAAATTCGAGATAGGGGACCGAGTGGAGCGAATTGATCAGCAGCCCAACGACTGCGGCAAAATCGTGGCGATCCTCAGCGACAGTCCGGCAGGGGCGAGCTACATGATCGACTGGGACAATTATCCTGGCGAAGGTCCGTGCGCCGAGATACTGCTCCAGGTATGTGGTGGGGGAGAGCTACTCAAACGCCCAACCGATTAGCAGCCATGAGGCGGCTCACAACACTCGCGATTGTGCTCGCCGTGCTCGGGGGCATAGCCGGGTGCGGCTCGTCCAAGCCAGCGTCGGCGCCGAGCAGTGCTGCGACGGCCGTGTCGTCCCAGAACCCACTCCCACGGTGCGTGCACGCATGGAACGAAAGCGCAGGTCAAGAAGAACATATGAAAATCGCGGGGGAGGCCCATCCTTCTCAGGTCGCGACCGTTGCGATCTTTAGCGGCTCCGAAAAGACCTACGATCTGCTTCGGGGACAAGAAGGTGCCAACCCAGCGTCGTGGGCCACGATCGCACCCGGCGCGTGCATAGTCGTCGCGAACTTCACGATCTTTGTACAACAGCCTGGCGGTTCATGGGTGGTGCCCAGCGACACCCCCGGAGACCCAAAGTCCTTCCAGCCCATCGCAGAGAACGGTGAAACCTGGAGCGAAGAACATGCCAACGTGAGCGTGATCCCACAGCGCAACATCTCCCTTGAAACTGCCAATGGCCAAACTCCGAAGCCCCCAGGAGAAGAAGGAAAGCTCACAGTGATGGGCAGCGACCGAGCGTTCCAAATAACTGCGCAAGAAGTCCGGGGCTACAACTACGCGGAAAAACAGAGGACCGAAGCCGAACTGGCAGGAAACCAAACGTCGGCACACGAACAAGAAAAGGGAAAGCAGAGCAGCACGACGCCTACAACATCTACTGAACCCACTAAAACAACACCAATGAAACCGACACAAGAAACTGAAGTCTGCACTCCGACAGACGAAAAATTTGGCGAATGCAAGGCTGGGGAAATTGTGCCGAAGCACCGCCAATAGACCCTGACGAACAGGATAAGGAGCCGCGGAAACCACAAAAGCCATCGCGGCTGAAAACGTAGCTCGTTCGGCGCCAGTCGCTCTACGTCTCCCGTGTTGGAGCGGCGCACTACCGCTGTTCGCTCAGCATCTCGCTTTGCGGCGGGGGAAAGGCGGCAGGCGGCCGCCTAAGATAGCCCGGTGAAGTACGTCTCGCTCGGCTTGTTCGTCGTGTCCTACGTTCTGGTGGTTCTTGACGGAGCAGTCGCAGGCGCCTACACCCAGGGCGAACTGAGCGGCAAGGCTCCCAAGACCGCGTACCTGCGCAAACACCGCGTCCTGGTATTGAGCGCGGCGATAGGCATCGCTGCGGCCGCCATAGGCATCCTCGACTGACGCCGACGTCGACCAGGCCCCGCCGATGGCGTCTGCCCTGCCTCCGCGTCGGGCGGCATATCCGCGTCACGCGACACATGCTCGAAGACTGGCTCGCCGAGCAGGCCAAGCTCTAACCGGCTCCTTCCGCCTTCCAAGGCGGCGGCAGATCGCGCCGCCGGCCGTGGGCTCGTCAGCCCGTGGACGGGGAGCCCTTCTGCACTCCCGTCCAGACCCCCCCTCGACGCCCTCTGGACGCCCCCTGGGGAAATCGCTGGGGAAATCCTTGCCTTCCGCCGAGCGCACTGCTACGTTGAAAACGCTCGGTTTGCGGGCTCTTTGTGAAGCCGACGCGGGGACTCGAACCCCGGACCCCTTCATTACGAGTGAACGCTCTCTACCGGACTTTTACCTGCAAACTAGCCCTTTCCTGTCCCACACTGCCTGCGGATACTGCGTAGGTACTGCAAAGCTCTCTTGGTGGCCGTAGTCGAACCTCCGCGCATCGGGTTGAGGCCGACCGCGCGCTCCGTCCGGGTCGCAGCTCACCCTGACGATATACGCAACTCGACCCAGAACATACGCAAGCCTTCCTCGCCAGCCGACCGGAAGGCCATCGGGAGCCGTCTGCCCGCTAACGCGCGCCGAGCGCTGGTCCGAGCGCGAGATTGGGCGTGGCCTGACCTGGCCCAGTGGATCGCTTATGAGGCTGCCGTCGTGGTCCTTGCAGCAGTCGCGTATGCGCTTGGCTTGGGATACGAGGCTGTGCTCTGGAGCGTGGCTATTGCGACTGTGGCGTACGTCCTCAGGTTCATGGGCGCATTCGCCGTCTTTTTTGTCCGGGTTGCGCGTCATCCCGAGCGGCACAAATACTGGCAAGCATCCGCGCGACGCAATGGCAACTACATCTTGCTGGACCTAAAGCGTCTCGGCGGCCCCGACCACGTTTACGGACACCGCTGCGCCGTCGAGGCTCCGACGGGAGGCATCCACGTTGCGAGGGATGAAAAGGAGGCGTGGCTCCAGGATGTCGGCCATCGGACGTTCTTGTTCCTCTACGGAGGGATCAACAACGAGTTCACAGGTGATCCCGAGTTGATATCGGGCCCCTACCGGGTCACTTGGGAGCTGCGCTTCAAGCCGGGAGGCCCGTGGCAGGAGGTCGTCCACGACCGCGACGTGACGATCACTCTGCCCTGCACCACGCCAGCGGGTGATCGACGGGGACCCAAATGAGCGCCATCGGAGTAGCCTGAGGCGCGATGGAGGAGCCAAAACGACAGTCCGATAGTCCCGCTGGTCCGTTGTTGTGTGATTCCTGCAAGCGGGTAGCGTCCAGTGTTCACATCCTTCCTGACGGCGACGCGCCTGTAGAGGTCGTCGTCGCCTGCGACCAGCATGACCCTGGCGGCGAGTGGTGGGTGCTAACGGAGAAATCCGACTTGGAACGCCTCTGGGAAAATCGGGCTGTCTTGGATCGGCTACGGCCTGGCCTCACCTCGCGTCTCCCAACCGCAGCGGTGGACCAACTGAACGAGGACGGGACCAAGACATGCCCTCAGTGCGCCGAGCACGTCCAGGGCGCGGCGCTCGTGTGTCGCTTCTGCGGGCATCGCTTCGACGAGGATCCAACCGAAAAGAGAACGACTGACGAGGGGATAGACGCCACCGAGCGGGAGGGACATACCCTGGTGTCTCTCGGCTACCTCTTTGCGGTGATCGTCCCCTTCGTCGGGCTCGTCTTGGGCATCATCGCCGCGACACGCTCCGCACTACATCCCCGCAAGCACGGGCCGTGGATCATCGCCGTGGCGACGTTGGCGTTCGCGGGGTGGGGAGCCGTGATCTACACCGAGGTTCATTCCTCCGAACACCATGCTGCGGTGCAGGCCGAAGAACGGCTCGAAAACGCCCGACAGGAACAGGCGAAAGACCAGTCGGAAACGGAAGAGAAGGAAAAGGAAGCCGCGCAGGAAGCCTCCGAGAAGCAATACTGTGCGGAACATCCGGGCGCAGGCGAACATATGGCACCGGATGGCTACCACTACTACGGCTGCACTTCCGCTTCGGAAGAACCTTAGCTACTCGGCGACCACGCGAGTTTCGCCGCTTCGTGCGCCCAGTCCTGAACGGACTCAGCGAAGCTCGTAGGAAGGAATCCAGTCACAATCGTTATCGGGCACGATGCCGTAGCGCTCCGCCAGCTCTGCGCGGTCGGTAAGCATCTTGCTTTGAGGGAACGTCGCAGAGAAGCCGTAGGCCCGGCGCAGCGGTGCGAGCGTCGCCAGCCGCGTAGAAATATACTTCGCGCAGTAGCCCGCGTGTTGGCGTTCGGCGACGACGAGCTTATTCTGTATTCCGAATCCGCTCTTGACAATTAGCTCTCGGTACTCGCTTAGAGCATCAGAGAACCACGGCAGGTGCGCGATGCCGTGAAAATGGAGCGTGCCTCGTTTTTGACGTTGAAGTACCCAACCGTACGCACCGAGATAACCCCGGTACCGCAGGCGGCCAACCAGTGAGCGCCATGCGCGGTGGGCTTCGTCTTCATCGGGGCCGAAGGCTTGTGGAAACGTGAGCGTGAAGAACATCGGCATTTTTCCGCGTGGCACATTCTCGATGCCGGCGATGAGCCGCTCTTTTAGCGTCCATTGCATGTGAAGTGAGCACCCAAGGCACGTGCGCCACCGACCGCAGCGCACGTAGATGTCTTCGCCGTGGTTTGTGCAGGTAAGGGGGAACGGATTGGAACAGTCGAGCCGTTTTCTGGACTTGCTCGATATGCCGCTCCCTGCGGTCGCGGCATTCAAGGAAATATTGAACAGGTCATCCGGCATAAGTCGAGCATGCCACGCGCACGGCGTTTTCAGAGATGGCTAGAGACGGTGAGGACAGCGACGGTCTTCAGGGCGTCCCGCCCTCAGCTCGACCTCGCGGCCTCGCTGTGGGCGGGACGGCGCGCCGTCCGTTGCCGTATGCGCTTCTCCGTTGTGGCGATACGACGTTGCTTCGTCGCTTGCTGGGCTTGCCGCTCCTGCACATACAGGCCGAAGCCGGGTAGCGCCGGGCGGCAAGTGACCTCTATGTCCTCTTCGTCGGGGTCGATGCGGCGTCGCCACTCGGACCCCTCCAGTAGAAGCAAGCCGACCTCCAACACCACGGGACGGACACTGACCTGGACGCCGCACTGTCGTGGGCTCGGACGGCTGCGCTGCCACTCGGGACTGCGACCGGCGGCATCATCTATCAGTCCGCCCCTGACTGCCTCCCAGTACGCCGCGTCAATGCGTAGCAACGCCGTGAGCAACTCGTCACCTTCAACGCCGCCGATGTAACAGCCATTTGAAAAGCATGCGCATTCAAGAACGTGCCGAAGATGCGCCATTTCCGAGATAAACTCACTTGTTGACGGTGGCCTGCTATCCAGCGTGCGCTGCTCAAAGAAGCGGTTAACGAGTTCGTTCCACGGCTTCCCGTAACCCGGTGGGTCGTGCGGTGGCTCAATGGCCGCCGTGGCTAATAGCGCGATTACGCGGATATATGATGGGAGATATCCTGGAGACATGATTTGGGAACAGACGTACCTATTGAACATTGGCAATCCTTTCTTGGTTGTTTCACCAAGATAGGGTCGGTTTGCGGTTTGGGACGGATTTTTCTGGCATTTCTTTCGCGACGTGCAGACGTACGTTAGAAGAGCGTTGGGCGATGCCCGTACCACGCCTCACGGTGCCGTCAAGGGCGTACCGCCCTCGGCTGAGCCGCCCACCGGGTGACAGCACCGCGAAGCGTGGTGTGTATTCGATCAGGTTGGGCTGGTAGCCCTCTAGTTATTCCAGAAGCAAGCCGGACCTTCGAGCTTCTTCATAGAGAGCGTCGAGGCGGCGTTTGCCAGCCATGAGTGCAGCTCGTTTCTCCTGATCGGCGACAGGGTCATCGGACATCGCTTCGTCGCGTAGCAGCTCACTGAGACCTTCCAGTACCTCGGCAAGTTCCTCGCTTGACGGAACCCATTTGGACGCCAGGAGCCTCCGCCAGAGCATACGAGATACGTCGTTATATCCGGGTGGCGCGAACGCTGGGTCTATGTATGCCGATATGGCGGCCAGCCGGAGGGACTCATATTGGGCGCGGGCCCGTGACGGAAACGGCCAGCTGCTTCTCCTGCTCGTGGGTCGCATCAGGACGCCTCCTTTGGGGCCACCCCGATGACCTGAAGACGATAGGCATTTCCCTTGCCAGATCCGGTGGCGGCGAGGCTCACTTTCCGCCAACGGAGTTTGAGCGCGACTACCTCTAGCTCTTTGAGAGCCGCCAGGCGAGTGCCGGTGTCGGCGTCCAAGACGACGAGGTTCAGAGTCTCGCCGGTGTCGTCGAGGACTGTGACGAGCAGCGACGGTGGATAGTCGTCCTTGCCCGGTAGTTCGTGCGTACTGAGGAACTTCGCTTTTAATATCAACATCGTGCAACTCCTTAGTCGTATTTCTACGACAATGCGGGAGCGCACGGCATTCCGGCGCACTTTTGGCTTATGGGTGCTACGGCGTCGCTGAACCTGCGGGAGAGCGGGTCCGGCGCAAGTTCCGGTCGTAGCAGAAAAACCCCCGATAGTAGTTCTATGACGGGTACGGGTACAGCTCTCTCTACCGGACGGGCAGCGGCGGCGCTGGGCGTCTCAACCCGCACGATTACGCGCTACATCAACTCGGGCGCGCTCCCTGCGTACAGGCTGCCAAGCGGTCACGTGCGTATCCCTGCCGCCGCTATAGAGAGCTGTCTTGAACACGCGGCCGTGAGGACGCCAACGCCTCGGCGCAGGACCCCAACGCCTCCCCGTCGCACTTGCCCGCCGTCGTCAGCTCGTCGGCCACAGCTCGGGAGCGAAGCTAGGAACCCGAGGTTCTTTGACACCAGCCCAGAGGCGCTGGCAGCGCTGCGGGCCGAGTGCGACGAGCTGGCTTCGGCGGCGTAGGACCCCGCCAGCCGGTACGATGCGCGTCGCGAAGAGCAGAGGAGCCTGTCGTGGCGAGACCGTGGAAGATGAAGCCTTGGCCGTATCTCCGTAAGGACGGGCGGAAGTCCTGGCGCATCGGCTTTAGAAACCACGAGGGCCTTGTTCGCAGTCGCGCCTTCTCGGAAGCTGTGCAAGCCCGTGCTTGGATCAAGGACTACGTGGCCGCCGAGCGACGGGGCAAGGAGAGCCTGAAGAGGTTCATCCTTGATCTGGACGCAAAGGAAGCCAATGCGTCCTCCGCCGGTCGGCCCCTTGGGAAGATCATCACCCTCTATCTGGCACATAACAGGCCAGAGGACACCGTGGGACTAGCGCCCTCTACCTACGACAGCTACTTGCACGTGGCCAGGAGGCATCTACTCATTTCCCAAGGAGCGTCGGCGGACGGCGATGCACCACCACCGCTGGCGCACGCGGCAAAGATCGCGATGACGCCAGCGACAGAATTCAACGGACCGAAGGCCCCTCGCGCTTTCTACGACGAACTCGTGCGGGCGCGCGTCGCGCCGTCTATTTGCCGCCGTGCCTGGTCTGTCTTGAGCGCTGTTCTCTCCTGGGCCGCCGCTTCGGATCTTGCCCCTGAGATTGAGACCAACGGCTGCCTGCTCGCCAACGAGCGGCGCACAAGCCAGCGCCGCTCAGCACGGCAAGGCGCGCAAGGCAAGCCATCGCAGGGGGAGCGAGCGGGCAGGCAAGGACCAGGGGTGCAGCATTGGGCGTTGAGCGCTGTGGCCGTAGAGCACGTGCGGCGGCAACTCCTCAAAGCCAGCGCAGACCGAGACCGTATTCTTGCCGAGCGAGACGCGATGATGGTCTCGCTGCAGTTTGGGTTGGCGTGTCGCAACCAGGAGATGTATGCGCTTCGCTGGTCCAGCGTTAGCGGCGACCGTATGCAGCTCGTAGAGGTCGTCTCCTGGGGCAAGCTAGACGACGGCAAGACGGGGCGCAGCACACCTCGCGGCGTCGGTATTCCCGCCCCGCTGGCGGAGGACCTGGCCGCGTGGCGTGCGGTGCTGACGCAGGGAGGGCTTGCCAATGGTGCCGACGACTTCATTATCCCCGGCGATCTAACCGGCGTGCTGTATGGCGTTTCCGACCCCCGCACAGGTGGTTGCCACTTCTCGGCCAACCAAGTCAAGAAGTGGGGCCCGAAGTGCTTCTCACGTGCCGTAGAGCGTGTCGCGGCGGAGAAGGAAGAGCACGCCGGGATCATCGGAGCCACGCCGTACAGCCTTCGGCGGGGTGGGATCACAATGCGGCTTCACGCCGAAGACCCGCAGGTTGTCGCCGCTGAGTGCGGCACGAGCCTCCAAATGCTGGACAGGCATTACTCGTTTGCGCTGGAAGAATTCAGGCGGCGCGGCGCCCGTCCGGTAGATATCGTCTGGCGCGACGCCCGGCGAAAAGTGTGGGGCGGCGGCAGAAGCCCTCGCTTGCGCGTCGTTACCTAGGACACTCACGAGTCTCGTCGTAGCCGCTACGACGTTGCTCCGGACGGCAGCTCGCTTCTGGGCGACGGCTGCGCTGACGCCAGGCCAGATTAGTGTCGCCGCGATCTCCTGCGTGCGGCGACGGACGTGCTGAGCGGCTTAAAGCAAGCGACGGGCCGGTGCGGCACGAAAGCCTCAGAACGCCCTCGCGGCCTCGGAGGTGGTCGCGAAGAGACGATGGCTTGGCGCAAGCGACGCTGACAAGCGAAAGCTATGCTGCACCTGTACTGCACTTTTGACGTGATTCCTGTCCGTGGTTGGCTCAGTCTGTCCAACGTAACGCTAGGGCCGACCGCTCAAAAACCGCGCTGGTAAGCCAGTAATGCCTCTTATACCACCGAAGCCGACGCGGGGACTCGAACCCCGGACCCCTTCATTACGAGTGAAGTGCTCTACCAGCTGAGCTACGTCGGCGCGGGGAGAGATGCTAGCGCCCCACTCTCGAGCGAGACCAAAGCCGTCAGCAGCGACTCGCCATGCTTATCGCAGAATGCCGGGCCGATCCCACGGACCTCGATCAACTGCTCGACGCGCTTCGGGCGCCTGCGCAGTATCTCCTCCAGCACCGCATTGGAGGCGACCAGATAAGCCGGCTTGCCTTCCGTGCGCGTCGAGCGCCACACCTTCAACTGCTCCAGCTGCTCCTGATCCACCGGCTCGCCCAGCTGCCCCGCGCCGGACGATCCTCGTGCGCGTCTCGCGTGTGGCGCGTGTCCCGGGCGTACCGCGCGTGCTGGGCGTGCCTCGAGGAGGGGCGCCCGCATGATGCGCTCCAGCTCCGGGTCGGGATCGCACACGTCACAGCACCTGCCGCTCGGCGCGCCCACCTGCGTGTCGCCAAAGTGATCCAAGATCTGGCGACGGCGGCACATCCCTTCGCTCGCCATGTATTGCTCGATCGAGCGATAAGACTCCCAGCTACGGTCCTTGGCTTCCCTGATCGCAGCATTTGCCGCCCGCGGGGAGCCTTGGCCCGTGAGCCTCACCCGCAGTCCGCCCTCCACATCAGGTTGTAGCCGCACCGCCCCGGAGCGCTCGGCGATCGACAGCAAGATCCGCTCACGCTCAGTCAACTCGCCACGCCCGATCACCACCA
>Ga0182024_10024645_pt1 | contig 10678 bp, 6 predicted proteins | sample P32metaG_FD_120480 | JGI IMG/M metagenome (GOLD analysis project Ga0182024, IMG submission 120480) | Permafrost microbial communities from Stordalen Mire, Sweden - P3-2 metaG (Illumina Assembly) | ecosystem: Environmental > Terrestrial > Soil > Wetlands > Permafrost | place: Sweden: Stordalen...
CCTCGGCACCGGCATCAAACTGCGCAGGGTGCCAATCAGCCCACTTTGGTAGAGCCACGCCGAGCTTATTGGCATTGCCAATTGCGCGTTCAATGGCCGCATCGATCTCCGAACGTTTCACACGACCAACTTAATTTTGTTTGCCTGAACTTGCCTTTTCATGTGCCGACTCGGTGAGAAGTGCAAAGCAACCAAGAACAACATACCCGATCGAGAAGGTTCGATTCCCGATCGAGAGGGCTCAATTCCGGGCATATTGAGGACACTACCCCGTGCGTATCAGGCAAATGGATTTTAAGCCCAAGAACGATGTCCTGACCGTAGTCTGCGAAGATTGCGGCAAGAAGAAGCCAGCCGAGGGCGCCACTGAGCACAGTCAGGCGATGTGTCATTGTCCTGCCGTGCCGTCGAACGTGATTAAGTTGAAAACGGCTGGCTCGGACGCCAAATCTGCGCCGCAAGCGCAATCCGAATCGCCACCAGCGACGTCAAAGCCGGCTTTTAACCTCGACAATGCCTGCGCCAATGCCAATTTATTCGGACCTGACTATGAAGTGCTGGAAGAATTGGGCACCGGCTCGCTCACTAAAGCTTACAAAGCGCGGCGAAAAGACTCTGGCACGCCTCTGGTGATTAAGGTTTTGCGCAGCGAATTTGGCGACAACCCTCGCACTGTGAAACGTTTCAGATTAGAAGCTGAACGAGCTTGCAATCTCAATCATCCTAATGTTGCAGCCGTCTACGACGTTGGCACCACAAGTGGTGGCTTGCCTTTTATTGTCACAGATTATTTGGAAGGTATAAATATCGACGAATACCTGAAGAAGGAGGGATTCTTTTCGGAGCACGAAGCCATCGATGTTTTTATTCAGGTTTGCGACGGTCTCAGAGACGCTCACAAGAAGGGGTTAATTCACCGCGACTTGAAACCGAAAAACATAATCTTGAAGAAAACCGGCAAGGACACTTACCTGGCCAAGGTCGCTGATTTTGGCATTGCCAAAGTTTTACCAAATCCCGGCAGAGAAACAAAATATTTTACTCCTGACGGCGATTCATTTGGTGACGCCCAATACATGAGCCCGGAGCAGTGCATGGGCAAGAGGCTGGATGCCCGTTCCGATATCTACGCTCTCGGTTGCCTGATGTATCAGTGCATATCAGGCAAGCCTCCTTTCACATCGTCGAATCCGATGCGCTTGGCTTTGAAACAGTTAAACGACGCCCCACCCCCGCTTTCAGAGCGTTTTGTCGACCTGGATATCTCTGCCGGCATCGAGCACGTGATTATGCGAGCCCTGGAAAAGGATCCGGACAATCGTTATCAATCAGTGGCGGAATTATCAAAAGATCTGGCCCTGGTCAAAATGGGTAAGACACCACGCCCGGTGCCCCGCCGGGAGGTGCCGATCTCACCTGAAGCATCACGAGCTGTGCCCAAAAGTTCCTCTGATAAGACGGCCCAAGCGAATGGCCACCAGCGACAACAGCCAGCCAATGCGTTGCACGGGTCGCCATCTGGGCGTTTGAATCTGCCTGGTCGACGAACAGTTATCAGACTGCTCTCCAAGCTCAAACTACTGGCCTTTGTCAGGCAGCACAGAAAGATCGCGGCGGTGCTGGCTGTCTTTCTTGTATTCTTTGGATTCTCTCTCATCTGGTCCGCAATTGTCCCCCATACTCCGGAACCGATGATTTATCACCAGAATTTGGAAGCTTACTACACACCCAACAACTTGCTCGATCAACGAACTGACGTTTTTGGTGGATTCAGTAAATCCACCTACTCACTGCCAACAGTTATCAAAAGCATCGAGGGTAAGACGCTCTTCGTTTCGCACGCAGATACGCTCAGACAAGCTCTAGAGCAAGCCGTAGCCCGGGGGATCAACCTTGCAGGCGCTGACTTTACTGGCGCTTACTTGCCCAACGTCAAACTACAAAATGCCCTCTTGACCGGAGCTCAATTCTCAAAAGCCAATTTGCAGGGCGCCGATTTTACAGGTGCTGACCTGGCTGCAGCACAGTTTTCGCAAGCTAATTTGAGCAATGCCAACATGACCCGTACGATTCTGGTCAGCGCCGTCGTCTCTCACAGCAATCTAGACAATCTTCTGCTGCATGGCACCATCCTCAGCCACTCGATCTGGAACAGCAACACCAACATTCCAACATGGATGAGGATGTCCAATGAGCGTCCGTATTTCGTTGCCGGGGCTTCCATTTTCCCCATGCTCAGATTCGACGATCGCAATCAAACCGGCCTGCGGCAGATAAAGTTGCAAACCTCTGGGCGAGCCGTTCTCTTTACATGCACCGCCAACAGCGTGGCTGAGGCCCTAACTCTGGCTCAAAAGAAACATATTGATTTAGCCAGTGTTGACCTGAGAGGAATCGACCTGGACGGGGTGCACCTGGAGAATGCCAATCTGCGCTATGCCGATCTGGAAGGAGCCAAGCTGACCAACTGTCATTTGGACGGGGCTGATCTCACTGGTGCCTTGATGCAGGGAACGACAATCTCACACTCGACTTTACGCTCGGCCAATCTTCGTCTTGCCCGAATGCAAGGAGCGTTTCTAAGTAATGTAGACTTCGATCGTGCCACTTTTCAGTTCAATGATTGCTCTGCCGCCACATTCCTCTATTGCTCAGTTAAAGATGCTCAGTTCGAATCAGTGAATTTTGCAGAAGCGGACGGGCAGATTTCACAGATGCAGTCAGAAGCTGCCCAATGGTCGGGTCATGACCCCAGTTCGCCGTTTCACCATCTACTTGAGAAGTAGCGATAACTGCAAGACAGGAGACGACCTTTTGCAATCGTGTCAAGGGCGGGCGGGACAAATTGGTAAATCACCTCAAAAACGCACTTCCCTCCCTGGTAAGGTGGGAGGGAAGAACTTGTTGTGGTGGATTAGGTAAGGAGGAAACACTGCACCCGACGGGTGATTCCGCCTTGTGCTAGTGAATACATAATAGCAGTGGTTAAGATGGTCGGCTGTTAAAAAACTTGAAGAGCCTCTTATAAAACAGCCGTATCACGAAGGCTAAGAATTCATTTATATTGAATTAATGAATTGTCGACCAGGCGCTGCCCGAGGGGTTGTCAAACGAGGAGCTGCTGGGATAAAGGAAGTCAAGCGCCCCTCCTCCAAGTATGCTTCCCGACCCAACCACCTGTGCTGCGGCGGCCATAGCCTTGCCTGGGGCAGTAATTTTGATGTTACTTGGGCAAAAGAGATAGACTTGCTCGCTCAACTTATGGAAGTCTCCATCTAAAGCAGCAGAAGCACCAGCGACAAAATCAACCAGTCGATTGGCATCTAACTTCTTCATCTTTTCTAGAGAGATTGTGGTGGCAGCTCGACCGCGCAAACATTCCACTATATCTAGTGCCTCTTCAAACGACTCCGGAGAAAAAACGGAAATTTGTGTACCCAGTCTTGAAGGAGGAGTACGCAACGCGCTTATGGTTGCGGTCCTATTCTCTGTCAGAGCGGGAAAAAGATTCACATCCTTTTTCGCATTGCGCCCCATAGAGGTTGGTTTCTCGAAGGAAACATCTTTGTTTTCGTCAACCATATTAATCCTTTGCAGTAATGCCCTGATCCAAATATGTGCTGCGTATGCTCTCAATACTCCTAATCAGTGCCATCTCAGATGGTGCACAATGTTGTCATCATTCTAATCAATTCAGCGCATTTAGCAATAGCGCAACAGCTGAAATCGCATTAGATCGCTGCTTGCAAACCGTTTGCCTTTTGCGAAAAAATCAAAGACTGGCAAATTAACAGGTCTTCGGGATTTGTAATTTTTAGGTTATAAGCCGAACCTGGCACTATATGCACCTTATGTCCGTTGTGCTGCAAAATTGTAGAATCGTCTGTGGTGCTCAGATTATCAGCAATTGCTTTCTCGTGAGCTTCCAACAGCCAGGTAAATTTGGCTGCCTGGGGAGTCTGAATTTGCACCAGTTGCGAACGATCAACGGTTTCGGATACGGTGCCTCCTTCAGTTTTCTTAATCGTGTCTGAGACCGGTAGAGCCAGCGTGCAGGCACCGAATTTAGTGACTGCGTCAATTGTGTCTTGAATCATTTTTTGGCTGAGCATAGGTCGGGCGGCGTCGTGGACAAGAACGTAGTCTGGCGGAGGTTGCGATTGGGAAAGGAAACTCAGCCCCTTAACAACCGACTGCTGCCGGCTGGCACCGCCGGCAATGACGGAAACTTTGCTCATCTGGATACCCTGGCTGGTTTCCCATTTGATCGATTCTACTTCCTGCGCGGGAACAAGCAAAACAATTTGGCTAATATCTTCATGAGCGCAAAGCTCCTTGAGCGACCACTCGTAAAGCGGCTTGCCGGCAAGCTGGAGAAACTGCTTAGCTTTGCCGTCTTGGTCTTTCCCAAACCGTTCACCTGAGCCTGCCGCAGGAATGATTGCTGCGATCATTGGTCGCTTTTAGTCTCACTGGTGTCAGGCGCGATCACGGCTGACTGCTGCGTTTCTATATATTCGCACATCACAGGCGGTGCCTGGTCGTGCGTCTCCTCAAATGGGGTTGGGATTTCCAACCCAGGCGGGCCTCGAAACACAAGTGAGGCGTCCGGGCTGGCAGCGAAGATCTCCTCCAGCTGTTGGGCAATCTCTTGCACGGCTTCGGCGTTTTCGGAATCTGGCTCTTGTGCGTAGGCAACGGAATCCGCCAACTCCGGCTCGGTCTTAGCTTCGATTTTTTCTTCCTTGCGCAGCTGTGTTCTCAGAGATTTGGCGTCATGCGACAGCCTGAAATACTCTTGAAACTTTTTGGTCGTGAGAAGCTGCGGCGACCGACCGCCTTCTTCCTTTTTAGTGATTAATTCGCGAACAACCAATTCCTTTATATGCTCGTAGGCCCCAGCGCCGCGAATTTTGATGATCTCTGATTGCGAAACCGGCTGCTTGATGGCAATTGCCGACAGAGTGCGCACCAGGCTCAGTGGTATCTCCATCGGGATGAATTCGTCAGTTATAGAGGCATATTCATCTTTGACTTGAATGATATACCCATTGTCGTCGGCAATCTCCAAACCGCTATCGCGTTCTTCGTAGTCGTGAATCAGCTCCAAAATTGACTGCCGCACTAGCTGCACATCTTCATTGACGATGCGAGCGATAGCCTGAGCCCGTATGGGTTTATCAGTGAGGAAAAGGATGGCTTCGATTTTAGATTTGAGCATATTTTATCCTCACACTGCCATCGGTTGCGCAGTCACATCGTTGCGGATGATAAACAGCGGACCATAAAAGTCTTGCTGCTCAAGAGTTATTTTACCGGCATTGGATAGGAAAAGAACGGCAAGAAATGCATCCACCCAATCTCCATGCCCGCCTAAAAGCTGGATGATTCGAAGCAACTGCATTATCTGCCCGGATTGCACTTTATCATTTAGGATGGCCTCGACTCTTTCAATTGTCGATTCGATATCTTCATCGTGAGCAAGATCGAGCAAGTCTTCCATTTCGTTAACTGAGTGCTGGCCGGCTAAATCGATGCGTTGACGGGGTTGTTTTTCAGAGCGAAGTTTGTCGATCTTCTCTGCCTCCTTCAAGGCAGCAATCAGTTGCTCGAGCGTTACTTTACGGTGGCGGTTCTGGCGATTATTGGCGCGGCGCACCAACGCTCGCTCTAAATCATGCAGAGTAATCTGCCTGCCGACTGCTTGTTTGTTCGAATCATATATAAGAGAACCGTCTTCTTCGCCAAAGTCGAGGAAGTCATCACCACCATCGGCATCGGCGGTGGCGGCAGCGAGCAGGGCCTCGGCTTTCATGCGCAGCAAAACACTGGCATGAAAGAGAATCTTGCCGCTCAACCGTAAGTTTTCTTTGGGCACGGCATCGATGGCTCGCAAGAATTTATCGGTGACATCAATGATGTCGACGTTCTTAGGATCGATTTCGCCACTCTCGGCCAGTTTAACGAGAATTTCGATACCGCCCGCCAGGACTCTTTCCTCGGCCGTAGGCGGGGGATGCGGCTGGCTGGTCGGCTTGTTAGTCTGGTTGTTAGTTTGATCCATATTTACGCTGAGGCGCTAACCGGCTGTTCTTCTGGTATCTCAATCTCTCTAATGCCAACCACTCGCGAGTAGCCATCAGCTCTCAAGGATACTCCGATGGCGTGGTCAGCATTTTCAATCATGGGACGGCGCAAGCTTACCGCGACAAATTGAGCCGTTGCCGACTGCCGCTTGACCATGCGCGCCAACCGCTCGGCATTGGCACCATCGAGCATCATGTCCACTTCATCAAAGGCATAGAAGGGGGCGGGAGCATATCTCTGGAATGCGAAGACAAAGGCCAGAGCGGTCAAAGACTTCTCACCTCCAGACAAAGCTTCGATGCGCAGCATCTTCTTGTCTCGTGGCTGCGCTCGAATCACCAGGCCGCCCTCGAAGGGGCTAGCAGGATTGTCCAACTCCAGGCGACCATTCCCATGAGAGAGTTCGGCGAAGATCTCCTGGAAGTTCTCGTTGATCTGATCGAAAGCCTTCATAAACTCTTGCTTCTTCAACTCGTCGTAGCCGGCAATGCGCTGGAATATCTCTTCCTTTTCGTAAGTCAGAGTGTTCAACTGATCGGTCATCTCTTTCTGCCGCTCGTCTGTAAGGTTGTAATCCTCCAGCGCCTTCATATTTACCGGTTCCAGTGCGCGCATGCGCTTCTCCAGCCTTTCGGCTTGATGTTTGAGCGTCTCCACTGTCCCCGCAGATGGTGGCTGATAATCTGGATTTTCACTTAACAGTCGCTCAATCTCTTCCTTCAGTCTGGTCAGTTCTTCAGTCAGATCGAAGTGCACCAACTTTCTTTCAGTGCGCTGCTCAACTAATCGCACCAGCTCCTGATCGGTTTTCGTCTTCTCCACTTCGACAATTGTAATCTGCTTATTTATTGCATCTTTGGCATCGTGAAGCGCTTGCACCTGCTCCGAAATTTCGTCCACCCGTTTTTCCATTTGAGAGAGCGTATTGCGCAAAGAGAAAATAGTCTCTTCGAAAGCGGGCTTCTTAGGCTCTAGACTCTCTATTTCAGAATTCAGCTGCGCCAGCTGGGTGGTCAGATTGTTGCGATTAGTTTGCTCAAGGCGCTCCTCTGTTTGCGCTTGGCCAATCAGCTTCTCAGTCGCCTGATATTCCTGCTGCACGGCTTCAAGGTCCGCTCGTAACTCTTCCGATTCGCGAATGAGCTTTTCGATTGCCGTTCTCTTGCCACCAGTGTCTATGACATCATGCAAAGCATCTTCGAGCTTGGTGATCTGTTTCACCAACTCTTTCAAAGATACATCAATGGCTGCCACTTCCTGGTCGATCTGGTCGATTTCATCTCCACTAGCCCGCAGACGGGGCTTGACGTTTTCTATATCCGCTTCCAGATCCTTTATCTCTTTTCGCTTGCCCTCAAGCTCCGATGTCCTCAGCGACAGATCCCCTCTGGCGCCGGTCGCCTTCTCACGTTCCTCATTTATGGCGGATGCCAGGTCCTTGAGTGAATCTTGCAGATAGCGAATCTGATCGGAAAGATTTTTATTCGTCAGCTTCAAAACTGCGAGATCGGTCTCACCTTTGCTGGAAAAGTGCAGCTTCGATCTGTTGTCGTGCCCGCCCGTCATGCTTCCTGACTTCTCCAGGAGGTCGCCTTCCAGCGTGGCCATCCGCGCTAGAGTGATCATGCGACGGGCATTGTCCATGGTGTCAACAATTATTGTTTGTCCACAGGCGTATTGAAAAGCTTTTGTGAACCGGGGGTTGAAATCAATCAACTGGAAGGCAAAGTCGATCACACCCGGTCTATTTGGAAGCACACCTGGCGGTTGTGTAACGATTTTATTGAGAGGAACAAATGTGGCTCGACCGGCTTGATTCCTTTTCAGAAGTTCAATGCAATGTTTACCGATTTCGTCATCATCGACAACGATGTGACTCAGGCGTGGGCCGATGCAGGTTTCAAGCGCGGTCACATACTTGTCATCGACCGATCCCAGTTGACCGATGGTGCCATGCACTCCTGTTATGTTGGCTGCGATAATCGCTTCTACGGCACGTCCGTAGCCGCTTTCTCCGGCAACTTCACGCGTGGTTTCCAACTCGATCACGCGGCGATTCAATTGCTCAAGAGATAACCGCTTGCCTTCGATCTCTTCCCTGGTGCCTTCCAACTCCGCATCCAGTTGGTGAATTGTCCTTTCTATCCCGGCTACCTGCGACGCTTGATCCAGCTGCCGGCGCTCGCATGCCATAATTTGATTTTTCGCTGCCGCCGCTTTGCCGATCGCTTCGGTAGCTGAATTGCGCAACTTCTCCAGCTCTTTGTCGAGTGCACCGCGGTTAGTGGTAAGCTCCGTCTTGCGAACCTCCAATTGGTGCTTTTTCTCCCTCAGCTGCTGCAAATCCATATGCATGGAAGTCACTTTATCGGATGACTTGTCTTTCTCTTGGCGCAGCACCTCTATTTCTGCGCTGACAGCGCTGTAGGCCCCCTGCTTTTCCAGGAGCCCAAGCTGCACAGCTTGCTGATCTTCCTGATGTTGCTTTCTTTGCCGCCCCAGATCCGACAAATGTTTGTCAATCACTTTGATCTGACTCTGCACCGCTTTTAGTGATTTAGTTTTTTCACCAATGATCGTCGTCAAATTGGTTAATTGGTTCTCTTCCCGAGTCAATTGCCCTTGCGTATTCTGCAGCGCCGTGCGCAGCAGGTGTTGCTCATTACCGCCCTTTTGGCGAATTTCATTTTCTATGCGCCCCATTTCGGCTTTCAGAGAGAACAAGGCGATCTCCGCTTTTTCCAAAGCTTCGAGTAACTCTTCCTCTTTTTTGTTTAATTTTTCCAGGTGCGCCAATTCCGTGGCCGCTTTCTCGCCCACTTCTTGTGCGCGCACGAAAACCAGATCTTTCTCAACCGCTTCCTTTTGCGTTTTCAGATCGCGATACTTCAAAGCCTGATCTCGGTCTGCTCGCAAAATCTCCAGCCTGGCAAGAATCTCCGAGAGAATAATTTTCTGATGCTCGATTTTTTCAGCGACCGCGGAGAGCTCCTGTCCGGCTTGCTCAATTTTGCGGTCGAAGTCTGCCACACCCGCTAATTCATCAATGATCTGGCGGCGTTCGTTGGCAGTCATCTTTATAATGCCGGTCACATCACCTTGCATGATCACATTGAAGCCGGCTTGACTGACGTTATATTTGATCAGCTCATCGTGAATATCCTCACGAGTACTTACTTTGCCATTCATCTGATAGGTACTCGTATATCCACTGTCTTTTACGCGGATACGTCGAGAAACTTCCAGCTGCTCGTTGCTATCAGTGACAAAGCGCACCGTCACTTTAGCTTCGTTCTTGCCGCTCAAGTTGTTCAATAAATCTGGCAATTTTTCAGCACGCATGCTGCGCGTCGATGACAGTCCGAGGGCAAACAAAAGACTGTCGATGATATTGGACTTGCCAGATCCGTTCGGACCAGAGATTGTCGTAAAGCCTTCCAGCAGCGGAACTAGAGTGTGCTTCCCGAATGACTTGAAGTTATCAAGCTCGATTTCTTTGATTCGCAACAGGAACTCCCGCTACCGTTCACAGCCGAATTAGACTACACACTGCATTTGGTGTCAAGAACGATTCACGGAAAATGCCTTGTCCGCTGCCCGAATCTTGCCACTGGAGAGCATTGTAATAGGCGCAGTATTTCCCTGTCACCACCCCTGGTTTCACTGCACAAATCCGCCCGAGCAAAAATCTGCGCTCTGCGTACAATCACATAGGCGAAATATATAGACGCGATAGGACTTGCGTATCCAGAAGCACCTGATCTATTGTGGGTCCTCGCATTTCGCCTTTTTCTTTAATCAAAGAAATCTCCGCTGCGCCGCCTATTCGTGTCAACGTAAAAGTGTGGTTCAATATCGAAACGGCTACCGTCGCGCAATATTCCTTGACAACACTGCCTGTCGCCTTTGCCCTCCCGTTGCTCCGGTCTCTAATGATGGGGATTCCGGTGTTAACTTTGGGGGTGAAGGGCATAAGGAATAAGATAACCCCCTGACTGCTGGACTTTTCGAGCTCCTTCATGTACACAAAAAGCGGTACTATGGACGCGTTACCGAGGCTGCCAAGCACCCCGGGGATGTCTGATATTCATCATTTTTTGCAGAGTGCCCTTGAAGACAGGGGTACTTTAATTGCTATCTGCTGGACACCCCAGAACGGGCTGACTGAATTTTCTTTGACAGTGCAGTGCAACCCTCGCGGCGGCGATGCCGAGTGGAAAATGTTTGCCGGTTCAGGTACTCGGGCCGAAATTCTCTGGACTTATGTCAGCTGCGATGTTCTGCTTGTCAGTAATCTGGTTCAAACCTCGTGCGGAGGCGGGTTTAGCACGCTCGAGCTTGTGCCCGTGACAGATTCGGGTACATGGAAAGATTCTGGTTCTGGGGAAGATACGCTTTATGAGATGGAAGCTTTCGATTTGGACAGATTCAATCGAAAGAAAGCGGCGGCCGATAAATTAGTGACAGCAGCCGATGCTGCTCAAGCAGCCTCAGGCCCGCCATCAACACCCAAAATCATGCCTATCCTCATGCCTGACCAGGTAGATGCAGAAGCACAGAAGAGCTTTTCGCCGCCACCCTTTCAAAAGAC